>WBZM01001371.1_pt2 | contig 17300 bp, 17 predicted proteins | sample 5204271 | NCBI WGS metagenome assembly WBZM01 (sample SAMN12344346, study PRJNA552823) | activated sludge metagenome | biome: Activated sludge suspended growth; feature: Nitrification reactor; material: Wastewater; isolation source: activated sludge from nitrification reactor of wastewater...
CAATTTCTCTTCTCCAATCGCCGCATTCGGACTATTCATCACTGACTTAGGTGATTTCGGTGTAGGTGCAATCACTCAGGTGCGACTGACAAAGAGTGCTGGATCAGGTGGCGGAACTTCGTTACATAATGTGACTACCAGCGCTGCCAACGCAAACGGAACACTACATTTCTGGGGATTTACGGACGGAACTGCAACTTACGACAAGGTCGAACTATTGCGGGATGTCTCATCGGTTGACGATCCAGATGTATTAACAGACGCGATAGGTATCGATGATCTGTTTTTTGCACCTGTCAGTTATTTGGTCTAATTCCCTTCTTGCAAGATTGAATTGAGCTGTATAAACTACAGTATCTTAGGAGTAACTCATGCCTGTAGCTGATCCCACCAGTGCATTACTGCAAGCTTTATTGCAGATGATTGGTTCCCAGGGTAGTGGGACGCAGAACACTAATGGCAGCGGTACGTCGAATACAGACCAGACGTCTAACACTTCCAGTTCTGGTACGCAGACAAACGATTCTACCAGTACCAATACTGCTACAACTACTGGCACTACCAACCAGCAGCAGACCGGTACGTCTACCAACAACCAGGCCATCACAGGCACTGGAAGTCAGAATACGTCTAGCCAGCAAAATGTAACTGGCAATCAACAACAGAATACTACCCAACAGCAAGCTGGTACTAGCCTGACTAAGACGTCAGGTGATATCGCAGCATTGATGGATGTGTACGCTAAGCAGTCGCAAGGCGTAACTCCTGATATGTTGGCAGCAATCTTCAAGGAAGGTTCACGTCAAGTCCCCGGATTGGCTAACGCTATGGCTGGTGCAGTTGGTGCCAGAACGGTTAACAATGATCCGTTGGCTACGGCGTTAAACGATCTGGGAGCCAGATTGTCGGTGGATGCTGCAAGTTTGAATAGACAGATGTTGTCAGACGCCGGAACAACTGCTGGCAGGTTGGCGGAAGCTACTAGAACTCAAGAAACCGCGAATACCGGTACAATTTCTGGTTCCACCGATACTGTAAACAATCAACTTGTGAACCTGATGTCACAGATTCTGACGCAGGACAACAAGAATGTGATTACCGAGGGGCAGACAACCAATAACACCACTGGAACAAATACCACTCAAGGTACCAATACAGTGGTCAATACTGGTACGACAAACACAACTAACAACGGTACCACGAATACCAATACGAATACCAATACAAACAATCAGAACAATGTCAATACAAACAGTCAAAACGGAGTCAATCTTACAAATCTTGCGGGTACTATTGCAGCTGCTCTTGGCATTAGTGGCTACAATAGCGCAGGTGGTATTGCCGGACTGATCAAACCTATTGCTAGTGCTTTAGGGTTAACGGAACAAGAAGTTAATTCATTCTTCTCTGACCCGGCAATGGTTGATCAGTTGCTGTCGGTTGAAAACATGCTTGGCGATCCTACCAGTGGATTGCAAGGAATTTTTGACCAAACTGGTATTGCTGGCAATGTATTGACTGGCACTCCAGCGCTGACTGATACTTTGTTAACAGATAATACATACGTTCCTATCAACCCTGAAGATGGTTGGGAGTGGCCATAATGTCTACCAGGTATAGCGGCAGTACGCAACTATACAACGGAGCAGACGCTCCAACAAATGATACCACTCAGGAAGCTGGGGATGGAAGCATTTCTGTCTCTGGCAAAAAAGCGTATGTAACCCAATACGATTTCAGCAAGTTTCGTGGGGCTCCTACGATAGATGTCACTGCGGGCGGTGGAGAATACGGAGACGCAGCATCAGAAGCAGCAGCGAAGAAATACCACGCAGATTTAACCAAGTTTCTTGCTGACAACAATTTAAAATACTACGTCAAAGAAACTGATAATAAATCAGGCTGGCGGCATTGGGTAGAGAATGACAAAGGACAGTTAGTTGGGAGAGAGCAGTTCTTCAGAAACGACGACGATTTCATGAAGTATTTTGCTCCTGCTGCGGGATTGGCATTTCTCCCGTCGCTGGGAGCTTCGCTGGCGGGTGCAACTGGCATGTCCGCCGGACTAGCAAATACTGTCGTTGGCGGGGCTTTCTCAGCTGCAACAGGTGGAAACCCAAAGGACATTCTTACCAACGCATTGTTGCAGCCAGCGTTATCTTCTGTTCCGGGATTTTCTTCGCTGCCGATGCCAGTGCAAACAGGTATCACAAGCGGAGCCAGAGCAGCTGTACGTGGTCAAGATCCTTTGACAGCAGCTTTATCTGGCATCGTAGGGCAACAGACAAATCCCGTCATGGGCAAGCTGTTAGGTCTGTTGCTTGCAAGGAAAGGCTAATGGACTATTCAATGCAAGAGATTGCAGCTCGACTGCAAGAAGAAGCCAAAGTTCAAGGGATTAGTCCTGATCTTGCAGTTGCGTTGTTCATTGCTGAGAATACAGGTTCAGGAGAATTTGATCCAAATAGGCGGGTGTCGCTTGGAACTACCTCGCCTAAAGGTGCACGTGGTATTGGGCAGATCATGCCTGATACACTTGCTGGATTGAAAAGACAAGGATATCTTCCAGAGAATTTAGACTACTCTACTCTGGAAGGTCAGGTAAAAGCTACGATCGCAGCTATCAAAGAAAAACAAGATCTGTACAAATCTACCGATCCATTGCGCGTAGCTATCGGATACAATGCTAGCTACAAAGCTAATAAACTGTTTGAAGAAACTGGTGCTCTGCCGTCAGAGACTGCCAATTACGTTCACAAAGTTGCAAGGGCACTAAAAATGGATCCACAATCTGTTGCCATTTCTACTATGCCTGCTGGCCAGTCCTTTGCTCCTGGCACCATTGAAAATCTGACTGCTGCTCAAGGAAGTTTTCTTGACAGCATGAAGCAAGCACTGGGCATCCACCAGCAGATTACGTCAGAAACTCTGGCTAGTGCTGAAAGAAGTAAAGCTGCAATCGACCAAGCTACCAAAGCAGGGATTGGGCTGAAGACTGAAACTGCTGCTGTTGAAAATACCAAAGATATTTCCGCTCGTCAGCATTTGAATTTTTTCGGGCTGGCAACAGACAAGGTGGATTCGCGGATTTCTGTTGAAAACCAACGAATCGCACAAGCTGACGCCATTCTGGCTAAGGTCCAACCTGAAGTAGATAGAATTGCAGCTATTGATATCACCAAAGATCCAGCAGGCTGGTTGCTGGGTCAACTGAAGATGATGTCGCTGGCACCGCAATATAACAATGCTGAAGCGGCCAAGTCGTCAGCAATCGCTACTATTGGCAAGTTACAAGCTATCACGGATAACCAGAATAAACTGGAAACTCCGCTGATGCTTGACAACAGAAATCGTGCATTGGCGGCTGAAACAGAACTTGCAGCAGCAAACGCTATTCTGGCGAAAGAGAAGCTGGATGAAACTACACGTCATGCACGACTGGCAGAACTGACTGCTAAGGTGCAGTACGATGGTAAGGGTATGGATGTCGCACTGACAACTGCCAGGTTGCTGTCAGACAAAGGTGCGGCAGCTAGGCAAGATGCTGCCTTTGCTCGGCAAGATCGTATGATTAACCGGGAGCTTGCCAAAGAAGAACGAACCCGCATTGAAGAACAAAGGAAATTAGAACGGATTAACAATGCTGCAGTGCTGTTAGGCATGCAACCGTTCACATCGTTAGATGATTTCCGCAGCTTGAAGAAAGAATCTCAAGATAGGATCAGTACTCTTGCTTCGTTTGGTGGTATCCAGTATGGTGGCAGTGTAGGTCAGTCTATTGATAATATTACTCACTTTGGAGCCCAACAGAAGCTTGCTCAAGGTGCTCCTGCGTTCACAGGTTTCCTGGATCTGGTAATGGAAGACGCCAGGAAACTGATGAATAATCCGAACATGGAAAAGGAATTGTCAGCTGTTCCGCGGAATGAGCGATCTGTAGCGGTAATTGACAAAGTTGCAGAAGGCTGGAGGAAAGACTATAAAGAAACCAATGCAGACCAGCTTCTGTCGGATAGTAATCCGTTTAAGATGAAAGCTTCTGTGTTCGCGTCTGCACCAGAATTGGCGACTAACGGATTCGCAAAGTATATTCGTGAGCTGGCCAATACTCCTGGAGCTAAACCACTGACTGATAAAGAAATCATCGGCTATGCCGCGGATAGAATCATTGCCGGCGAAGACAAAGGATTGGTACAGAAAGAATTTGCGGATTTCTACCGGCTGGGACACAGGCATCAAGTTGCAATGTTCAGGTTGCCGAATCTTGGATTTGACTATCATGATCCGCAGTCGGCCAAGGGAGACATTACATACCGAGTGACTCCGAACAACGTACTGGGGAAGGGCTTCTTTGATAACAGAGATTCAAGGAAGTCTATCAATTTGTTGAATGAAGTAGAAGCTTCCGCGCTGCTTGTGCAGTTAGTTGCTAATCGGCAGCGTACTGTATCTTTCTCCGGACAGTTGGGTGAAAGTGCCACTGCTGGTGCTCTGTTCAACTTTGGGACTAAGCCGTGAACTTAGACAACATGCTGCTGTCGGCAGATACCGTCAACGTACAAGCTGGCGGTAAGAGTTTCTTTGACCGTGTGTCAGAAGGTTTCTTGCCAAGTGTGGCAGGAGCTACTGTATCTGGACTTGCCAGTTTGTATAACACCGGCGCATGGTATGCTAACAAGGTTTTTGACGCCGGCGCCGAAGAAATTGACACAGCAAAAGTCTTAGCGGACGTAGATGTCAATTGGGCCAAGTATTACAAAGAAAACCAAGGTGTCTTAGATACTGTCGGGTTCATTGGCGGATCTTTCATTCCTGGCGGCTTGGCAATCAAAGCACTGAAAGGTGTCCAAAAGACCGGCCAAGCTGCTGGTTTCATGGGCAAGACTTTAGGATTTACTGCCCATCGACAGCAAGCTGCGTTGGAAGCTGGACTGAAAGATATTGCTTCGTCCGGTCCTAGCGTGTTTTCGATGCTCAACAAGAACAAGCTTGCTGCTATGTCTTGGGGAGTAGCTGACAATGTACTCCAATCTGCTGTGTACGAAGTTGCTACGCTGGCAACTATGCACCAAGGCAGTACGCTGAAAGATGAATCCGCTGGAGATATTCTCTGGGATGTCACAAAGGGAGCTGTGTTTGGCGGTGCGTTTGGCGGGGCTATCGATAGTTTGTTTGTCAATGGAATCTTCAAGCAAGCCGGCCGAGCGGTAGACAAGAAACTGCGACAGTATGATAGTGTCAAAGCTTACGAATCCATGGGATTGAACTATGGTGATGAAGCTTTTGGTACAGTTAATTCTATTCTGGAGTTGCCGAAAGAAGTTCTGGACGCTACTACCAAGTTCACGTTCAATTACAATTTTGGTGGAAAAGCTAGAGAGCTCCCGTTTGATATCACGGCACTGGCCACCAGCAAGTTACGAGATACAGCTATCGCTGCTGAGCAAAATGCGCAAATCAAACTTGCTCCGTTGACAAATTCTGACAGCTCTGTAAGCACTCCGTTCATCGGATCTTTGCTGCGAGCTGTAAAAGAAGGCAGAAGTGCCAATAAGTCTGATGATGAAATTCGTCAGACTCTTGGCAACACGCTATTCGGGCTGGCTAAGGTAAAAGCTCTTGGCGATACTGAAGTCGATCTGACAAAGGATATTGTTTATCTATCCCCCAAAGGCAAGATCACTTCAGTCGAAGAACTGACTTCTGCGTTTTCTACAACTAAGAATGCAGACGATCAAATCGGGTATAAATTTATCGGCAATCCTGCCACTATGCAGGGCGGTGTGATCGGACCAAAATACGGTACAATCAAGGATGCCTACGCTGCTGGATGGGATTTTGTTATCGACACCAAGAGCGGTGTTCATATCAATCCGAACAGCAAGATTCTCAAGAAAGCTACTGCTGCCGAGCTGGAGAAACTGTCGCTGGTGTATCATACCAGGACTGGATCTACGCACGATACAGCGATTGCTACTCTGGCAGACAGCTTACCAAAAGGTGGAATCTTACCTGGCCATATCAAGTCTACTGGTATCAACGTACCTGGGCACGAATTCAAGTTTTCTGTAGATTCGTTCACTGACACGTTAGATCCGCTTGAAATCACTGCACGTCATTTGTGGGCAAGTCAGAAATTGAAACTGACAGACACTACTGTTGCGCACAATGATTTCTCCTTGTTGGATTCTTTGGCTACCGTCAACGCTGGCAATGAAATCAAAGTCAAACTGGCAGATGGAACTGAGCAGCTGTTTAACAAACAATCTACAGCCAGTTTCAAAGATTTCATTCTAGAGCAGAAACTTCAAGAAGCGCAGAAATTATTAGACCAAAAAGTAGACGCGCGAGTAATTGCGTACAAACTCAATGTCGAGCAAGATTGGCTTGAGAAGGCTATTGCATCTGATTGGAATCCAGCTAAATTAGTTTCAGACAAAAGCTCTTTCCGAGACTTAGAATCGTACATGTCTCGGGAACATTTGGTGCTGACGTACAACAAACCATCGATCGAGAATACTTTTCCGGATGCTGTTGTTGCATTCAACAAACGGGTAGACGATGCCAAACAACGGCTGGATGAAGCTACTGCTGCTGTGGTTGGGGAAGACTTTAATCTGTTTCCTACTGCACCTAGGGCACAGACAGCGGACAGTATTGGTACTGGAGCTACTTTCTTTGGGGCAAGCAACGCCAATTACGACGAACCGCTCAAGGCTATGTTCCAGTATGTTGGAACGCTAACGGATAAGTTGCAAAAAAGATTCCGCGAAAAAGCGCTGAACAGGATTCAAGCATCTGCGGCTCAGATCATTGGAACTAAGAACATCGAACTTGGCGCGGTTCTGACTGCCGTACGTCGATCTGATACACAGCTGGCGTTAGATATTGAAAACAGTCGTATCATTGATCTTGCAGCGTACAAGAAACTCGCTCAAGGAAAAGAAGCTGAAATTGCGGTAGAAATTCCGCTCAAATCCAAAGAGACTCTGAATTTTTTACAGGATTTCACCGAAGGTCACAGAGAATGGTTTGAAAAGAAACAAACTCTAGCTGGTGCTCGTGGAACTCCTTTGCGTTGGGATCCGCAAGCACTGTATCTTCCTCCTATCAACACTCGCAGAATCCCATATTTTGCGTTTGTTCGAGAGCAGGATGGTAAGATGTTCTCTACTGGTGAAGTCTCTATGGTGACTGCCAAGTCTGCCCAAGAACTTCAACACAAACTGGATCAAATCCGATCTGATTTTCCTACATTACAAGTGATTACCAAGGATGACAGCCGACGGTATCACAAAGCGTTGGGAGATTACGACTATCAATCAGGTTTAAACGCACCTGAGATCGACTCATTTCTGCGTAAGAAAGGCATGTTAGGAGATTTTGCTCCTACGTTGGAACCTGCAGCCGTGGTGGAAGATTTTGTTAACTATATTGCTCGCCGAGAAGATTCTCTGGCACGTGCTGCGGTTAGCACTAAATATGGTCAACATTTCGCAGAATTGCAATTTCTCAGCGATCAATACACAAAAACTGCTAAAAGCAAGTTCGGCTACCAAGGAAAATTCTTCAACCAAACTGTCGACGATCCGTTCGGAGATTACACTCGACTTGCGCTGAATATTTCCAAGCGGGCTGAATATACGCTTTGGCACGAAGCTAATGCATTCGTTGATGCTCTTGGAACCAGAGCTTATGAAACAGCAGAGCGTGCTTGGGTAGATGCCAAGGGTGGATCTAAGAGTTGGCTAGAAGCCAATGCTGCTTTAAAGTCTGTCGGTTTGGACGGACCTTTTACCAGTCAAGAAAGCTATCTTGTTGCTCAGTCTGGTGCAGATAGAAACTTTATCAAACAGGCTATCTACAAGGGCAATATGCTGTTGGCCACTATTGGCCTGCGGTTAGATTTTGCCAACTCGTTGGTCAATATCATTTCTACTCCTATGATGCTGGGAGCAGAAGTCAGCAGTATTCGGAACTCGCTTAAAAAGAATCCAGAACTGCTGTCGATGATCGACGACATGATGTCTGTCGCAGTACCAGGACAACCAGGAGTAAAAGTTCCGGCAACCATGCGGCTGATGACACGAGCTACTGCCAATTTCTTTGGTCCAGGCAAAGAACAGCTGATGGCTCGGTATAAGGATATCGGAGCAGTCAAAGATATTTTGAGCCAATACCATGTCATGTTGGACGAGTTGGCGCTTACGCCTAAACTCATCCCAACTGAGTGGGCCAAGAAGGTAGAAAAATGGACTGAAAAAGGTGCTACTTGGACCTTTAACAATTTTGCTGAAGACTTCACCCGGTTTGTATCTGCTGATGCAATGCGGCAGATTACAGACCCGTTAGTGCAAGCAGGCAAGATGGGAGTAAAAGAGCAGAATGCTTTTATCTCCATCTTTGTCAATCGGGTACAAGGTAACTACGTTGCTTCCCAGCGACCTATTGTTTTCCAGGGTACCCTTGGCGCGGCTCTCTCGTTGTTTCAGACGTATCAATTCAACCTGCTACAGCAGCTGTTCCGTCACATTGAAAACAAAGATGCTCGAACGTTAGCGTACATGGCAGGTATGCAAACCATGACTTTTGGTTTGAATGGTCTGCCGATGTTTGATGCTATCAATACGCATCTTGTTGGCAACGCTAATATCAACGAACAGCACCATGATGCATATTCGTCTGTGGTAAGATTGGCAGGTAAAGAGTGGGGTGACTGGCTGATGTACGGTACTGCATCGGCACTACCTATCTTCTCTGACAAATCTCCATCTTTGTACACTCGCGGAGACTTGAATCCACGCCACGTTACTGTACTACCAAATCCGATGAATCCTGAACAGATTCCGGTAGTTGCGGGTACTGTTAGAGTGGTGTCTAATCTGCTGGCTACTGGCAAACAGATTGTTGGTGGTGCGGATATCGGTCAAAGCCTACTGTTCGGGCTGGAACACAACGGTGTCTCTCGTCCGCTAGCTGGCATGGCGCAAGTGTTGGCAGGACAAAGTACCACTAGTCGCGGTTCAATCATCGCAGCTAACCAAGATTGGATGTCAATTGCTTCCGCCAGTAGAATTCTCGGCGCAAAGCCGGTGGATGAATCTATTGCGTTCAATCATCTGTATCGACTGAAGGCGTATCAAGCTCACGACAGAGATAGAATTGAAACCTTAGGTTCTGTCATCAAGCAACGTTTGCGCGATGGTACGTTTGATGAGGATGCAGCGCTGGAATTCATGGGTAGGTACGCTGCTGTTGGCGGTAGGACAGAAGGTTATACTAAAGCCATCCAACGCTGGTTCAAAGAAGCAACACAAAGCGATGTGAACCGTCTGATGAATGCTCACAAATCTGCCTATGGTCAACGACTTCTTGAAGTGATGGGAGCAGATCCGCTTCCTGATTACGCAACTCCGGAGGAATGATGGTAGCTCCTATTATTGCAGGACTGGTGAAAGCTGGTGCATCTTTGCTTGCTGGAGTAGTTGCCAGTAAAGGCAAAGAAGTAGTTGAACAGAAACTTGGTATCAATCTTGACGACATGTTAGGTACGGAAGCTGGCAGGATTAAGCTTCGTCAGCTGGAAATCGAACATGAAGAGTTTCTGGTAAACGCCGCACAAGCTACAGAAGCCAGAGAATTTGAATATTTCAAAGCAGAGACAGCAGCTATTTCCGACAGATGGAAATACGATATGCAGTCAGATTCTTGGCTGAGTAAAAACATTCGTCCGGCCGTGCTGGTGTATCTTCTGACAGCGTTTACGCTTCTCTCTGTTCTCAGCGGATTTGATTTTGATGTCAACCAAGCATACGTTGAACTGCTAGGTCAGTGGGGCATGATTGTTATGACTGCCTACTTTGGCGGACGCACCGTAGAGAAAGCTGTCACTGTTTGGAAGGGGAAGAAGCAATGAGTCTTATCTACGAACAACATGCATTTCTGCAAGATGTGGCGCGACTGGTAATCTTTGCAGATCAAGCGGGATTTATCGTCACTGGCGGGGAGTTGTGGCGCACTCCTGAGCAGCAAGCTATCTATGTCAAAACTAACAGATCAAAGACAATGGCCAGCAATCATTTACGACGGCTGGCCATTGATTTGAACTTTCTGAAAGACGGAAAACTAGTTTGGGATGTGAGTGTTATTAAACCAGTTGGTGACTACTGGGAAAGTTTACATCCCAAGAATCGATGGGGAGGCAATTGGAAGAATTTCAAAGATGTGCCTCACTTTGAGAGGAATGTCTAGAATGACGTTGGCCTAGCAACTCCCCTTGTCAAGGCCATCAATCCTTGTTGCAGATCGGTGACACCAATAGAAATCCATCGTTGATCCAGTTCAGTATTCAGGCGTAGTTGTTGGACTAATTGTTCCAACTCTACGCCTTTCTGTTTGATCTGATTCATCAATGCTGCTTCTTCTTCGGTTAGTTGACGATAACCGGTGATCTTGGGTTGAATGAAAGTTTCCATCAGTGATCCCTTTCTTCGTTGAAGTAATTTTCCAGCAGCTCTTTAATCTTCGGCGGCTGCCAACCTTCTGGCTTCAACACTTTCCCGTCAGCTCTATAATGCACCGTACCATCTGGCTGACGCTTAGCCATGTTGCTTTTCTGCACTAACTCCCAAGCTTGATCAAACTGCAATCCCATCGTGTTGCACGCTTGGTAAATAACGTATACAGAATCTACTGCTCCGTCGAGGATTCCAGCTAGCGTATCCAGATTCCTATCTCCTCGAACCCAACGAGCAAGCATAGGAATCAATTCGTCGTTGACTTCCTCGTCGATAAGACGGATGGCAAGTTCGACGTCTTCTTCGACTACAGCTTCTCCTGGCATGTCGCTGACACGCTTGCGCATAGCTAGCATGAATTCGCGCTGCTGGAGAAAATGGGATGGTTTTGATTTACCGAATTTCATAGGTTTATCCTTGAAGGTGATATTTTAAATTTAACTTAGATTTCAGCTTCTGAAGACAGATTCATCGCACGTAGCGTGTCTACTACGGTCCGCGCCAACACTCCGCAGTCGTCTCCACGTGTACTGTTAGTTTTTGCTAAATCGCTAACCGCCTTTAGCTGCATTTCCACTCTGGCGCGCTCTGCTAATACTGCTCGACGCACGTGTCCTTGTAATTCTTTTTGCATTGCGGGCGGCATGATAGCGAGTTTAAAGTCACCGCTCCAGCGTTTACGTTCTTCGGCCAACGCGGCATCAACCACCTTACATACCTTATCTAGATCTGCCTGCCTAATCTCACTATTTTGCCATCCAGCTTCGCGCATCCAAGCATTTACTTGTACTCGGTCCGAAAATGTTTCCGCTCTTGTATCTTTCATCATAGTGGCAATTCCTTTGTTAACCTGGCCACGCCTCAGACGCGATGACCAAATCGGCTACTGCATCTAAGGCGCAGGCTTTACATACATGAGTCCCCTCAGCAACAAACGTTGGACGTAATTCTATTTCCATTAAAATATTGTTATCGATAGGGCGGCGTACTGTAGTTAGTGCAGATGTAAACTGTTTACTTTGTAGTAATTCTTTGTTGCATTTATCGCAGAAAAGTTTCATCATAGTGGCAATTCCTTTCCTCGTAGATATTTTTCATCGATATACAATATCTTCCTGTTGATTGGCTTCTGTCTAGGCAAGAACCCCCTTTGTCTGTCAGGTAATTCAATCACTTGAATCTTCTCCGCAAGTTCTAGATTCTGCAGGATTTGCGCCATGTCCGCAGCTTTCTCTAGATCCATGCGCACTACTGGCCACAGCTCTTTGATCTGCATTGGTTTCTTGGACGCATACAGCGCCTGCATGATCTTGTTAGCTGCGTCAGAGGATTTACTTTTGCCAAGTTCACCAATAGCTTTTGGCATCTGTGTTTCTGCATACGCCAACACTGTGTTTGCATGAACTACATCTTGCAATTCTATTGTAGAAGATGCCCGGCTAGCCGCATGAACAATACACAGCTTAAGTAGATGGGTGAATCTGCGTGTAGAATAATGCTTGAATCGCTGATCTTCTAGTTCTGGCCAGGATTTGTAGATGACATCCAATGCATTTCTAGAATCACTGTTCAATTGCATTGGACCTAAAACTTTTTGCTTGATACGGAGAAGCTGTTCTACCATCGACAGCAATGCTTCTGGCGAAGGAGCTTCTGGAAAAGTAATCTTCTTTCCAGTCTGCTCTCCATAGATCATAATCAATCTTGACATGAAACCTTGACCGATAGAGGCCAAGGGAAAACATTCTGCAAAACCTGTCGGAGTATTACCTCCTAAGATAGTGATGGTGGGTTGGAAGATTTTGATTGATTGGGAATTCTTCAGCCTGTATTTCCATGAATCAATGTCATCGTCCCAATCCCATAAGTCGCCAAGGATACTGAGAAATTCTAGATTTGCATGACCAAGAAAAATGTTGAATTCGTCTGCTGCGATAAACATTTCTCGCGGCGAATTGTCAGTATCCAACACTGTGAACTCATCTATGTTTGGCGCGGCCTCATCATCGGTAACTCCTGACATAAGATCAAGCAAGAATTTTTCTTTGCTAGCTTTTTTCGGAGCAAAGTACTCATACCCTGCCTGACGTAACAATTTAGTTGCAAGTTTGATGGATGTACTTTTGCGGGTGCCCGGATCTCCTATACACATGACATAATGATTAGGAAAAATTCTACCTGATCCAAATGGAAACCAAGCCTGTCTTCCTAACCACGCTGAGATACAGGTAATCATAGCCCATCTGTGAAATATTGCCGGGGGTTCTGTATTACGCTGCAGCTCAAGATACATTGATATTAGATCTTGTTGTGGCTGCATTTACTGCCAATCGTGAATTACTTTGCTGCTCAGGAATACGACTGTGCATAACATTGACGGAATTTATGTCCATTGCTGCACAATAGCTTGCGCTATTCCAGGAAATGTTTGACTGCGATCGCGTTTGCGCGTCGGAGAAGGAGCCATTTTCCAGATTCTCTGTGCTCGGCCCGCTACTATATTTGTAGGTTTCAATGGCGCCAATCCATGTAAAGCAAATCCTGTTTTTTTAGTTTCACCATGCCCGTGCTCATACGGCTGTATAAAACAAACTGGGGCGTCTAGATATTGAAAAATTACACTTACGGGATTCTCTAGCGCTACCTTATCGCTATATTTCTTTGCCAATTTCCATAGCATTACTGTCCATTCAATAGCTTGTTGCCGTTTATAATGCATCGGCATTCCACGACCATACCAACGATTTCCACTGACTGCCAAGGCCGTACAATCCGGATGCAATATAATTAGTCTCCAGCGCTTTAGTGGTATTACTTCCAGTATATCCTGTTGATAATGCCAATCTCTGTTACCTCTAGTTGGCAATAAATCACAAGAGTAAGCTTCATGTCCTGCAGCACGAAACGCAGAACAAATAATTTGACTTTCTTCACATCCTATTAAAATAGGACTAACCTTTTCATTCATTTCAAATCGCTCCAGCGGCGGGTGGGTTTTTCGCCTGTAGACAGATCAGATGGAATCAGCATTGTCCTTTTCTTGCCATCTGCTCCAGTCACAGGGACTGAGTAATTCATCATCGATAATACTCTCTCAGCATCTGGCAATGTTCGGTAGATAAATAAGAGGCTGTCATGAATTTGAGCTTTAATTCGGACACGTCCAACAAGTTCTCCATAAACTGTTTCTCTCCATATTCTGTACCATTCTTTGTTGATGACTGCAACGGATAGATTTTGAGGCTCGTGAGCCACAGCAGAATTGAGATGTTGCTTATTAGTTGCAGGATCTCCGAAAAATCTTCTGACCCATCCAAGTGGGGATACAAGTCTGCCAGTGTTGACAATTCGTTTAACGATACTTTCATACCATGCGCCCTTGATTCCTGGATAGGTTTTGTTGTACTGGTCTAGCAGATGTTTGCAGACTTCCCGCAAAGTGAATCTTACCGGCAACTTTAGGGTAATTTTTGCATCAGCCACTTTTGCAGGACCCATAGTGTCCAGCATGACACCGTCACCCATATTGTAATTTGCCCCGTGATTCGTTCGCTTAGAGAGATCCCGTAATTTCTTGTCAAGGGTTTTGTGATTTGATTCATCGTAAATGAGTTCGTACTTGACACCGAAAAATGCACTGGCATTCCATGAATGATAATCATGAGGAGACTCAACCAGGTCAATGAGTTTCTGCTCTCCGGATAAGTATCCAACGCATCTTGCTTCTGACTGTGCTTTGTCAGCCTCAGCAATGTACCATCCTTCTGGAGCCACAACGCACCGTTTAAAGGACAAGTCATCCCGTGGAATGTTCTGTATCTGCCATCCGCAGTCAAAAGCAGATTCCTCGCTAGCCGCCCGTCCAGTATCAGTTTTTCCTGGATTGATCGAATAGTATATTCGTCCGTGCCAAAGTTTTGATTCATTGAAGTATGTTCCTGTCTGCTTGGCCTCTTGTTTGAACTCTTCTACTTCTGTCAGGATTCTTGCGTTGATTGGATGTCTGGCTTTGGCTTTGAGCGTAGGAATCTTGCCAGTACCGCGGCGTGAATTTTCCCAATCTGACAGTGTATCGTCTTTGACCAGATCTTCACACCCCAGAATCTTGAAGAGATTGGTATTTTGTTTGGCAGAGTTTGGATTGTAATTTGGGTCGCCGACTAACGTATGAATCCGCGCAAGCTGCGTCTTTAGATTTTCGCGCTTCTCCTCGCCGATCTTGTCAAACATTTCTTTATCACAATCCAAACCCTCCATCGCTGCGTTAATGCAAGGAAACACCAACGGAAATTCATGGTCAGTATAATTGCTTATCGCATAATCCGGACAACTATGTAGAATGCCGAGTAGAGCATTAATAGTAACCCAGCCATCGAGAGCGTTATATCGGTAAAGATCCTGCAGATTACCTGTCTTCCCATCGTTCTTCCAGAACCGGACATTACGAATAGCAAACGCAGCAATGAAGTCGAGGCTCTTCGGTAACTCAGAAAGCCAACTATGAAACAAATGGAATGTATCATAAAGCCAATTGTGGACCGGGGTACCCCATCGTAGAAAATAAGCGTTGTCAAATAATCCATTCTGGAATACTTTCTTTGACGGGGATGCGTTGGCTTGTTTGACGAATTGCCAGTGCCAAGGCTGGTCGAACGGAATTACCCAAGAGTGGGTAACATGCGTCTCTGGATTGTAAGTGGTATAACTCACACACCTAATCGTGCGCAAGTCATCTTGTGGCCATGGAGTTTCAATGTCAATCGCACAGAGATATGCGGAAGCAATCTCTTCCAACACTGCGTCTCTGTTATCGAGAGTTACTTCTCGCCACTTGAATTCGGTTTGCTGGAACCAGCTGTCTTTCTTGGTCAGCTTAGTGAGATATCGATTGACTACAAACTTTTCGTATGGAACAGTGACAAGTCTATCGAACTCGTTGAGAATCAATACTTCTCTGCCGCTGCGCAAAGTTATGATGCTACCAGCGTAGTCGTCGATACTGAGTTTTTTCTTGCCAGTTGGTGGAATGTAATCCGGCAGATCTTCTAGAATTACACGCAACGTAGACAGTTGGGTGCAGATGACAGCATCGAATTTATGGTGGTCACAAAGTCTGTCGAGTGTAACGGGATTCTCTACAGACTTGGTAGTCTTGGAAACCTTATGACCGGACAGTGATGGCATACGCTGAAAGCGTTGAAGATACTTGGTAGCATCTTGCTCAGTGCAGAGAAGAAGAAGGTTCATGGGAATAAAGTGTACTCTTCCTCAGCGTAGTGTTTTTGAACTTGCTGAATCTTGTCGAAGTCAGCTTGCGATACTTCTACGCCGGGCGAGTCATCATCACAATGAACCACCTTTGCCGTACCTTTAATAATTGTCAGCTGACTATCCCTGATTCGCAGAGCGAACACATCGCCGCGAGTAATAACCTCGTACACCATTGTTGATTTCATCAACGATTTGGCGGGGATTACTCGAATGTAGACCTCACCTTCGTACCAGAATACTTTCATCCTTCTTCTCCGATTTGTTTCATTACTCCATCCAACCTATCTTGCAGTGCTACCCAATCTGGCCATCGTTGCGGATCTGCACAGTTCAAGGCACGCTGCAAAAGAGAGTGCAATTGGCGGATACCTTCATTATCCAGCGACATATCCAGACAATGGTCTGTTTCTGCAAACTCTGGATTTGGTAGATAATGTTTGACGAGGATCACTTATCTTCCTTTCTTTCTTTTGGTCTCCAGGATGGGACTCGAACCCATATGAAGTTTTCACTTCGACAGATTTTAAGTCTGTTGCGTCTACCTATTTCGCCACCCGGAGAAATGGGAGCACAAAGGCTCCCGAAGAATTACGCTACCCGAAGATTCTTGACAATCGGATAGAACTTCTCTTTGTCTTCCTTGTCTTGTCTACGATTGAGAGTAGCGGTAGTCATCATTCCAGGCAGGTGATCCCGCACGAGGATAAGAAGATTACCTTCTCCAACAGACTCTGCCACACCAGCAAGTAGCTTCTTGCAATATCCAAGAGATTGCTTCACACGATCAGCATCGCCAGTGAGCGCAAACAACTGAGAGAACTTAGTACCAGGAATGGTATCAGGATCTTCATCGTTGTTTTTCTTGGTGCATTCAACAACTTCATAGCCGATTTCAAGGTATTTAACTTTGTTGATATCCTTGATTTCAGCAGCAAGTCGCAGAACATACTCACCAGCGTAAGGTGCTTCAAACCCAGGGATATCTTCGATATCTTCCAGGTTCATGTCAAGCAAATCGAGGTCAAGATTGTCGTTAGACATATAAGTATCCAATGAAAAAGAAGTTAATCGCGGTTAAATGAATGTAGTTTGTATGGTATGTAGATATATTAGTTTGCTTTACCTCCTATCGTGGATTACGTCCGAGTTCTGCATAGCCGGCAATGTCAATCCAGTTGTCGGCATAATCAGCGTCGCCAGAAAGAATACGAGCGATCTTATGGAAGATCATTTCAAGCGCTTCCCGTTGAAAATACTGCAACGGTAATTGCTTACGTTCATTTCTCCTGTACAGTTCTCTAACCATCAATGCAGATAATTCCTGGCTAATCCTTGCATTGTCTGCAAAGCTACCATATCTACTACCACGTTCGTCAAGAATGGCAGTTACGGTTTCTGTTGTCATGGTTACTCCTCCAGAATTTCCACTTTGACTTCAATTTTTAGGTTTTCTGGATCTGCTTCATACGGAGCTGGGATATCTGCTTCTCCTTTTAAATAATATTCTTCTTG
>WBZM01002159.1_pt1 | contig 17300 bp, 15 predicted proteins | sample 5204271 | NCBI WGS metagenome assembly WBZM01 (sample SAMN12344346, study PRJNA552823) | activated sludge metagenome | biome: Activated sludge suspended growth; feature: Nitrification reactor; material: Wastewater; isolation source: activated sludge from nitrification reactor of wastewater...
CGCGGGATTTTTCGGTTAGTTTGTCCAATCGCATAGGATTATCCTGTTTATAAGTCGTGTTCTGTTCAACTCGAACGTTCAGAACGGGCGAACTCCATAGCTCACGCCATTGTCAGTATGCCCTCCAGAAGTCAGAATTACGTTAACCATTAGTCAGAATTATCTTAGATGCAACCGCGGCCGCCGTTAATGCGTAATAATACACAGCATGTCGGTTGCAAAAACAAGCGCGTCTCTGACGCTGGAACGCGAACAAATCAGGGGCCTGGCCCCGGACTACGCGACCGCGCGCACGGCCGACGAACTGGCGCGCGGTGAGCGCTGGGGCGTCCGCGGCCGGAGCGATGGCCCGGGGACGGACGGATGCCTCTTGTGGGCCGAATTTCCCGAGTCGCGCCGCTTGCCCACCCACACCACCATCTCGCTGCCCGACTTGCGCGCCGCCTGCACCTGCGGCGCAACCCGCTTCCCCTGCCGCCATATTATCGCCGTGCTGCTGCGCGATCAGGTCGAGCCGGCCCAGAGCGCCGCTCTGCCCGACTGGGCAGCTGAGTCCGACCGCGCCGGCGAATCGCCTCCACTTGCCCCCGTCACCGAAGAAAACCGTGAGGCGGCCGTGGTGGCCGGCATGGCCGACCTGCGCGTTTGGCTGGGTGACCTGGTGCGTCAAGGGTTGGCCGATTTGCCGAAGCGCGGCCGCGGCCTGTGGCTTGGCGCGGCCAATCGGTTGGTGGACGCTTATGCGCTGGAAGCCGCCCGCCAACTCCGCGAGATGGCGAGCATTCCCGGCAACGGCCCCGACTGGCCGGAACGCCTGCTGCCCCGTCTCGGCCGGCTCGCCCTTCTGGGCGAAGCCTTTGCGCGATTGGATGATCTGTCACCGGGCGAGCGCGCCGACGCCCTGCTCGCCGCTGCGGGTCCGGGATGCGCTGCCGGTGAGTCCATGAGCGACGAATGGTTGGTCCTGGGCCAGGCCAACCAAATCGAAAACCGCGAGTTCCGCTCGCGGGTCTGGTTGTTCGGCCTGACGACAAAACGATGGGCGCGGGTTGACCACACCTGCGCGGTGGGTCGGTTGGAGGGTGCGTGCCTGCCTGCCGGAGCAGTGATGGCCGGTGACCTGACCTTTGCAACAAGCGCCTTTCCCCACATGGCCTGCGCCGGCCGCCTGTCGCTGGTTCGGCCGGGGAACCCAGCCGCGGCTCTTGCCGCCCTGACCGGCATGGATGAGGGCCTGGCCAGGTATGCCGCCGCGCTGGCCGTCAATCCGTGGTTGCGGCATTATCCGCTGGCTCCGACTGAAGTCTTTGTGGAACCGCCGGCGACCGACGGCCGATGGCGCGTGCGCGATCGCGGCGGTCGGGTGCTGCCCTTACCGGCCCGGTTTCCCCACGGCTGGCGTTTGCTGTCTCTGGCCGCCGACCGGCCGTTGTCGCTGTTCGGCGAGTGGGACGGGACCACCTTCACGCCGCTGAGCGTCTATGACAAAGTCTGGCAGGCCATGGCCGGGTGGCGGGGGTTGCCATGAGCGTGCCCGCCAGCCTGATTACCGCGGCGCTGGTCGGCGCGGCCCGTTCCGGCCTGCCGCCGGCCGACGGTCTGCCGCCCGCGCTGGGTGGAATGCGTGCGGCGCTGGCCGACCGCCTGCCGGAGGAGGCCATGTTGTTGCTAATCGGCGCGGCCGCCCTCCATGAAACGGCCGGCCGCGTGCCGGAAAGAGCGGCATCGGTCGAGTGGCGGCTGCCGGCCTACCGCGCCGAGGGCGATCGGCCGCCCTGTTCGCCCGCCGCCGCACGTTTCCTGGAGCGGATGCTCAACGAGCAGGAGACGGCATTCTTCCCCGAACTGCTGAGCTTACTCGCCACCGCCGGGCAGCGCGCGCCCGATCGCCTGTTGCCCTACGTTCTGGATCGCGGCGCGCGTATCCATCGCATGCGGCCGCAATTGTTGCCTGTGCTGGGGGAGCGCGGGCGCTGGTTGGGGGCGGTCAATCCCGCGTGGCGCTATGCCGCGGTCGATGTCCGCGCCGCGGCATCATTGCGGGCGGCCTGGGAATCCGACCCGCCCGGTCGCGCAGCCCTGGCTATCACCCTTCGGCGCGATGACCCGGACGCAGCGCGCCGCCTGATCGAGACGACCTGGCGATCAGAGCCGGAAGCCATGCGGCGCGAGATGCTCGGCGTCCTTGAAATCGGGTTGTCGATGAGCGACGAGCCTTTTCTGGAACGGGCGCTCGATGACCGCGATGCGCAAGTGCGCCGGAGAGCGGCTGATCTGCTCGGCTCGCTGCCCGGTTCGCGATTGGTGGCTCGTTTAACGTCCGCGGCGGGCGCATTCCTCGTTCTAAAAGACGCCGCGCTCGCGCCGGCGTTTCCGGGGACGATTACCGAAGCCATGATGCGCGACGGCGTGACTCGATTTGAAGCCCCCGGCCGCTCTACCAGTCCGCGCACGGGGGCTGACTGGTCGCGTATGGTGATCCAGATCGCCGGCGTGATCCCGCTCACTCATTGGGAGGAGCGCTTCGGGCTGGAGCCGGCGGCCATCATCGCCGCCGGGCAAAAAGGTAAGTGGCCGCGCACATTATTGACAGCCTTCGCTACGGCCGCCCTGCGGCAGAACGATCTGCGCTGGGTGGACGCGCTGCTGGCGGCCGACCATTATTCCGAGCGAACCGGCATGTTGTTGGCGGCCCTGTCGCCGGACGATTGCTTCGCGCGGCTGGGCGAGCAACTCGACGCCGGCCGCGATGAAGCAGTTGTCGTTTTTCTGCGCCGCTGGCCGCAGGCGTGGGATGAGGCGACTGGGCGGCGGCTGATCGACTTCTTCGCTCGCCAGTGCGCCGTTGAAAAGGATACCCGCCTCAGCCCGACACTGCGCTTCCTGTCGCGCCAATTTGCCCAGCGCTGTCCGCCGTCACTGGTGGGCGAGGCGGAAATAGCCCTGACAGGGCGTTCGGCCAATGCCGGCTGGGAATCCAATGTCAAATATCTGCTGTCGACGCTGGCGTTGCGGCAAGCGATGCGAGAGGCTGTGGAAAGTGACCGCTGATCGCCGGCGGTTAGCCGCCATCATGAGGAGCATACATATATGACTATTCAGACAATCCAGCGCGAATTGGCCGAGCAGGCCTATGGCGCCGAACTGGAGGCCCTGGCGCGGGCAGACCAGCGACCGCGGCCGCCTAACTGGCGGCTCTCGCCGTGGGCTGTATCCACCTACATTCTGGGTGGCACACTTGACGACGGGGCCGCTATCTCGCCCAAGTATATCGGCAGCTCGCGCCTGATCGAGATCGCCATCGCCACGCTGACGACCGACCGCGCGCTGCTGCTCATCGGCGTGCCGGGCACAGGCAAGACCTGGCTTTCCGAACATTTGGCCGCGGCCATCTCCGGCGACTCGACCCTGCTGGTGCAGGGCACGGCCGGGACGAGCGAAGAGGTCATCCGCTATGGCTGGAATTACGCCAGCCTGATCGCCCATGGGCCATCCACCGCGGCCCTCGTGCCCAGTCCCGTCATGAGCGCCATGCGCGACGGCAAAGTCGCCCGTGTCGAGGAACTGACGCGTATCCCGTCGGACGTGCAGGACGCGCTCATCACCATCCTGTCCGAAAAGCTGCTGCCCGTGCCGGAATTGGGCGAAGCGGTTCAGGCGGTCAAGGGGTTCAACGTTATCGCCACAGCCAACGATCGCGATCGGGGCATCAACGACCTGTCGAGCGCCTTGAAGCGTCGCTTCAACACCGTCGTGCTGCCGCTGCCGGCGACGGTCGCCGAAGAGATGACTATCGTCACACGCCGCGTGGCCGATCTGAGCCGGGCGCTGGAATTGCCGGCCGAACTGCCCGCGGCCGACGAGATTCGCCGCGTCGTCACGATCTTCCGCGAATTGCGCGGCGGGATGACGGAGGACGGCCGGGCCAAGGTCAAGTCGCCCAGCGGCACGCTGAGCACCGGCGAGGCTATATCCGTCGTCAATAGCGGGCTGGCGTTGGCCGCTCACTTTGGCGATGGTCGATTGTCGGCCGAAGACATTGCCGCCGGCCTGACCGGTGCGATCATCAAGGACCCCGTCCAGGATGCCGTGGTGTGGCAGGAATACCTGGAGACGGTCATGCGCGAGCGCGAGGGGTGGAGCGCCCTCTATGTCGCTTGCCGGGAGTTGGTATAGACCGTGGCTAATGCTGAATTGCGCGTTTTTGGTGTTCGCCACCACGGGCCGGGCACCGCGCGGGCGCTTCTGTCGGCTTTAGCCGCGTTCTCGCCCGATTGCGTGCTCGTCGAAGGGCCGCCCGACGCGGATGATCTGATTCCGTGGCTGGCCCACCCGGCGCTGGTGATGCCCGTGGCCTTGCTTGTCTATCGACCCGACGAGCCGCGGCGCGCTGTGTTCTATCCGTTCGCCGGGTTCTCGCCGGAATACAACGCCTTGCGCTTTGCGCTGGAGCGGGGCATTGTCGCCGGTTTTATGGATTTGCCGCGCCGCCACACGCTGGCCCTGACCTATAGCGCGACAATGCCCTCGATTGAACCGTTCCGGGTCCTGGCGACGGCCGCGGGTCACGACAACTACGAATCATGGTGGAATGTTGCCGTCGAGCAGTCGCGCAGCGGGGCGGATTTATTTGCCGCCACGCTGGAGATGGCGGCCGAGATGCGCGGCGCGATCGAGCCATCGAGTTCGCCGGCGGATGAAATCCCCGAGGACCGGCTGGCTCGCCAGCGCGAGGCCGCCATGCGACGGCGCATCCGCCGGGCGGCGGAAGGTGGCTCTCGTCGCATCGCCGCTGTCTGTGGCGCGTGGCACGCCCCGGCGTTGGTCGACGCGCATCTGAGTCCTGGGGCGGTGGACGAGGCGTTGCTGGCCAGCTTGCCCGTGGTCGACGTCGATGCCACCTGGGTGCCGTGGACCTATGGCCGCCTGGCGCAATCTGGCGGGTACGGCGCGGGCATTGCCTCGCCGGGTTGGTACGACCATCTGTGGACGGCGGGCGAGGGCGGGCTGTCGCCAACGGAGATGAGCGCCCATTGGCTGTCGCAAGCGGCAGCCATGCTGCGCGATGAGGGCATGGATACCTCGCCCGGTCATGTCATCGAAACCGTGCGGCTGGCTGAAGCGCTGGCGGCGCTGCGTGGCCGGCCATTCCCCGGCTTGCCGGAGCTGGAGGAGGCCGCGCTCAGTGCCATGTGCGGCGGCCATCACGAACCGATGAGCCTCATTCGGCGGCGGCTCATCATCGGCGAGCGGATGGGCATGGTGCCGCCCGATGTGCCCGCTGTGCCGCTGCAGCGCGACCTGTCGGCGCAGCAGGCACGTCTCAACCTTCACCCTGAGCCGGAAAAAAGCGCTCTCAAACTCGATCTGCGGCAAGAGATCCACCTGGAGCGCAGCCGGCTGTTGCATCGCCTGGCGTTACTCGACATCCCATGGGGCATTCCAGCCAAGACGAGAGAAAACGAGCCGGGAACGTACGCCGAATTGTGGCAATTGCAATGGCTGCCCGACCTGTCATTGAAAGTGATCGAAGCCGCGATGTGGGGCAACACAGTGCGCGATGCAGCCGCGGCTCGCGTCGCCGATATCGCTGCGCGCCATGAGGAATTGCCCGCTCTGGTGGAACTGGTCGATCGGGTTATTCTGGCCGATCTCCCGGAGGGATTGCCGGCTGTCCTGGCCCGCATCGAGGAGTTATCCGCCCTCAGTCGCGACGTCCCCCATTTGTTGGCCGCGCTGCCGCCCCTGGCTGACGCTCTGCGCTATGGCGGGCTGCGGCAGACGGCCGAGCATCTGCCGCTCCTGCGGCGCGTGTTCGACCATTTGCTGACCCGCGTTTGTCTCGGTCTGCCGGCGGCTTGCATATCACTCGATGAGAATGCCGCCGCCGACCTGATCGATCGCATCTCGGCCGCCGGCGCGGCGGTGCGAATTGTGCGCGATGAGCGAGCTTTGACCCGCTGGCATGAGGCGCTGGGCAAACTGGCCGATCGCCCCGCCATCCATCCGATGGTCGCCGGGCGGGCGACGCGTCTGCTATTCGATGGGGTGGTGCTGCGGCCGGATGGGGTAATGCGGCGATTGGAACTGGCGCTGACGCCGGGCGGCTCGGCCGACGTTGCCCGCTATGCCGCCGACTGGCTCGACGGTTTCCTGCGCGACAGTGGGCTACTGCTGGTTCATGACCGCGCCCTGTGGCATGCAATCGATCGTTGGCTGGTCGCTCTGGAAGACGAGCGCTTTCTTGGCGTGCTGCCGTTGCTGCGCCGGACGTTCTCGGCCTATCCTGATGGGGTGCGGCAGCAGCTTCAGGCGCGATTGCGCGGTGTCACAGCCCCAGACGCGACTCGCGTCGCGCCCGTGGCCGTATTTGATGAGGCGCGGGCGGCGGCCGTATTGCCGGTGCTCTACCGGTTGGTGGGTCTTGCGCCGCAGGTGGAGGTAATGCCATGAGGGAGCGCGACGAGGGCCGGCGCCGCTGGCAGCTGGTGCTGGGCGAAACCGAGCAACCGGGCGATGGTGAGCAGGAAGGGGGTGAACAAGGTGGCCGCCAACAACAGGGGCAGCAGCCATCGCCCCGCGACGCTGCGCTCGACGCCGCGCTGAGCGCCCTCTATGGCGATAGCCGCGGTGGCGATCTAAGCAAGTCAATGCCCGACGTAGCCCGCTGGCTGGGGGACATCCGCAATTATTTCCCCGACGACGTGGTGCAGGTGATGCAGCGCGACGCATTGAAGCGGCTGAGTTCGCGCCAACTGATCGAGAATCCGGAACTCCTGTCCGAGGTTGAGCCGGACGCGGCTCTGGCGGCCACATTGCTCTCGCTGCGCAAGGTGATGCCGCCGCAGACCCAGGAGACGGCGCGGCAGGTTGTCGCCAAAGTCGTCGCCGATCTGATCAAACGGCTCGATTATCCCCTGCGGCAAGCCGTCAGCGGCAGCTTGAATCGAGCGGCGCGCACGCACCGGCCCCGGCGCTTGCAAGAGATCGACTGGGGGCGGACGATTCGCGCCAATCTCAAGCATTACCAGCCCGGGTTGGGCACGGTGATCCCCGAAAAGCTGATTGGCTACGGCCGCCGTCGCGTCACGCTCAAGGACGTTATCCTGCTGGTTGACACCAGCGGGTCGATGGCGACGTCGGTGGTCTATGCCGGAATCGCCGCCGCGGTGCTGGCCTCGCTGCCGTCCCTCAATACGCGGCTGGTTATGTTCGACACCGCCGTGGTGGATCTTACCGACCAGTTGGATGACCCGGTGGAGATGTTGTTTGGCCTGCGGCTGGGCGGGGGGACAAATATCGACCGGGCATTGCGCTATGCCCGCGGGGCGATCACCCGGCCGCGAGATACGGTGGTCGTCTTGATTACCGATCTCTTTGAGGGTGGCGACAAGGAAGGGGTGGTGCGGCAGGTCGAGGCGCTCCTGGGCGACGGCGTGGCGGTGATCACGCTGCTGGCTCTAAACGATCAGGGAGCGCCGCGCTTCAACGCCGCACTGGCCCAACAATTGGCCGATGCCGGCGCGCCGGCCTTTGCCTGCACGCCTGAACAGTTTGCCGAGGTGATGGGGCGAGCCATCAATCGGCATTAGGCGACGGGGCAAGAATTGTCAATCATCATCCGACCGATGACGCCGGCCGACGCGCCCGCGGCCAGGGAATTGATCCTGGGCGTGGCGGCGCGCCTCTTCCAGTCCGACGCCACCGCGGTGTTCATCGCCCGCCACGGCCACACCTTGGAAGATGTAGATAACTTCCAGCGCGATTACAACCCACCCGTCGGCCTGTTCCTGGTCGCCCTCGATGGCGGCCGCCTCATCGGCACCGGCGCGATTCGCCGGCTCGACGACGAGACGGCCGAATTGCGGCGTATGTGGCTGCTGGAGCCATATCAGGGGCAGGGTATCGGCTATCGCCTCTGGCTGGCGTTGCGCGCGTTTGCCGTGTCGGCCGCTTACCGGCGAATTCGTCTGACCACGGACGAGGAGAACGTTCGCGCCCTTCGATTCTACCGGCGGCTGGGCTTCACGCGCATTGCGCCGTCAGGCGGCGGGCAGGAAATCAATCTGGAGAAACAATTGGATGACGACCACAGCGGTTAACCCACCCGATTTGTTCAACAGCCGGCAGTATGGCTTCTCGCAAGCAGTCGTTGCCACGGGGCAGCGGACGCTCTACTGCTCCGGCCAGGTCGGGTGGGATAAGAATGAGGATATTGGCGCGGCAGGCGATCTGGGAGACCAAACCCGCCGCTCGCTGGCGAACGTGGAACGCCTCGTAAACGCGGCTGGGGGGACGCTCAAGGATATCGTTTCACTCCGTATCTACATTGTCGGTGAAAACATTTGGAACGGGCGGGCGATCCGAGAAGCGCTGCTGGCGACGTTTGGGCCGGACGCTCCCCCGGCGGCCACGTGGATCGGCGTGGCCGCGCTGGCCAATCTTGAGTTTGTGGTCGAGATAGAGGCAGTTGCCGTTCTTGATTAGAAGCGGGAGCGTCTCTGAAACACCTCACAGTCGATTTGCGGCATTTCGCATGCGAATGAATGAAAATTGCAGTGATGACGCCAGCACCGCGTCGCGCAGAGGCCAGAGCGACGGCGTGACCCGCAGTTCCACGTCTCGCGATACGAGTTCCCCCAGCAAATCATCCACCCGCCGCACGGACAACGGCGTCACGGCCGATTCCCGCACATAATAGCCCGCGCCTCGGTCGTGCTCCACGAAGCCGTCTGGTGAAAATTCGTATAGATATACAACGGTCTCGCGAACGGCCGGCAGCCATTCGGATTCGATGGCGACAATGTAGCGCGCGGCCGTCTGGCCCATCAGACCAATGACGTCAGCCGGATCGCTCGTTGGCAGCGCGTAGAATGTGACGCGTGGGCACTCACGGGGCAGCAGGTAATTGTGCAGCAGCCGCTCGCCAATCGCCCATACCACCAGGCGATCCGGCCGGTTAGGGTTATCGGGGTTGGGCGGCCGCGGCTCAAACAGGGCAATGCCCGGTTGATCACTGACGTGATAGAGGCGCTCGGGTGGTTCAGGCAGCATCCAGCCGGTCGACCCTTGCACCGAGCTGGCGCAACCAGAAGGCCAGCCCGGTGGCATAGGCATGGTTCAGACCGGGTGGCAGTGCATCGAGGTGTTCCCCGCAGGCGTTGACCCACGTCAGGGCGCGGACAACACAGCCGGCGATCAGCGCCAGCGACAAGGCGCGCTCGAGGGCAGCGGGCGGTCTGAAATCACGCCATTGCGAGAGATAAAATTCGCGTAGTTTATTTTGGATGGGATCAGCGTCGAGGCCGAATCGGTTGCCGGCAAAGCGGGGCTGCGACACCAATTGGACAAAAGGATGGCTGATGCAAGCATCGCCAAAATCGAAGAACACGTAGCGCCACGATCCGTCCGGCCGTTGCGCGGCGAAGATATGGTCCTCGTGGAAATCATCGTGAACGAAAGTGTCCGGCGGCCCGACCTCACTCAACTCTCGACATATCTCCCTCAACCTCGACATCCCGGTCCGCAAGGCGGAGATTTCGGCCGCGGTCATAGCCCCGGGATAGCCAACCCGCAGGCGGTCGGGCTGGACCAGGATATTCTCCAGCAGGTCGGGCAAGATGACCGACTGCCGATTAAGCACGCCGGTGCTCAGCATTTGCTCGGCCGAGGGCATGAGATCGCGCTGTACCCCGACTTGCACCGCCAGCACGCGTGACCAATGGTCGATTTCGTCCTTGGGCGATCGTAATGCGCCGGTGAGGGTCTGGCCGCCGTCGGGCATCAGGTACCAGCCGCGCACCGGATCGGCCGCCAATACCGGGATCATGCAATCCGGTCGCGCCACGGCGAGGAAGGCGGCCAGCGCCGGTTCGTGCCGTTGTGACGGGCCGCACGCCTTGAAGTAGATGTCGCCCTGATTGGTCGGGGCGCGGAGCACAGCCGACCACGGCAGAAAGCGCACGCCGGTGATCGGCCCGATCACCTGACGACTTGCGGCCGCCGCCTTTTCATGAATCCACGACTCAGCCGCCTGCCGCCATTCGGGATGGCGCCAGTGAAAATCCGGTTCTGCAAACATCAGCGTAATGATAGCATGGCGTCCGAAAATTTTGGAAAAAAAGCGGAATGGTCGGGTTATCCCCCGTTTCGCCAGGGTCGCATGTGGCTTACACTAGGTCAAACGAGGGGTAAAATTATGGATCACGATGTTTTGATAATCGGTTCAGGTTTGGCGGGGCTGAGCGCGGGCGTCGAGTTGGCGGACAAGGGCCGCCGAGTCGCCATTCTTGAGCGCAACGATTACGTCGGCGGCCGCTGCGCCGACTGGGTCGAGGACGGCATGCGCGTGGAGTCCGGTCTCCATCGCTGGTTGGGTTTCTATAAGGCACTGCCGGACCTGTTCGAGAAGTCGGGCCTCGATCCCGAGGACGCCGTTATCTGGGAGGATGAGGTCCAGTTCCGGCTGCCCGACGGCGGTCCGCAGGCCGTAGTCGGGCTGGCGCCGCTGCACAACCCTTTGGAGACGTTCGCCGGGTGGTTGGGCAATTTTGATTGGCTTTCGCCGGCCGACAAAGCCTCACTCATTCCGTTCTTTAGCGCCGGTCTGGCCGACTATAATCTCAGCGCCCAGGAACTGGACAATAACTCCGTTGCCGAATACGCCCGTAAGCGCGGTGTGACGGAAGATGCCCTGACCAATCTGCTCGTCCCGCTTACCGAGGGCATATTCTTTCTTCCACCGGAACGTTATTCAGCCTTTGTTCTGTTGGGGCTGCTCGTCCCGGGCATGAAAAGGCCGCATACGTTGCGCGTTGGCTCCTTCGCCGGGGGCATGACCGAGGTGATGACCGGGCCGATCGCCGCCTCGCTGGTTGACAAGGGGCATCAGGTGATGACCAACGCCACGGTCGAGCGGTTGGCAGTGGCGGATGGCCGCGTGACCGGCGTCGTGGTGAACGGCGAGACGATCACCGCCGGTAACGTGGTGTTGGCCACGGCGTTGGCCCCGGCGCAGCGGTTAATTCGCGAGGCCTTCGGCGATCACCCTTCGTTCCACAACTTGCTCGCGCTACCATCGATGCCCGCCGTCACCCTGCAGATCGAGCTGGATGAGCCGGCGCTGCCGAAGGACCACGTCGTGTTCAGCCCCAAAACGGTGCTGGCCTCCTATGCCGAGCAGAGCCGGACGACGTTCCGTGACGTGCCGGGTCGCCTCTCCATCGACCTGGCCAAACCGGAAGAATTTCTGCACATGACGCCGGAGGCGGTGCTGGAGGCGGTGCTGGCCGACGCCAAACGACTGGGGATCGACCTTGAAGCCAAGATTCGGCGCTACCGGGTCGTATCCCACCCGGAGGATTTCTATCTCCTCTCGCCCGGCATGGAACGCTTGCGACCGGATCAAGCCACCGCTGTGCCCGGCCTGACGTTAGCCGGCGACTACACCAGCCAGCCTATCTTCTGTACCATGGAAGGTGCGGTCATTTCCGGGCAACGCGCCGCCAAGGCCGTTTTGAAGGCGGGTTAGCCCGATGTGTGGGATGGAATGGTGTTGACCGACCAGCGGGTTGTTATCGTCAGGACAAAACATCTTTAATCATTAAGGTGTCGTTGGCCGGTGCGGGCATTTCAGGCTCCCGCCATTTGCCGAACCGGCGGCCGACCGGTATCATGCGAGCCAAGACCAATTTCGATCCGACGAACTCAACTGTCTGACATGGAGTGGACAATGGCCGCTGAGGATCCTGAAAACAACGACAAGCAGGCGAAAGACAATAATTATGTAGGTCTCGGCATAGCCATCGGCGCGGGTCTGGGCGCTGCCTTGGGCGTAATGATGGACAATATCGCCATCGGTGTCGCGATTGGCGTGGCCATCGGGGTGGCGATCGGCTCGGCCATGAGCGGCCAAGGAGGCTGAGCTGAGGATCGGATCAACGAAGTAGGCGCGTAGGGGCTTTTGGGTTACAGTAACGATAAATCGACCGGATTGAATGATTTATGCATCTGTACCTGATACGTCACGGACAAAGTTTTGTTAATCTGAAAGAGTGGGACGGCGGCAACCAGGATACGGGCCTCACCGAGTTGGGCCACCGGCAGGCGGCCGCGCTGGGCGCATGGCTGCCCGGCGAGTTGAAAGCGATCGACGTCCTCTATGCCAGCACCATGCAGCGCGCGCAAGAGACGGCCGGCTACGTGGCCCGGGCCTATGACGTCGCGATTGTACCCGAGGATCGCCTGCGCGAGATCGGCAACAACCGCGCCGATCATGCCCCCTGGCCAAGCGACGACCTGCCCGAATATAGCGACTATTGGGGCAGCGAGCGGCCGTTCTCATCGGTGACGCCGGCGCGGGAAGGCGGCGAGAGCCTGATGCACTTCCGCACCCGTGTGGGATCGTTCGTCGAGAACATGATCGAAAACCATCGCGATCAGACGGTCGTCGCTGTTTGTCATGGCGGGGTCATCGAACTCATCTTCGACCACATCTTCAACGTCGGCCCGTTCCGCCGCTGCGAGGTGTGGTGCAAAAATACGGGCGTGACGCGCTTTGAATACGTCGAACACCCGCGGCGCGAGGCCTGGCGCTTGCATTACCACAGCCGGGCAGACCATTTGCAGGGCATCGAGTCCGCGTTTGAGGTTTCCAAGATCATGCGGCTACCGTAAGCAACGTATTCCAGAAAACCAGACGAATAACCAAGGGGAGAAACGCGGCCGTCACGGCCGCGTTTGAACGTCAGGATCGTATGATTGAGCTAAAAACTGTGACGCAGAGTGCCGACGGGGTCGACTATAGCCGCAAGTGGTATGTGATGTTGGCCATCGCCATGGGTATTTTCCTGGCGACGATCGATGGCAGCATCGTCAACGTCGCCCTGCCAACCTTGACCGAGGCGCTCAATACCGACTTTGCCACTGTACAGTGGGTGGTGCTGTCCTATTTACTCACTGTTACGACCTTGCAGGCCGTGGTTGGGCGGCTGGCCGATATGTACGGGCGCAAGATGCTCTACAACTCGGGTTTTGTCGTGTTCACAGTTGGTTCGTTATTGTGCGGGCTGGCCCCAACCGTGGAATGGCTCATTCTGGCGCGAGTGCTGCAGGGTGTTGGTGGGGCGCTGACTCTGGCCCTGGGTATGGCCATTATCACCGACGCCTTCCCGCCCCAGGAGCGCGGCCGGGCATTGGGCGTCGCCGGCTCGATCGTCTCCATCGGCATCGTGACCGGCCCTACTTTGGGCGGGTTGATCATCGAGAACCTGTCCTGGCACTGGATTTTCTTCGTCAACGTGCCCATCGGCATCCTCGGAACCTATCTGGCGTGGCGCTACATTCCAAATACGAAACCACCCGGCGGGCAGACGTTTGACCTGGCGGGAGCGGCAACGCTGTGCCTGTTCTTGCTGGCGCTCCTGATCGGCCTGACGACCGGCCAGCGCCAGGGCTTTACCAGTCCGCAAGCCGTGGGTCTGTTTGTGCTGGCTGTTTTCTTCCTGGTCACGTTTATCATCCTCCAGCGGCGACATCCACAACCTATCATCCCGCTAAGTCTCTTCGCCGTACGGCTGTTTCGCGTCAATATCATCACCGGGCTGCTGGTCTTTATGGCGATGGGTATCAACACGCTCATCCCCTTTTTTCTGGAACGAGCGCTGGCTTATAGCGTGCAGCAGGTGGGCTTTTTGCTGGCTGTCGTGCCGCTGGGGCTGGGCATTACCGCGCCGATCTCCGGTGCTCTCTCCGATCGAGTGGGCAGCCGTCCGATCTCGGTGATCGGCCTGGCGGTGACGGTGGCATCGTTCTTGTTGTTGAGCACCCTCTCGGCGGAAACGACGGCTATCGGCTTTATGCTGCGCTATCTGCCGCTGGGCATCGGCGTCGGGCTGTTCCAGTCGCCGAACAACAGCTCCATCATGGGCAGCGTGCCGCGCGAGCGGCTGGGCATGGCGTCGAGCTTGCTGGCCGTCACCCGCAGCCTGGGCCAGACGGTGGGCTTCGCCGTCCTGGGCGCGGTGTGGGCCGGGCTTGTCTTTCGAGCCACAGGCGAGATCCTGCCCGCCGGGGCGGAGTCGGCCGCGCCGGAGGCCATTGCCGCCGGTATTCGGGGGACCGCGTTCGTGTCGGCCGGGCTTGTCGGCGTGGCCCTGATCATCGCGCTCATGGCCTGGCGCAACGAGCGGGGCGTAACGCCTACAGCCTGATGTCCGTTTCGTCCCCGATGACGCGGGCCGGTGCGGCGCTCTCCGTGTCGGCCAGCGGGTCGTGATCGCGCAGCGAACCAAAATCCAGCCCGGTAATCGCCTCGATCCGCGACACCGGCACCTGGTAAGTTCGGTACGCACCGTAGGCGAACTCCAGATCTTCGAGCAAATTCTTCTGTGTTTGCAGGTAGGCCGTGGCCGAGAGCGTGCGGTCTTTCTTGCGCATGACGACCACTTTCCAGAATTCCGCCGGCAGCTGGTACGCGCCACGATAGCTCATGTCGTCGGCGCGAAAGACCGGCCCGGTGAACACCGACACCCTGAGATCAAAGTTGTCGGCGTTTTTCAGGATGTAATCTTCCAGGCCCAGCCACGTCCGCCGGTTAAGGTGCTTATGCTGGGGGGCGCAGTTGGTGAAGTGAAAGGTGTCCTCGTTGGCCGTGGCCGCCGGGCGGCCCCATACCGGGTCGTTGCGCCGCACCAGGTGGCCCTGGTCGAGATCGTTGCGCTCGTATAAATCGACCCCTGCCTGATGTTCGCGGGCGACGCGCGGGTCGAAGTACCACACATCGCGGTCGCGCTTGATCGTCTTGGTCTTGGTCCCGTCTATGTTGACCGCCGTGTAATAGGCCAGTCGCCGCCGCTTGTTCATGACCACGGAGAAGTGGACGTACTCCAGAACGTGGCCGCGCCCGTCCAGTCGCAGCGCGGCGTCGGCCAGTTGTTCCGCCGTAAGACTTGGGAGCGCTACGGCCGTCCCCAGAAAATCAGGCTCGTACCCTTTGACCTTTTTGAAGAACTCCGGATCGCGTTCAGCGGTCTGCAATGGCTTGACTGTTCCGGCCGGCGGTATGGGGCCGGCGGGTTCGGCCAACAGTTCATCCAGCAGCGCCTGTTGGTCGGGAGCCAGGGCGTCGCTTGCCTGGCGCAAATCGGCCAGGATGCTGCTGATGCGCACTCCTTCGTTGGCAATATAGGCGATGCGACTCTCGCCCATCGCCGGCGTCCACAGCGAGCCGTCGACGGCCAGCACACGCCCCTGTTCGTCGCGTTGCTTGACGCCGGCATGGTGCAGCCCAACGACCTGCCACTGGTCGTTGAACACCGGCGAGCCGGACGCGCCGCGATCAGTATCGGTCGTGTAGTGGATGAAATCGTCGAAGATGTCGACCAGCTTGTTGTTGCGCAGAGCGATCTTCTTGGGCGCGCCGCCGGGATGCTGGATAACGGCGACGTATTCATCGACAAGGATCTTGCCTTTCTTATCACTGAGCGGCAGGAAGCCAAAGTCGGCCAGTTGGGCGTCGCCGTCGACAGAAGCCGGGCGAATGGCGACGACCGTGTAATCCAGCGTCGCGTTGGTGATGAACAGTCGCTCAGGGTCGAGGCCGAAAACGACGGGCGTGCGCGGGTTGAAATGCTCGTCGTCTTCGTATTCGAAATCGACCAGGCTGCGGCGGGCGCTGTCGGCCGAGGGCAGGACGTGGTTGTTGGTGAGAAGCAGGGTTGGCGAGACAACGAAGCCGGTGCCGAATTCGCGCACACGGCCGCTCAAGTCGCGAACCTGGACGCGGCCGACGGCCCTCCCGGCGCGGCGGCCGATGTCGAGAAAATTGATTTCCAGCAGGTCGCTCGTGCCGAGGATGCGTTCCAAGCCTAACCCGTCGTTGGGGTGGAGCATGTCGCGGCGCGTATCGCGGCGGATCATGTCGCTGAAATCGACAATACCCTTGGCGGCTTTGTCGAGTTGGGCGGCGCGCTCGTCGCGGCGCTCGCGGAAGCGATCTTCGGCGTTCTGGTCGTGATGTTGGCTGTCCATGGGTCGTCCTCCGGCACGGCGTGGTGCGGCCGAGCCGAATCACAGCATAAATCAGATCAAGACGCGGGGCAAGCGCGAAATGGAAATGCCGAGTCTGGCGCAGTGTGTAACTCGTTCTCACGCACTATGCTATACTGTAGCCACTATGACGGATGAATCTTTTCTCGACAAGGCGACGGATGATTGGGGTGGCGGTATGGAAGACGGTCCGGTTCTATCTGCGGCGTGTAAAGGGGTTGTGGCCGATGCTGTGACCAATATTCTTCAAGCCGTGGGCGAAGACCCACAGCGCGAAGGGCTACTCCGAACGCCGGAGCGCGTGGCCCGCGCTTATGACGAACTGCTCATCGGCTACCGAGTCGACCCGGTGGCCGAACTCAACAACGCGCTCTTTGACGTGACCTATAGCGAGATGGTCATCGTCACCGACATCGACTTCTACAGCCTGTGCGAGCACCACATGTTGCCCTTTATCGGCAAGGCGCACGTGGCCTACATCCCCGACAAGCAGGTCGTCGGCCTGTCGAAGATCCCGCGCATCGTGGAAATCTACGCGCGGCGGCTGCAAATTCAGGAGCGCATGACGCGGGAGATCGCCGAACTCATCGACGAGTTGCTTCACCCGCTGGGAGTGGCCGTGGTCATCGACGGGTTGCACATGTGCATGGCCATGCGCGGTGTGAAGAAAGCCAATGCCCGAATGCGCACCAGCGCCCTGCTGGGTACATTTGGCGAGAACCCGAAGACGCGCTCCGAGTTCATGGACCACATCGGGCCGGTGACGCGGACCTTGTTGTAGTGGTTGGGCGCGGAAGCACCCGGCCGGCGCTCAGGCGTCGGCATCATCCAGCCACAATTCCAGCCAATAGGCCAGATAGCGCCATGCGCCCCAGTCGTCGTAGACGGCCGTCATCACGCCGGGAGGCGGTCGCTCGCCCCCAAAATAGCGCGCGCTGACGAAATCACGAAAAACGGTGTCGTAGGCGATCTCGTCATAGCGACCCATCAACATCAGTAATGTGGCCGCCGCGTAGGGACCGATTCCCCTAATCGTCATCAATTCCTTCTTCAAATCGGCCGTTGGTTGGTTGCTGTGAAGCAGACCTTCCAGGTCAAGCTCCCCGGCGGCGACGCGGCGCGCCAGTTCGGCCACATAAGGCCCGCGGTAGCCGAAGCGGGCCATCTGGGTGAATATTTCCGGCGGCGCGGCGGCCATCGCCTCTGGGGTGGGGAAGGCGCGGCGCGTGGGGTCGCCGGGCAGCGGCTCGCCC
>WBZM01002160.1_pt1 | contig 17295 bp, 14 predicted proteins | sample 5204271 | NCBI WGS metagenome assembly WBZM01 (sample SAMN12344346, study PRJNA552823) | activated sludge metagenome | biome: Activated sludge suspended growth; feature: Nitrification reactor; material: Wastewater; isolation source: activated sludge from nitrification reactor of wastewater...
AGGTGCGCCCGCGGTTCACCGAGAGCATCCGCGGCACCGACGTGTTCATCATGCAGACGCACTTCGGCTGCGACGGCCGGTCGATCAACGACTCGATCATGGAGCAGCTCATCATGATCGACGCCGCGCACCGAGCGTCGGCCAAGCGGATCACCGCGGTCTGCCCCTTCTACGGCTACGCCCGCCAGGACCGCAAGGCCGAGGGCCGCGAGCCGATCACGGCCAAGCTGGTCGCCGACCTGTTCCGCGCCGCCGGCGCGAAGCGCATGATCTCGATCGACCTCCACAGCGGTCAGATCCAGGGCTTCTTCGACGGTCCGGTCGACCACCTCACGGCGATGCCGGTGCTCGAGAACTACGTCCGCGAGCACGCCGACAACCCCGTGATCGTGTCGCCCGACGCCGGCCGGATCAAGGTGGCCGAGCGCATGGCCCAGCACCTGTCCGACAAGGGCGCCGACCTCGCGTTCATCTACAAGCGCCGCCCGAAGGGCACCGCGAACGTCGCAGAGGCCAAGGAGGTCATCGGCGACGTCGAGGGCCGCCTGTGCATCCTCACCGACGACATGATCGACTCCGGCGGCACGATCGTCGCCGCCGCCGATGTGCTGCTCAACCGGGGCGCCACCGAGGTGTGGGCGATGGCCACCCACGGCGTGCTCTCGGGCCCGGCGATCGACCGGCTGAAGAACGCCCGCATCGAACGGGTCGTGCTCACCAACACCCTGCCGCTGCCGCCCGAGAAGCAGATCGACAAGATCGAGGTGCTCTCGATCGCCCCGCTCATCGCCGACGCCCTCAACGCCGTGTTCGACGACACCAGCGTGAGCGAGATCTTCGGCGGCGAGAACCAGGCCTGACCCGGCCCCCGGCCGTGGTCGCGTGTGGCGATTCGGCCGCGCGTCCCGTTAGCATGGCGAGCCGTTCTGCATCGTTCCTGGGTGCACGGATCTGATCGAGGCCTGTCATGTCGCAAACCAAGCTCGTCGCCACCTCCGGCCGCCCCACCGGCTCGGCCGCCGCTCGTCGCCTGCGCGCCGAGGGCCACATCCCGGGTGTCCTGTACGGGCACGGCATGAGCCCGATCTCGGTCACGGTCGAGCGCCGCGAGCTCCGCGTCGCCCTGTCGGGCCCGGCCGGCGCCAACACGGTGCTGGCGCTCGAGGTCGACGGCAAGAGCTACCCGGCCGTGGTGAAGGAGATGCAGCGCCACCCGATCAAGCGCACCGTCAGCCACATCGACTTCCTCCAGGTCAACATGAACGAGGAGATCACGGTGTCGGTGCCCGTGCGCATCGAGGGTGAGGCCAAGGCCGTGCTGTCGGCCGGCGGCCTGGTCGATCCGGCCGTCGACACGATCGACGTGCTCACGACCCCCAACAACATGCCGAACGAGTTCGTGATCGACGTCACCGACATGCAGCTCGGCGACGTGATCCGTCTCGCCGACCTGCCGATGCCGGCCGGCGTCACCGCGACCGGCGACCCGGAGATGCCCGTCGTCACCGTCCTCCAGACCCGTGCGGCCGCTGCGGCATCAGAGGGCGGCGAGGGTGCCGAGGGCGAGGGCGGCGAGGCCGCCGAGGGCGACGCCGCCGAGTGATCCGGTGGCGGGGCGTCCGCCCCGCCCGGTGAACAGCCGGTCGTCCCGTTCCGCGTCATGGCCGTCCAGGCGTTGGTCGTCGGGTTGGGCAACCCCGGCAAGCAGTACGAGCGCACGCGCCACAACGTCGGCGCCGACGTGATCGACGAGCTCGCGACGCGCGCCGGCGTCGTGTTGAAGCCCGGCCGCGACCAGGCCACGGTGGCCGATGCGACGTTGAAGGGCGTCCGCGTGGTGCTCGCGTTCCCGCTCACCTACATGAACGAGAGCGGGCAGGCCGTGCGGCCGCTCATGAAGCGCCACGGGCTCACCGAGCCCGACCAGCTCGTCGTCGTGCACGACGAGCTCGACCTGCCGCCGGGCGTGGTGCGCGTGAAGGCCGGCGGCGGCCTGGCCGGCAACAACGGCCTGCGCAGCATCACCGCCCACCTGCACACCCAGGACTACCTGCGCGTCCGCATCGGCATCGGCAAGCCACCGTCGAAGGAGCACGGTGCCGGTCACGTGCTGTCGAAGCTGCCGCCTCGCGAGCGCGAGCTGCTCGACGTCGCAGTGCAGCACGCCGCCGACGCGGTCGAGATGATCCTCGCCGACGGCATCGATGCGGCCCAGCGCGTGTACAACACGCGCACCCTCGACCCGAGCTGAGCTCGCGTCAGGCCGACGGGGCCGATCCGCTCCGACCAGCGGCCGCCTCGATCATGTCGAGGAGCGGCTCGACCGCAGGACGGTCGGCGGCCGACACCGTGAGATGGAACCCTCCCCCACGACCGTTCGGCTGCGTCGTGACGAAGACGCGGAGATCGCCCCTGCGGTCGTCCTTCCGCGAGACGTGCAGGAGGGCCCGATGCACCCGCCCCTTGCTCGCGTCGATCGAGCTGAAGCACTCCGCCACCTCACCGTCGAAGGTCAGGACCGACGCCCCCACGACGGGGTCCTCGAAGCGAACCATCGACGATCCGGACGCATCGACGGCACGGGGCGATCCGGACAGCTCGGGTATCTCGGGCAACTCGGACATCTCGACTCCCCCGGTCGGTCACGGGCCGGTCGGCCCGTCGGACACGATACGTCCGGCGTCGAGACGGATGCGGCGGGTGAGCCGCACGTGGTCGAGCAACTGGCGGTCGTGGGTGACCAGCAGCACCGTGCCACGGAAGCTCTCGAGCGCCACCTCGAGCTGCTCGATCGCCGGCAGGTCGAGGTGGTTGGTCGGCTCGTCGAGCACGAGGCAGTTGGTCCCCGTGGCCATGAGCAGCGCGAGCACGGTGCGGGTGCGCTCGCCCGGCGACAACGACGCGGTCGGCCGCAGCACCTCGCTCGCACCGATGCCGAACTTCGCGAGCAGCGTGCGAGCGTCGGGTATCGACATCCCGGTGGTGGCCATGAACTCGTCGAGCAGCGCGCCGTCGCCCTGCAGCTGCAGGCGCCGCTGTTCGAGCTCGCCGACGACCACGCCGGGACCGAACCACCGATCGCCCGACGACAGCTCGCGTCGCCCGAGGATCGCGTCGAGCAGGGTGCTCTTGCCGCTGCCGTTGTGCCCGACGATCGCAACCCGCTCCCCCGCGCCGATCGTCAGGTCGACCGGTCCGAGGCGGAAGTCTCCGACGTCGACCGTCGCGCCGGTCAGCCGCACGACGACGTCGCCGCTGCGGGCGGTCTCACCGAACGTGAGCCGGAGCTGCCACGCCTCGCGCGGCTCGTCGACCACCTCGAGCCGTTCGAGCTGCTTCTCGGTACGGGCCGCCTTGCCGGCGAGCTGCTCGGTCTGGTTGATCTTGAACGACTTGATGTTCTTGTCGTTGTCGTCGGGCTTCTTCTTCGCCCGGCTCAGCCCCTGACTCGCCCATTCACGCTCGCGCTGGGCGCGCGACAGCAGCGACTGCTTCTTGTCGGCGTACTCCTCGTAGCGCTCCCGGGCGTGGCGCGCCGCGGTCTCCCGTTCGCGCACGTACGCGTCCCACCCGCCGGCGAACACGGTGATCCGGTGCGTGAACTCGTCGAGCTCGGCGACGTGGGTGACGGTGCGGCGCAGGAACTCGCGGTCGTGGCTCACGATCGCGATCGGTGCGCTCTGCTGCACCACCCACCGCTCGAGCCGGTCGAGGCCGTCGAGGTCGAGGTCGTTGGTGGGCTCGTCGAGCAGGAAGACGTCGAAGCGTGCGAGCAGCAGTGCGGCGAGACCCACCCGGGCCGCCTCGCCGCCCGACAGGGTCGACATCACCTGGTCGAGCACGCGTTCGGGCAGACCGAGCTCGGCCCACACCGGACCGATGCGTGCATCGAGATCGGCACCGCCGAGTGCGAGCCAACGGTCGAGCGCGTGCGCATAGCGGTCGTCGCTGCCGGGTTCCAGGGACGCGAGGGCGGCCGTGGCCGCGTCGAGCTCGACCGTCGCGTCGGTCACACCGGTGCGGCGTCCGAGGAACTGCGCGACGGTCTCGTACGCACTGCGTTCGGGCTCCTGCGGCAAGTAGCCGACGGTGGCGTCGGACGGCATCGCCGTGACGGTGCCGTCGTCGACAGGCTGCAGCCGGGCGAGCACGCGCAGCAGGGTGCTCTTGCCGACGCCGTTGGGACCGATCAGCCCGACCCGCCAACCGGGTGCGAGCTGCAGCTCGGTCTGGTCGAGGATCGGTGTGCGGCCGAGGGTGAGCCGCAACTGGCGGGCGTGGAGGGAAGCAGGCACGAGGTCTCCTGGGCGTCGGCCGGGGTCACACGGATGCGGACGCGCACGGCACGGGGTGGACGGGTCGGGGACGACGGCTCACAGCACGCCCACCATGGTGCCACGCGACGGGGTGCGACCGGGCGTGCTTTCGCGCCGTTACCCTCGATGGTCCGATGTCGCTCGCCGATCTCCCGCCGCTGCTCCGGTCCACACCCGGGCTCACCCACGCCTTCGGCGACCCGCAGGCGCTCGTCGCCGTGCCCGAGGCAGCCCGCGCCGTCTCGATCGCCGCGCTCGCCCAGCTGAGCGGCCGTCGCCCCCTGCTCGTCGCCACACCCACCGGCAGCGACGCCGGCCAGCTGTACGACGACCTGGTCCAGTTCATGCCCGCCGACCAGGTGGTGCTGTTCCCCGCGTGGGAGACGCTGCCGTTCGAGCGCGTCAGCCCGAGCGTCGAGACGATGGGTCGCCGGCTCGAGGTGCTGTGGCGCCTCCGCGATCCCGACCGGGTGCCGGCGATCGTGGTCACCGGTGTGCGTGCCCTGCTGCAGAAGCTCGGCCCTGACGCCACCACGATCGAGCCGATACGCGTGCGACCCAACGACGTGCTCGATCCCGACGAGGTGCTCACGCGGCTCGTGCACATGGGGTACCGCCGCGAAGAGCTCGTCGAGCACCGCGGCGAGGTCGCCCGCCGGGGCGCGATCATCGACGTCTACCCGAGCACCGCCGAGGCGCCGATCCGCATCGACCTGTGGGGCGACGAGGTCGACCGGCTCACCGAGTTCACCGTCAACGACCAACGCTCGGTGCGCGACCTCGACGAGGTGCTGATCTTCCCAGCCCGCGAGCTCGTGCCGAGCGACGACGTGCGAGCCCGCGCCGACGCGCTGATCGCCGAGGAGCCGTGGGGTCGCGAGCACTGGGAGCGCCTCGCCGAGGGCGCGCTGTTCGACGGCATGGAGAGCTGGCTCCCCTGGCTCGTCTCGCCGGAACAGGCCGACCTGCTGATCACCGACGTGCTGCCGCCCACCGCCAAGGTGGTGCTCGTCGAGCCACGACGCATGAAGGACCGCGCCGACGACCTGCTCGCCGAGGAGGACGACCTCGCCCGCACGCTCGCCAGCACCTGGGCGCGCGACGCCGAGCGCCAGTTCCCCCGGCTGCACGCCTCGACCGACCGGGTGCTCGGCGGCAGCCAGCAGATGTGGACGATCAGCTCCACGCCGTCGGGGCCCGACGCGCCGGTCATCTCCGCGAGCGGCTGGGGGCCCGTCGTCGGCGACGGCGAGGGCCTCACCAACCGACTCCGCGAGCTGCTCGCCGACCGCTACCGGGTGGTCGTCGCCGCCGACGGCGACGGATCCGCCCAGCGCCTCGCCGGCCTGCTGCGCGAACGCGGCCTCGAGTTCCGGTTCGCGAAGGAGGGCACCGACCTGTCGGCACCCGGCGGCTACGTGGTCACCGCGCCGCTGCACCGCGGCTGCTCCATCCCCGAGGCCAAGCTCGCGATCGTCGCCGAGGGCGACCTCACCGGCCGGCGCCGCGCCCACCGCCAGGCCCGTCCGCGCAAGCGTCAGAGCGCCGGCTTCTTCGAGGACCTCAAACCCGGCAACTACGTCGTGCACCACCAGCACGGCGTCGGCCAGTACGAGGGCATGGTCAAGCGCACCATCGGCGGGGTCGAGCGCGACTACCTGCTGTTGTCGTACAAGGGTGGCGACAAGCTCTACGTGCCGAGCGATCAGATCGACTCGCTGCGCCAGTACGTCGGCGGCGAGGCGCCGTCGCTGCACCGCCTCGGCGGCGCCGACTTCGCGAAGGCCAAGTCGAGGGTCCGCAGCGCGGTGCGCGAGATCGCGCAGGAACTCGTCGTGCTCTACCAGAAGCGCGTGCACGCCCACGGCTACGCGTTCGGGCAGGACACGCCCTGGCAGGCCGACATGGAGGACGCCTTCCCGTACGCCGAGACCCCCGACCAGCTGAAGGCGCTCGACGACATCAAGCAGGACATGGAGCGGCCGTTCCCGATGGACCGGCTGCTGTGCGGTGACGTCGGCTTCGGCAAGACCGAGGTCGCCGTTCGCGCCGCGTTCAAGGCCATCCAGGACGGCAAGCAGGTGGCCGTGCTCGCACCCACCACGCTGCTCGCCACACAGCACGGCAACACCTTCGCCGACCGCTTCGCCGGCTTCCCGATCCGTGTCGAGACGCTCAGTCGCTTCCTCACGCAGAAGGAGGCCAAGCAGGTGATCGAGGGCCTGAAGAGCGGCGAGGTCGACTGCGTGATCGGCACCCACCGACTGCTCGCCGAGGGCATCGAGTTCAAGGACCTCGGCCTGCTGATCGTCGACGAGGAGCAGCGCTTCGGCGTGCAGGCCAAGGAGGCGATGAAGAAGCTGAAGACCAACGTCGACGTGCTCACCCTCTCCGCCACGCCGATCCCGCGCACGCTCGAGATGAGCCTCGTCGGCATCCGCGACCTCAGCCTGCTGCAGACCCCGCCCGCCGACCGCCAACCGATCCTCACCTTCGTCGGCGAGTACGACGAGCGCGTCGCCGTCGAGGCGATCCGCCGCGAGCTGCTCCGCGAAGGCCAGGTCTTCTGGGTGCACAACCGCGTCACCACCATCGAGGAGTGCGCGGCCCGACTGCGCGAGCTCGTGCCCGAGGCCCGCATCGCGATCGCCCACGGCCAGATGGACGAGGGCAGCCTCGAACAGGTGGTGCTCGACTTCTGGGAGGGCAACTTCGACGTCCTCGTGTGCACCACGATCATCGAGAGCGGCATCGACATGCCGACGGTCAACACCCTCGTCGTCGAACGCGCCGACCTGCTCGGCCTCGGCCAGATGCACCAGCTGCGCGGCCGCGTCGGCCGCAGCGGCAGCCGCGCCTACGCCTACTTGTTCCATCCGCGCGACGGCCGGCTCACCGAGGAGGCGTACGAGCGCCTGCGCACCATCGGCGAGGCCACCGACCTCGGCAGCGGCTTCAAGATCGCGATGCGCGACCTCGAGATCCGCGGCGCCGGCAACCTGCTCGGCGAGAGCCAGAGCGGCCACATCGCGGCCGTCGGCTACGACCTCTACTGCCAGATGGTCACCGAGGCCGTCGGCGAGATGAAGGGCGAGCCGGTGAAGGAGCCGAGCGAGGTGAAGCTCGACGTGCCCACCGACGCCTTCCTGCCGAAGGACTACGTCACCAAGGAGGAGTCGAGACTCGAGGCGTACCGCCGGCTCGCGGCGGTCACCACGGCGAGCGAGGTCGACGACATCCGCACCGAGTGGGAGGACCGCTACGGCCCCGTGCCGCCCGAGGCCGATGCGCTGCTCGACGTCGGCTACCTGCGCGCCGAATGCCACCGCCTCGGCCTGAAAGACGTCAGCATCCAGTCGAACGCCGCCCGGCTGGCGCCGTTGCGCCTCAAGGTGAGCGAGGACATGCGCCTCAAGCGCCTCGCCCGCACGGCGATCCTGAAAGACGATCTCGATCAGCTGGTGGTGCCGATCGCCCGCGGCGCCACACCCGCCCGCTTCCTGGTCGGCTTCCTCCGCGAGCTGATCCCGCCCGAGGGCCCGCCCACGGGCGGCCCGAACACGGTCGCCGAGACGCTGCCGTCATCGGGCCGCACCGTCACGAGCCGAGGACGCTGACGTGCGGCTGCAGCTCGCGAAGCCCACCGAGCACACGGCCGTGGTCGAGTGGCCGCTCACCACGCCGCTGCAGGACTGGACCGTCGACGGGTTGCACTCGGTGATGGGCCTGCACCGCCACGTCGTGCGCATGGTCGAGACCGCCGACACCGCCTACGTGGTGAAGGAGCTGCCCGACCACCTGGCCGAGCGCGAGTGGCGACTCCTGCGCCAACTGGCGGAGCTCAACCTGCCGACGGCCGAGGTGGTGGGCGTGGTGACGAACCGCGACGACGACGTCGACGGCTCCACCGAGGGCCTGCTCATCACCCGCCACGTCGACTACTCGCTCCCCTACCGAATCCTGCTGTCGGGCCGCGGCCTGCAGATCCCCTACCTGGGCGAGCGGCTGCTCGACTCGCTGGCCGGCCTGCTCGTCCGGCTGCACCTGGCCGGCTTCTACTGGGGCGACTGCTCGCTGTCGAACACGTTGTTCCGACGCGACGCCGACGCGCTGCAGGCGTACATCATCGACGTCGAGACCGGCGAGCTGCACGAGAGCCTCACCGACGGCCAGCGCATGCTCGACCAGCAGATCGCCACCGAGAACGTCGCCGGCGACCTCACCGACCTGCAGGCCGGCGGGCTGCTCGCCGACGGCATCGACCCGATCGAGACCGCGCTCGCGATCGAGGACAGCTACCGGAAGCTGTGGACCGAGCTCACCGACATCGAGGAGTTCCGGGTCGACGAGACGTTCCGGGTCGACCAGCGCCTGCGACGCCTGCACGAACTCGGGTTCGACGCGAGCGAGCTCGAGCTGGTGAGCGCCGGCGAGGGCACCACGCTGCGCCTCGTGCCGCGCGTCGTCGAGCACGGCTTCCACGCTCAGCGACTCAAGGCCCTCACGGGCATCGTGGCCGGTGAGCGGCAGGCCCGCCGGCTGCTGCACGACGTGCGTCGCTACGGCACCACCCTCGAGCAGCGCGAGGGGCGCCGCGTCCGCGAGGCGGTCGCCGCCGCCCGCTGGATGGACGAGCGCTACGAGCCCACGATCGCCGCGATCCCCTCCGACCTCGTCGGCAAGCTCGAACCACCCGAGCTGTACCACCAGGTGCTCGAGCACCGCTGGTTCATCTCCGAACGAGCGGGCTACGACGTGGGGATGGCCGACACCATCTCCTCCTACGTCCGCAACGTGCTCGAGCCCGCACGGCACGAACAGATCACGCTGCCGCCGGCCACGCAGGAGCTCCGCGCGATCACCCCCGAGATGGCCCGACCGGACGACACCGATCCCGCCACCGGGGACTGAGTCGGCGCCCACCCCGGCCGCTAACGTCTCGCCCGTGATCCGTCGCACCGCCGTCGCCGCACTCGCCCTCGTCGCCGCCCTCGGGCTGTCGGCGTGCGCCACGTTCACCGACAACGCCAACGCGGCCCGCGTGGGCGACGTCGAACTCGCTCGCGACGACCTCGAGCACTACGTCCACGACGCGCTCGAGGCCCGTGACAGCGCCGCCGTGCCCGACGAGGTCTCCGGCGACATCTACCGCACGATCCTCGCCGGCTGGATCGTCGACGAGCTGATCCGCCAGTACCTCGACGCCGAGGGCGTGTCCGTCAGCGACGCCGACCGGGCAGCCGCTGCCGAGCAGACCGACGGCCAGATCGCCGAGAGCGGCGCCACGATCAGCGACTTCCTGCGCGACTACGAGATCACCAGCCTCGCCGCCCGCCTCGCGTTCCAGAACCACTCGCAGGGCGGCGATGCGCTGCTCCAGTTCGCCCGTGCGCAGACCGTGTACGTCGACCCCGTCTACGGCGTCTGGAACCTCGACAGCGGTCTCGTCGAGCCGCTGGGGTCGTGACCGCCGCGGCCCTGCCTCGCATCACCGTCGTCGGACTCGGTCCGGGCGACGAACGCTGGGTCACCCAGCAGGTCCGCGACGCGATCGCGGCGACGCCGGTGCGGTACGTGCGCACCGCCCGCCACCCCTCGGCCGTGGTCGTCGGCGACGCCGTCAGCTTCGACGACGCGTACGAACGTGCCGACACCTTCGACGACGTGTACGCCACCATCGTCGACCTCCTCGTCAGCGCCGCGGCCGAGCACGGCCACGTGCTGTACGCGGTGCCCGGATCACCGCTCGTGCTCGAGCGCACGGTCCGCCGCCTCCGTGCCGACGAGCGGGTGCGCTGCAACGTGTTGCCGGCGATCTCGTTCCTCGACGTCGCGTACGAGCGGCTCGGCATCGACCCGGTCGAGACCGGGCTCAAGCTGGTCGACGGCCACGAGTTCGCCACCGCCGCTGCCGGCTACGACGGCCCGATGCTGATCGCACACACCCACGCCAACTGGGTGCTGAGCGACATCAAACTCGCCGCCGAGCAGGCCACCGGCGACGAACCGGTCGTCATCCTGCAGCGGCTCGGCACCGACGACGAAGCGGTCGTGCACACCACGTGGGCCGACCTCGATCGCACGGTCGATGCCGATCACCTCACGTGCGTGTACGTGCCCGGCCTCGGCGCCCCGGTCGGCGCCGAGCTCGTCCGCTTCCACCAGCTCGCCCGCGTGCTGCGCGAGCAGTGCCCGTGGGACCAGGAGCAGACGCACCGGTCGCTCGTGAAGTACCTGCTCGAGGAGACCTACGAGGTGGTCGACGCGATCGAGGCGCTCGACCCCGACGACCCGTCCACCGACGACGCGCTCGTCGAGGAATTGGGCGACCTGCTCTACCAGATCGAGTTCCACGCCACGATCGCCGAGCAGGAGGGCCGGTTCACGATCGCCGACGTCGCCCAGCAGGTACACGACAAGCTCGTGCGTCGGCACCCCCACGTGTTCCCACCCGAGGGCGGCGACACCGTCCAGGTCAGCGGTGCCGACGAGGTCGTCACCAACTGGGATGCGATCAAGCGGGTCGAGAAGCAGCGCACCAGCATCTTCGAGGGCATCCCCGAGAGCCAGCCGTCGCTCGGGTACGCGTACGCCGTGCAACGCAAGGCCGCCAAGGTCGGCTTCGACTGGCCCGACGTGCACGGCGCGCTGCCGAAGATCGCCGAGGAGACCGCCGAGGTGCTCGCCGCCCACCAGAGCGGCGACGAGGCGCACACCGCCGACGAGATCGGCGACCTGCTGTTCGCCGTGGTCAACGTCGCGCGCCACCTCGGCGTGGAGCCGGAGGCCGCGCTGCGCGCCGCCGCGCGCAAGTTCCGTCGCCGCTTCGAGGGTGTCGAGCTGCTCGCACGTGCACGCGACGTCGATCTGCACGCCGCCGACCTCGCCACCCTCGACGCGTTGTGGGACGAGGTCAAGCTGGCCGAGCGCTGAGCGTCAGCGGTCGGCCCGGAACATCGAGGCGAGCACCACCTCGGCCGACGGCGCGACCCCACGCCGGCCCCGCTCGGCGATGCGGCTCCGGCACAGCCGGTCGAACGAGCCGGTCGTCGCTGCCACCAGGCCCGCCTGCGTGAACGCCACCAGGGCGCCCGCTCCCAGGCGCACCCGGGTCAACTCGTCGTCGCTCAGCCCGCTCGACAACCACCACGACGCAGCGCAGCCCGCCACCGACACCAGGAACGGCACCCAGATCAGCCGCCCGAACCACTCGTGGTCGCCGCGCATCCGCTGCGCCGTCGACCGCAGCGACAGGATCACGGCGAGGTGACCCAACACCGCCACCGCGATCCCGAGTCCGGGACCGTACCGAGCCACGTCGCCGGAGCCGCTCCAACCGATCACCGCGATCGCCGGCCCGCCGAGGTACACCGCGGGCGGCAGCCACGGAGAGGTCGCGAGCGGCGTCACACGCTGCGCGTTCGCCGCCGCCACCGTGCACCACCAGCACCAGGTGAGCCAGAACAACACGCCGAGGACCAGCATCACGATCGCCGCGTTCGCCGCCGTGTCGCTCGTGTCGGCGACGTCGTGCTCGAGCCCACCGACGATCGCGAGCACCACCCCGATCGCGCCGGACAACGCCGGCGCGGCCGTGGCCACCGCGGCGATCATCGCCGTGGGGATCAGCTCGCGGCCCCCGTCGGGGGCGTCGTCAGCTGCGGAGTCGGGACGTGCCACGCCAGTCGATCGGCAGATCTTGCCGACGACTTGAGAAGACCTCCCGCATCACCACTCGCGGGTGCGACGCCAGGCGTCGGCCACCTGTTCGACCGGCGGCAGCTCGACACCGAGCGAGCGGGTGTTCAGGCGGTGGCACGCCTCGTCGAACGACGTCGTCGCCCGCCAGGTGCTGAGCACCATCCCGCACACGAACGTGCCCCCCACGGCGCCGAGGCCGAACAACACCGGCGTGGTCCGCCACTCGGCCGGCAGCATCGTGATCACGACGTTGACGAACACGCGGTAGGTCACCCCGGCGAGCGGGAGGAACACGAGCTTCAAGAACTCGTCGGCCTGCGCGCCGATCCGTGCCGCGGCGTTGCGGAACGACGCCACCACCATCAGGTGGCCGAGCCCGCACCACAGGAACCCGGCGACCAGCAGTGGCAGCCGCTCGGGACCGGTGCTCGCCAGCCCGAACAGCACGACGATCGGCCCCACCACGTACACCGTCAGCGGGAGCGCCGGCGTGGTGCTGAGCGGCGACACCCGACGCACGTTGAACGCCGCGGCCACGGTCCAGGCGAGCCAGCCGAGGCCCGCCGCCGCGGCCGACACCACGAACGTGCCGCCGAACCACGCCGACTCGTCGAGCGGCACCAGGAAGTCACGCGTCCGGCCGAGGTCGAACGAGGGGACGAGTGCGACGAGGAGCATCAGCTGCGCGAGCACCGCACCAGCCCATCCGGCCGTCGCGATGAGCGCCGCGCCGCGCGTCGGCACGAGCCACCGTCGTCGACGCCGTTGACCCGAGCCTCTCGAGGACGTCTCCCCGTCGAGTTCAGCAGCCCACTGCTCCCAGACCTCGGGGGTGACCTCGCTGGTCGGCGACGGGCGCGGCGGCAGGATCGGTGCGGGGCGTTCCGGCCGCGACGCGTCGGGCCGTTCGCCGTCGGAGGGAAGGGCGGCGTCGTCGGTCTCCACATCCGTTGATCGTCACCTGGGTGGAGGGGCTTGAGGTGAGTACCGTGTGTTTTCATGAGTGAAATCGTCAACATCGTCGGCCGTGAGATCCTCGACTCGCGTGGCAACCCCACGGTGGAGGTCGAGGTCGAACTCGACAGCGGGGCCGTCGGCCGGGCGGCCGTGCCGTCGGGCGCGTCCACCGGTGAGCACGAGGCCGTCGAGCTGCGCGACGGCGGCGACCGCTACCTCGGCAAGGGCGTCGCCACCGCCGTCGGGTACGTCAACACCGAGGTCGCCGACGTGCTGCGCGGCTTCGACGCGCTCGAGCAGCGGCGCATCGACGCCGAACTGGTGTCGCTCGACGGCACGGCCAACAAGGCCCGCCTCGGCGCGAACGCGATCCTCGGCACCAGCATGGCCGTCGCGAAGGCGGCCGCCGCCGAGCTCGAGTTGCCGCTCTACCGCTACGTCGGCGGTCCGAACGCGCACGTGCTGCCGGTCCCGATGATGAACGTCGTCAACGGCGGCGTGCACGCCGACAACACGATCGACATGCAGGAGTTCATGATCATGCCGGTCGGCGCGCCGAGCTTCCGCGAGGCGCTGCGCTGGGGCACCGAGACCTATCACACGCTGAAGAAGGTGCTCCACGACCGCAAGCTCTCCACCGCCGTCGGTGACGAGGGTGGCTTCGCGCCGAACCTCGCCACCAACGAGGACGCGATCCGCATCCTGGTCGAGGCCATCGAGCGCGCCGGGTACACCCCGGGTGACGACATCGCGATCGCGATGGACCCGGCGATGAGCGAGCTGTTCAAGGACGGCCGCTACCACCTGGCCGGCGAGGGCAAGGTCCTCGGCCCCGACGAGATGGTCGAGTACTGGACCCGCCTCGTCAGCACCTACCCGATCGTGTCGATCGAGGACGGCATGGCGGAGGACGACTGGGAGGGCTGGTCGGCGCTGTCGAACGCGTTGCGCGGACGGGTGCAGCTCGTCGGTGACGACCTGTTCGTCACCAACGTCGCACGGCTCCGGATGGGCATCGATCGCAAGGTCGCGAACAGCGTGCTGGTCAAGGTCAACCAGATCGGCAGCCTCACCGAGACGCTCGAGACCGTCGAGCTCGCCACGGCGAACAGCTACACGAGCGTGATGAGCCACCGTTCGGGCGAGACCGAGGACTCGACGATCGCCGACCTCGCCGTCGCCACCAACTGCGGTCAGATCAAGACCGGGGCGCCGGCCCGCAGCGACCGCGTCGCCAAGTACAACCAGCTGCTCCGCATCGAAGAGCAGCTCGGCGAGTCGGCCGCGTTCCGCGGCCGCAAGGCGCTCGCGCCCCGCTGAGCTCGCATCGATCCGCGCGGAACGTGTGTTCGGTGACACGGACCGCGCGGGTCGAGGCGCGAAACTGCTCGCTCGGCGCGCCGGCCCGCCCGGCCCGCCGGCCCGCGACCTCACCATGAGCACCAGTCACACCACCTCGTCGATCCCCCGCGTCACGCGCGCCCGCCGGGCGCCGCACGTGGCGCGCCGCAGCGCCGACCAGACGCGCTTCGGCACCCGCGTGATCGACGAGGAGCACCAGCTGGTGTCGCGCCGTCCGCACCGTTGGCTGCTCGCGGGGCTGGGCCTCGCGGTCGTGATGGCACTCGGCGCGGCGCTGTTCGTCCTGCCGGTACAGGCGTGGATGCGTCAGCGCGACGACCTCGTCCGCAAGGAACAGGAGCTCGCCGTCCTCGACCAGGCCAACCGCGAACTCGGTGCCGAGGTCGACCACCTGCAGACGCCCGAGGGCGCGAAGGAGGCCGCGCGCGACGAGCTCGGCGTGGTGGGACCGGGCGAGGAGCGGGTGTCGATGCTGCCGACGGCCGGGCCGTTGCCGCTGCCGACCGGCTGGCCGTACGACACGATCACCAAGATCGTGACCGTCCGCCAGACCGTCGCCCCCTGACCGCGGGACGGCGACGCCCACCCCGGGCACATCGGTCCCGCCGTCAGGCGCGGATGTGGGCCATCGCGTGCAACCCCGACAGCACGATGTCGACGATCTGCGTCGTGAGCCGCTGATCGACCGGGCCGTCGGTGATCAGCCACCGGTAGAGCAGCGGCGCGACCAGCAGGTCGTGCACGAGGTCGAGTTCGATCTCGGCCGACAGCTCACCGCGGGCGACCGCCCGCTCGAGCACCGCACGCATCGGCCGGCGGCGCTCGGCGATGAACGCCCGGTACGCCACCGCCACGTCGGGGTTGACCTTGGCGGCCGCCACCATCTGCGGATACACCCGCTGCACGTCGGCGCCGGCGAGCGGGTTGTCGACGAGCGCGGCCAGCATCGCCGTGAGGTCGCCGTGCAGGGTGCCCGTGTCGGGCGCGATCGGCCGCTGCACCGCCGACATCCAGGCGTCGAGCAGCAACTGCTCCTTGCTCGACCATCGGCGGTAGATCGTGGCCTTGCTCACCCCGGCCCGCGCCGCGACCGCGTCCATCGTGAGCGCGGCCAGCCCGACCTCGGCGACGAGCTCGAGCGTGGCGGCGAGGATGTCGGCGGTCGACTGCTCGTTGCGCGGCCGACCTCGGCGGGCGATGTCCACGTCAGGAGCCTGCCACGGGAACCGTGCCGTCGGTGACATCGCCGACGGCCGCGGACGGCTCGACGACGAGCTCGCCGTGACCGTGCGCCCTCGCGGGGAGGAACCGGTGGGCCACGAACGCGGCCACGAGCACCACCCCGGCACCGACCCGCAATCCCTGCGCGAGCCCGTCCACGAAGGCCTGGCGGGCAGCCGCCACGAACCCGGCCCCCGCGTCGCCCAGCGCCCCGCCGGCCCTCAATGCCCCGCCGAGCGACCCCCGAGCGGTCTCGAGCACCGAGCCGGTGATGCCGAACTGCGGCGCCGCGTCGTCGATCCCGCCGGCGTACACGCTCGCGACGAGGCTGCCGATGACGGCCACGCCGAGCGCGCCGCCCATCTGGCGGGTCGTGTCGTTCACGGCCGAACCCACCCCGGCCTTCTCGCGGGGCAGCGACCCCATCACGCTCTCGGTGGCCGGCGCCATCGTGAGCCCCATGCCCACCGACATGACGCACATGTTGACGATCACGCGGAGGTAGCTCGAGTCGGGCTGGATGGTCGACAGCACCAGCATCGCCGCCGAGATGAGCGCGAGCCCGATGGTGACGACCCGCTTGGTGCCGAGCTGCTCGACCAGGCGTGCCGACATCGGCGCGGTGAACATCATCGTCAGCGCGTACGGGATGAGGTGCACGCCCGCCTCGAGCGGCGTGAAGCCGTGCACCAGCTGCCAGTACTGCGTCATCAGGAACAGCGAGCCGAACATCGCGAAGAACGTGAGCGTGACCGCGATGTTGGCCGCCGTGAACCGCGGGTTCTCGAAGAAGTGCAGGTCGAGCATCGGGTGATCGGTGTGCAGCTCCCACCCGACGAACGCGGCCACACCGACCACACCGATCAGGGCACCGACGAGCACCTCGCTCGACGTCCACCCCTTCGACGGGCCCTCGATGATCGCGAACAGCACCGATCCGAGCCCGATGATCGAGAGCAGCGCGCCGAGCGGGTCGAGCCGCGGCGCCGTGGGGTCCTTGGTCTCCGGCACGAAGAAGAACCCGGCGACCAGCGCGATCGCCCCGATCGGCAGGTTGACCCAGAACACCGAGCTCCACGAGAAGTGCTCGAGCAGCAGGCCGCCGGTCACCGGACCGATCGCCACGCCGAGCCCGGAGAACCCGGCCCAGATCGCGATCGCCCGGCCCCGCTCTCGGGGATCGCGGAAGACGTTGGTGAGGATCGAGAGCGTCGACGGCATGATCAGCGCGCCGCCGACGCCCATCAGCGAACGTGTGGCGATCAGCTGGGTCGCCGAACCGGCCAGCGCCGACAGCACCGACCCGAGAGCGAAGATCACGATCCCGACGCGCAGCGCGAGCTTGCGACCGAACCGGTCGCCGAGGCTGCCCGTCGTGAGCAGCAGGCCGGCGAACACGAGCGTGTACCCGTCGACGATCCACTGGAGCTGGCTGTTGGTGGCGCCGAGCTCGTCGATCAGCTTGGGGATCGCGACGTTCAGGATCGTGTTGTCCATCACGATGATCAACAGGCTGAGGCACAAGGTGGCGAGCGTGAACCAGCGGCGGGCGTGGATCCGTTCGTCGATCGCGGCGTCGATCGCGGGTTCGTGCACGGCTGTCTCCGATCGAGGGGGGAATTCGGATACGAAACGGTTTCGTATCGTATCGGACGTCTCGCCGCTGCGACAGGCCGAGTGACGGATGGCTAGTGTCCTCTGCGATTCACGAGGTGGGCCTTGGGGGCCCGCGCACAGG
>WBZM01002164.1_pt1 | contig 17285 bp, 15 predicted proteins | sample 5204271 | NCBI WGS metagenome assembly WBZM01 (sample SAMN12344346, study PRJNA552823) | activated sludge metagenome | biome: Activated sludge suspended growth; feature: Nitrification reactor; material: Wastewater; isolation source: activated sludge from nitrification reactor of wastewater...
GACGTACCTCCACGACCGCCGACCGCCGGAAGAAATGACGAATGACGAATTACGAATGACGAATGAACAATATTCTGAACACGTCATCTCGTCGGACGATAAGGGTCCTCAATCATCACTTGTCACGGGTATAGCTAATATCTCCTTCACCCTACCCCGTGGCTCATTCACTGTCGTGACCGGGCGCGTGGGCAGCGGCAAGACGACGCTCTTGCGGGCGCTGCTGGGATTGCTGCCGCTGGACGAGGGGCAAGTGCGCTGGAACGGCAAGGTAGTGCTTGAGCCGATGGTGTTTTTCACGCCGCCGCGCTCGGCCTATACGCCGCAGGTGCCGCGCCTGTTCAGCGAATCGTTGCGCGACAACATCCTGATGGGCCTGCCGGAAAGCGAGGCCAAGCTGGCCGGCGCATTGCGAACCGCCGTATTGGAGCCCGACATCGTGACGCTGGAGGCCGGACTGAACACGGTTGTCGGGCCGCGCGGCGTGCGGCTGTCCGGCGGGCAGGTGCAGCGAGCGGCCGCGGCGCGGATGCTCGTCCGCGACGCGGAACTGCTGGTCTTCGACGATCTGTCCAGCGCGCTCGACGTGGAGACAGAGCAGCTGCTGTGGGAGCGGTTGGTGGACGAGGCCGGCGAAGCGCGGCCGACGTGCCTCGTCGTCAGCCACCGCCGGCCGGCGCTGCGCCGCGCCGACCACATCATTGTGTTGGAAGGCGGCCGGGTCGTTGCCCAGGGGACGCTGGCTGAGTTGCTGGAGTCGTCGCCGGAAATGCGGCGCATCTGGTACGGTGAAATCGATTGAGGTGGCGGATGCTTAATTCCCATGGCTATACCTCACAGGGCGCACGACTTGCTTCAGCATTCATCGATAGCATCGCACAACTGGCCGATGTTTTCCGACGTGAAACGCGCTCCGCCAATGGCATTCCCACCGCGAGTGTATTGGTAGCTGGTGACGCTACTGATGTAGTTGGCCCCCGCGGCAACCTGCGGCGCGAATCTCACCAACCACGGCCCGCCGGTATGACCAAACCCGCTGTCGCAGCCCATCTCCAGGACATTCGTGACCGCGATGTTGGCCTGTCCGGCGCAGGCGTGGCTGAACTTGCTGCCTTGTCGCGTCGCCAGGTAACCAAAGGCGAAGGAATGCTGTCTGGCCGGCAGGTTCCAGGCGAGGCCGAGCCAGCCGGTATAAGTTTGAACGCTACGACCCGCCTTGTTGACCTCCAGATGAATCAAGGCCACGTCGACATCGATTACCTCCGTCCAGCTGGCGGCCTCCAGGTAAGCAAAGTGCAGAAGGATACCTGCCCAGGGGTAGCTGCCAAACGGACAGACGCTGCCTCTGGCCGCCGGGCAAAAGGCGAAATTGTTATAGATGGTGTCGCTGGTTGTATCCATGATGCATCGGGCGGCGGTCACGATCAGGTCCGGGCCGATCACGCTGGCCGTGCAGTAGGCCGGGCCATTCGGCGTGTCGAAGTATAGCTTGCCGATAGCGCGATAGGGGTAATGTTTCCACATTGCCGCGAATTGGTTGGCGTAGAACGAGCTGTACGCTTCGGCGCCAAAGAGGTTGGACGGTGTCGCCGAAACGTCGCCGGCGTGGCTCGCGCCGGCGGCCGCGTTTTCGCCGGCTTGGGAAGAGGCCCACTCCTGGGAGAAGTCGACCTGAGCCTGGGCTTCGGCGTCGGGTTGGGGAAGGCTGCCCGGCACGAAGCCCGGTTCGGCGGCAGGCTCGAGTACCTGTCGGACCGCCAGCGCGTTCGCCATCATCTCCGGACTGATCTCATCCGTTGCCGGAGGTTGAGCGGTCAATCGCCGATAGGGTGTCCAGGCCAATTGGTTGGCTTGCTGGGCTGGGTCGGCCTGAATCGACAAGAGGTGCGGGCTGAGCGGGGGATCGATGGCGGCGGGCTCATAGGCCGCGCCGGCGGCCGCGGCTGTCAGCAGCACGGCGGCTATCAACAGGGTTGCCGTCAATGTCTTCCTAATATTGTGGTTCATGGGGATATCCCTCTTTGTCAACGATAGCCGTCTCGGCGATTGGTTATGACTGCTTGCGCGGCGAACAGAGACCGTGTTTCGACGAAGGGAACTACCCTTTATAGAAACACGGTTTATCGTCATCGCCGGAAAATGATCTGGACGTAGTTCCTCTCGCTATCGGACCGGACGCGCACGATGAAGTCGCGGCCGTCGTCGGGATTGACGCACCATCGCGCCGGTGCTAGGGCATAAAACGGATGCGGACCTGGTTCATTCGATCTCCAACAATCGAAACACGGACCAGGAATCGGGAATCATCCTCAAATTCACCGCGGGCCGTGACATGGATGCCATTGGGCCGCTGCGATGGGCTTCCCGATGGACGCAGAATTTCTCGGTAATAGCTGGCCGATCCCTTGCGCAGCGAAGGCAATGCCTCCAGTTCGCCAATGGTCAGCATGTCATCGGCGATCGCCGCTTCTATTTCCGACAATGAAATGAACCACATCGGCACGGCTCCCAGACCGCGAATCTTGGCCGATACGGGAGCGAAATCAACGTCCGGTCCGTTGCGCCAGAATTCAATACTGTCGGTTGTCGGCGGGTTACAGCCAAAAGCGCCAGGGCCGGCCGCACTCGGAAAATCGAAGAAATCGAGCAGGTTGAACTCGGCGGGAATACAAGAGGGGGGGCGGTAGAAAATGATAACGGCCGTTTCCCCATCATTAATAGAATCGCCGCGGGCGGTCCGGGCATAAAACGGCACCTGGCCGTCGGAATCGACGCGCACGGCCGCCAGCACGGTCGGCACCACCAGTAACAGCAACAGTAGAACGGGCAACAATTTGAGCAAACGACCTTTCATGATGCTTTCTCCTTGTGACTAAACTGACACTGGCGCCGGTTCCGGGTGAAGATTCGCGCTATCGCGCCCGAACCGCCGAAGCCGTGTATCCGAATGGGATCATTAAAAAGCAAATCAACCGCGCGTGGGTACACATTTGTGGTACAATGACGAGTGCTCGCGGGTACAGTTATGGAGGAAGTGTATTCCTTCGGCTATTGGGTCATGCGGCGACGGAAAGCGCTGGATCTGACTCGGGCCGGTCTCGCCCAACGGGTGAGTTGCTCCCCGGAGACAATCAAGAAGATCGAACGCGATGAACGTCGACCGTCACGCCAGATGGCTGAGCTTCTGGCGGCGTCTCTGGGTGTGCCCGTTGCGGAACGGGAGCAGTTTTTGCGGGCGGCGGTGGGCGAGGGCCTGGTAGACCGGCTGACCATTACCGAGGGGCCGCTTGACCAAAAGCCGCGCCGCGGGAGAACAGCCGCAGGGAAACCGGCCCACAACCTCCCCTACCACCCCAGCCGCTTTATCGGGCGGGAACGCGAGATTGCCGTGGTGGGGCAGCTGATCATCAGGTCGCGGCTGGTGACGCTGACCGGCGTGGGCGGCGGCGGCAAGACCCGGCTGGCCATGGAGGCCGCCGGCCCCTTGATTGAATCCTTCCCCGACGGCATCTGGCTGGTGGAACTCGCTCCGCTCTCCGACCCGGCGCTGGCGGCCTCGTTCATCGCCGCGACGCTGGGTTTGCTCAACGACCCAAACCGATCGCCGCTCGACGCGCTGGTGGCGTACCTGCGCGACCGGCAACTTCTGCTCCTGCTGGACAATTGCGAACATCTCATTGAAACGATGGCCCGGCTGGTCGAGACACTCGTCCACCACTGTCCCGACCTCCACATCCTGACCACCAGCCGCGAACGGCTGGTGATCGACGGCGAGGCGGTCTGGCTGGTGCCGCCTCTGGCACTGCCGCCGGCGGATGAGCAGCTTTCAATCGAAGATCTTGCCGCCCACGATTCGATCCGGCTCTTCGTGGATCGAGCGGCAGCTACCTTGCCCACCTTCGCCCTGACCGGGCAAAACGCGGCGGCCGTCGTCCAACTGTGCCGCCGGCTGGACGGCATCCCCATGGCGCTCGAACTGGCCGCGGCGCGGGTCCGGATTTTGCGCGTGGAAGAGATCGTCGCCCGGCTGGACGACCGCTTCCGGCTGCTGACCGGCGGCAACCGCACCGCGCCGCCCCGCCACCAGACCCTGCGGGCACTCATCGACTGGAGCTACGACCTGCTGCCGCCGGTCGAGCAGCGATTGCTGCGGCGGCTGTCGGTCTTCGCCGGAAGCTTCTCCCTGGAGGAAGTCGAGGCCATTTGCGACGAAGAATATGAAGGCGGGGTACTCGACTTGCTGACGCAGTTGGTGAACAAGTCGCTGGTGGTGGCCGACCGCGTTTCGGGGGAGCAAACCCGCTACACTCTGCACGAGACGATCCGCGAATACGGGCTGGAGCGATTGAATGAGGAGAACGCCTTAGAGCCCATGCGCGACCGCCACGCTGCCTTCTACTGCCGGTTGGCTGAAGAAGCCGAACCGCAACTCTACAGGGCGGGGCAGATCCCGTGGATGGACCGGCTGGAGGAGAGTTACGACAATTTACGCGCGGCCCTCAATTGGGCACTGATCGAACAGCCAATGAATGCGCAAATGGGACTGCGCCTGGCGGCCGCGCTAGCCTTTTATTGGGAAATGCGCGGCCTTCTGGTGGAGGGGCACCGCTGGCTAACGGCTGCGCTGGAGCGGATCGATAGCGCCGATGTCCCCTTACGAGCCTGGTTCTACCTGAACGCCGGCAATTTTTGGCTCGAACATGGCTATTTTTGGGGAGTCTCCGCAATGACGTATGGGCAGGAAAGCCTGAGCTTGTATCAGCGCCTGGAGGATGAAAGAGGCATCGCCTGGACGATGCGGCTCCTGGGGAATTGCACTCTCTACTCTAAGGGTGAATTTGATCAAGCAGCTTCGCTGTTTGAGCAGGGTTTGGCGCTGGCCGAAGAACTAAACGACATGGCGCTCATGACCCGGATCTATCAAAATCTGGGTCGGACCAAGATGTTTAGTGGAGACAATGCCGCCGCGGCGAAACTGGGCGAAAAAGGACTGACCCTCGCCCACGAGACGGGTGATCGCAATGGGGTCGGTTATCTTTCGTACCATTTAGGGGTGACCGCCATCATGCAGCGCGAGTATGCCAGAGCCGAGGCGTTTCTGCTGGAAGCTCTGGCCGTTTGTCGCGATCTGAAACTTCCGGTCAATGCCACGAAGACGCTCCATGCGCTGGGTAGTGCAGCGCGTCTTCATAAAAAGTATGACCGGGCGGCAAGCTACTTCCAGGAGTATCTGGCGATCGGTAGAGGGATAGCGGGTTTCGATACATTTGCGTCACCGCTGGGCGAGCTTGGGCACATAACCGCCCGCCAGGGCGATTCGCATCGAGCGGTAGGTTTCTTGCGCGAAAGTATCGAGACCGCCAGGGGTGACAGAGGCGATATTATCTGGGCGCTGTGGGGGTTTGGCGTGGTGATCGCGGGCCTGGGGCGCTTCCAGCGGGCGGCGCGGCTCTACGCGGCCGTTGAGCAGTTGCTCGAGTCGACCTCTTGGGAGGTAATCAGCCCGCCGGGCATGGAAGACTATTTGGCTGATATAGCCCATGTGCGCCAGCAATTGAGCGATGCCGATTTCGCCGCCGCCTGGGCCGAGGGCCGCGCCATGTCGCTGGAGGAGGCCGTCGCCTATGCCCTGGCGGCTACCGGCTCCTGAACGATTGCGCGTACACAGGCGTGATGGTATAGGCCTCATTGAAGTACCAGCCCCCCATGTAGCGCGGCTCAATGTAGTAAGTTGAAGCTTGCCCGAGGATGATGCCCGGGGCGTTATCATAGTAGTGTTGCTGGAGCGCAAAATAGGCTTGCTCGCGGGCGGCCGGATCGGCCGTGGCGATGCCGGCGTCGACGTATTCCCGAAAGCGACCGCGCAATTCGTCCGGCATATTCTGCATCGCAGCAAAGACACCGACGGTATAAGGATGTGCCCAATTATGAGGATCATGGTAATCCTCGAGCCAGCCGGCGAGAAACATAGGCGCCTGACCGGCTAACAATGCGCTGTTATACAACGGGGAGGCTATCACGCTGATCTCCAGCCGGTACTTCTCATTGATGGCGGCCAGTTGCTCCTGGAGTATGGCGCCAATGGCATTGATGCTAGGGTTAGTGCTGTCATGAACGAGGCTGAATTGGAAACCGGTCTCCGGCAACACCCCACCCCACGCCTCCGCCAGGTAAGCCGCGCACGCTTCGGGATCGTGTTCGTATAGCGGGCCGTCCTCGTTGTAGCCCAGCATCCCGACGATGATCGGCCCGTTGTTGCGAATGCCGCCCTCCAGCAATACATCGTTCAGATAGGTGTCATAGTCGAAGCAAGTCGCCATGGCCTTGCGCACATTGACGTCGTTAAAGAAGTCCGGCGGGACGCCCTCACCGTCCAACTTACCGCTGCCGATATAAGGTGAGTCGGGGGAGATGTCGAAATTCATTAAGAGATCGACCCGCGAAAAATCGGGCAGATCGTCCCACTTGCGCAAAGGGCCGTCGGGATTGTCGGGGTTTGGCGTGCATACGCCCGTCTTGTAGTCACAGAACTCGCCGATTTCCTTCTTTACGACGATCTGATCTTCGGGAAGGTAGACAACCAGGTCACTATCGCCGCGAATCATCTGCAACAGGGCCGTGCTCCATTCGATACCGGTGGTGGTGCCGAGGATGACCCGCGGGATTGAGGCGACGCCCGCAGGCCCACCGGGGAACAACGGCGTGCCGTCTACCCGCCAATAGTCGCGATGGGCGTCCATGACCAGTTCCGTGCCCGGTGTCCAATGATCCAGCCGGTAGGGCCCCGTGCCGTTAGCGATCCGCGATAATGACGATCCCTCGATACCGGGTGCATAGTAGTTCTGCCAGGTCGCACAATCGCCGTCCCAGGCGCCGTTGGCGATGGCCCATTCCTGATCGGTGATTGACAGCAGGCTGGCGATGATCGACAGGAAAGAGCTATAGGGCCGGGCGAGGCGGATCACAACCGTCCCGGCCTCATCGTCGAAAGATACGGCTTCCATCACGGCCGCGCAGGTCGCCAGAAGTTCTTCGGGCGCCGCATTCGCCACCAGCGCCGCCGGATCGTAGGCGAAGGCCCCGCCGCCGATCCGCTCGGTGATATCGCCGCCGGCATAGTCCATGATCGCTTCGATGAACAGCCATTGCGGGCTGGACGGGTCGCTCAGGAGTAATCCGCGCCGGATGGAGTAGGCGACGTCATGAGGCTCCAACCGGCTGCCGTCGTGGAACAATACGCCCTCACGGATTGGGAAAGTGAAAGTCGTTCCGTCGGCGGAGATCAGCCCATTTTCTTCGCTCGGGACTTCGGTCGCCAACACCGGCACGAAGCGCGTCGGGTTGAGGTGATCGAAAATGATGAGGCCCTCCAGCATTTGGCGAAGCGTTGTCAGGCTCAGCAGGTCATAGGCCAGCGCCGGATCGAGCGTGATCGGATCGCCGGGAAGCGTGATGACCAATCGGGACGGGTCCGGAGCGATGAAAATCTCCGATTCCGGTTGTGGAGACGGAATAGGGGTGGCAACGACCTCCCGTTGCTCGTGGACAATGCGGGTTACGACCGCCGGCTCGCCTTGTGCAGTCGTGGTTTCGATCACCACACGTGTCACTTCAACTGTCTGGGGGTTCGCGTTACACCGGGCAGTGATGAGAGCGAACAAGGACAAAAGTGCGACCCACGTTATCCGCCGTGGCATTGCAAGCATGATGTTGTGCCCCGGCTGCCCCCACACTCGATCCGACTGGTAATGCCGACATCATAGCACCCAAGAAACGCCGGGTCAATGCTTCGCGATTTTTCAATAGCGGGCGATTACGGAACATCTAGCCGGCCGCTATACACCCATCCCTCCACCGGGTCTTCCTTGCCTTTCAAGTCAAACCAACGGTGGTCCATCCCGGCGTGGTCCAGCGCCGCCGCGGCCCGCGCGGCCTCGCTTATGACCAGCTCCCCGGCCCCGGCTTGGCTCGCCAGCCGGGCGGCAACGTTGACGTTGTCGCCCAGGACGACGATGTCGATGTTGCTGCCCTTCTGCCCCACCGTGCCGACGTAGGCGCGGCCGAAGTGGATGCCGACCCCGACCGGGATCCACGGCCCTTCCTGGTCTCCGTGGCCGGTTGCTCGCAATATCGCTATGCCCACCTCCACGGCCGTGCGGGCATGGTTGGGGCCGGAAAAGGCGGGGACGAAGAAGGCGGTCACCTCGTCGCCGACCAGCTTCTCGACCATGCCGCCGGCGTGGAAGATGGCGTGGGTCGTCGCGCGGTAGAAACGATCGATCAGCTGGCTGAATTCAATAGCGCTCATCTTTTCGGCCAGCGCCGTCGAACCGCGCACGTCGGCGAACAGCAGCGACATCTCCATCTCCGTCCCGCCCTGGAACTGCTCGGCGAACCGCTCGCAGATATTGCACATGTGGGGGTTCAGCCGCGAGCGTTCGATACCCAGGACCGCCTTGGCCAGCTTGCCGCCAACGCCCTCAAAAGGATAGTGGCAATAGTGGCAGCGCGGATCGTCGGGAACTCGTCGCATGAACCGTCTAAATGCCGGCGACTGGTGCCACGGCTGCGGCACGTAATCGGGCGCCTTGCCGGTGGTCATGTAGGTGCGCCAGATTTCCTCTATCCGGGAATCTTTGTCAGGGGTGTCGCTCATGCTGACTGTTGAATACGGCGTCAGGCCGGTGTTTGCCCGCCGGCATGATGGCCACAATAGCCAAGAAAACTCGGGAGCCTGCCAACAGTCATCATAAACGATAGGCAAGCTGATCGCAATGGCTGGTTGTGAGTTCCCGGCTATTACTCGTCACGCGCCGCGCGGAGCGTGCCCCTCGCGGCCGACTCCAGCGCCGCCGAATCAGTCATCACGGTGATCAGCCCAAAGCCGCGAGCAGCCAGCTCTCTGGCCTCGGCCGCCGTGCGGGCGTGCATGCCAACCACACGGCCGAGCCGCCGGGCCAGGTTCAGGATGCGCTCGACGGCCGCACTCAAGGTCGGATCGTCTAAGTCTCCAAGCCCAGCCAGCCCCAGGCTCAAGCTCAGGTCGATTGTACCGATGTAAACCCCATCGAGTCCGGGCGTGGTAAGGATGGCCTCGGCATTCGCCAGCCCTTCGGCCGTCTCGATGAGGCCCAGGGCCACGACCTCATCATTGGCGCGGGCGAAGTAGTCTTCCCCGGCATAGACGGCGGCACGGATAGGGCCATAGCTGCGATAGCCGCGCGGCGGATAGCGGCAAGCGCCCACAAAGGCCTCGGCCTCGGCGCGGTTGTTGACCATAGGGCAAATAACCCCCCACGCCCCGGCGTCCAGAGCGCGCATGACCGCCGCCGGATCGTTCCATGCCAGGCGGACGAGTGGCGCGGCGGCCGTCGTTGAGATGGCCTGGAGCATGGCGACAGCCGTCGCGTCGTCGGCCAGCCCATGCTGCCGGTCGATGGTGACGGCGTCGAAGCCCACGGAGGCGACGAGTTCGGCCGTCCACGCGCTGGGGATTGTCAGCCAGGCATTCAGGGCGGCACGGCCTTCGCCCCACAATCGTCGAAGAAGATTCTCGCGCATGCCATACATTGTAACGGCAGTGGCATCGATTCCATAGGCCAGGATAACCTGAATCCGGCTATAATAAAGCGCGATGCTTATCGATACCAGCCAATGCGAGCGCAAGATCATCGACATTCACGGTCAGACGGGTGCGACATGGCTGGCGCGCCTGCCGGCGCTGCTGGCCGAGTGCGCGGCCCGCTGGTCACTCGACATCCAGCCGCCGTTCCCTATTTCATCCTACAATTACGTCGCGCCGGCCGTCGGGCCTAAAGGCGAACCGCTCGTGCTGAAGGCGGGCGTACCCCATGGTGAGCTGTGGAGTGAGATCGACGCACTGCTGCTGTTTAACGGCCGCGGCACTTTCCGACTGCTAGGCTTCGACCGCGAGTTAGGCGTGCTGCTGCTGGAGCGTGTCTTGCCCGGCCAATCGCTCTGGTCGGCGGCCGGCGAGGCCGAACAGATTGAAGGGCTGGCCGGCGTGTTGCGGCGGTTATGGCGGCCGCTGCCGGCAGAGCATTCTTTCCGGACTATCGCCGATCTCGCGCGCGGCTTCGAGCGCCTTCGGGCAGGCTTCGATGGTGGCTATGGCCCGTTTCAACCAGCGCGAGTGGAGCGAGCGGCGGCCTTGTTCCGCGAACTGACCGGCGGGAGTAATGTCCCGGTGCTCATCCACGGCGACGCGAACCCGGGCAATATCCTGCGCAGCGAGCGCGACGGCTGGCTGGCCATCGACCCCAAGGGGTATGCCGGCCATCCTCTGTGGGATGTGGCCACCTTCCTCAACGACCCGCCGGTCAGCTTATGCCGGGACGACCTGATCTCCTTGCAAGGGCGGCGCGTGACAGCGCTGGCTGAGGCGATGGGCGCGCCCCGGCCAGCAGTGCTGGCCTGGGCAGAGGCTCATGCCGTCCTGTCCGGCTGGTGGAGCTTCGAGGACCATGGCGCGGGCTGGGAGACGGCCATCGTGCTGGCGGAGATATACGAGGAGATGCAGTGAAGGGTTTAGCCCTCGGCCAGCAGTTCTTTCAATTGTTCCGTCCGTTCGATCCGGTCGCGGATAGCGATGGGCGCGGCCAGATGGCGGCGTAATCGCGCTTCATCCCAGTCGCGAACGTAAAAGTCGCGAAACATGTCCAGCACGGTGATAGTCTCACCCGCATACGGCTCAAGCCGGACCGGCTCACCGGCCTGGATGTAACCCTCACGAATGACGCGACAGTAAAGGCCGGGACGCTCGGCCTGTCGAAAGCGTTTGACGAATTGTGGATCGCCCATCCGCGCCGCCAGCGTCGCGCAGGGGATGCGCGGCGAGGTGACCTCGAGGATCACCTCACCGGCGTGCAGGCGGTCGCCGATAGAGAGGGCAGCGCTCTCCAGACCGCTGATCGTCATATTCTCCCCGAAGGTCCCGGGGTACAACTCGCGGCCAAGTTCGTTCGACCACCAGCGATAGTCCGGCTCGGCATAAATGTAGACGGCCTGATCGACCCCACCGTGGTGTTTGACGTCACAGACAGCGTCGCCTTCCAGTCCCAAAGACGTGACGTAGACAGCTGAAGCGGACGGCATCTTGAATATTCCGGTCAGACCCGTGGATTTGGCGCTCTCGATGCGTTGCGCGCGACCAATATTGACACTGATGACTTTCATTTAATATCCTGGTTTATTGTTTTTCTGCTATCGTGATGGTAGGTCTTCGTTCGAGCATGGACAGCGCCGGGCCGCACCCGCCACTCCTCACCCGCGAAACCCGATTCCAGCAGTCGGCGAAATATCGACTCCGACGAATCCGGCGTTATGGTCGCCGTATCCACTGCCTCAAAGGGAAAAATGTCGGCCGCGCCGCTTAATCGAGCGAAAAACACCTTCACGCCACCCGGCAGGTAGATAGGGCCATCGAAGATCAAATCTTCCCGGCGAGCCGGCGGCCTCTCGGAACCCATTTGGGCAGCGAACAGGTCGCGGCCGTTCCGTCCAACTCCTATCGACACCGGATGTCGCTCGTCAACCGTCAACTGGGCCAGATGGTAGGGCGTTTGGAAGAAAGCGCGCTCGGCAAAGGCCAGCAGGCGCGACGAGTTGAAGGCGTGGGCCAGGAAGGCTCCGCCACCTTGGAGCAACACGGAGATGGAAAGTTCGCGAAAGGGAATGCCGCCGAACTTCGATTCGATGGCCGTTAATAGAAGGGACGCGCGGCCGTCCTCGTCCAACGGCACAAGCCCTTCTCCGCGCAGCCGCTCGCGCCAGTAGGCCAGGTCGGCCGTCCCGGCCAACGCGACCTCGCGGACGTCGGTCAGCGTCGAGATGTACGCCCGCTCACCGTGTGGGTTCATTATACCCCTCTTCCGGCGACGGAAAGCGAACTTCGAAGGCTTCCACATATTCTTTCCAACGAGCTTCGCCCATTCTGAAGTCGATCACGGACACGATGACGCCGGCGACCACCCCGATCAGGAGCGACCGGAGACCGCCGGTTCCCGATAACCAGCGGAAGGCGATGGCGATGATGAGACCAATGATCACTGAGTTGATCACGGAAATCATCTGTGCGGCGGTCAGAACTCCCATGCGCCGGCCTTCCTGATACATAGCCGTTTGTGCCACCCCGCGCACATCGTCATGAATGGACAACATCAGGTATCGCGCCGCTTCGGGCGCGACGTCCACATAAGCATGCCGGATGCGGTTGATGGCTCGCTGGTATTGAAAATCGGCGAAGCTCAATTGCTCCAGGCGGGATTTGGTGACGATACCCATGAAGCAAAGCACCGGTAAGAGGACGAGGGCAAAAGCACGGACGAGTTCTTGCGATTGGGAGAGGGTGGTGACAAACGCCAGCGCGACCACCGTGCTGGAGACGGCGCTCAGATAGATCGTCGCCCGGCTATTCACCTCGGAGATGATCACCGAGCGAGCGCCCTGCAACGTGAAGTGCTCGGTCGTCAAGGCCTGCAACATCAATGGCGAGGGAGAACTATTCTCGGTGGCGTTCATGTCGATGGCTCCCGCCACTTCAGCACGTCCCCGCCCTGGCCCATGAGGACACTGCCGGGAAAGACGCGCAAGCGCCACGGCTCCAGCCGCAGCGCGGCGAACGCCTCGGCCGTGGGACCGGGCCAGGCCGGGACGATGGCCGGATCATAGCCAACCGGCGTCGGACCGTTCTTGAACAGGTCCCAGACTTTGATCCGCGTCTCATCATCGAAGCATAACTCAGCGCGGCATTCCGCCACACAGGTGTCGTGGATGGGGCTCCAGTAGTTGACCGAAGCATATGGATGGCCGGCCAGATGGGCGCGCTTGGTCGGCGTCGGGCTGGTGGCGATCCAGCCGACGAGCCGCTCGCCGTCCCATTGCCAGATGGGGTGCAGAACGCGGGATCGGGGGCGGCCATGTTTGTCGACCGTGGCCACGCTGGCCCAGACGATGCGATGGGCCATCTCGATAAAGGCGGGAGCGACCTGCGGGAGTTCGTTCATGGCGCGGGGTCTCCTAAGGGATTAAAATTGCCGATTGAAATAATACCATGGGGCGCAAGTTAATGTAAAAGGCCGAAATGTTCAATTGGGGAGCCATATTCATCCCCCAGCCCGCCGGCCCAAGCCGCCTCATCAGGAAATACAAGAAATGCAAAGCATAGTCATTACGGGCAGTACCCGCGGGATTGGCTTGGGGTTGGCCCAGGAATTTCTGAGGCGAGGGTGTGCGGTCACGATCAACGGCCGCTCACCCAGCAGCATAGATAATGCCCTCAACGCACTGGGACAGACATTCGACACCGGTCACATAGCCGGGCAGCCGGGCGACGTCACCAGCCCGGAGGCGCATCAGGCCCTATGGGACAAAGCCGTGGCCGCTTTTGGCCGAGTAGATATCTGGATCAACAACGCCGGCATGGGCCACCCAATGATCAAGGTGTGGGAAATGCCTGAAGCGCTGGTCCACCAGATTGTGGAAATCAACCTCAAGGGCGCGATCTTCGGCTCACAAGTCGCCATTCGTGGCATGATGGCCCAGGGCGGGGGCCATCTGTACAACATGGAAGGCTTCGGCAGCAACGGTCGCTTGCGCGTCGGATTGTCTCTCTATGGCACGACGAAGGCGGGTCTGCGCTTCCTCTCCCGCTCTCTGACGAAAGAGATGGCAGGCACGCCGGTCAAGGTCAGCACCATCAGCCCCGGTATTGTTATCACCGAGTTGCTGACCGACCCATTCAAGGACGACCCCGAAGGACTGGAACGCGCCAAATGGGTCTTCAACACGCTGGGGGACAAGGTAGAGACGGTGACCCCGTGGCTGGTCGAGCGCATGCTGAGCAATAAGAAATCCGGGGCGTCTATCGACTACCTGACCACGGCCAGAATCATCACTCGCTTCGCCACCGCACCATTCAACAAGCGGGATCTATTCGGTGCACCGAACCAAAGATGAGCGCACCGGTCTGATCACAGGACACCACCCGCCTCTACATATGAACACCCCCTAAACGGATTGCCCCACAGCGCCACCCCTTGTTAAAATCCTCTCCGCAATGGCTTTCTTGACCGAGGCGACGTTTTGGCGAGTGCTGGCGACGGCGGGGATCTTCCTCGCCGGGCTGATCTACGTGCGCGGCTGGCGGCGCTTGCAGCTCTTTCATAAAGGGCCGCCGCCCAAGGAAGCCCCGGCCTCGACTCGCTCCCTCAAGTTTTTCATCGCCGGGCTGGCCCTGCTGGCCGTGGCGCTCATTTCCCCGCTGGGCTACCTATCAACGCAGTACTTCAGCGCTCGCATCGTCCAGCACATGCTCCTCGTCGCTTCCATCCCCAGTTTTCTGATGTTTGCCAACCCTGTGCCGGCCCTCATCCACGGTTTGCCGGATAGGGCGCGGACCAGAATGATGGCGGCGCAGGCAACGCCGAGTGACAGCGCCCGTCGCCGCTTTGTTCGCTGGGCCACCTCACCAAGTGTCACACTGCTGACCTTCCTCTGCATTTGCTGGTTCTGGTATGACCCGCTCATCCATGCCGCCACCTTGCGCTATGAAATCGTCCACGCCATCGAACTGCTCAGCCTGTTCGCCATCGCGCTGCTGAACTGGTGGCACATTACCGCCGCCTGGCCGCAGGCCCACGGCCAGATGAAGCCGATCGTGCGCGTGCTCTACGCATTCATCAGCGTCTGGCCAATTAAGATCATCGGCCTCGTGCTGTTATTTATACCGCATTCGCTGTATGATTATCCGGCTACGTTCCGGTTCAGCGGCCTGCAAATCGACGACTACATCTTCGGCGGCATGATCGCCTGGATCGTGAGCGGTCTGGCCTATGCCATCGCTTCGATCGGGCTGGTCAATGACTGGCTCTCGCGCGAGGTGGACAAACCAGCCTTACCTGAATCGAAATGGGCTACCGACGAGGCGATGATCGCCCCCGGCGTCAAGCGATAAACCGTTATGGATCAACCTGTCAACCCCACCATCCATCCCAGCGCCTGGATAGCCAATACGGCCACGGTGCGCGGCAATGTGACGCTGGGCAAAGACGTCAGCGTGTGGTTTGCGGCCGTGCTGCGCGGCGACGAAGCGCCCATCACCATCGGCGACTGCACGAACATTCAAGACGGGGCCGTGCTCCACGTCTCGGCCGGGTTCCCATGTCTGGTCGGCCGCGAGGTCACCATCGGTCATGGAGCGGTCGTCCACGGTTGCACGGTGGAGAACGGCGCGCTCATCGGCATTCGGGCGACCGTCCTCGACGGGGCGGTCATCGGCGCGGGGGCCGTCGTGGGCGCGGGCGCAGTCGTCCCGCCGAATATGCACGTGCCACCGGGGATGCTGGCCCTCGGTGTCCCGGCCAAGATCGTCGGCCCGTTGACGGACGCGCAGCGCTCGGCCGGCCCGCGGGCGGTAGGCAACTACATGGCTCGAAAAGAGGCGTATCGGGAAGGAAAGTATTAGTGGCGAGACCTGGCCGACCTCTGACAGTCGACTGCGGACAGCAGACCGCGGACGGCAGTCCAGGATTTTCAAGTCATAAACTGACCTGCTGATAAACTGATTCACCGCATGATCTCCATCACCAGCGCCCAGAACCCGCGCGTCAAGCGCGTTGTGAAGCTGAACGACCGGCGCGCCCGCGACGAGGCGCGGCAGACGGTTGTCGAGGGCGTGCGCGAGGTGCGGCAGGCCCTCAGTCGCGGCGTCGTGCCAGTGGAGATTTACCTCTGTCCGGAACTGATTGACGGCGTGGAAGCTGAGACGGCCGCCCAGCATCTGCGGGCTATCGCCGCCACGGGCATGAGCGAGCTGTTTCTCGTCTCGCAGGACGTCTTTGCCAAGATGGCTTACCGCGGTGAAAGTGGCGGACTGCTGCTGGTCATCGCCTATCGCTCGCCACGGCTGGATGACCTGCAATTCCCCGGCGTGCCCTTCCTCGTCGTCGTGGAAGAAGCAGAGAAGCCGGGCAATTTAGGCGCGGTCCTGCGCACGGCCGACGCCGCCGGTGTCGACGCCATTATCGTTCCGGCCCCATCAAACAGCCACGGAACCGACCTCCACAACCCGAACGTTATTCGCGCCAGCCTGGGGGCCTATTTTACGGTGCCGACGGTGGCCACAAGCAACGAGACGGCTATCGGCTGGTTGCGCGAGCGGGGGATCGCCATCGTCGCCGCGACGCCGGCGGCCGACGTGCTCTACACGGCTGCCGATCTGCGCGGGCCGGTGGCCGTGGCTGTGGGCAGCGAGGCATGGGGCCTGAGCGAGACATGGCTGGTCGCGGCCGACCGGCGCGCGCGCATCCCCATGGCCGGAGCGGTTGATAGTCTGAATTTGTCGGCCTCGGCGGCGTTGTTGATGTATGAGGTCGTCCGGCAGCGGGGAGAAGCAGGGGAGAAAGCGTGATCTCTTCTGCTCCCTTTCTCCCCTGCTCCCTTTCTCCCCTTCATTCTGCAATTGCCGACCGGCCTAAAAAGACCGATAATAGACACGTCGCCCACCACGACCAATCCGCGCCGGGAGCCCGGTCGCGCTTAACAGTTCAAGCCTTGCCTGGTAAATTCCAGGCGATCCCAAGGAGAAGCAAGCCATGTCCAAGCTCGTAAAAGTTGCTGTCACAGGAGCGGCCGGTCAGATCGGCTACTCCATTCTGCCCCGCATCGCCAACGGCGAAGTCTTCGGCCCCGACACACGCGTCGCCCTGCACTTACTGGAAATCACCCCGGCGATGCAGGCCCTCGAAGGTGTCGTCATGGAGCTCGACGACTGCGCCTTCCCGCTGCTCGACAAAGTCATCATTAGCGACGATCCCAAGGTTGCCTTCGACGGCGTCAACTGGGCGCTGCTGATCGGCTCGCGGCCGCGCTCGAAAGGCATGGAACGCGGTGACCTGATTAAGGTCAACGGCCCCATCTTCGTCGGCCAGGGCCAGGCGCTAAGCGAGGTGGCCGCTGACGATGTGCGTGTCGCCGTGGTCGGCAACCCGGCCAACACCAACGCCCTGATCGCTATGAACAACGCTGGGGATATTCCGGCGACACGCTTCAGCGCCTTGACACGCCTCGACCAGAACCGGGCCTACGCCCAACTGGCGCAGAAGGCCGGCGTGCGCGTCACCGACGTCAGCAACGTCGCTATCTGGGGCAACCACAGCGCCACCCAGTACCCCGATTTCGAGAACGCGAAGATCAACGGCCGTCCGGCGATGGACGTCATTACCGACCACGACTGGCTGCGCGGCCCGTTCATCGACACGGTGCAG
>WBZM01002165.1_pt1 | contig 17285 bp, 21 predicted proteins | sample 5204271 | NCBI WGS metagenome assembly WBZM01 (sample SAMN12344346, study PRJNA552823) | activated sludge metagenome | biome: Activated sludge suspended growth; feature: Nitrification reactor; material: Wastewater; isolation source: activated sludge from nitrification reactor of wastewater...
AGCACTAGGCCAGCGCCGACCAGCACCTGATCGTCGTACCAACCGATCGACTCGGCGCGCCACTCAGGCTTGACCGCAGCCCATGCCGGGGTCTGCAAAAACGACGCCGAGGGCAGCGTCTGGATGAAGGCCAGATGCTCCTGTGCGGTGATGGTCGAAACGGTGATCGTCACGGGTCGAGGGTAGCCAAGTCGCGCCCGACTCAGCCAAGTAGCTCTTCGATCTTGGCGACCACTTGCGGCCAGGCCGGGCCTTCCGGAGTGCCCAACTGCAGATGCTCACCCGGCACCAACTCAAAAGTGCACTCACCGCCAGCGGCTCGGGCGACATTGCAATAGGTCTCTCCCGACTGGGGTGGCACATAGATGTCGCGGGTGTCGTGCATGATGTGCACCGGCATGTTGGCCGGCACCAGCATCACCGGGTCGGCCTTGTAGTAGTGATCGGGCACCTTGTCGAAGCCCCCGCCCATCATCTTCTTGACCACGCCCGTGCCGATCACACCGCTGAGCGCTGCCATGGTGAGCGGCCCGGCCAGCGACAACACCGCCTTGGCCTTGAGTTTGGCCTCACCACCTGGCGTGAACTCGCGCCGCGACGCGGCCCAGACAGCGAGCTGCGCGCCCGAGCTGTAGCCGGTGATGATCACATTGCGGTTGAGATCTTCGGTGGTGACGCCGTCGACCTTCGGCTCCAACTCAGTCAGATAATCCATCGCGGCGGCCACGTCGAGATAGGTGTTGGGGAAGCCGCCTCCGCTGCCCAAGCGGCGATATTCGATCGACCAAGTCGCATAACCCAGCTTGGCCAGGGCCAGTTGCCACTCGCCCATCTGCTCGGTCGCCGAATGCAGGGTCAGCCACGAGCCGCCGTGCACCAACACGACCGTGCCCTTGATCTGGCCCTCCGGCAACATCAACAGGCCGTATTGCTGCTTGCTTTGCGTGCCATAGCGGTAGGCCACCGGCATCCGGCGCGGGCTGCACGCGGTCGTCGTACCCAACGCGGCGGCTGCCGCGACCGCACCAGCACCGGCGAGCAGTTGGCGGCGCGTCGCTCGCTTGTGCTCCTTGGGTGGCTGCGGCATGGGGAAATCTTAGGGCCGCTCAGCCGATCCCGTGGGCGCGTAGCCAATCCAGGTCGGCGCGATGCTCCTCGACGCCGCCGGGAGTCTCACACACCACCGGTGCGCCCGCGGCCTTCACCACGGCTGCAAACTCGTCGGGTGGAAGTTGGCCGGCTCCGAAATTGGCGTGCCGGTCGGCGCCGGAGTCGAAGCCGTCACGCGAGTCGTTGGCATGCACCAAGTCGATACGCCCGGTGATTGCCTTGATCTGCTCGACCGCCGTACCCAAATCGATGCCGCCAGCCCAAGCGTGGCAGGTGTCGAGGCAAAAGCCGACGTCTTTGGCCTTGTCTGAATGTGAGATCGCCTCCCACACGCCGGCGATCCGATCGAGCCGCCGGGCCATAGCATTGTCACCGCCCGCGGTGTTTTCGATCAGCAACGGCACCTTGAGCTCGGTCGCCTCGATCGCCTTGCGCCAATTGTCGAAGCCCACCGCCGGGTCGTCGGCCTTGTTGACATGACCGCCGTGCACGATCAGGCCCAGCGCCCCGATCTCGGCGGCGACATCCATGTGCTGCTGCAAGATCTTGCGGCTCGGGATCCTGATCCGGTTGTTGGTCGTGGCCACATTGATGATGTACGGCGCATGCACAAAGATCCCCACGCCCGCGGCCGCCGCGGCCTCCCGCAGCGCTGCCGCGCCCCCGTCGTACGCCACCACCGGACCCTTGTAGCTCTGCGGATCACCCAAGAAGATCTGCACCACCTCAGCCCCTCGCGCCCGCGCCTCCCCCACCGGATCCGCCTGGTCGACGTGCGCCCCGATGGGCTGGGTTGTGCTCATGTGGGGGAGTTTAGGCGCTGCATGTATCCCAAGTGCGCTTGGTGTACATGCACGTTCAACGCCGTACAACCCATTGAACGTGCATGTTTACCGTTGAACGTGAGTGTTCTGTACGACGTGCACCTCGCGCCGACCCCCGTACGCCGAACCAACCCGCCGATTTCCCAGACCCCGCTCGGGCAAGGTACCCTTCCTTGTCGCGCACTCCCCGACGGAGAGCGCGCAGTGCATTGCCCTCCTGCCACGGTGAGTGCCGTGGCCGCCTATTAGTCCGAAGGAGGTGGAGAAAGCTATGCGCACCTATGAACTCATGGTCATTCTCGACCCGAGTCTCGAAGAGCGGACGGTCGCACCGTCGCTCGAAACCTATTTGAAGGTCATCACCAGCGATGGTGGCAGCGTTGACGAGCTCGAGGTTTGGGGTCGTCGCCGGTTGGCCTACGAGATCGACAAGAACGCCGAAGGCATCTATGCCGTCGTCACGATGCAGGCCAACCCTGACGCAGTCAAGGAGCTTGATCGTCAGCTCGGTCTCAACGAGTCGGTACTACGCACCAAGGTGATCCGGCCAAACATCCGCTGACCTGTGTCCACAGCTGCAGATCAAGACTGTCGGAATCCACCGTTAGTTTGGTTTGCTAGCGCAGACAGCACCCACCATCCAGCAGATCAGGAGCCATCATGGCAGGCGAGACAGTCATCACCGTCGTCGGCAATCTTGTCGACGACCCGGAGTTGCGCTTCACCCCCTCGGGGGCTGCAGTTGCCAACTTCCGGATCGCATCCACTCCACGCACTTTCGACAAGCAGTCGAATGAGTGGAAGGACGGCGAGGCGCTGTTCTTGTCGTGTTCGATCTGGCGCCAGGCTGCCGAAAACGTCGCCGAGTCGCTGCAAAAGGGCATGCGCGTGATCGTGCAGGGCCGGTTGCGGCAGCGCTCATATGAAACCCGTGAGGGTGAGCGTCGCTCGGTCTACGAGTTGGATGTCGAAGAGGTCGGTCCTTCGCTGAAATACGCCACCGCTCAGGTGACGCGTGCTCAGCGTGGTGGCGGCGGTGGCGGCAATTGGAGCGGTGGCTCCAATCAGGCTGCTGCCCAACCCGATCCGTGGGACAACTCCGGTGGGCAGGCCCAAGGTGGCTCAAACCAAAGCGGTTCGAGCCAGGGCGGCTGGGGAGGCAATCAGGGCGGTGGCTCCGGTGGCGGCAATGCCGGCGACTGGGGTGCCCCGGCCAGCGAAGAGCCTCCCTTCTAAAGCAACAACAACCAAAACAACCATTCCGGCTGCCATGCCAAGCGGCCGGGCTCAGTATGAAGGAGCACCACAATGGCCAAGGCAGTGATTCGCAAGCCGAAGAAGAAGGTTTGCCAGTTCTGCAAAGACAAGGTGACCTATGTTGACTACAAGGACACCAACTTGCTTCGCAAGTTCATCTCCGACCGCGGCAAGATCCGCGCTCGCCGAGTGACGGGCAACTGCGTCCAGCACCAGCGCGACGTGGCCATGGCCGTCAAGAACGCCCGCGAGGTGGCGCTTTTGCCCTACACCTCCACCGGTCGATAAGGAGGCCTGACATGAAGCTCATTTTGACTCAGGAAGTCTCCGGTCTCGGCGCTGCCGGCGATGTGGTCGAGGTCAAGGACGGCTACGGCCGCAACTACCTCATCCCGCGTGGCCTCGGCATCCGCTGGACCCGCGGTGGCGAGAAGACCATCGACTCGATCAAGAAGGCTCGCAACGCCCGCGCGGTGCGAGACTCCGATCATGCCGCCGAGGTGAAGGCCAAGCTTGAAGGCCAGACCTACGACGTCAAGGTCCGCAGCCACGACTCGGGTCGCTTGTATGGCGCCGTCACCATCGCCGAGATCGCCGACGCGATCACAGCGGCCGGTGGCGAGGTCGACAAGCGCACGATCATCGTCGACCAGCCGATTAAGGCGATGGGCGCCCACACCATCTCGGTGAAGGTGCACGACGATGTGACCGCTTCGGTCAAGCTCAACATCCAGCCTGCCTGATCGAGCAGACCCAAAGCAGCATCTCCGGCCCCGGCCCGCACTCGCGGCGCCGGGGTCGGCGCAATTCAAGGCTATTTCTGCACATATACGCCGGGCAGAGGTCGCGGGCCGCGCCCGCCGAGCCAGGTGTGCTTTTGATCCATGAACATCGACACCGTGGTGCCGATCATCACTACTCCGGCAAGGGTGAGCATGCCCAGGAGTAGCTGTCGGTTGTTGATGCTGATCAAGATCGGGGGGAGGATGCCGAGCGCGATCTGTCCCCACATGAAGGTGGTCTGACGTTTGGCGACATTGGTGGCGGGCGGCACCTGCTCCTTTGCGACATAGGCAACGGCCCGGCACATGAGCGCGATCGCCACCACTTGGGGTAGCGAGGAGAACCACTGCGCAGACTCATCCAGCCGGTGATTGACCTGCGGCACCCAAGTGACTGCGGCGGTCACCAGGGCGACCCAACTCGCGATCCACGGGGCGTTGAAGACGGGGTCGATCCGGCGCATCGACCACATGCCCCAGAGCACGAAGACCCATCCAATGGGGTCAGCGAAGATGTCATAACGCTCCCATTTCGGTGCACCTTCAGGTTGGTACGGCGCGTGTAGCAGCATGATCAGCAGGCCAAATCCGACCCGAGCTAGGGGAGTCACAGCCCAGAGCCTAATCCGTCGATGGTGCTCAGGATTGCCGCCGTGGGCAATCTGCAACCATCGTGGCCAAACCAGTTGACCGTGTGCATGAAACCCGAGTCGCACAGACAGCAGCAGTCCCCGATCTCTTTGGTCGCCTCTGCTTCGGAATCCGGGATGACTAGCGCTGACATCACTGATCAACTGAAGACCAAACTCGACCTAGTGTCCAGGCTTGGGTCACTGTGGAGCGGCCGTGTGAGCACGGACGTGCGAGGCTATTTGAGGCGGCTGGCACGGTGGCGCTTCATGGGGCTGGCGTGTGCGTCTGGATTTCAGGCGGTCAGGAACTCTTCGAGGGCCTCTCGGACGACGTCAGATTCACGCACTCCGTCGCGTATGGCACGCTCAGCCAAGCGGCGCTTGAGATCGTTTGGGAGACGCACCCCGATCTGTGGTGAGCGTCCTGACTTACCTTCGAGCGATCGTCGCCCACCCCCTGGAGCGCGTCGACGCGCGCTGATCTCCTCGGCGTCCGCGATCGCGGCGGCCTCCGTATACCGGCTGCCGTCTGCACGCAGGACGACTTCCTGGTCAAGGTCGACGTTGCTGATCACCGCTTCAACGGCGCTGCCGTCAGGTCGGCGTACTTGTGCCTTCACTGGCTCTCTCCCTTCTTGAGTGCGGTGGGCATGACGTGAGTGACGAGGAGGATTGGCTCCCCGGACTTCTGGTCAGGCTGCTCCACCGCGATGATGTGCAGTTCGATGCCTCGGTCGTCGTTGCCGATCCACTGACTTCCGGCGTCGCCACGCGTGGTTACAACGGCCTCTGGCACATAGGTGGACATCACGTGCAGGGCGTGGGCGCGACCAATCCTGTGCCGTCTCGCCGCGTGCGTGAACCTGATCTCCACGAGTTCTTATTCTGTCAGACACAATAAGAAGTGTCAAGCATAATAACTAGCAGTCACCACCGCATCCCGTCACACTCGCGGCTGCCTATCTGGTCTGGGCACGCATCCTGGCCGTGCATACCTTGCATGATCAGGCAGCTGACTTCTACGAGAGCCCGGAGATGATCCCGTGCTCATCGATGTCGATGTGGACGGCATTCGGTCGCCGCCCCAGGCCGGGCATGGTGCGCATCGAGCCGCACACGGCGTACAGGTAGCCGGCTCCGGCGGCGAGGCGTACGTCGTCGACGGGCATGGTCCAGCCGGTGGGTGCGCCTTTGAGGTTGGGGTCAGATGAGATCGACAGGTGGGTCTTGGCGATCACGACCGGCAGGTGGCCGTAGCCCCACTGGTCATAGCGTTCGAGGGCTCGTTTGGCCGGGCCGGACAGCGTGATCGCGTCGGCGCCGTAGATCTCCTTGGCGACGGTCTCGATCTTGTCGTGTGGGCTGGCGGAGTCGGGATAGAGCAGCGTGAAGTCGCTGGGCTCGGCGGTGGCGGCCACAACCGCTTGAGCCATGGCTGCTGCGCCCGCACCGCCTTTGGCGACATGCTTGGTGACCACGACGGTTGCCCCAGTTGGTGCGACGATCTCGGCGATCGCGTCGTGCTCACTGTGGTGGTCGTCGGGGAAGGCGTTGATCGCCACGACCGGGGTGATCCCGAAGCGGCGCACGATGTCGAGGTGCTTTTCGAGATTGGCCCGCCCCGCCAACACGTCGTCTGGGCTCTCGCGGAGCATTTCGGTGGGCACCGGATGCCCCGGCTTGATCTTGAAACGACCCGAATGCAATTTCATCGCGCGCACGGTCACGACGAGTACGACGGCATCGGGCACCAGCCCGGAGGTGCGGCACTTGACGTCGAAGCAGCGTTCGGCGCCCATGTCGGCACCGAAGCCGGCCTCGGTGATCACGTAGTCGGCGTGCCTGAGAGCTAGTTTGTCGGCCAGCACTGACGACGTACCGATCGAGATATTGCCGAAGGGGCCGCAGTGCACCAGCGTCGGAGTGCCCTCCAGGGTCTGCAGCAGGTTTGGTTTGATCGCATCGGCGAGGATCACGGCCATTGCGCCGGTGGCTCCGAGGTCGTCGGCGGTGACCGGGTCGCCGTCGTGGTTGGCGCCGATCACGATCTGGCCCAGCCGCTTGCGCAGGTCGGCCCGCGATTGGGCCAAAGCCAAGATTGCCATCACTTCGCTGGCCGCGGTGATGTCGAATGACGTTTCGCGGGGTACGCCGTCGATCGCGCTGCCCAGCCCGACTACCACCTTGCGCAGGGCCCGGTCGTTGACGTCGAGCACGCGCCGCCAGGTGATCGAGTGGGGGGCGATGTCGAGGGCATTGCCCTGGTGGAGGTGGTTGTCGATCATCGCCGCGAGCAGGTTGTTGGCGGCGGTCACGGCGTGGAAGTCGCCGGTGAGGTGGAGGTTGAGCTTCTCCATCGGCACGACCTGTGCGTGCCCACCTCCAGCCGCTCCTCCCTTGATCCCGAAGGTCGGCCCCATTGAGGGTTGGCGCAGGGTGGCCACGGAGTTGTGACCCAAGTGCCGCAGACCGTCGACCAGACCGACGACGGTCGTGGTCTTGCCCTCACCCAGAGGGGTCGGGGTGATCGCGCTGACCACGATGTACTTCGCACGAGTCGAGGGGGTGCCTGGCTCAGGGGCTTCGTCGAGGTCGATCTTGGCGACGCTGCGGCCATAGGGCTCGATCGCGTTGGGGTCGAGGCCCAAGGTATCGGCCACCTGTGAGATCGGAAGTAGTTGGGCGGCTCTGGCGATCTCGATGTCATCCACGGGTGAAGTCTGCCATGGCTCTAGTCACCTTCGGTGTGCTTGGCGCGCGCGACGATGAGGGGGTCGGGCGAGTTGGTTATGTGATCTGGTTCAGCTCACACCAAAGCGATTACTTTGGTGAGCTCGTCGGCGCGCAGATCACGCTCGACCTCGAGGTTGTAGTCGACCTGGATATTGATCCAAAATCTGTCGTCGACGCCCAGTGCTTTGGACAATCGCAGTGCCGTATCAGTGGTGATCGCACGCTTGCCGCGGACGATCTCGCTGATCCGGGTCTGCGGGAGCCCGGTCGCCTGGGCCAAGCGGTACTGCGTGATGCCCAGCGGCTCCAAGAACTCGGTCAACAAGATCTCGCCCGGGGTGATCGGGTCGTGTGCCTTCGCCTTGGCTGCCTTGGCTGGGTGGGGGTGTGACTTGGTGGCCATCATCCTCTCCTTCCTAGATGTTCAGTGATAGTCGGTGATTTCTACGTCGGTGGGGCCAGATTCGGTCCAGATGAAGCAGATCCGGTATTGGTCGTTGATGCGAATGGAGTGTTGCCCAGCACGGGTGCCGACCAACTTCTCCAGGCGATTGCCCGGCGGTATCCGCAGGCTGTTGAGCTCTGAAGCTGCGTTGAGGAGGCGCAGCTTCTTCTGCGCGGCTCGCTGTAGCTCGGGGCCGAGTGATCGGACATGTTCGCGGTGCCACACCTTCTCCGTGTCAGCGGTTTTGAAGGACTGGATCACTAAGCGATAGTAACGAATGACGATACTATCGACAAGCGTGAGGGATCTGTGGGCCTTGACAACTGAAATGGGAATTCAAAGGCCCGAGAATCACGGCTAGCAGCAGCAGCGCCAGCTCGTTCAGGCACTGACCACCTAGTCACCTTCCGTGTGCTTGGCGCGCGCGACGATGAGGGGGTCGGGCGCGTAGATCACGTCGGTGTTCTTGCCTTCGTAGTCGAACTGATTCAAGAAGGCGCGCATGGCGTTGATCCGGCCACGCTTCTTGTCATTGCTCTTCACTACCAGCCAGGGGGCCTTGGCCTTGTCGGTGTTTTCAAACATCTGCTCCTTGGCGGCCGTGTAGTCCTCCCAGCGGTCGAGGCTCTCCAGGTCCATCGGGGAGAGTTTCCATTGCCGCACCGGGTCGATCTGTCTGATCGCAAAGCGGGTGCGTTGCTCGCTTTGTGTCACGGAAAACCAAAGCTTGGTGACCGTAGTACCCGACTCGACCAGCATCTTTTCGAATGCCGGGGCTTGGCTCATGAAGGTGTCATATTCGTCGTTGGTGCAAAAGCCCATGACCCGCTCGACACCGGCGCGGTTGTACCAACTGCGGTCGAAGAGCACCATTTCCCCAGATGTCGGGAGGTGGTTGACATAGCGCTGGAAGTACCACTGACCCTTCTCGGTCGAGGAGGGTTTGGGCAGCGCGACCGTGCGGGCGCTGCGGGGGTTGAGGTGCTCCATGAAGCGCTTGATGGTGCCGCCCTTGCCGGCGGCGTCGCGACCCTCGAAGACGAGCACGTGCTTGGCGCCGGTGTCTTCTGACCAATACTGAAACTTCAACAGCTCGACTTGGAGTTGATATTTGGCTTCGTCGTATTCATCGCGATCCATGAGCTCGTCGTAGGGGTAGTCCTGGCGCCAGGTCTCCACCGCCTTGCCTTGCGGGTCGATCAGGATCGGGTCTTCATCCTTGCTCCCCTGCACTGTGTAGCCCTCAGTGCGCAGTGTGTCGATGTATTCGCGAAGGTTCATCCCCTGTGCCATGGGTAATGCATAGCGCATGGGTGGTGAAAGGGCCAGCCAATTACTACATGTTGTAGTCGACAACTACGGCCGTGTGGTCACTGATCCGCTCTTCGCGGCTGGCCGCCCGATCGGTGACGGCCTGTACGGCGCTCTTGGCCAGCTCTGGAGTGGCCAGGTGATAGTCGATCCGCCAGCCGACATCCTTCTCAAAAGCCTGGCCCATCCAGCTCCACCAAGACATCGGCCCGCTGACTTCACCGACGAGTTTGCGTTGTACGTCGATCAGCCGCCGCGGCCCGAGTTGGGCCCCAAACCACTCGCGCTCCTCGGGCAGGAAGCCCTCGGTCTGTTTGTTGGTGCGCCAGTTGGTGAGGTCGTGCTCCTGATGGGCGATATTGAGATCGCCTAGCAGCAAGAACTCTCGGCCTTGCGCCTTCGCTGCCCGCCTGCTGCGGTCGAGTTGCCTGGCGAAGGCGGCCAGGAAGTCCATCTTGCGCTGATATTTCGCGCCTCCGTCGGGGGCTTCACGCATCCGCCCGGGCTTTTGCAGGTGCTCGGGCAAGCCGCCTTTGGGCAGGTACAGGCTGGCGACCGTGATCGGCGAAGTTGCCAGGTCGACCTCGACATAGCGGCCCTCACGGGCAAACTTGCCCAGACCGCGCGCGATCGCGCCGGGGTCGTGACCGGCCACCAGGGTGCCGGTCTCGCCGGGGCTGGCCAACCACACGTCGGCGCCCCAAGTGCGTACGCCGCTCACCGCCTGCCGGGTCAAGATCGCCACCCCATTGCGCCCGGCCAACTCGCCTGGCTCATAGACCACATGGAAGTCACCAAAGGCGCCCTCAGGCAGGGCGTCGATCGGGCAGCGCACCTCCTGCAAGGCCACCACGTCGGCGCCTCGATGGGTCAACCAGTCGCCAAACCCGCGCTTGTGGGCGGCTCGGATGCCGTTGACATTGAAGGTGGCTATTCGTTGCACCTGCCCAACCCTAGGCAGCGGGCTAGGGTGAAGCGCATGCGGATAGTGGATGAGCAAACCCTGATTGCGCGATTGGCGTCGCTTCCCGATGGATCGCGGATCGTGGCGCCCGGCAACTTCGCGACGCCGTTTACGATGCTGCGCATCGTCGACCAAGCGCTCGACACCTATCGCCTCAACATGCTCAACGCCCAATGCGGCATCCCCGATCGGCCGGGGGTCTACTACGAGACCAGCTTCGTGGGCGCAGGCATGCGTGGTCACCCGAGGCTGTCCTATTACCCTGCGCGCCTGTCGATGGTGCCCCACCTGTACGCCGGTCGACTCGCGCCGCAGGTCGTCGTACTCCATGTGTCGTCGCCGCGAGGCACTGGCCACCAGCGCACGGTGTCGATGGGGATCGAGGTCAATGTCTTGCCTGCAGCGATCGAGGCTTGCCGTAGTCAGGGCGGGGTGGTGGTGGCGGCGATCAACAAGCACATGCCCTACACGGAAGGGCATTCGGTGATTTCGACCGAAGACATCGACTTGGCGATCGAGATCGACGAGCCGCTGCTGACCCATGAGCCTAAGCAGCCCGACGACGACTCTCAACGGATCGGCGATCTGGTCGCGGCCCGGATCGTGGATGGCTCAGCGCTGCAGACCGGGATTGGCGCCGTACCCGATGCGGTGTTGGCCCGACTAGGGGAGCGCAAGGGCCTTCGGATGTGGACCGAGACGTTTGCGGATGGAGTGCTCGACCTGGAGCGGCAAGGGGCCTTCAACAAGGACCTGCCGTTGGTGACGACCTTCTTGTTTGGCTCCCAGGAGCTCTATGACTGGGCGGATGGCAACGACCGGCTGCGGGTGTTGCGCACCGAGAAGGTCAACGACCCGGCACGGATTGCGAAGAACCCACTCATGGTGAGCGTCAACACCGCCCTGCAGGTCGACCTCTTCCTCCAGGCGAATGCATCACGGATCAACCACACGATCTACTCCGGCTTCGGCGGCCAGACCGACTTCATCGTCGGCGCCATGCACTCCCCGGGTGGGCAGGCGATGATCGCGCTGAAGTCGTGGCACCCACGAGCCGATGTGTCGACCATAGTTGGCTCGCTGAAAGACCCGACTACCTCGATGCAGATGTCGTGTGTGGTCACCGAGCAGGGCGTCACCGAGGTCTACGGCTTCACCCAGGAGGAGCAAGCGGTCGGCCTGATCACCAACAGCGCCCACCCCGACGCCCGCGAGGGTCTGTGGAAGCAGGCCAAGAAGTTGGGCTTGGTGAAGAAGCGCAAGCATCGGGCCGGGTGAGGTTGGTTGCCGCGCATGCATCAGCGCTCGTAGAACGCGGCCAGACGAGCGATTGCCTCTGACTTCGTCATGGCAAGTACTTCAGACTCGGGAAGATGCGCCTGATTGATCAGCACCCGAATCACCCCCAACGGGATCGTCTCGCGGGGCTCGTGGGTCACGCCCCGACTTGGCAGCAACTTGTCGTTCACGCAGTCCCAAAACTCGGTTGCTGTCACCTTGAGTTGGTCTCGCAAGATGTGGGCCCACATGCTCGGTCCGTAATGTGTGCGCTCTACTGGATGGCTGATCCGGGTATAGAGGATCTCGCCGTCGCCCAACGCCAACTCGAAGTTGACGTGATGAGAGCCACGCTTGCCCGTCGCGCGTTTCCGCTCAGTCCAGCCCTCGTTGACGCAGAAGGTCTCGTGATCAACGCGGGTTGTGGGACGTCGTTTTTCAGACACGCGCCTAGGCGAGAATCCACGTGCGCAATTGCTCGTCTGAGGACAAGGCGATGATCTGTACCAAGCCCCAATTGTCGGCATGATTTGGCGCGAGCCGGAGTCGCTGCGTCCACGCTTCGGCGTAATCGCGCATCGAGTCGATCATTTCGTCGACTGCAATGTCGATCGTGGCTCCATCTGCAGCAATTGGTGTCCCGGGTAGATAGAGCGACCACCCGCCCTCTTCGGCCACCGCTTCTACCCCCGAGGGGTGGACGCTGGTCAAGAAGTAGAGCAGGCGATCGGCGTCGACAGCGGCAACGCGTCGTGCATCACGAGTGACGGTGGCAGGCCGACCATCATCGGCGGCATCAAGCAGATGCTTGAGATTTTCCCGAGCCTCGCGAACGGTGTCGAATTTGACCGTCGCAGACGACATCTTTGCCACCTCCTTGAAGTGCTGATGTGTACACAGTGTACACGAAGGTGATCGACGTAGTCCACTCCCAATAGCAGCAGTTCGCCTAGCCAACCCGATAACGCTGCGGTACGACGTACTGCGCCAAAGCCTCTGCGGTGACGCCGCGATCCTTGATCACCTGGGCGAGGAAGTGGCCGCTGGGCTTGATCGTGCGCGCTTGGGTGTCGAAGTCGTTGTGCACGATGCCGAAGCGGGGCACCTCTCCCTCGGCCCATTCGAAGTTGTCGACGAAACACCAGTGGTAGTAGCGCTCGAAGGGCAGCTGCGACTCGGAGATGACGCGCAGGTGGTCGGCGAGATAGCGGGAGCGGAATGCCTCGTCGTTGTCGGCGGTGCCGTTTTCGGTGATCCAGATCGGGCCGGGATAGCGGTCGTGCAGATCTTGGGCGATGCGGGTGAGTCCTTCGGGGTAGATCTCCCAACCCAGGTCGTTGACCGGCGTGTTTGGGAAGACCCGGTCGGAGAAGCCGACCACCGCGCTGCGGGTGTAGTAGTTGATGCCCAGATAGTCGTAGTACTTGCCGGGGCTCACCTCGCGTGGCTGCCCGCCCAGCACTCGCGCGAAGCGCCCACCCAAGGTGGCGTCGACGAGGGCGTCTTGGAAGAGATAAGTGTTGATCTTGGCCATGGGGGAGTCCCAGACACGCAGCGGGTCGAAGGAGCGCAAGTGGTGGGCCAGCCCCACGGTCGCGTGAGCCTGGATCTCGTGGATCAACTCGTAAGCCCGCACATGCGCGATCGCCATGTGGCGCATCACCTTGATCGTCTCGGGCAGCGACCTGTGGCCGGGAGGGAATTCGCCGTACAGCCGGGTCATCACGGCGTAGACATTGGGCTCGTTGAGGGTGACCCACTCGTCGACGAGGTCGCCGAGATCGGTGACCACGCGGCGTACGAAACGAAGCCAGATATTGACCGACTCCGGGTGAGTCCACTCGCCGATGCCTTGGAACCACGACGGATTGGTGAAGTGATGCAGGGTGACCAGGGGTCGGATGCCGCGCGCGCGAAGCAGGCTGATCTCCTCGCGATAATGGTCGATCGCCTCGGTTGAAAACTCGCCGGGCCGCGGCTCGATGCGCGACCACTCCACCCCCATCCGATAGACCTGCAGCCCCAAAGTGGCCATCAACTCGGTGTCTTCGCGCCACCTGTGCCAATGGTCGGTGGCGCGCAACGGGGTGGTGCCGTCCTTGATCGTGCCGGGCAGTGAGGCCCAGTCATACCAGTTGTTGTTGCGATCGCCGCCCTCGATCTGCAGTGCCGCCGTGGCGGTGCCGATCAGGAGATCCCCGATGGAGAATGGAGTCATGGCAGCACTTTGTCACAGCGACCTGATCGCCGAGATCAGACGGTTGCTCATGCAGGCCGGTGACCCCGAGCGCGCCATCGCCCAGCAGCGCTACATGAAGTCAGACCTGCCCTATTACGGCGTCACCCTCACCCAACTCCGCCCGCTGCTGCGGCCCCTGCTGAAGGCTTGGTCACCCACCCGGGATGAGTGGGAGGCCACCATCCTCGCGATGTACGACGAAGCGACTCACCGCGAAGAGCGTTACGCCGCGCTCGCGATGGCCAGACATGGGCGCCGCTGGCTCGACCCCGAGGCCCTGCCTCTGGCCCGGCACCTGATTGAGGAGGGCGCCTGGTGGGATCTCGTCGACGAGGCCTCCCAGCATGTGCTCGGGCCGATCGTGGCGGCGTACCCCGAGAGCCTCGCGCCGGTGATCCGCGAGTGGGCCCGCGACCCCGACCTGTGGGTGCGACGCTCCGCCGTACTCTGCCAACTCGGGCGCAAACAGGACACCGACCTTGAGCTACTCACCGACGTGATCGAGGCCAATCTGGGCGATGACTCATTCTGGTTGCGCAAGGCGATCGGCTGGGCCTTGCGCCAGCATGCGCGCACCAACCCCGACTGGGTGCGGGCCAAGGCGGCCCAGTGGGGGGAGCGGCTCAGTCCCCTGTCGCGGCGCGAGGCTCTCAAACATCTGGGCTGACCCTCCAGCTGAGCGGCGTAAGCCGAACAACCTGTCTGGGCCAGCAACCCCCGCCGCTTCACATGTGGGCTAGGTCATGATCGACTGTCCTCTCGGTGAGTACTGGACTCACCTCGATGGAAGGGGCCGTCGTGCTGAAGCGCTTTGTGGTCGCGATCGTTGCTGCGGTTGGTTTGCTCATCCCGCTCATGGCTGGGCCGGCAGCGGCGAGCGATGACTTGAATGGGCCGTTCCAGACGAGTGGTCGGTGGATCACCGATGCCCAGGGGCGGGTGTTCATCACTTCGGGCATCAACATGGTCTACAAGCGCAACTCGTATTTGCCTTCCGAGACCGGCTTCTCCGAAGACGATGCGCAGTTCTTGGCTGACAATGGCTTCGACAGTGTGCGTCTTGGTCTCAACTGGAAGGCCGCCGAGCCGCAGCCTGGCGTCTATGACGATGAATATCTCTACGGTCTCAAGGAGACCGCGCAGATGCTGGCCGACCATGGCATCACCACGATGCTTGATTTCCATCAAGACCAGTTCAACCAGAAATACAACGGCCAGGGTTTCCCTGACTGGGCGACCATCGATCATGGTTTTTGGAACTGGCCGGTGATCGGTTTTGGCACTGATTACATCTTCAACTTCGCGCTGAAGCGTGCCTTTGACTCGTTCTGGTTCAACGAGCCTGGCCCCGGCGGGGTCGGTTTGCAGGAGCGGTTCGCTGCGATGTGGGGTCACGTCGCCGGGATTTTTGCCGACACCCCTGCCTTGTTGGGCTATGACCTGATGAACGAGCCGATGCCGGGCTCGGAGATCTTCACTTGCTTCTTCAATGCTTGCCCCAAGTCGACCGCTGGCCTCTCGGCGGCCCAGGACAAGGCGGCCAAGGCGATCCGGGCCGCATCGCCTGAGGGCATCGTCTTCTATGAGCCCTTCTCCACGAGCAATGGCGGCTTCCTGTGGGTGATCACCGGGCCGGCTCCTGATGTCAACAACCGGGCGCTGTCCTTCCACTCCTATTGCCTGATCGCCAATGCCACCAAGACCCAAGAGGGCTGCGACTGGAGCGACCAGCTCGGTGTCGACCTGGCGGCGATGAATGCCCGCTCGGCAGGCTCCGCGCTGATCCTCACCGAATGGGGCGCGATGGATGACATCGGCATCATCAACGCCCACATCGATCTGGCCGCCCGCAACCTGATCGGCCAACAGGAATGGGCCTATTGCGGGTGCGATGACCCAACCACCGCTGACCTGCAGGGCCAGGCCCTGGTCAATGTCCCGTCCCTGCCGCCCACCGGCACCAATGTGCGTTGGGAAAAGCTCAAGGGTCTGGCCGTGCCGCACCCACGCTTGGTGGCCGGCACGCCCACGAAGTACGGCATCAACCGTGACACCGGTGTGTTCACCTTGAAATACAAGACCAAGCGGGTCACCGGCGGCACCTTCAATCAGGGCACCTCGGTGATCGCCGTACCCGCGATCAACTACCCGGGAGGCTATGTCACCACCGTCAAGGGTGGCACCGTCACCTCGGCTGACAATGCACTCGAGTTGACCGTGAAAGCCAACCCGGGCGTATCGAAGGTGAAGGTGAAGGTCGCGCCACGCCAGGGGCTCAGCTGACTGGTGTGGCCCACCAGATCGTACGGCGCAGCCACTTCCCGGGACCCACACGTTTGCCTGAGCAGACAACCACCACGAGCTGTTCAGGACCCCAAGGCCTGAAGGCTTTGCGGCGGGGGATCCGATGCGCACGATATGAGCGGCGCTGGGTGATCTGATAGCAAACCTTGGCGCCGTCACCATTTGAGACCACGATGAGTTGCCCGGCGTGCATTTGTCGCAGCATGGCATTGCCTAATGCTGATCCGTCGGGCCAGGTGTGCGCATCGAGGATCACAGTGCCGGTGCCTTCACCGGGCATGGTGTAGCGATCCCAACCGACCAGATGTTTGCCTGCTGTGTTGACCGGTGGTGTGCCGATCGTGCCGTTGCGTTTGCGGCGTACAGGGATCACGCCGTACGCCGATCCCAACCCTGCGAAGTGCACCTTGGCTGGGCGGATGCTGGAGTTGCTAGTCGTGCAAGGACCCTGTTGAGGCAGGGCTGCCCCGGCCGGTGTTGGTGTGAGCACCAACCCGACCAGGGCGAACCCCAACAACATCCTCAATCTGAGTGTCACTGGTCAGTGATTGCCCTCAGCGCAACCACAGCCGAGCACCGGTGTGTGGTGCTCGTGGCACACGTCGCTTGCCCTTGATCACCACTGCGGCCTCCTGACTGCTCACCCGTGTGCTGCTCGCGGCCGTGCCATTGGCGACTGCGACACTGGTGATCTTGCCGCGACGTAGATCTTTGCGGGTAGCGCGGTATTTCGCGGTGCAAGTGATCGACTGGCCGGGCTGCAGGCCCCCAGGCACTGTTGGGCAAACCACGATTGGTGCCTGGCCTCCCGAGAACGAAGTCTCCACGACATTGATCTGCCCGAGTGGGCTCTTGCCAGTGTTGGTCACGACATAGCTGAAGGTGATCCGCTGGCCGCGACGCTTGAGACGCTGAGGACTCGCAGACTTGGTGAGACCGATGCCATAACTGCAGGTGGTCCAGGAGATCTTCACCGAACCATCGAAGCCGGCCGCGAGGCTGCCAGAGACGAAGGATGCAGAGGGGTCAAGGAAGCTGGAGCCACCGCCACCGCCACCACCTTGGAGTACGCCCTCATCGTCGTGACTGCCGGCGCCGCCGCCGCCACCGAAGTAGCCACCGCCACCACCGCCACCATCTCCTCCGTGGAACGGGTTGCCAGCCGTGCCGTTGCCACCGTTGTGACCAGACGCAGGTGATCCGTTGTAGCCAGAGTCGTTGGGGTTAACGCCACCCGCGCCAGGGCCGCCAATTTGCCCGCCTTGGCCCCCGGAGTTGGTCCCGACGCCGGGCCCGCCGTTGCTGCCAGCAAAGGCGCCTGTTGCGGTGGGGACCCCAGCATCACCACCCACAGCTGGGAATGAGTCGTGACCTCCGCCTCCACCGCCGCCTCCCCCAGCGATCGC
>WBZM01002167.1_pt1 | contig 17273 bp, 24 predicted proteins | sample 5204271 | NCBI WGS metagenome assembly WBZM01 (sample SAMN12344346, study PRJNA552823) | activated sludge metagenome | biome: Activated sludge suspended growth; feature: Nitrification reactor; material: Wastewater; isolation source: activated sludge from nitrification reactor of wastewater...
GAACCCACTGCTCCTGAAGATCCAATATCGGAGATTGGTTTAAAAAGTGTTATAGATTTAATTTTGCCTACACCAGGTCAAGCTGGTTCATTGGGTGCAAACAAAAATATAGTAATCAATACAACAGTTGTTGAAACCACTGGAGGTGGTAATACTGGAGGTAGTAATACTGAAGGTGGTAGTACTGGTGGTAGCGGAGGTGCTGTGCCAGGTGCTGTTTTAATAACAACAGCGACAAATACTACTAATGACACAAATACAGGAAGAGTATTGGGTGCTAGTACAGAAAGCCTAGAAACAAATGAAGTATGTACTCCTTACTTATCATCAAATATCTTTCTAAATAAAGAGAACAATCCAGAAGATGTCATTAAATTAAAATTATTCCTAAAAGAATATGAAGGAGCTATGAATCTTCCAGAAGGTGGTGTTTATGATGAACTAACTCAAAAAGCTGTAATTGCTTTTCAAGAGAAGTATAAATCAGAAGTGTTAGATTTTTGGAACCTATCAAAAGGTACTGGAAATGTATATCTTACAACAAAAGCTAAGATAAATTCTATGGTATGCGCTAAGAGTAAACCAGATCTTGCATGTCCTTACTTTACTTATCAAAAGCCAGGAGATACAGGTACAGGAGTAACTCGTATTCAAGAGTTTCTAAATCAAAATTATAATGAAACTTTAGTCATAGATGGAGTATACTCTGAATCAACCAAAAAGGCAGTGGAAAGATTTCAATTAAAGTTTAAAAACAAAATCTTGTCTCCTTGGTACTTAAATGTATCTACAGGAAACTCTTACAAGACAACTATCCGTGAAATGAATGCTCAAATCGGTTGCTTTGAAGCACCTATTAGATTGAGTAATGGAGTTATAGTAGACTAAAATATCCTTTAAACTAAACAAAAAAAGCCCCATTTGGGGCTTTTTTTGTGGTCCAGATTATATAAAAGCTGATTTGTATTGACTATACCTTTTAATTATTATATAATATAGGAGTGAAGAGGTTTCTACATAAAATAAAGAATCATTTTGTTCCACATTTTGGCAACAATCACGAGCCTCATTTTTTTCGTAATAAATCTATATTCTTTTTTCTGTCTCTCATTATTTTTATAGAACTTAGTTTTCTTGTACAAGTTTTTGTAGTTTTTGATAAAACAAATTTTCTAGCTTCAGTTTTGCCTGGAGTTTTAACAGCCATAACAAATGAAGACAGAAGTTTAAACGGAGCTTCAAATTTGGTGGCAAATAATTTGTTGCAAAAAGCAGCGCAGTTGAAAGCAAACGATATGGCTACTCGTGGATATTTTTCTCACAATTCTCCCGAAGGAATTACTCCTTGGTATTGGCTCGAAAAAGTCGGATATAAATACAAATATGCAGGAGAAAATCTAGCAATTGATTTTTCTGAATCAAAAGATGTGGCTGAAGCATGGATGAATTCACCTACTCATCGTGCAAATATTGTAAACAAAAAATATACCGAGATAGGCATAGCTGTGGCTGATGGTTTTTATGAAGGAAAGAAAACCGTTTTTGTCGTTCAGTATTTTGGTACACCAAAGGCTTTGTCTATACCCTCTGAAAAACAAATACCTACGACAGTCACCATATCAAATGAAAACTTAAAAACTGAACAAGATACAGAAATATCCACAACACAAAGTAGACCTGAAGATGTAAGAGTATTGGGAGAAGAATCCAGCCCTTCTGTTTTAGAAGAAAGTCAGCCTATTTATGAAAGCCCTAACGCAGAAGTTTTGTTGGGTAAGGTTCTTACCTCACCTCGCACATATGTGAACTATGTGTATCAAGGGATAGCTTTGTTGTTTGCTCTTTCCTTGTTTATTTTCTTAGTAAAGACAGAGAAAAAGCACCCCTCAGTTATTCTAAAAGGCACCGGCATGCTTGCATTTATAGTTGTGCTAATAGTATTGAATCTAAATGTGTACAAAAACCAAACCTTATTGCCATCTGACACTGAAATTGTTGAGACAAGTATAATTTCATAGTATCATAAATATATGATTCAATTTTTTCATAAGCAAAATATTGCAAAGTATTTCATTTCTCGTGTTTTTATTGTGGTTGGCATCGTGCTTGTATGGAGAGGAGTTTGGTATATCTTGGACAAGGTAGATTTTTGGCTTTTTGGAGGAAGCCATTTTTGGACTTCAGTTTTGGGGCTTTTGGTTGGCTTGCTGATTTTATATTTTCCAGATAAAGATTTGAAAGAAATAGAAAAGATATGATGAGAACTTTCAGGGAAAAGGTTTTGGAAGTAGTTCGCAATATAAAAAAAGGCGAAACTATGACTTATAAAGAAGTAGCGAAAAGCGCGGGTTCACCCCGTGCTTTTCGCGCTGTGGGCTCTGTAATGAAATCTAACTACGATAAAACTGTGCCTTGCCATAGGGTGGTAAAAAGCGACGGCTCAGTGGGTGAGTACAACAGAGGCGGCCCAGAAGCCAAGCTGAAGTTACTTAAAAAAGAAGGGGTAAAGGTGCTATAATTAGCTTATGCAAAATTCTTACAATTGGTACTCCACACTTATCAAGCCCACATGGGCGCCGCCTTCTTGGCTCTTTGGGCCAGTATGGACTGTGCTTTATACACTCATATTTTTCTCTTTTGGAAATGTTTTTTATAAAGCATATCAAGGGAAAATTCCGCTTATCGTGGTGCTTCCTTTTGTACTGAATCTAGTTTTTAATTTTTCTTTTACTTACTTTCAATTTACCCTAAAGAATAATCTTTTGGCATCTATAGATATATTGCTTGTGCTCATCAGCCTCATCTGGGCATTGATAGCTATATACCCATACATGAAGTGGGTGACATATATAAATATTCCGTATCTTCTCTGGGTGTCCTTTGCCACAGTCCTCCAGATCACCATTACTTTTTTAAATAAATAAATTTTAGAATACAAAAAATCCTAGGAGCACTGCTGTGATGTTTAGCACAGAGTGAGCGACACCTATAAGCACTAGATTTGGATATTTTAGATATATATAAGCAAAAGCCACACCGCCGACAAAGGCAAGCGGAAGCATTAGTATGCTTGGAGGGTAAAATATATGCAGTATCATAAACAAAAAAGAGTTCACAAGTACGATCATAAACTTGCTGTCAAAAAGCACTTCCAATCTTTTCATAAGAAATGACCGATAAGCAAATTCTTGAAAGAAAGACAAAGGCAAAAAAAGCAAAAATTTTCTAAAAAGATTTGCCTTGTCATTTATCGTAGATACATCGAAAACTTTTGCCAAAAGTAAAAGCAAGCCCACACCTAATATTGTAAAAATGACATAAGGCAAAATTGAGCTTTTAAAATTGTTCAGCCCTATACCCATATCCTCATAAGCCCACTTTTCGTGCCGGATTATGCCGTATATGATAAGGGAGCTAAGGCAGATGAGGAAAAATCTAGCATCAGGATGAATTACCCCATAGTAAAAAAGCATAAGGGGCAACACAAATATAAGCAACACTTGCGCCACTATTATCCCTTTTTTGTACTTTTTGGCTATTATAAACCCATTTTAGCATATAAAATTAAAGGACAAATACTGATTGTTTATAAAAAACCTTTAAAATGGTATAATAAACTGGTATTTTATGGTAAAAAAATCTTTAAATTCAAATCTTCATAAAGCAAACAAAGCCAAAAAAGACGAGTTTTATACTCAGCTAGTTGATATTCAAAAAGAGCTAAAAAATTATAAAGAGCAGTTCAAAGGCAAAGTAGTGTACTGTAATTGCGATGACCCTTTTGAGAGTAATTTTTTTAAGTTTTTCGCTTTAAATTTTAAGGCTTGGGGTTTGAAAAGACTTATTGCTACTAGTTACAAACCTTCACCGATTGCGAATACCCAGCTTGGGCTTTTTGGAGATGATAAAACCTTGGCTCCAATAAAAGGTCGCCCAAAAACAAATGCAAATAAATTTATAATAAACGAAGTCGCAGATTTAGATGGTAATGGTGCTTTTGATTTGCGAGATATTTTAGAACAATTAAAAGCCAATAAAAATAATGAATGGTCTCCGCTTGAAGGAGATGGAGACTTCCGAAGCCCAGAAAGTGTAGAACTTTTAAAACAAGCAGATATTGTTGTCACAAATCCACCTTTTTCACTTTTTCGAGAATACATAGCACAGCTAGTAGAATATAATAAAAAGTTTCTAGTACTAGGGTCTCAGGGGGCAGTTATATATAAAGAAATTTCTAGTTTAATAAAAGAAAATAAATTATGGCTTGGATACGATAATGGTGGTACAAAATGGTTTCAAGTTCCTGATGATTATGATATTCCAACAGAATCAAGAAAGAAAAAAGTAGATGGTATAAAATACTTTAGTATGGGAAGTGTAAATTGGTACACTAATCTTGATGTGACCAGAAGACATGAAGACCTTGTTCTATATAAAAAGTATTCTGAGAAAGAATATCAGAAGTACGATAATTATAATGCAATAAATGTAAATAAGTATCTAGATATCCCCGCAGATTATGATGGTGTAATGGGGGTTCCTATTACTTTTCTTAATTATCATAACCCAGATCAATTTGAAATTATTGGACTTGATAGGTATACCAGTCCGAATGGAGACCAGGATTTTACTGTTAACGGAAAAATGTTATTTCGTAGAATTTTAATTAAAAATAAAAAAGTACAGAAATAAATTATGCCTGAATTAATTGTAAAAATTCAAAACCGTATTAAAAATTCTTTTTTAATAATCATTTTACTTTTTGTGTGTTTCTTCTTTTTTATTTATATTTTTTCAATTAAGTTTAGATACTTTTTATCTTGTTTAAATATAGATCCTAATTTTATACTTGCTTTTGTTGCAATAATTACATTAGTACTTTCTATGATTGAGAATCAAAAAACTAGAAAGATTTTAATTTCTGAAAATAATAAAGAAAGAAAATATAACTTTGATTTAAATTTAGATAACTTCACAAGAGAAAGAGTTGAAACAGTTATCGGTAAGTTGTTTACAATAATGAATGATTCTTCAAATTACTTACAAACAATAATTGATATAAAAAATGCAATAAATACAAATAAAAAACTTGTTGATGTTAATAATATTTTGTCTTTAGATGATATTAAGAAAAATAAAGAAATTATTGGTGCGTATATAACAATGTATTTTGGCCCATATATCCAAGATGATTGGAATTTAATGTCTGGTAAGATTAATAAAATTGCAACAAATTGTTCAATGGCGCTAAATAATTATAATGAAAATTATAGTTTAATAGGAAAAGAAAGTTTTAAAAATGAAACATTATCTAATATTCACACGACAATACTTGAATCAGAAAAGTTAAATGAAGATATTTATAAATTAACAGAAAAAATGAAAAATATATTATTAGAGATAGTTGTAAAAAATCAAAATAAGCTCAAAGATAAATATATAAATTAAATTAATATGAAAATAGATTTACATAAAATAAAAATAACAGAAGTTGTAAAAGGTTATAAGGAAAATGCTAACGAAGGTGGTGTGGTTGGCTTTGGTGGTAAGCTAGATATTCGTCCTAAATATCAAAGAGAGTTTGTATATGACGCAAAACATCGTGATGAAGTGATTCGAACAATTAAAAAGAATTTTCCACTTAATGTTATGTATTGGGTTAAAAAGGAAGACGGAAACTTTGAAGTATTGGACGGACAACAGAGAACTATAAGTATCGCTCAATATGTGAATGGAGATTTCTCTATTGATTTTAATGGACGAACTGCTATGTTTCATAATCTTACAAAAGAAGAGCAAGAGCAAATTTTAAATTATGAACTGATGATATACCACTGCGAAGGGGAAGAAAAAGAAAAACTAGATTGGTTTAAAATTATTAATATAGCAGGCATGGAGCTAACTCCTCAAGAATTAAGAAATGCCGTTTATACTGGGCCTTGGCTAACGGACGCAAAGCTTAAATTTAGTAAATCGAATTGTGCCGCATATTTACTAGCAAATGATGGTGGGCAGCTTATTTCAGGTTCACCCATTCGTCAAGAATATTTAGAAACAGCACTTTCTTGGATAAATAATGATGATATAGAAAGCTATATGGCAAAGCACCAGCATGATGAGGATGCAGAAGGATTATGGCGATATTTCCAAAATGTGATTCACTGGGTACGAAAAGTATTTCCTAATTATCGTAAAGAAATGTCTGGTGTAAACTGGGGTGAGCTTTATAATGAATTTAATAACAAAAGATTTGATTCAGAAAAGTTAGAGAAAGAAGTTAAAGAATTAATGCAAGATGAAGATGTGACAAAAAAGTCTGGAATCTATTCTTATGTACTAACTCGAAAAGAAAAGTATCTTTCTATTAGAGCTTTCACTCCAAATATGAAACGAGAAGCATATGAAAGACAAAATGGGATTTGTCCAATATGCAAAAAAGAATTTGTTATTGGAGAAATGGAAGCAGATCATATAGATCCATGGCATGACGGAGGTAAAACTTTAGCAGAAAATTGCCAAATGTTATGTAAAGAGTGTAATAGAAGAAAGTCTGGGATATAAATAAAATTTATGACAATTCGTTGTAGAGCTTTAATAGTGAATCAGGGCAAGCTTTTAGTAGTAAAGCATAGTAAAGATTTTGATTATTATGCTTTGCCTGGAGGTAAGCTTGAAGAGGGAGAAAATCCACTAGAATGTATAAAAAGAGAAATCAAAGAAGAGTTAGGTGTTGAGGTAAAAGAAGCTAAGCTTCTCTATGTTTATAGGTGGATAAAAGAAAATACTAATGAAGAAAATTTAGAATTTTTCTTTTTAATTTCAGGTACAAATGAATTTTTAGAAATAAGTAAAAATGAAAGAACTCATGCTTTTGAAATATTTGAAATGAAATGGATTGATAAGGATGATAATACAAATTTACTGCCAAAGATAATAAAAGAAGAATTTAAAAATAATGGTTTTGATTTAAAAGAAGTTAGATTTATTTAAAACATAGATTATGTCAAAGAAAGTATCCACAAAACAAACATTAAAGTTAGCTGAAGCGCTTAAAAAACGAGGTGTTCATTTAGAGCTTGAATATTGGGATGGTCATAAACATGTTGATATTTTTATTCCTAAGGCTCGAATATACATAGAGGTTGATGGAGTACAGCATGACACAAAAAAGAAACAAGTCATTTCTGATTTTAATCGAGATTATTTTTCTCACAAAGAAGGATTTTTTACTAAACATATAACGAATGAAGAAATAGAAGAACACTTGGAATCCATTGCAGACGCAATTACTTTTGTTGTTAATGAAGGAATGAATGGCATAGGGGAAAACCTATATAAAGAAAAGTCAAAGCATCGCAGGGTTGTTACTAAAAAGATAGATACGGTATGGTTTGAAGATATTTTGGCTGGAAAGAAAAAGTTTGAATTACGATTAGCCGATTTTGAAATAGAAGAGGGAGACATTTTAAGACTTGAGGAATGGGTTCCTTTTAAGGATATCAGGAAACCCACTGGACGCATTTTAGAAAAACAAGTTTCCTATATAAGAAAAATTGATTTAAAAGGTTGGATTTCTAAACAACCAGAATTATTAGATAAGGGTATGTACATACTACAGTTTGAATAAAATAATATGATTTACATAGATGTTCGGACAAAGGAAGAGTTTGATAATGGGCATGTGGAGGGGGCAATGCACCACGATATTATGGATATAATGCAAGGAGTTTTGCCAGATGTACCAAAGGACACAGAGATAGTGCTGTACTGTGAAAGTGGCAACAGGTCCATGATGGCGAAAGCTATGCTTGAAAATGCTGGGTTTACACATCTTGTAGACGGCGGAAGTATGGATGATGTGTTAAAAAGCCTAGGCAAATAATAAAAAAAGAGTGATATAATAAAAATATGAATGATACAAATCAAAAACATTTTATTTGTTTAGGAGGGTGTGAAGGGGTTTCTAGCTCAGCTGGAGTTTGTCAATCTGTGGAGTGCGATGATTACAATCTAAAGCTTATGCCTTGTAATTGCACAAACGGTGAACACAATGCATTTGCTCCTTATGATGAAGAAGAAGGTCTAGAGGAAGATTAAAGAATCATCCATACACTTAAATAGTGCTATAATATAGCTATGAAACAATCTGGTTATGTTTTAGGTTTTTTATTTTTAATAATAATCGGGGGTTTTGCTTTCAGTAAGTATTTTTCAAAAGAAGTAGTAGCTCCGGTAGTGGAAGAAAATAATATAAAAGAAGAAATTCCTTCTATAGAATTGTGTTTTGTAAATTTTGGAAAGCCTGATAAAGAAGGGTACTATGATAAATATATACTTCGTATGAATCTAACTGGTGAAAATGTAAAAGGTAGCCTAAAGCTCATACCAGCTTTTAAGGATTCTCTCGTGGGGAATTTTGAAGGTAAAGTAAGTGCAGTAGATAAGATGATGATGGCTAGAACAATAGATGCTTTTTGGGATACAGAAGGTGAAGGTATGAAGGCAACACAACAATTGAGCATTATATTCGGAGAGGGCACAGCGAATGTAGGCTTTGGTGAGATGGTAGACAGAGGTGATGGGGTCTATTTATATAAAGATATGGAAAAAGTAGACTACTCAATGTCACTGACAGATTATTCTTGTGCAGACTTAAATGAGAGAGAATCCGTGGAGAAGTATATTTATGAAAACATCTCCACTTTATCAAAAGAAAAAGCTGTGCTCGGGGGCACTTGGTATGTCACATCTGTCGAGCTAGATTTACAAAAAAATACTGGCATCGTGAAATACGAAGATGGGCATATACAAACGAAAAAAAGTTTTTCTTATGAAGTCGGCACCAATGGTGAAATTATAAACTTAACATTAAAATAGTTATGAAAAAAAGATTTATCATAATACTCTGTGTTGTGCTTGGGTTGGTGGCTGTTTTTGCTATTTATAAATTTACAAGAATAACTCCTGATACAATAGAAGAAGATACATATTTTGACGAAACAAAACCTGATGTAAAAAATATGATCTACGATGTAGAAGGTGATATTTTTGAATTAAAAAATGGCAAGGCTGAGTATAAATTTTCTCCAGATTCTGAGACGACAAATTCTCTAATGATTTTTGGAGAGCCTGTGTATGGTGATGCAGATAAAGATGGAGATGAAGATGCAGCACTTTGGCTTGTAAATGATCCAGGAGGAACAGGAAAGTTTTATTATGCAGTATTGGTGTTAAATAACGGAGATGTGTATAAGACGACAAATACTTTATTTTTAGGGGATAGGATAGCACCACAAAATTTAGAAATAAAACCAGAAGGAGTAGTCTATAATTTTGCTGAGAGGGCACCAGAAGACCCTATGACAGCTGAGCCTAGTGTGGGCAGAAGCGTATGGATAAAGATTGATAAACAAACTGGGGAAATAGGTATATAATTTATAGTATGAAAAGAGATAAAAAAGTAGTTTGGCTTTTTGTTTTATCACTAATGGGTGTATTGTTTTCTGGGTATTTAAGCGGGGTAAAGTTTTTTACAGAGACTTGTGCTTTCAATGAATCTTGCCCGTATTTTTTAGGTTATCCAGCATGCTATTTTGGGTTTGCTATGTTTCTAACACTTTTTATTTTTTCTACTCTGCTTATGTACAGCAGTCTAAGTAAAAAGAATAGCTTACTTGTACTAAATGTGGTTTCTTTTTTGGGAGTTATTTTTGCAGGGTATTTTACTTTAGGTGAATTGCCGGTACTCTTTGAAGAAGGTCTAAGTGCTTATGTCACAGGGCTACCTACTTGTGCTATGGGTATGATATTTTTCTTTCTTGTACTTGTTATATCTGTCGTAGCTTCTGTCAAAGAAAGGCAAGTATTAATAACTAACACAAATATATAATATGTTTTTAAAATTATACTTTATAACTTTACCAGTATTCTTCTTAACAGATATGCTCTGGCTAGGGCTAATAGCTAAAAGTTTCTATCAAAAAAATATCGGCTTCTTGATGAAGCCTGAAGTAAATTGGCTAGCAGCGATAATATTCTATCTTTTGTTTATAGCAGGGCTTGTGCTCTTTGTCATTAGTCCTTCTTTGGAGAAAAATTCTTTCGTACATGCTATTTTGTTTGGTGCTTTATTTGGGCTGATCACTTATGCCACTTATGACCTTACAAATCTGGCAACTTTAAAAGATTGGCCTATATCGGTGACTATCGTGGACTTATTGTGGGGGATGTTCTTGTCTGCATTTGTTTCTTCTTGTGTGTATTTAATAGTAACTAAATGGTTTATATGATTTATTTTACTTTCCTTGCTTTATGTTTGTTTCTGTATATGAATTTATTTTTTGTCATTTCTTGGGTTAAAAAAAGAAATGATGTAGCTGATGTGGCTTGGGGGCTAGGGTTCGTGTTTATAGCATGGCTCTCTTTTTATATATCTGGATACTATGTATGGGAAAATATATTGATAAGTACTCTGGTGACTATCTGGGGGGCTAGATTGTCATTGCATATATATTTGAGAAATAGAAATAAACCAGAAGACTTTAGATACCAAAAGTGGCGAAACGAATGGGGAAAATGGTTTTATCTTCGATCATATCTACAAGTATTTCTTTTGCAAGGATTATTTCTGTTTATCATATCTTTACCAGTTTTGTTTATAAATCTATACAATTATGGAGAAGAAAATTCAGCTCTGTTCTTTTTAGGAATTTTGGTATGGTTTATCGGGTTTTTGTTTGAATCTGTTTCAGATTGGCAACTTGCTAACTTTATAAAGAATCCAGAAAATAAAGGGAAAATAATGAAAACAGGTCTATGGAAATATTCTAGACATCCAAATTATTTTGGTGAGGTGACTCAATGGTGGGGTCTGTTTGTTGTGGCATTAGGAGTAGGAGCTGGAAGCTTTGTAAGTATACTTGGTCCTATTTTGATAACTTTTCTTATCTTAAAAGTGTCTGGAGTGCCACTTTTGGAAGAAAAGATGAAACAAAATCCTGAATTTGAAGAGTATAAAAAAAATACGAGTATTTTTTTTCCATTACCAGTAACAAATAAAAAGTAAATGTTTTTAGATTTAAATTTTTTAGCATTGTTTGTGTTATTTGCTGGGTTTGTAATAGGGCTTGGAGCTGTGACAATTATAGATTTACATGGATTTTTTGCTAGAAAATCTACCTATTGGACTGTTGCTACTACTCGCACTCATAAGATAACAAAACCACTAATATGGATAGGTATGACGCTTGCTTTCGTGGGAGGGGTTTTATTATATAGAAATGTACCCATAAATACCCTGATGCTTTTGCAGATAATATCTGTACCGATTATGATTTTAAATGGAGTTTTTCTGTCTTTTTCAGTAAGCCCTTATCTTTTAAATAGAGAAAAGGAAGGGAAAGACGGTGAGCTTTTACCTAAAAGCTGGCAAAACAAAATAACTTTTTCTTTTATTTTATCGGTTGTGTGTTGGTGGGGAAATTTATTTCTATTCACTTATTTTATTTGGCAAAACCTTTGGCTGTTATGAGAAGTAAACTAGTAAAAGTTAATGACAAAATGCAAAAGAATTATACTTACAAGCTCACAGAGCCAGTAGGTAAAAATTTCGATAAAGACTTTAAGCCAGATCTAACACCAAAGCAAATGCTCGAGCTCGGAATCTTTGGGGGACTTTATTTTTCTGATAAACCAAAAGAATTTCCAATGAGCTGGTTTACTAAAGCGAAAATTTCAAAAGATGGTAAAAGACACAAAGAGTTAAATTTTTTTAAAGTAAATGCCAGTCAGCCCTTGGCGGTCTGGAGAAAAAATAATTGGATAAAAGATCAAGATCCTCGTGGATGGGTGCAGTGGTATTTCCGGTATTATATGGGTAGAAGAAGTGTTGATGATGAAAGACAAATAAAAAGATGGATAAAAATGAGGCGTCACATAAGTCAGATAACAAACAAATGTCGAAAAGGGGATATTTCATGCAACACTCGTCAAAGGCAGGCACTGCTTCATTGGGCATACGATAGTAGAGAGATTTAGTCCTTTCAAAACTCCTCTTTATATAGTACACTTCACCTTATGGAAAGAAATTATAAATACATAGGCACAATATCTGTCTTCTTTGTTGCAGTGCTTCTTATATCAAATGTGGTATCTACAAAGATAGTAGATTTTGGGTGGTTTACTTTTGATGCTGGCACTCTGCTTTTTCCTTTAAGTTATATATTCGGAGATATTTTGACAGAAGTATATGGTTATAAAAATTCAAAAAAGGTTATATGGCTTGGTTTTTCTATGGCCCTTCTGATGTCTTTGATATTTATAATAGTGGGCAAATTGCCTTCTGCTCCAGATTGGGCGAATCAAGATGCTTACGATAAAATTTTGGGGCTTACTCCTCGTATAGTGCTAGCTAGTCTTGTGGCTTATACACTAGGTTCTTTTTCCAATGCTCTTATATTAGCAAAAATGAAAATATTAACGAAAGGAAAAATGCTTTGGGCTAGGACTATAGGATCTACTGTAGTAGGAGAGCTTGTGGATAGTACGCTTTTTATTCTTATCGCATTTATGGGAATTTTACCAACCTCACTTTTAATTACTTTAATTATCTCAAATTATATTTTTAAAACTTTAATTGAAGTTCTATTTACCCCTATTACTTACAAAGCAGTGTCTTTCTTAAAAGAAAAAGAAGGGGAAGATTATTATGACAATAATACAAATTTTAACCCGTTAAAAATATGATTGACCTATTTGACATATCAAATTTAATAACAAATTATGGGTATATAGGAGTGTTCAGCATTGTTTTTTTGGAATCTGGAATATTTTTTGCTCTCCCAGGAGATAGCCTTTTGTTCACAGCGGGTTTGCTTGCTTCTACTGGATATTTAAATTTATTTATATTAATTCCAGGGATATTTATATCAACATTTTTCGGTGGAATTGTTGGTTATTATATAGGTGTGCACATACAAAGGCTCAGAAAGTTTAATTTTCTAAATAGAATCTTAAAAGAAGAATATATAAATAAGGCTCATGAATTTTTTGAAAAGTATGGTAGAAGCGCAATACTTTTTTCTCGATTTGTACCCATAGTGCGTACTTTCACACCCATAGTTGCTGGTATAGCAAAAATGGAATATAAACTTTTTCTAAAGTATTCCCTAGTCAGCTCTCTTTTATGGTCCATTATTGTGACGCTGGTAGGATTTTTCTTAGGACGCATTTTCCCTCAGATTGAGCACTATATGTCTTATGTGATAATTATCGTGGTACTCTTGTCCCTTGCTCCAGCAATTATAGAAATGTTTAGAAAAAAGAAAGATTAAACTAAATTTTCTTTTGTAAACTTTACAATAGCTTTCGTATTTTTTGGATCGAACCAATTTATTTCTTTATCTCTTTTAAACCAAGTTTTTTGTCTTTTAGCATAGTGGTTTATTTCATTTGTTAATCTTTCTATCATCTCGCCTTTGTTTATCTTATTTTGTAAATACATAGCCATATAACGATACTCTAATCCTAACTCCATCATCCTTTTCCAGGTCAAACCTTTTTTGTGCAAAGTTTCCGCTTCTTTCAACATACCCAGTCTAATTCTTTTTAAGAGTCGGGCTTTTATTTTTTCTTTTAATTTTGCATCATCAAGAATCAATCCTATTTTTATAAATTCATATTCACTTTTTTTATTCTTTATCTTTGGAACCTTTCCTAAAACTTTTACTATCTCTATCGCTCTTATTAGTCTAACTTTATTGTTTAATTCACCTTTATCAAGAATCTCTTTTGCTCTTTTCTTGTCTAGTTTTTTTAAAATAGCAAAAAGTTGCCCAGAGCTTTTGTCAGCAAGTTTTTTTCTAAGCTTTCCGTCTGGTGGTACTTCAGGGAAAATCGTATTGTTTACAACAGCATCAATATAAAAACCAGTGCCACCAGCTATTATTGGAAGTTTATTTCTATTTAAAATTTCTTTTATTTTTTTCTCTGCTTCATCTTTAAAATCAGTTACTGAAAATTTTGATTTTGGATTCGCTACATCTAAAAGATGATGCGGTATACCATGCATTTCTTTTTTTGTTATTTTGCCTGTACCAAGGTTGAGTCCTTTGTATACTTGTCTAGAGTCTGCTGATATTACTTCACCATTTAACTTTTTAGCTAGTATTACGGCTAAATCACTTTTGCCTGTGGAAGTGGCTCCAAGAATAACTAAAACTTTGGGTTTCATAGATTTATATTATTTTTATATCAGCACCGATACTATTGAGTCTTTTAGCTATATCTTCATAGCCTCTGTTTATCATATATACACTCCTTAGTATTGAAGTACCAGAAGCTGCCATCATTGCTATAAGTATGATCATAGAAGGGCGAAGTGCTGGCGGGCAGACAACTTGAGCACTTTTTAGTTTTGTACTTCCTGTTATGTAAACCCTATGAGGGTCTGCTAGTGTGACATTTGCTCCAAGTCTATTTAACTCAGTGGCGTATATTGCTCTGTTTTCGTAAAACCAATCGTGTATAAGAGTGGTGCCTTTTGCTACTGTAGCTATAGGTACAAAGAAAGGAAGATTGTCTATGTTTATACCAGGGTATGGGTTTGCGTGTATTTTATCTTCTGGAGCAGTTAGTTTACTAGGAAGGATTTCTATGTCTACTAAATTTGTCTTTTGGTTTCCAGATAAATACTTTTTCAATACCTTATACTTTAGGCCCATTTTTTTTAGTTTGTACAATTCTAAAGTTAGAAAATCAATAGGGCATCTTTTTATTGTAAGCCTTGAGCCAGTAGTGATAGCTGCAGAAATAAACATCATAGACTCTATTGGGTCTTCACTATTTGAATATTCTACATCTTTGTTTATATCTGGGATTCCTTCAACTATCAAAGTACCTGTACCTATGCCGTCTATCTTTGCACCCAATTTTTCTAGAAAGTGGCATATCTCTTGAACCATATAATTGCCACTAGCACACTCTATTTTTGTAACGCCAGCTATTTTTGAAGCAGCCATCAGGACATTTTCGCAAGCAGTATCTCCAGACTCATACATTACTATATTTGCTGGTTTTAATTTTTTTGAAGAAACATCGTAACTAGTATTTGTGGTTTTAATTTTTACACCCAATTCTTCTAGTGCATATTTATGTGCGCTTATGGTTCTTTTTCCGAGATTGCACCCAGAAGCATGAGGAATAGAGAATGAAGGTAAAATATGAATTAGCGGGCCGATAAGCATTATTATCGAGCGAGTTTTTATAGCTGAGTCTACATTTAAATTTTTTAAATTTATTTCTTTTGGAGGAATTATTTTCACTGAGTGAGGAGCAATCCAGCTTACTTTCACTCCTATGCTTTCGAGTATTTCTATTACTCTATAAACTTCTTCAATCCTAGCGATTCCGTGTAGGGTAGTTGTTCCTTTGTTTAAAAGGGAAGCACAAAGAAGCCCAACAGAACCATTCTTAGAAAAACTGGTAGTTATTTCGCCATGAAGCTTTTTACCACCAACAACCTCAAAGTCTACTGAAGTATATTTTTTATTTATTTTATTTTTCATGTGCCCAGGGAGAGAATCGAACTCTCATGATGTTGCCATCAATAGATTTTGAGTCTATCGCGTCTACCAATTCCGCCACCTGGGCATCTGGAAAAATATATTACATATTTTTCTTCACTGCGTGACCGATGCCCAGTTGTCGGCCTCCTTCGCTTTGCTTCGAATAAAAATTAAAGCAGTTTAATTTTTATCCACCTGGGCAAATAACTAACCAATAAATATTAACAGAATTTGCACAAAAAGACAATTTTTGTAATTTAGATTTTGTGCTAAAATAGAGCAATGTCAAACTTATATTCCAATTCAATTTTCTGGGTAGATACAGATAAAATTAAGCCAAACCCTTACCAACCAAGACGAGAGTTTGATGATGCTAGGTTGCTAGAATTAGCTGATTCTATAAAGCAATATGGTGTACTCCAACCTCTTACTGTATCTCGTATTGAGGTAGAAAAAGAAGAAGGAGGCTTAATGACTGAGTATGAACTCATAGCAGGAGAACGAAGACTCAGAGCTTCTAAAATAGCAGGAGTATCTCAAGTGCCTGTGATTATCCGTGTAGGGGATACATCTTTGATGAAGTTGGAGCTTGCAATACTCGAAAACCTGCAAAGAGAAGATTTGAACTCTGTCGATAGAGCCCGAGCATTTTTCCGCCTTGTAAATGAATTTAAATTTACTCATGCAGAAGTGGCAAAAAAAATGGGCAAAAGTAGAGAGCATGTTTCAAATTCTTTACGAATATTATCTCTGCCTGAAGAGATACTTAATGGCTTGTCAGAAGGAAAGATAACAGAAGGGCACACCAGACCTCTTCTTATGCTAGCTGATCACCCAGAAGAACAACTCGTATTATTTAAAGAAATAATGTACAAGAAATACACCGTAAGAGAAGCAGAAAAACTTGCTAGGAGAATTGCCTATGATCGTGTGCGCAAAAAGGAGTTTATTCCTGATCCAGAGATTGTAGAATTAGAGGAAGAATTTCAAGATAAGCTTGGTACACGAGTACATATAGACAGAAAAGATTTGGGTGGACAAATAAAGATAGACTTCTTTTCCAATGATGATTTGCGTTCAATTTTGGATTTGATTAAAAAAAGCGGTATTCCAGATAAAAATCCAAATGAAATGCTTGAAAATTTCATAAATCAAAATTCTAAGACAGAAGAGCTTACTGAAAATAACACAGTGATTACTGAGCAAGTTCCAGAAGAAAAACCAATACCAATAGAAGAGAAAGTGGTAGAAGAAAAAGAAGAAGATACTACTTTGTACAATATCTCAAATTTTAGTATTTAGTTAGTAACTACCAAAAGACTTCAGCTTTGCTAAAAGACTGTTTTTTTCTGTATAAGATTTTATATGTTTTTTTGCTGTGCTTGTCTTTGTGTGCTCGAGCCATTTACTAGAAGGGTGAGCATCAGTCTTGTCGATAATCTCTACAATATCTCCATTTTTTAATTTAGTAAAAATTTGAGACATTTTGCCATTTATCTTTACAGAAGACACATGATCTCCTAAATCTGAATGTATCGCGTAAGCAAAGTCTATAGGGCTTGAGTCTTCTGGCAAGTCTATGACATCTCCTCGAGGAGTCAGTATGAAAATACGGTCATTGAAAAAATCCATTTTTAAATGTTCAAAAAAAGTCTGAGGTTTGTCTGGATTGTAGTTTAATTCTTTAAGTTCTTCAATCCACTTAAATTT
>WBZM01002169.1_pt1 | contig 17257 bp, 14 predicted proteins | sample 5204271 | NCBI WGS metagenome assembly WBZM01 (sample SAMN12344346, study PRJNA552823) | activated sludge metagenome | biome: Activated sludge suspended growth; feature: Nitrification reactor; material: Wastewater; isolation source: activated sludge from nitrification reactor of wastewater...
CGGGCCGGCTGTCGACGCCTACGCCTTACGTCCATTCCTCGCTCAACACGCCGGACGAGGACGCGTTTGCGGGCAAGATGACGCCCGGAACGAATTGCGCCGACGCGCCCGTGCTGGTCGCAGGCCAGCGCGACTGGTTTCTGCGGCAGGTCGCGGACGGTTTCACGGTCGTCGTCTTCGGCGAGAAGCCCGCTGCGGAGGAAGTCGTCTGGAACAATATCCGCGCCCGCGTGAAAACGGTCGGCGTCGATTTCGTGGACGAGAAGGGCTTGCTGGCCGAGCGCTATGACGCGAAGCCGGGCGCGGTCTATCTGATCCGTCCGGACCAGCATGTCGCGGCGCGCTGGCGCGCTTTCGACGAAACGAAGATCGCCAGGGCGATCGCGCGCGCCTGCGCCGCGTGAGGCGGCGCCTGCGCGGCGGGAAGCGGCGCCTGCACGCACACTACCTTCCTGCTGAGGAGCGTCCGAAGGACGCGTCTCGAAGCAGGAGGGGCGCGGCAATCCTTCGAGCCGCAGGCTTCGCCTGCTCCTCACGATGACGATTTTGGGTTTGAACGAGCTTCGAGGACACACATGCTCAACCTGTCCCCCAACATTCCCGATCCAGACGGCTTCTATCAGGAGCTGATCGACAGCCAGCGCGACATGAGCGAGGCGGAAGCGGAGGCGATGAACTGCAAGCTCATCCTTATCCTCGCCAACCATATCGGCGACCGCGACGTCCTGCGGCAGGCGATTGCGGCGGCGGCGAAAAAATCGGGCGCCAGGTAGTCCGATCAGCGAAAACGTGCGCGCGAGAACTGCGCGGTCTATAGTCGTGTCACAGACCGCCGGAACAAGGCGGCGAAAAACGTCCCGGGAGGACCAATGTCGTTTCACAAGAATCTGTTCGCCGCCGTGGCGCTCGGCGCGCTCTCTCTCGCGGGCGCGGCCGCCGCTCAGAACGCCGGCCCGCTGCGCATCGGCGTGTTGACCGACGAATCCGGCCCGTACGCGGATTCGGCCGGTCCCGGCTCGATTCTCGCGGCCGAAATGGCGGTCGCGGATTTCGGCGGCGCCGTGAAGGGCCGCAAGATCGAGATCGTGCACGCCGACACGCAGAACAAGCCGGACGTCGCTTCTTCCATCGCGCGGCGCTGGTTCGACACGGAGGGCGTCAACGCCATCGTCGATCTGCCGGTCACGCCGATCGCCGCCGCCGTGCAGCAGCTCGCCAAGGAAAAGAACCGCACCGTGATGATCACGGCCTCGGCCACCTCCGACTTCACCTCCAAATGGTGTTCGCCGGTCTCGACGCACTGGGCGGACGACAGCCATGCGCTGGCCGCCGGCACGGCGAAAGCCATTTCCGCCGACGGCCCGAAGAGCTGGTATTTCGTCACCGTCGACATCGCCTTCGGCGCGGCGCTGCAACGCGACGCGACGGAAGTGATCGAGGCCACCGGCGGCAAGGTGCTGGGGGTTTCCAAGCACCCGGTCAATGCGCCGGACTTCTCCTCGCTGCTGTTGCAGGCGCAGTCTTCCGGCGCGCAGAAGATCGGCCTTGCCAGCGTCGGCGGCGACCTCGTCAACGAGATCAAGCAGGCGCACGAATTCAAGATTGGCCTGGACGGCAAGCAGGCGCTGATCGCCTTTCTCGTCTACATCCAGGACATCAACGCGCTTGGCCTCAATACGGCGCAGGGCCTGAACGTCACCAGCGGCTTCTATTGGGACCAGAGCGATTCTTCGCGCGCCTTCGCCAAGCGCTTCTTCGAGAAGCGCAAGATGATGCCCTCCAAGAACCACGCCGAAATCTATACGGCCGTGCTGCATTACCTGCGCGCCGTGGACAAGGCGGGCACGGACGAGGCGGTCGCCGTCAACAAGGCGATGCGCGCCGCGCCTGTCGATTATTTCGGCAAGCCGGCGACCGTGCGCGCCGACGGGCGTGTGCTCTACGACCTCGAGCTCTACCGTGTGAAGAAGCCGGAGGAGAGCAAGGCGCCGTGGGACTATTATGCGCCGGTGCGCCCGATCAAGGCGGCGGAAGCCTTCCTGCCGATGAGTCCCGCTTGCGGGCAGTGACGCCGACGCGACCGGCCCGCCCGGTCGCGCGTGCGTCTGTCATAAAATAATGGTCTGAAATCAGTTAGTTGGACGGTGCTCGCGAGCGCGTGGCGGCGGCGTCCCTCCGCTGCCGTGCGCCGGCAGGTGTCTTGCTGAGAAGATTGCGCTAAGAGGCGGCGACGGCGCGGCGGCGACCAGCGACGAAGGTCGTGCTTTCCAACGCCTCGAGATTTCAGCATCCCTTCGCGGGAACAGAAGGATCGCATCATGTCTCTGCTCGAAACCTATCGCGCCCATGTCGCCGAACGCGCCGCGCTCGGCATTCCGCCGCTGCCGCTGTCGGCCAAGCAGACCGAAGGCCTGATCGCGCTCCTCCGCCAGCCGCCGGCGGGCGAGGAGGCCTTTCTCGTCGACCTTCTGACCCATCGCGTTCCCGCCGGCGTCGACGACGCCGCGCGCATCAAGGCGGGCTTCCTCGACGCCGTCGCCAAGGGCGAGGAAAAGAACGCGCTCGTCTCGCGCAAGCTGGCGACCGAACTGCTCGCCACCATGCTCGGCGGCTTCAACATCAAGCCGCTGATCGAGCTGCTGCCCGACGCCGAGGTCGGCGCGGTCGCCGCCGAGGGCCTGAAGAAGACCCTGCTGATGTTCGACTATTTCCACGATGTGAAGGAACTGGCCGACAAGGGCGTCGCCACCGCCAAGGGCGTGATGCAGTCCTGGGCCGAGGCCGAATGGTTCACCTCGCGTCCGGAAGTGCCGCAGTCGATGACGCTGACCGTGTTCAAGGTCTCCGGCGAAACCAATACCGACGATCTCTCGCCCGCGCCCGACGCCTCGACCCGCCCCGACATTCCGCTGCACGCGCTGGCCATGCTGAAGAACCCGCGCCCCGGCATCGAGCCGGACGAGGCGGGCGCCCGTGGCCCGGTGAAGCAGCTCGAAAAGCTGATCGCCAAGGGCCATCCGGTGGCTTACGTCGGCGATGTCGTCGGCACCGGCTCCTCGCGCAAGTCGGCGACCAATTCGGTCCTGTGGTTCACCGGCCAGGACATTCCCTACGTGCCGAACAAGCGCTTCGGCGGCGTGTGCCTCGGCTCGAAGATCGCGCCGATCTTCTACAACACGATGGAAGACGCAGGCGCGCTGCCGATCGAGCTCGACGTCTCGCAGATGGAGATGGGCGACGTCATCGAGCTGCGCCCGTATGAAGGCAAGGCGCTGAAGAACGGCGCCGTCATCGCCGAGTTCAAGGTGAAGTCGGATGTGATCTTCGACGAGGTGCGCGCTGGCGGCCGCATTCCGCTGATCATCGGCCGTGGCCTCACCACCCGCGCCCGCGAGGCGCTGGGCCTGCCGGCCTCCACCCTGTTCCGTATGCCGGCGCAGCCCAAGGACACGGGCAAGGGCTTCACGCTCGCGCAGAAGATGGTGGGTCGCGCCTGTGGCCTTCCCGAAGGCAAGGGCATCCGTCCGGGCACCTATTGCGAGCCGAAGATGACGACGGTCGGCTCGCAGGACACGACCGGCCCGATGACCCGCGACGAGTTGAAGGATCTCGCCTGCCTCGGCTTCTCCGCCGATCTCGTGATGCAGTCCTTCTGCCACACGGCGGCCTATCCGAAGCTGGTGGACGTGCAGACGCATCGCGACCTGCCGACCTTCATCTCCAATCGCGGCGGCATTTCGCTGCGCCCGGGCGACGGCGTGATCCATTCCTGGCTGAACCGCCTGCTGATGCCCGACACGGTCGGCACCGGCGGCGACAGCCACACGCGCTTCCCGATCGGCATTTCCTTCCCGGCGGGCTCGGGGCTGGTGGCCTTCGCGGCGGCGACCGGCGTCATGCCGCTCGACATGCCGGAATCCGTGCTCGTGCGGTTCAAGGGCGAAATGCAGCCCGGCGTGACGCTGCGCGATCTCGTCAACGCCATTCCCTATGCGGCGCTGAAGACCGGCGAGCTGACGGTCGAGAAGAAGGGCAAGAAGAACGTCTTCAACGGGCGCATCCTCGAGATCGAGGGCCTGCCGAATCTCAAGGTCGAGCAGGCGTTCGAACTCTCCGACGCCTCGGCCGAGCGTTCGGCGGCCGCCTGCACCGTGCGGCTCAACAAGGAGCCGATCATCGAATACATGCGCTCGAATATCGTGCTCATGAAGTGGATGATCGCCAACGGCTATCAGGACAAGCGCTCGCTCGAGCGCCGCATCGCGGCGATGGAAGCGTGGATCGCCGACCCGCAGCTTCTCCAGCCCGACGCCGACGCCGAATATGCCGCCGTGTTCGAGATCGACCTGGCTCAGATCAAGGAGCCGCTGCTCGCCTGCCCGAACGATCCCGACGACATCAAGCCGCTGTCCGAAGTCGCGGGCGACAAGATCGACGAAGTGTTCATCGGCTCGTGCATGACCAACATCGGCCATTTCCGCGCGGCGGGTAAGATTCTGGCCGGCAAGTCGGACATTCCGACGCGCCTGTGGATCGCGCCGCCGACCAAGATGGACGCGCATATCCTCACCGAGGAGGGCTATTACGCGACGCTCGGCAAGTCCGGCGCGCGCATGGAAATGCCGGGCTGTTCGCTGTGCATGGGCAATCAGGCGCAGATCCGCAAGGGCTCGACGGCGCTCTCGACCTCGACGCGCAACTTCCCGAACCGCCTCGGCATCGACACGCGCGTCTATCTGTCGTCGGCGGAACTCGCCGCCGTCGGCGCGCTGCTCGGCAAGATCCCGACGATGGAAGAGTACATGGCGGCTGTCGGCGGCCTTGCCGGCAAGGGCGCCGAAGTCTACCGCTACATGAACTTCGACCAGATTCCGGAATTCGTGGAAGTGGCTGAGACCGTCGACGCCTGATCGGGCGTTACGCTGTCGTGAAAAAGAACCCCGTCGCTGAGCGGCGGGGTTTCTTGTTGCGCGACGTGAGAGCCGGGCGAATAACTCGAACCCTCATCCCGAGGAGCGCCTGAAAGGCTCGTCTCGAAGGGCGGCCGAGACTCGGGGCTTTGCATCATGTTTTGAGACGCCTGCTGCGCAGGCTCCTCGGCATGAGAGATTCGGGATTGCGACGCAGGCTCTGAGGACGATGGATTTGTCATCCCGGCCGAAGCGGAGTGGAGAGCCGGGAACCAGAAGCCACGCTGTGTATTGCCGGGGTCCCGGATCGGCCTTCTGCCGTCCGGGATGACATTTGCGGCCTCGCAACAGCCTTTACTCGCGCGGCAGGCTCAGCAGCAGCGCGACGATGGCGGCCGCCAGCGCGATCTGGAAGCGCACGGTGGCGACCAGCTCCGCGTTGAGCGCGCGCGAGATCGGCACATGCGCCAGCCTGATGGCGCGCGCGACGGCCGCGCCGCAGCCCACGAGCGCGATCAGGATCGCCGCCTGCGACAGAGGCCAGAGCGCGTAAGCCGCAAATACGGACGCCGCCGCCAGTTCGCCGCCGTAGAGCGCGACCGTTCCGCGCGCGCCGAGCAATATGGCTAGCGTGCGCCGGCCGTTTCCCGCGTCCTGCGCGCGGTCGCGATGATTGTTGACGGTGAGCACGGCGGCCGCCGGCAGGCCCATGGCGACGCCGAGAAGAATCGCTGTCGCGTCCAGCGCGCTTGCCGCAAGCCAGACGACGCCTGCGACGGCGGCGACGCCAAAGAACAGGATCACGAAGAATTCGCCGAGCGGCGAAGCCGAAATCGGCGTCGGGCCGTAGGAATAGGCCCAGGCGCAGATGAGCGAGGCGATTCCGACCGCCATGATCGGCAGCCCGCCATAGGCGACAACCACAAGTCCCGAGAGCGCGGCGACGAGCGTCGCGAAGATCGCGCCGTTGCGCACGCGCGCGGCCGGCATGAGCCCTGCGCCGACGAGCCGCGTCGGCCCAAGGCGTTCGGCGCTGTCCGCGCCGCGGCCGCCGTCGGCGGAATCGTTGGCGAGATTGGTGGCGACCTGAATGGCGATGGCCGACAGCGTCGCCGCCGCGAGCGGGACGAGCGCGAGGCGGTGAAACGCCGCGTGTGCATAGGCCGCGCCGACGACGATCGGCGTCAGCGACAGGACCAGCGTCTGCGGCCGGGCGCCGCCGAGCCATAGCCGGAGCGGCGATGCGCCCTCGTTCACGAATCGTCTCCGGTAGATCAGTCCGCGTGTGAGCGGAATCGCTCACACGCACAAAAGCTGATCGCCCTCGACGTGTCGAGCGCGCATTTATCGTCCGGGTCAGGGGACGACGGCGGTGGCCTCGATTTCCAGCTTCGCGCCGTGCTCGACGAGGCCGGCGACCTGCACGAGCGACATGGCGGGATAGACCGGTCCGATCACCTTGCGGTAGACGGCGCCGATCTCGGCGAGACGCCCGAGATATTCCTCCTTGGTCGTCACGTACCAGGTCATGCGCGCGATATGCTCGGGCTTTGCGCCGCCTGCCGTCAGGACCGCGACGATGTTCTTCAGCGCCTGTTCGGTCTGCGCGACGAAATCGTCGCTCTCGAACTGCTCCTGCTCGTTCCAGCCGACCTGGCCGGCGACGAACAGCATCCTGCCTTGCGCGAGCACGCCGTTGGCGTAGCCCTTGGGGCGCGGCCAGCCTTCGGGCTGAACGATCTTGTGCATGTGTCCTCCTATTTGCGCGCTTCGGCACGAAGGACGAAACGCTGGATCTTTCCGGTCGCGGTCTTGGGAAGCGCGTCGACGAAATGAATCGCGCGCGGATACTTGAACGGCGCGAGCGTCGCCTTCACATGGTCCTGCAAGGCTTTCGCCAGTTCGGGCGAGGGCGAATGCGCGGGCTTGAGCACGACATAGGCCGAGACGATCTCGCCGCGCTCCTCGTCGGGCGCGCCGACGACGCCGCATTCGGCGACGGCGGGATGGGCGAGCAGGGCGGCTTCCACCTCGGGGCCGGCGATGTTGTAGCCGGACGAGATGATCATGTCGTCGGCGCGCGCGACGAAGCTGTAATAGCCGTTCTCGTCGCACATGAAGGTGTCGCCGGTGAGGTTCCAGCCGTCGCGCACGTAGTTCGTCTGCCTGATGTCGGCGAGATAGCGGCAGCCGGTCGGTCCGCGCACCGCGAGGCGGCCGGGCGTGTTGGGCGGCAGCGTGTGCATGTCCTCGTCGACGATGCGCGCCTCGTAGCCGGTGACGGTCCGGCCGGTCACGCCGCCCCTCGTCTCGCCGACGCGGCCGCCGATGAACACATGGATCATCTCGGTCGAGCCCATGCTGTCGAGAATCTCGACGCCGGTGCGCGCGACCCAATCGTCGTAGACGGGCTTGGGCAGGGTCTCGCCCGCGGAGACCGCGAGACGCAGCGAGGAGAAATCCGCGCCCTCCTTCAGCGCGCCGAGCAGGACGCGATAGGCGGTGGGCGCGGTGAAGACGATGGTGGCGCGATAGGCGTCGATATATTTGACGAGGTTCGGCGGCGTCGCCGTCTCGATCAGCGTCGCCGTCGCGCCGAAGCGCAGCGGAAACACCGCGAGGCCGCCGAGGCCAAAGGTGAAGGCCAGCGGCGGCGAGCCGACGACGACGTCCTTCGGCGTGATCTGCAGAACCTCGCGCGCATAGCCGTCGGCCATGATGAGAATGTCGCGATGGAAATGCATCGTCGCCTTCGGCTTGCCCGTCGTGCCCGAGGTGAAGGCGAGCAGGGCGACGTCGTCGCGGCCGGTCTTCACCGCCTCGAAGCGCGTCGATTTGTTGAGCGCGACGCGATCGAGTTCGGCCTCGTGATTGGCCGTGCCGTCGAAATGCACGACGCGCTTCAGATATTTGCTCGTCGCGGCGGCGGTTTCGAGTTCTTCCGCCAGGCGGCTGTCGACGAGCGCGTGCGAAATCTCCGCCTTGTCGATGATCTGCGTCAGTTCGCCGGCGCGCAGCATGGGCATGGTGTTGACGACGACGGCGCCGGCCTTGGTCGCCGCCAGCCACGCGGCGACCATCGCCGGATTGTTGCCGGAGCGCACGAGCACGCGGTTGCCGGGCTTGACGCCGAAATCCTCGACCAGCGCGTGTGCGAGGCGGTTGGTCCAGTCGCTCAGCTCCTTGTAGGTGCGCACGCGGCCGTTGCCGATCAGCGCGATGTGATCGCCAAAACCCTGTTCGACCAGACGGTCGCTCAGCTCCACGCCGGCGTTGAGCCAGTCGGGATACTGGAACTCCGGCCGGTCGAGCAGGAAGTCCGGCCACAGATCGCGTGGTGGAAGATTGTCGCGCGCGAACGTGTCGGCATGGCCGCTCGGGCCGAGCGTCGCTCCCTGTCTCGTTGCGCCTGCGGACATGAGCCCTCCCGTTCTTCTTCTTGTCGCGTCAGCCGGCCATGACCTCGCCGCCGGCAATCGGCAGCGCCTGACCGGTGATCGAATGCGCGGCGGCCGAGGCGAGCCACAGGGTCGCGTCCGCCACCTCCTGCGGATCGATGAGGCGTCCCTGCGGATTGTTCTTCGCCAGTTCGCGGCGCGCGTCGTCGGCCGTGCGGCCGGTCTTGGCGACGATGGCCTCGACCGAGCGCTGCACCAGCGGCGTGTCGGTGAAGCCCGGACAGATCGCGTTGACGGTGATTCCGGTGCGCGCAAGTTCGAGCGCAAGCGCGCGCGTCAGGCCGATGACGCCATGCTTGGCCGCGCAATAGGCGGCGACATAGGCGTAGCCCTTGAGGCCCGCGGTCGAGGCGATGTTGACGATGCGCGCGCCGGCGCCGCGCTTGCGCAGGTCGGGCATCGCCGCCTGCGTCACGAGAAAGACGCCGGTGAGATCGACGCCGATCGTATGCGCCCACATGGCGTGATCGATCTTGTCGAAGGGCGCGCTCGGCGCATCGCCGGCATTGTTGACGAGAATATCGACGGGCCCGAATTTTTCGCGCGCCACGCTCAGGCCCCTGGCGATCGCCTGCGCATCGGTCACGTCGAAATCGGCGAGGACGAACGATGAATTCGCGGGCAGGGCGGCAGCCGCCTCCTCGAGCGGCGCGCGGCGGCGGCCGGCGAGCGAGACGCGCGCGCCCTTGTCCGCGAAGGCGCGCGCAATCGCCGCGCCGATGCCCGAGCCCGCGCCGGTCACCAGCACATGACGGCCCACATAGTCCGATGCGGTCATTGCATCCCCGTCACTTCGCCGCCGCCGCCGCGCGCTGCAGGCCGGCCTCGAACTGCATCTTGCCCGACAGATATTGCTTCGGCCAGACGAGATCGGCGACGCCGAGCTTCGCCGCCTCGTGCAGCAGCCAGGCGGGATCGGCGAGATGCGGGCGCGCGACCGCGCAGAGATCGGCGCGTCCGGCGCCGATGATGGAATTGGCCTGATCGAGTTCGGAAATGGCGCCGACGGCGATGGTGGCGATGCCGACCTCGTTGCGGATCTTGTCGGAGAAGGGCGTCTGGAACATGCGTCCGTAGACGGGCTGCTCGTCCTTCGTCACCTGTCCCGCCGAGCAGTCGATGAGATCGGCGCCGGCCTCCTTGAACTTTGCCGCGAAGATCGCCGCGTCCTCGGGCGCATTGCCGGAGGCGTTCCAGTCAGAGCAGGACAGGCGCACGGACATCGGCCTGTCCGTCGGCCAGTTTTCGCGCACGGCCTTGAAGACCTCCAGCGGGAATCGCGCGCGGCCCTTGTGGTCGCCGCCATATTCGTCGGCGCGCCGGTTGGTCAGAGGCGAAAGGAAACTGGACAGCAGATAGCCGTGCGCGCAATGCAGCTCGAGCCAGTCGGCGCCGGTAGCGGCGGCGCGTTTCGTCGCGGCGACGAAATCGGCGATCACGCGATCCATGTCGGCGCGTTCCATCGCCCGCGGCGTCTGGCTGTACGCCATGTAGGGCAGGGCGGAGGCGGAGATCAGCGGCCATGCGCCCGAGACCAGCGGCTCGTCCATGCCCTCCCAGGCGACGCGCGTCGCGCCCTTGCGGCCGGCGTGGCCTAACTGGATGCCGAATTTCGCGGGCGTTTGCGCGTGCACGAAATCGACGATGCGCTTCCATTGCGCCGCCTGCTCGTCGTTCCACAGGCCGAGGCAGCCGGGCGTGATGCGCGCGTCGGGCGAGACGCAGGTCATCTCGCCGAAGACGAGCGCCGCGCCGCCAAGCGCGCGGGCGCCGAGATGCACGAGATGGAAATCGTTGGGAAGGCCGTCGATCGCCGAATACATGGCCATGGGCGAGACGACGATGCGATTGGCCAGCGTGACGCCGCGCGCCTTGAACGGCGTCAGCGCCGGCGGCAGGCTGTCGTTGGCGGCGGCCGTCTTGCGCGCGAAATCGTGCTCGAAGCCTTCGAGCCAGACGCGGTCGCGCAGGCGCAGGTTCTCGTGGCTGATGCGCTGCGAGCGCGTGAGCATGGAATACATGAACTGCTCGGGGTCGAGCGTATCGGCGTATCGGCGGCCGACGACCTCGAACCATTCCATGGCGTTGCGCGCGGCGTTCTGGATGCGCGCGACATCGACGCGGCGCACTTCCTCGTAGGCTTCGAGGACCGCAGGAATGTGCTCGCGGTCGTGGCCGAGGCGCTCGAACTGGCGGGCGAGCTCGATGCCGTCGTCGATGGCGAGCTTGGTGCCCGAGCCGATGGCGAAATGCGCGGTGTGGGCGGCGTCGCCCATCAGCACGACATGGCTCCTGCCGTTGAAATGGCTCCAGCGCTCGCAGATCAGGCGGTTGAAGTTGAGCCAGGCGGAGCCGCGCAGGTGGCGCGCATTGGTCATCAGCGGCGCGCCCTCCAGCGTCTCGGCGAACAGCTTTTCGCAGAAGGCGATGGACTCCGCCTGGTCGGCCTTGTCGAGCCCGTGCGCGAGAAATGTTTCTTCCGTCGTCTCGACAATGAAGGTCGAGGTCGTGTCGTCGAAGCGATAGATATGCGCCTGGAACCAGCCGTGCTCGGTGCGGCGGAAATCGAAGGTGAAGGCGTCGTAGAGCTTGGTCGTGCCGAACCAGATGTAGCGGTTGGGCCGCACCTGCAGGTCGGGCTTGAACACGTCGGCATAGCGGTCGCGGACGCGCGAATTGATGCCGTCCGATGCGATGATGAGATCGGCGTCGGGGAATTCGAGATCGGAGTCCACGTCGCGCTCGAAGACGAGCTCGACGCCGAGCGCCTCGCAGCGCGCCTGCAGGATATTGAGCAGCTTCTTGCGGCCGATGCCGACGAAGCCGTGGCCGGTGGTGCGCTGGCGCGCGCCCTTGAAAAGAAGCTCGATGTCGTCCCAGTGGTTGAAGGCGACCTCGATCTCGGCGGCGGTCTCGGCGTCCCAGACGCGCATGGAATCGAGCGTCAGGTCGGAAAAGACCACGCCCCAGCCGAACGTGTCGTAAGGCCGGTTGCGCTCGACCACCGTAATGGAGTGCTCGGGCCGCAGCTTCTTCATCAGCAGGCCGAAATACAGGCCCGCCGGTCCTCCCCCGATGCAAACGATCCGCATGGCCGCCCTCGGTTTATTATTTCAAATCTAAAATATCTATGCTTAAAATAGATTGTCAAGCGGGCCGGGACGTGATCCATGAGCGCAATGAGCGAATCTGCGACGGACGCCGGCGCGCCGGCCGATCTCGAGGCCGTGGCGCGCGGCGGCAAGGCGGAGCTGCGCCTTTGGCTGCGGCTCCTGTCGACCACCAACATCATCAGCGGCCAGATCCGCCGGCGCCTGCGCGCCAAATTCGACATCACGCTGCCGAGCTTCGACCTGATGGCGCAGCTCGACCGCGAGCCCGGCGGCCTGCGCCTCGGCGAGTTGTCGAAGCGGATGATGGTGACGAACGGCAATCTGACCGGGCTGGTCGAGCGTCTCGTGCAGGAGGGGCTGGTCAAGCGCGAGACCGACCCGCAGGACCGCCGCGCCTTCATCGTGCGCCTCTCGCGCGCCGGAAAGACGAAATTCGCGGCCTATGCGAAGGAGAACGAGCGGCTGGTCCTGTCGCTGTTCGACGAGGTCGAGCCGGAGGTCATTCGGGCGCTGATGGACAATCTCGCGCTGCTCAAGGCCTCGGCCGGGCGGGCGGCGGAACGCAAGTAAGGCCAGGGCGCCGGCTGTCGCCCGAAATTCGAGCCGTTCGAAATTCGCGCCGCGGCGTTGACTTGCGCCGTCATGGTAACCGAATGGTTACCGGCGTCCTGCCACGCTGGCGGGACGCTTCGCGAAAGACTCATATGCCCGACCGCGCCTTCGCTCTTCGTTACGCCTGCGCCGCCCTCGTGGCGGCGGGAGTCGTATGCGGCGTTGGCGCGGCGCGCGCCGACGACGAAGCGCCGCCAGGGACGCCGCAGCCCTCGGTCGCCACCTCGTTGCCGGAGCCCTTGAAGACGTTTGGCGGCCTGAGGCCCTGGCTCTACGACCACGGCGTCACGTTCGGCTTTAACTACACGCAGGATCTGCTCGGCGCGACGACAGGCGGCGTCCGGCGCGGCACGACCTACATGGGCCGCCTTGAAGGCGTCGTGGACGTCGATCTCGAGAAAGCCGTCGGCTGGACGGGCGCGACGTTCCATGTCGGCGCCTATCAGATCCACGGCATGGGCCTGTCGCGCCATTTCCTGCAGACGATCCAGCCGGTGTCGGACCTCGAGGCGCTGGCGACGACACGTCTGAACGATATCTGGATCGAGCAGAAACTCGGCGACCAGTGGTCGGTGCGCATCGGCCAGCTCGCGGCGGACGCCGAAGCTATCCAGACGCCCTTCCAGTCGCTGCCTGTGGGCGGGGCGTTCGGCTGGCCTGCGATCGTGGCGGCAAATCTGCCGAACGGAGGTCCCGCCTATCCATTCGCGTCGCTCGGCGTGCGGGTCAAATACCAGGCGACAGACAACATCATCCTGCGCGCGGCGGTCCTCGACGGCGATCCCGTCGGCCCGAACTGCATTGGCGATCCGCAGAAGTGCAATCGCAACGGGATAAACTTCCGTTTGCGCGACGCGCCGTTCGCTGTCACGGAAGGCGAATATGGCTATTCCCTGCCGTATATGGGCGGACTGCAAGGACATGCGCGGTTGGGCGGCTGGGCGCATTTCGGCCGCTTCGCCGACAAGCGCTACGACCTCTTCGGCATCCCCCTGGCCGCGCCGATCAGCGTCGGCCTGCCGTTGCAGCATCGCGGCGATCGGGGGATTTATGCGACCTTCGACCAGCAGATCTGGCGGCCGAGCGAAGCGAAGGAAGATGCGGCCAACGGCATATTCGTCTATGGCCGCATTTCGCGCGTGCCGTCCGATCGCAATTTCATCAGTTTCTATTTTGACGGCGGCGTGAACTTCGTCGGCGTCGTGCCAGGCCGTCCCAACGATCAGTTCGGCTTCATGGGCGCCCATGCGCGCATCAGCCCGCGCGTGCAGGGCGCGGATTTCGACACGAACGTCTATTCGGCGACCTTCGGCCCGATTCACGACCACGAGACGCTGCTGCAGGCGACCTATCAGTTTCAGGTCGTGCCCGGCTGGAGCCTGCAGCCCAATATCCAGTACGTGATCCATCCCGGCGGCCACGTGGTCGATCCCTACGATCCGCTGGGACAACGCGCCGTGCGCAATGCATTGGTGATCGGCCTGCGCTCCTCGATCAAGTACTGATGGTTTAGAGCCTCTATAATCTGCGCCGCCGCCCTCCCATCGACGCGTCGCGGCGAGTAAAATCGCGGCGAATGCAAGTTGGAGATTCATATGCGCAGACTTGGACTGGCCGTTGCGGCCGCTCTTGCCGTTACGGCCGCGAGCGCCAAGGAAATTCCGATCGGCAAGCCCCAGACGGAAGCCGGCATGAACATCGCCGCGGTCTATCTGCAGCCGATCGAGATGGAGCCGGAGGGCATGATGCGACCGGCGAGAGATTCGGACGTGCACATGGAGGCCGACATCAAGGCGGCCAAGGGCAATCCGAACGGTTTTGCGGAAGGCGACTGGATTCCCTATCTGGTCGTCAATTACGAGTTGACGCGCGAGGGCGGGCCGACGCAGAAGGGCGCGTTCATGCCCATGGTGGCCAACGACGGGCCGCACTACGGCGACAACGTCAAACTGTCCGGACCGGGCAAGTACAAGCTGAAGCTCGTCATCGCGCCGCCGTCGGCCAACACGCATGCGCATTTCGGTCGCCATGTCGACAAGGAAACGGGCGTCGGCGAATGGTTCAAGCCGATCACGGTGGAATTCGAATTCCCCTATGCCGGCACGGGCAAGAAGGGCGCCTACTGAGACAATGAAGCACGCACGACTCGCTCTCGTCCTTCTCGCGCTCGCCGCGCCGCAGGTCGCGCGCGCGGACGACCCGACGTTTCAGGTAGTGTTCGAGAACGGCAAGATCGAGCCGCTGCGCATCGAGGTGCCCGCCAAGACGCGCATCCGGCTCGAACTCATCAACAAGGGCGACAGCCCCGCCGAATTCGAGAGCAAGCCGCTGCGTCTGGAGAAAGTGCTCGCGCCGCATTCGCAATCCGTACTCGTGATCCGCACGCTCGACCCCGGCGAATATCCGTTCTTCGACGACTTCCATCCCGACGCGCCGCCGGCCGTCGTGGTGGCGCGCGAAAAGCAGTGATCGTGCGATGAACCAGGCGCAATCGCTTTCCGAGTTTCGCGCGGCGCCGAGCGCAACGCAGGCGCGCGTCGCGCGCATCGGCGAATGGCTGCGCGACCACCAGCGCGTCATCCGCAGGGCGCAGTGGACCGTCGTATTCGTCTACGCCGCGCTGCTCATCGTGCCGGCGCTCGCGCCGCTGCCAGATCGCGCGGCCCATGTCTGGACGCATGTGACGCTGTTCGCGCAATTCGCGTTCTGGGGCATCTGGTGGCCGTTCGTGCTCATCAGCATGGTCCTCGTCGGACGCGCGTGGTGCGGCCTGTTCTGCCCGGAGGGCGCGCTTGCCGAGGTCGCCAGCCATTACGGGCGCGCCCGCGCCACGCCGCGCTGGATCAAGTGGCCGGGCTGGCCCTTCGTCGCCTTCGCCTGCACGACGATCTACGGGCAGATGGTCAGCGTCTACCAATATCCGAAGCCCGTCGTCATCGTGCTCGGCGGCTCGACGGTGGCGGCGATCGCCATCGGCCTGATGTACGGGCGCGACAAGCGCGTGTGGTGCCGCTTCCTCTGTCCCGTCAACGGCGTGTTCCGCCTGCTGTCGAAACTCGCGCCGCTGCGCTACCGCACGGATCGCGCGGCGTGGAGCGCGTGGAGCCCCGACACCGGCAAACACGGCGCCATGGTCAATTGCGCGGCGCTCGTGCCGATCAAGATCATGGAGGGCGCCTCGACCTGCCACATGTGCGGGCGCTGCGCCGGCTACAAGGAAGCGGTGACGCTCGAATTGCGCTCGCCCAACCAGGAGATCGTCGAGGCCTGGGGGCCGCCGCCGAACGCCTGGGAAACGGCGCTCATCGTCTTCGGCCTGATGGGGCTTGCGGCCGGCGCCTTCCAGTGGGCGTCGAGCCCGTTGTTCATCGCCGTGCGCCAGAAGGTCGCGGGCTGGATGATCGAGCATGGCGCGACCGCGCTGCTCGAACCGTTGCTGCCCTGGTGGATTCTCACCAACTATCCCGAGCAGAACGACATGATGTCGCCGCTCGACGGCGCGCTGATGATCTTCTACGTGCTCGCAACGTCCGTGGTTGTCGGCGCGCTCGTGCTCGCGGCGCTGGCGCTCGCCGTGCGCGCCCTCGGAAAGTTCGAGACGGCGCGGCTCTATCATCTCGCGCAAAGCCTCGTGCCGATCGCCGGTTGCGGCGTGTTTCTCGGTCTCTCCGCGCTCACCGTCACCATGCTGCGCGCGGAAGGGATCAGGCTGGCCTTCGTCGGTCCCGCGCGCGCGGCGCTGCTGGCGGGCGCGAGCGCCTGGTGCGTGTGGCTCGCGTGGCGCATCAGCGGCCGCTACACGCCGGTTCTCGCGCGTCGCATCGGCGCGGCCGCGGGCGTCGGCGTCGCCGTCGCGATCGGCGCGGCGCAATGGATTCTGCTGTTCTGGAAATGGTGAACGGCCGCGTTTGACCTCGGCCGCGCAACGCGCGATGCAGGAGCATATCCCCTCATCCCGCGAGGTCCCATGCCGCTGCCGCCGCCCGCCGCCCGTCGTCACGTCCACAGCCGCACCGTGCAGTGCGAGGGCTATTTTCGCGAGGACGGCCTGTGGGACGTCGAGGCGTCGCTGCTCGACACGAAGCCGTTCGCACACGACGATTTCGAACGCGGACGCCGCCAGCCGGGCGACGCCGTGCACAAGATGTCGATCCGCCTGACCGTCGACGATCACCTCGTCGTCCGCGAAGCGGCTGCGGCGATGGACGACGTTCCCTATCTCACCTGCAACGACGTGCCGCCGCGCATCGAAGCGCTGGTCGGCCTGAAGCTCGGCGGCGGCTGGCGCGCGGCGGTGCGCGCGCGGCTGGAGAAGCGCGCGGCCTGCACCCATCTGATGGAGTTGATCGGGCCGGCGATCACCACGCTTTTCCAGTCCATGTCCTACCGCGACATCGAGAACATGGGCGCGGAGAAGAAGAACTCGCGCGCGCAAAAACCCTATTTCGTCGATGGCTGCTGGTCGTGGCGCGCGGACGGGCCGACACTGAAGAAATATTTTCCGCAGTTTGCGGAGAAGGCGGAGTAGGGCGGCTTCTCCCCTCCTCCTTGCGGGGAGGGGAAGGGGGAGGGGGTCGGGGAATCCTGCGACATTAGCGCGTTCGACCGACGCAAAATCTCGCGAGATTGCCCGACCCCCCACCCTAACCCTCCCCCACAAGGGGGGAGGGAACAGATGCGTATGCGGCGAGAAGCTTACGCCGCCCGCTCGAACACCGCCGCGATGCCCTGGCCGCCGCCGATGCACATGGTCTCCAGACCATATTTCGCGTCGCGCTTCTTCATCTCGTACATGAGATTGGCGAGGATGCGCACGCCGGTCGCGCCGATCGGGTGGCCGAGCGAAATGCCGGAGCCGTTGACGTTGAGAATGTCGCGGCGGGAATCGTCGTCGCTCCACCCCCAGCCCTTGAGCACGGCCAGAACCTGAGAGGCGAAGGCCTCGTTGAGTTCGACAAGGTCGATGTCGCTCCACTTGAGCCCGGAGCGCGCGAACAGCCGCTCGACGGCCGGCACAGGGCCGATGCCCATGCGCGCCGGATCGCAGCCGGCCGCCGCCCAGCCGACGAAATAACCCATCGGCTCGAGGCCGAGCTTTTCGAGCTGGTCTTCGGCGACCACGAGGCAGGCGGCCGCCGCGTCGTTCTGCTGGCTGGCGTTGCCG
>WBZM01002170.1_pt1 | contig 17256 bp, 15 predicted proteins | sample 5204271 | NCBI WGS metagenome assembly WBZM01 (sample SAMN12344346, study PRJNA552823) | activated sludge metagenome | biome: Activated sludge suspended growth; feature: Nitrification reactor; material: Wastewater; isolation source: activated sludge from nitrification reactor of wastewater...
ACCACCGTCGCCGACACGGTGGCCGAGACCACCACGTCGACGCCGTCGGGACAGCCGGGCTTCGGCGACGCGATCGAGTACGGCGGCATCGCGATCACGCCGTCCGATCCTCTCGACGCGTACGGCCACCTGTGTCTCATCTTCACCGTCGACGGATCCGTGCCGCTCGGCTTCATCCGCGAGCAGGTCACGCTCATCTCGGGCGGTGTGGCGATCGGCCCCGCGCTCGGCATCAACACCGGCCGCGCACCGAACACCGACGTCTACGGGGACCCGGCCCCGGCGCAGCGCGAGATCTGCTTCCCGATCGAGGGGTGGGCGGAGCAGGACACCGACCTGGTGTACGCCACCACGGTCGGCAACTACCGGTGGCGCATCAGCAACGCCTCCGAGCCCTGACCCGAGCCTGCCCGGCCCGAGCCCGGCCCGGCCCGAGCCCGGCCGTGTCAGGCGGTGGTGCCCGCCCAGAAGTCGTCGAAGGTGACCGCGACCGGTGCGTTCGCCGCGGCGCTCGACAGGTAGACCCACACCCCGGCGCCACCGGGCGCCTGCAGTTCGGCGGTGGTGTCGGTGGTGCTGAGCAGCCAGTCCGCCGGCTCCGCGGCACCGACCTTCCACACCTTGGCCCGCAGGGTCGTCGGTGACGTGCCGGTCGCCTGGAAGCGGATCTGCACCCGGTCGCCCGCTGCCACCGTGAGCCCGGCCACCGACGTGGTGACCAGCGTGGTCTCGGCACCGTTCACCGTGCGGACGATCGAGAGCTCGGTCGCCCCGGTGGGCAGGATTCGCAGCTTGGCGCGGTACTCGCTGGTGCCGACCCGACGTCCGGTGGCGGCGACGAACAGGCTGCCGCCGGCGACGAGCTTGTCGGAGGCCACCACCACGCGCACCTCGGTGTCGGTGTTGGCGCCGGCCACGTTGGCCGCCGCGCTCGAACCGGGCGCGGTCATCGCGATGCGCGCGGTCCCGGCACCGACCGAGAAGTTCGCCGGCGTGCCGCTGATCGTCCAGGCGCCGCCCAGATCGGCCGAGCCGAACCCGTTGGCGACCGTGCGCTCGAAGGCGTCGGTGGCGAACGGCCGGGGTCCTGCCGGCGGCGCGGTCACCGTGACGGTTCGCGTCGTGGTGGCGGTGCCGCCGCGGTCGTCGGTGACCGTCAGCGTGATCGTGTAGGTGCCGGCCGCCGCGTAGGCGTGCGTCGTGGTGGCACCGGTGCCGGTGGTGTCGTCACCGAAGTTCCACGCCCACGACGCGATCGACCCGTCGGGGTCGGTCGAGGCCGTGCCGTTCACCGTGGCGGTCAGGTCGAGCGCCGTGGCGGTGAACGAGGCGGTCGGCGCCTGGTTCGGTGCTGCACCGGTCGAGCCGATCTGCCAGTGCCGGAGCACCGTGGCTGCGTCGAGGGCCAGGTTGTAGACCGCGGCCTCGTCGACCGTGCCCGCGAGGTTGTCGCTCGTCGGACGTGGGGTCCAGCCGTTGAGCGAGCCACCGCCGACCCGCCACACGCCGTTGTACGAGCGCTGGGTGCCGATGCCGGAGCGGTTCGCCACCTCGACGCCGTCGACGTAGAGGCGCATCGTGCCACCGCCGACCGTGCCGACGACGTGGTGCCAGCGGTTGTCGTTGACCGCCGCCGGCGAGCTCACGAGTTGGTTCGAGCCGGTGTTGACACCGAAGTTCACCCGCCCGTCGTTCGACAGGTACAGGTGGCGGTCGGGCGTGACCGACTGGAACAGGCCGGGATTGTTCTCGGAGCCGATGATCTTGCCGCCCCGGGTGCTCGAGGTGCGCACCCACGCCTCGATCGAGAACGTCTGCGGCGCGGCCACGGTGTTCGACGTCGAGGCACGTCCGCCGTTGAAGGTGACCGCCGTGCTCGGGTCGTTCGGGATCGCGCCGGCCGCGTTGCGGGTGGCCGAGCCGCTGAGGGTGAGCGGACGCGACCCGATGGGGTCGGCGAAGGTGCCGCTCGCCTCGCCGAGTCGCCAGTGGTCGACCAGGCCGGCCGTCGCGAGGATCGCGTCGCCGTACGTGCTGCGCACGCCGTTGTTGCTGACGTTCACCGTGATCGTCTGCGACGGCGCCTCGTTGCCGAAGGCGTCGACGGCGACGATGCGATAGGTGGCCTGCGAGCCGGGCGTGGCGGTCGTGTCGGTGTAGGTGACGGTCGGCAGCGAGAAGAACGACGACGTCGCCGTGGTCGTGCCGATCGTGCGACCGTCGCGCTCGACGCGGTAGGTGAGCGTGGCGTTGTCGCGGTCCCAGTTGGCACCGATCGACAGCCGCACCACACCTGCGAACGTCGAGCTGGCCGTCGGCACCCAACCGGTGCCGAACAGGCGCGGCCCTTGCTTGTTGGTGGACTTCGCCGCGACGGCGAAGCGCACCAGACCCTGCTGCGGGCTGTTGTTGACGTTGCGGAACTCGCCGCCGATCACCACGTAGTCGGCGTTGCCGCTCACGTGCCAGGGGCCCTGGTTCTGACCGGTGTAGGTGCCCTGGTCGAGGTCGGGATACCACAGCAGCGGCGACGGCGCGGGCTGTCCGCCGAAGCTGGCGTAGTTGCCGGTCGTGTTGGCCGCGACCGTGCCGGTGGCGGCGCGGCTGAACGCGAGCGCCCGGTGGTAGGTCCACAGGTTCGAGTTGTCACCACCGGTCTGTGGGAAGCCGCCCACGTTGCCGCAGAAGTGCGGGTGGCCGACCACGTAGACGGCGTCGCCCTGCGGTCGCACCGAGTACGAGTCGCCATGGCAGTCCTCGAGCCAGGTGATCGCGCCGCCGTTCCACGAGGCCGAGAACGTGCCCTCGAAGTTGCCGATGTTCGACGACACCGTGGCGAACCCGGTGCCGTACACGTTGGTGCCGTCGCTGACGAGCGACGTGATCCCTGAACCGTCGGTGGCGTTGCGCACCGTGTTGTTCACGGCCCACGGCAGCAGGGCGCCGGTGACCGCGTCGACCGCGCCGAGGCCGTAGCCGGGGCGGTTCGAGCCGTTGAGCGACGTGAACCGACCGCCGACCGCGACCTTGGTGCCGTCGGGTGAGACGGCGAGCGCCGAGACCAGGCCGCCCTGGGCGTTGGGCGCCCAGTTGAGCAGGGCACCGTCCGAGGTGCGCAGCGCGGCGAGCTTGTTGCGCGTCTGGCTGCCCACCGCATTGAAGTTGCCGCCCACGTACAGGGTGCCGTTGTCGGGCGAGACGGCCAGCGACCAGACGTGGTAGCCGATCGGCGGCAGGAAGGTGCCGATGAGGCGCATCGACGGCAGCTCGAACGCGGCGAGGCGATCGCGGCGCAGTCCGCCGACCGTGGTGAAGTCGCCGCCGACGTAGAGGCGCGTGCCGTCCGGGGACGCGGTGATGGTGCGCACCTGTGCGTTGAACGCCGGTGCGATCGAGGTGATCAGCTCGCCGGTCCGGACGTCGTAGGCGAGGAAGTTCGAACGCGCGACGAGGTTGGTGCCGGGCGCGGCACCGGCCGGCCGGGCGTTGGCGAAGTTGCCGCCGACGTACACGGTGTCGCCGACGACGGCCTGGGTCCACACGACGCCGTCGATCTGCACGGTCGGCAGGGCGTCGGCGGCCACGGTGGCCGGCGTGGCCGGGTTGGCCGGATCGACCGGTTGCGAGTCCGCCAGGACCGCGTGGTCGGCCGTGCGCCACATCGTGATGCACGTCGCCGCGAGGGTTCCGGCGACGATCGTCGCCAACACACGTCGAGCCGAGCTCATGTTCCACCTTTTCGTCCATCGGGACGGGCCCGCCTGCCCGTCGCCTGGAGCGACATCGGTTGTATCAGCGGATCCGCCGGGCAGGCTCAAGAAGCGTTCAAGGTTTCGACGCGGTGTGGCCCACGTGCGGGGTTCGCGTGCGCCGTAGCATCGTGCGGGTGAGCCGTCCCGTCATCGTCCTCCCCGGTCGACGCAAGCGCGGTCGTCAGATCGCGGACTTCCCCGAGAGCCTCGACGGCATCGACGTCGACCTCTACTTCGCCGACTACGCGCGAGGCGTGCTCCACGCCGACGGGCTGGCGGTGCACCTGCCGTTCGACGCCGATCCGGCCGACTACGTCGGCGTGTTCGACGGCGTGCTGCTGCCCGGCGGCGCCGACGTCGACCCCGCCCACTACGGCGCCGACCCGCTCGACGGTCATCCGATCGAACCCGAGCGCGACGAGCTCGAGCTGGCCCTGCTCGCGCTCGCCGAGGCCGACGATCTGCCGGTCGCCGGCATCTGCCGCGGCCTGCAGCTGCTGAACGTGCGCGGCGGGGGCACCCTGCACCAGGACGTGCCCGAGCACTCGCACTTCGACAAGGCGCCCAACACGATCGTGCACCAGGTCGACTTCGCCGAGGGCTCGGCGTGCGCTCGGCTCTACGGCGGGCGACCGATGCAGGTGAACTCACTGCACCACCAGACCATCGACCGCGTCGCCGACGGCTTCGTCGTGACGGGCCGTTCGGAGGACGGCACGATCGAGGCGATCGAGTCGCTCACCCGACCCTGGGTGGCGGTGCAGTGGCACCCGGAGATGATGGACGACGGCCACGACGACCCGATCTTCGGCTGGCTGGTCGAGCAGGCCGTCGAACGCCGGCAGCGACGTCACAGCTGATCTTTGATCAATGATAGGTTCGGTCGAGCGGCCGTTCGGCCGACGAATCGGCGTGGGATCCCCGGGGAGGATCGATGAGGGCAGTCGAGCTGCAGGCGTTCGGGCAGCCGCTGGTGGCGGTCGACCGTGACGACCCGGTGCCCGCCGCAGGCGAGGAGCTCGTCCGGGTCACCGCGTGCGGCGTGTGCCACAGCGACCTGCACGTGGCCGACGGCCTGTTCGGCAGCCCGCTGCCGCTGATCCCCGGACACGAGGTCACCGGCGTGCACGCCGAGCTCGGCCCCGTGATGGTGTACGCCCCGTGGGGCTGCCGGCACTGCTGGCTCTGCGCCGACGGCAACGAGATGATGTGCCCCGACGGTCGCGAGGCGGGCCTGTTCGAGCCGGGTGGGTACGCCGAGCAGATGGTGGTGCGCCACCGCGACTACCTGGTGCCGCTCGGCGATCTCGACCCGGTGCGCAGTGCGCCGCTCGCCTGTGGCGGGCTCACCGCGTTCCGGGCCGCACGGCACACGCTCGACGCGCTCCGCCGCCGGGGTGGCGCCGCCCGGGCACTCGTCATCGGCGCCGGCGGCCTCGGCCAGTTCGGGATCCAGTACCTGCGCTTGCTGTCCGACGCCGAGGTCTGGGCCGCCGACCCGTCGGCAGCGAAGCAGGCGCGGGCGATCGAGCTCGGCGCCACCGGCGCTGCGACGGCCGACGAGCTCGAGGGCCGGTTCGACGCGGTGATCGACTTCGTCGGCGCCGAGTCCACGCTCGCCACGGCGGTCGAGCGCGTCAACCGGCGCGGGATCGTCGTCGCCGTCGGGCTCGCCGGTGGCCGGGTGCCGTTCGGTCTCGGCGCGGTGCCGCACGAGGCGCAGCTCATGTCGAGCATCTGGGGCACGGTGGCCGAGCTGCACGAGCTGCTCGCGTTCGCGGCCCGCCACACGATCGAGACCACCGTCGAGGTGTTGCCACTGGCCGACGCGCAACTCGCGCACGAACGGCTGCGTGCGGGTGCCGTGGCCGGACGTCTCGTCCTCGTCCCCTGACCGTTCACGTCGCTCGTCACACCCGCACTGATCCGTTCCCTGATCCCTCGTCCCCACAGGAGTCCGCGATGCCGTCCCCACGTCTCGACGAGATCGCCACGCTGATCGCCGAACACCACGTCCACACCGTCGAGCTCGCCACGGTCGACACCTATGGCCACCTGCGCGGCAAGCGCGTGCCGGCGCAGCGCTTCGCCCGCACGGTCGCCGAGCACGGCGCGCACATCGCCGACGCGATCTTCGTGTTCGACCTGCAGTGCGAGATCGTCGACAGCCCGCTCATCAACATGGGCACCGGCTTCCTCGACATGCACCTCGAGCCCGACCTGTCGACGTTCCGCGTCATGGGCCACCGCCCCGGCTACGCGACGGTGATGTCGAACGCGATCGCGTCGGACCACCGACCGCACCCGCTCGACCCTCGCGGGGTGCTGCAGACGCAGATCGACCGCGTGGCCACCCTCGGGTACGAGGCGGTCGTGGCCACCGAGCTCGAGTGCTACGTGTGCCTCGACGACTGGTCGCCGATCCAGTCGCACGTGCAGTACTCGTCGCTGATGGACGCGTGGCCGCTCGAGCGCTGCGTGGCCGAGATGCGTCAGGCGATGCTCGACCTCGGCATCCCGGTCGAGTCGTCCAACCCCGAGTACGGCCCGGGCCAGCTCGAGATCAACGTGTCGTGCGCGTCACCGATGAAGGTCGCCGACGACACGGTGCTCTACAAGATGGTGATCAAGGAGATCGCTCAGCGCCACGGCCTGCGCGCCACGTTCATGCCCAAGCCGTTCGCCGGCCAGTCGGGCAGTGGCATGCACGTGCACACCAGCCTCGGGCAGGGCGGCCGCAACGTGTTCGAGGCCGGCGACGGCCATCCGCTCAACGACGTGTTCCGCCACTGGGTCGGCGGGCTGATCCATCACGCACCGGCGATGAGCCTGATCGGCATCCCGACGGGCAACGGCTACAAGCGGGTGCGCGAGTACACGTTCTGCCCCACCCACGTGCACTGGGGCGGCGACAACCGCACGGTGCTGTGTCGCTGCACCACCGGGCAGGGTCAGGCGAATCGCGTCGAGTTCCGCAGCGCCGGCGCCGATGCCAATCCGTACCTGATCATCGCCGCCGTCCTGGCGGCGGGCGCCGACGGTCTCGAACGTCAGCTCGACCCGGGTCCGATGGGCACCGGCGACCTGTACAGCGAGCCGGGCGACCACCGCCCCCTGCCGGCCACCTTCGCCGACGCGATCGCCGCGTTCGAGGGCAGCGAGTTCACGAGCGTGCTCGGCGAGGCGTTCTGCACCAACTTCCTGGCGCTCGCCCGCAACGAGCTCGCGCTCTACGAGGCCAACGCCGCCGGCGATCCCGACGATGTGACCGCCTGGGAGTTCACGAGGTACGCCGCCTTCACCTGATGTGACGGCCAGTGACGGCCCCTGACGCCCCGACTCGGGTCGTCACGTGCGTGTGCGGTGCAGCCGCGTACGGCTGCACCGCTGATCGGTGTGTGCGCTCGACGTGGCCCCGGTGGGGTCGGGGTGTTGGTTCCGGGTCGAGCGTCAGGCCGCCGCCTGGGTTCGTCGTGTACCGATGCCCTGGGGTGGGCAGTGCAGCAACCGCCCGTCGGGGAGCTTCAGGTGCAGGTCGTGTGCGTCACCGATGACGACGACCCCGGGTCGGTGCTTGACGTGGTGATGGAACGAGCACCAGAGCACTTCGTTGTCGAGGTCGGACGCGCCGCCTTCGGTGAACGGGACGAGGTGATCGACCTCGCACCACGCGGCCGGGATGGTGCAGCCCGGGAACCGGCAGCCGCCATCGCGCATCATCAACGCCTGGTACTGGTCGTCGGTCGCGAACCTCACGCGAGTGCCGAGGTTCAGGATCGTGTTCCCGGCGTCGACGATCCGGCGGATGACCGCGTTCTCGGCCAACAGTCGGACGACGTCGGCGGGGATCCGGTCCCCGTGTGCGGTCCAACCTGGTTCGTCGGAGAGCCCGGCCATCGTCTCGGCGGTGCAGCCGACCAGCAGGGTGGCCTTCTCACGGCCACCCGTGACCGATCCGGCGGCGTACGCCTTGGCGAGTTGGATCAGCCCGTCGGCCATGCGCTGGGCGGGGGTGCGCCCGTCGTCGCACCAGGCGCCGGCGGCGGCGTTGATCGCGTTCATCACCTGACGGTGCTCGGTCTCGGGCAACATCAACGTCGACTCGACGAGGCCGTCCTCGGCCGGCTTCGACGTCAACGACCGCTTCGCGAACCTCCGCGCGGAGCGCTCCTCCACCGACTCGTTCGAGCGGATCTCACGCCACCGGTCGGCCGTCTGTCGTGCCTCGTGCGGCTTCGAACCCTTGGCGGCGTCGATCAGATCGTCGACGTCGGACTCGTCCGCACCGGCGGGCGGGTTCGTCACCGCGTCGTGCAACTGTGCCGCGCTTTCGGCGGAGAGTTCACCGTCGTTGACCGCGTCGTCGAGTTTCTTCGACTTCTCCAACGCTTCGCCCAACTTCTTGCGGGACTTCGCGGTGCCCTTGGAGGTCCCGGTCTTGTTCGACAGCCACTCCTCCACGTCACGAGCCCCGTCGCCGGCCCAGGCGCGGCGCTCGTCGGCCGCGTGCACGACCTTCGCGTGGAAGGCGGTCAGCCGGTCGACTCCCTTGCCCAACTGGACCGCGAACGTGCCGAGCTCGTCGGTGGACATGGCGGTCAGGTCGAGGATGCCGAGCTCGAGGAAGAGCTCGTTCATCACCACCAACGGATCCGCCATACATCAGACTTTAGTCGAACATATGTACGTCAACACGAGCTGTCAGGAGATCCCCGCGATCGAGGGGTCAGTCAGACGTCAGATCGGCCGAAGCCCGTTGCGTCAGGAGCGCCAGATCGGGCACTCGGCGCTACCTGGCGTGCCTCGTCACACCCGTCATTCACACTCGCTGAGTGAGTTCGACAGATCCGTTCGACGACCCGGTGCCGCACACCGTCGTCCTCTCGCTCGACGACGCGTTCCGCGTCCTCGAGGCCATCGAAGACGCTCGCCTCGAGCTGCGGGATCGAGGTGCTGCACCCGGCCTTCAAGACGAGCTCGCGACGGTCATCCGAATGCTCCACGGTAGGTTGGGCCTCGACGAAGGAGGTGCGCTGTGACCGACAACGACGTGCTCTTGCCCGCTGAGGCTGCCCGACGTCTGGGTGTGCCGACCAGGGTCGTCGTGCAGGCGATGTACGAGAAGCGTCTCCCTCGCGTCAAGCTCGAAGACGGCACGCTCGGCATCCCCGCCAACGCGCTCGACTCCTTCCAGGCTTACAGCGCCTGACCCGAGCCGAGCTGCCGATAGGTCCTAGTCGAAATGTCGTCCCGCGGCATACGGTGAGTTCATGGGTTCAGGCTCCAAGAAGGCACCCTCGTTCGCTGAGATCGTGGCATCTACAAAGGCAGCACCTTCGACGGATCCGGCGCCTCTGCGCGTCGGCCATCAGACCAACGGCACCTTCGTCGACCGCGACGGGCACGTCTATTCGCTTGTCGAGGACTCCATCGACGGTGCTCGCGCTCAAGCCGCCGCGGCCGACGGAGCGACCATCGTGTGGGACCCGTGCGGATGTGGCGGCGCATGCGGGTTCCAGTGGATCGACGGGACTGCCGCCCGTCGCCTGGGGTCAGTGACACCGAAGATCGCCGACACGAAGCGCCGTCAAGGATCGGTCGGGCTATGGCAATCGGACAAAGGCACCACGCTGCTTCTTCTCGAAGACGCTGTCTCGTGGGGCAACGAGATCGGCTAGCGCGGAACTGCCGATACTCGCTGGCTGCCCCGGCTTCGGGCGCAACATTCTCCCGTGTGGCGTGGAATGAGCGAAGACTCGAAGCGAATCTCGAACCTTCATGCGTCAATACGGCCGGCGCGCCCACGCCGGTCATGACCCGAACGATCGCGGCTACGACCGCAAGGTCGAGAGGATGGTCAAGCGAATGCCGCCCCAGGAACTCGACCGGCTCTTGAACGGCGACGACGAAGCGCCGGGAGATGCTCCTGCCATCTGAACGCAGCAAAGTTGGCAGCCTGCCGCGTACAGCCGATCGGGACGCTGGGTCTTGTGCTCGCAGCGGTCGGATGTCAGGCTTTTCAAGTGCCGAGGTGGTCAGGGTTTCTGGCGGCTGCTGCAATCCTGGCCGGGTGTTCAGGAGGGCCTGGCCGAGCTGAGGTCGGCTTCAAGGAGGTGGAGGTTTCGGCAGACCGACTCACCCTGACGGTTACCTCGACGTACTCGACACGAGTGTTTTGCGCGAAAGAGCCCGACGGTCTCAAGGTGGAGGTGGCTGATGGTGTCGCGTTGATCACCTCCTATCTGCGCCAGGCCGACGTCGACGGGACTTGTTCGATGGAATGTGGCTTCGTCACGCAAACCATCACGTTGTCGGCGGCGCTTCCGGAGGGCACATCGCTGGCATCACCAGTCGGGATCGATCCTGGTTGCGGGTAGCGCGGAACTGCCGATCGGCACGGGGTGATGGCTTGCAGTCGGCTTCCTGCCCGGGCAGTCTGCCTGGGTGGGAGACGGGCCGAATGGGTGGGCAGCGAGGGCCAACCTCGGATGTCGACTGTTGGCGATTGCTCTCCTGAGCGGAACCGCGATCGCTTGCGCTCACAGGCTGGCGTCGGCGTATGACCGTCTAGGTATCAGTGCCGACGGAGCCGAGGTCAAAGTGAGTTTCGTGTCGTGCCCCGGGGAGTTGGTCAACTACGTGCGTCTCTACGTTCTCGATGGCGACAACGTCGCCCCCGACGATGGGGACACCCTGATCTGGGAAGTCAACGACCCGTCCGCATCTGACCTGCAGACGGGGATCGTGCCGACAGACCAGACGGGCGACCGGCTGCCGTTAAGTGCTAGCGAGGAGTACTACGTCGAGATCTCAACGTCTCGCAACGTGGCGGACAGTGACAGTTTCGAGCTGACTGATCTGTCGCCATCGACGATTCGTGTGAACCGGAAGCAGGTTGACTCCGCCCAATTCGAAGAACGGGCGACCAGGTCTTGCGGTTGAGGAGCACACCGAACTGCCGTGATGCTCGGGCAGGTGCTCTGATTCGCCGGCGTTGCGTGGAGCACCTGTGACCGACAGGCTGGGTGTGTGCTTCCGCCCGAGTCGTACGACGAGGAGTTCATCGACGAGTGGGCGGCGTGGGTGCTGGATCACGGCCTCCCTGCAAGTCGCCACGTGCCAGCGGTCGGTGAGGCGTGCCCGATCGCGCGTTGGCGAGGTCCTGAACTCGGCGCCGTACTGTTCGTCGCATGGGATGGGGACGGCTCGTCGCTGATCGGTGACGTGCAAGTCCTTCGTCGCCACGACTCTGGTTGGGAGGCATCGGGCGGCAGCGGCGGTGCCGGATGGTTCGACCCGCCCTATACACGCCCTTCGGGGATCGCAGCGGAGCACGTCGACCTCATCAGCTGGGGCGGCTTCGAGTCGTCACCTGACTGGCGATTCGAGCGGGCGTACGGGATTGCTGGCTCTGCGGCGTGCTGGGTCGAGGTCTTCTCGAACGGCGTATCGACCCGGTTCCCGATCGAAGTGGACTACGGCGCCTTTGTCGTGGCGTGGGATCCCAGCGTCACTGCAGAGGTCCGAGTGCTCGATCGCACCGGCGGGACGCTCTGGTCGCATCTCGATTGACCGCCCCGATCCGAACTGCCGTACTGCTCGGCGCGATGCCTTGCGCTCGCCGCCCCGGTCCGGGCAATCTGCGCTCGTGGGAGACAACCCTCCGGGCGACCTCAGTGCTGCTGAGATCGAGCTACTCATCGATGGGCTCAGCGACGACGTGTCTTTCGACTGGGCGTTGATTGACCTCGGTCTTCGGGCCAACCCGCCGGAGGACGATGTACCCCCGAACGCCGCGATGATCTCCGCCGCCTTCGCGTGTTTCGAGCGTCTGCTTCGAGGTGGCCTCATCGAAGTTGGGCGCACCGAGTACGTCGACCCGTCCCTAACGAGCGGCACGCTCGCACCACTTCGGCACGTGTCCGAACCGCTCAACGTCGTCCGAGACCGCGTCGAGAGTGCGTGCAAGGCGGCCAACGAATGGAGCGACTGGGCGTTCAGTTGCTGGCTTGTGAACACGGACGCAGGGCATCAGGCAGCTCGGCACGCTCTGGCCCGGCGTGCGTAGCTGCCGCTCGGCGCTACTCAGTGCTCGTCGCGATGCGCCGGCCTATGACTCCGCTGCTGGTGCGGCACGGCTCGGTAGACCTCGATCTCCGTATCGCCAAGCGATGAGCCGAATCGGCCCGCATCCGCGTCCTTGTACATACGCCCGCAGAAGCAGTCGTCGTACGCCTGAGGGTCGGCGGGCATGAAGTAGCCGCATGAGGTGCATTTGAAGTAGAGGCCCTGCCTCATCCCCCAGCCGCCCGACGTACCGGTGGCTGCCGGACCATTGCCTAGGTACTCGAGGTCGTTGTTCTCGAGCAAGGTCGCCTGGCGTGCTCGCTTTTCTGCCTCAGTCGGCGGCGGAATCATCGATCGAGTATCGCTCCGGCCACCGCGGATCTGCCGATCGGTCGCGACATGCGGCCTTGATCGGTTCGATGACGACGCGCCGACTCAAGCAGTTCGGGTTGCCTACCCCTGGCTCGTCTGCCTGGCATCGGCGAGCGTCACCGCCTGCGTGGGCCAACACACAGTCAACGTGCACTGCCGCAGAGCCCTCTCGTGGACGAGGATCGTCGAGTGGTCGAGCGTGACGAACGCCGTTGCGCCGGATCGCCAGTGTGCGATCAGGTGGTCGGTATCCGAAGTCCTCTTGGCCAAGCTCGCCGAGGGATCGTCGGACGCGAGGGCGCCGTCGAAGCCCGGATCGAGGATCGAGCGGATCCGGTCGTACATGGCAGCGTCCTCGTCGGAGGCGATGACGTCCGGTCCATCGAGAACCGAGACCCCGATGACGAACAGTCCAGAGGCCCGCTCTTCGATGATCGGCACGTTCGAGAGCCACTCCATCTGTCGGGACCGCCCCTCAGGCGCCCGATATCGGTCGAAGTCCCGGTCGTAGGCGGCGGTCAGTTGAAGCTGAACACGCCCATCCCGCGCCATGTCGATGAGCTGCGCAATCGCTTTGACCTCAGTTGGCGGGTTGCCGCTCTCCGTCTTTGCCATTGCGATGACGCACGTCGTGTCGAGCGTGAAGCGAAGGACCACTGAGGGGATGGTAGGCGAGCCAGACCTGCGCTCCGTTCCGAGTCGTGCGCACCGATCTGCCGATTTGGCTCAGGCCCGGACCTTGCGTCGTCAGCGCGGTGACGGCCAATGTGCGCCGATGACCGACAGACTTCCAGGCGCATGAGCAAGGAATCGCGACGGCGACGCGACGAGCGCTGGGCTGAGCGATACGCGAGAAGTCAGGCTGCGTTCGATGCGAACGGCCGGGACACGGACCTCGCGGGCGGATGGGCCGAGCGCCACACGACGCTAGACGGCGTGTCGTACCGGATCGAGGTAACGCCGCCCGGTGAGCCCGTTGGCATGGACTACTGGTTCTACGTTCGGTTCGTGCTGTCGTGGCTGATCCGCGGTTGGCACCCACGTGCGAGCAACGAGGACTGGGTCGTCGAAGTGACGATGGGGCGGGAGTCGATCGTCCTGCTGCGTTTCAGGACGTATCTCGAGGCGTTGGACTACGTGCGCCGAGCCCGCGTTGTCGTTCGGACAGGTCGTGGCTCGCTTCACGGGCCGCTCTCTGCCTAGCACCGAGCGATCGTGGCTCGACCAGAGCTGCCGCTCGGCTGGGCCTGGGTGCCTCTTGCCGAGCTGTCGGGTCACCGGTTGGCCTAGTCGTCGGGGCATTCGATCTTGCCTTCTGGGCCGAACTGGATGAAGCCATACGTGTCGGTCGTCCACGGGGTCGAGGGGGTGTAGCAGCCGGGGACGGAACTGCCGACCCATTCGGCTTCGTAGCGGCGAACGAAGTGTCCTGCTGAGTCGACGAGGACGAAGTGGGGACCGACTTGATCCGGGTCGCGGCACGGCAGCTCGGAGGAATCGAGGCCGTCGATCCAGGAGCGGCGCTGTGTGCAGGCGGTGACGAGCGCGATTGCCCAACCGTCTCCGAACAAGACCTCGAAGGTTCCCGATGCATCGAGCGTCGGTTCCGCCAGTACCGGTGGCAACGGGGAGGCGTCGGGTAGGCCGCTTCCACAGCCCGAGGCCAAGAGCATTGCTCCGGCGATCATCGAGCCGACTCGAGCCTTGGGAGACCGCCCTCGTTCCGGCATGACATCGACCGTACCCTTGACCGATCTGTCGATCCGGGCACGAGTCGTTGGGCGGGCCCTGCGGGGTGTCTGCGAACGAGGGCTATGCCTCACGGCCGGCGCGAGAGTTGACGCACGTGATCAGCCGATACGCATCGCTCGACGACCATCGACCTCCCGGAGTGCGACCATCGCGCGTGCGCCGATGGTCACCCTTGCAGATCTGCCGATCGGGCGCGACTGAACGCCTTCGTCGAACGGCCGCGCATCTCCTTGAGATGAAATGATGCGTGCGTGTCGGCGACGATCCAGTCAGGACTGCGGTTCCCCTGGCGTCCTGAGATGGCCGTGAACGTGGATGGCTTGACGCTTACCACGGCTGGCAAGGGCGAGCTGTTGCCGTGGTCTCATTTCGAGAGGTCAGGGCCCAGTCGGCCAGCCGGCGACGGATGGACCTTGCACCGCCGATACCTGGGCGGGCGAATCGAAGATGCCCTCATTGTCCGGCGCGACGGCCGATCGCAGAACGTCAGCCGCTGGTTCAGTTCCGTTGGACCAGACGTGACCATGGCGATCGTCGAATACCTCGCAGCAACACCATCCGCGCGAGCTGCGCTCACCAACCTTGACGATCTCGTGCCTGCGCTTCGGGCGCTGCAGGCGAACGAGCCTCGACCTCGCGTTCCACTCGAGCCGGTCGTTCATTCAGCTGACCGCCATCGAGCGATCCTGGCGGCGCTCGATCACGTGTGGCCACGGCGATTCGCCGGTTACCCGGCCGCCGATGAAGCGCGTCCATCGGTCGAGCAGGTGGTGGATGCCGTGCTCGCCCGGGCACCGGCGTGGGTTGCAGCGGAATCACGGGACAAGCTCACCGAGCAGATTCGCCGTCACCTCGCGATCGGGTCGTGGGACTTCACGTTCCTGTCCATCGTGGGGAACTCCTGACCCGTCCAGAGCTGCCGTGTTGCTCGACCAACTGCCTTGCAACATGCGCCTCATCCAAGCAGCATGCGCTGGTGACCGACAGCCGCCAGGTGTGGAAGTTCTCCGTCATCATCGAGGCATCGCGCGAGGAGGCCGAGCGAGTCAGCGAGGCAATCGTTGCCGCCCTGTGCCCGGACGGCCCTCACCCGGGACCCTGTGCAGTGCCCTGGACGATCATTCAGAGCGGATTCGAGGACCTCGACGAGGAAGAGCGCCGGGGGTGGGAAGAGGACTTTGAAGAAGAGCGTGAACAGTGGCGAGATCATCGCGTCGACTAGATCCGAACTGCCGATCTGTCGTGTCCCGGACGGGCCACTAGCTTTCCGCGAGTGGATCATGAGACTGAGTGGCGCGTTTATTTCAGCCGCCTCTTCTCTGACTGGGATCCCAATTCGGACCCCCGAGTCGCAGACCGACTTGAAGTTGCCGACGCCGGTGCGAGATCGGCGGGAGTTCTGCCGGACGAGATTGATGCCGAACTAGCGCGTGTCGCTGACGAGGCCGCCAAGACTGAGGCTGATGCCCTGGTACAGGTGCTGCGTGAACGGCAGAGCGAGATGCTTCGAGCTCGCCGTCGTGGCACACGTGACACCCGGCGCGAAATCAGAGTCATCTACGGCGATGCGTTCGACGAGCTTCAGAAAGTGATCGCACTCGTCGAAGAACTCGGCAAAGGGTTCAACGACGCGTATCGCTTCGGCCCTGTTGCGGCGCAATCCAATCGCGTTCATGTTCTGGTCGGGCAGCTGGCACGCGCCGTCGTGACCGCGTCCGAGATCTTCGTGATGCTCACCCATGGGTTCGCGCTCGGTGGCCGGGCACGATGGCGCACGTTGCATGAGTTGGCGGTCGTGTCGGCAACGATCGCTGCTGGTGACGAAGCGCTCGCCGATCGGTTCCTTCTCCACGCTGAGGTCGAAGACTGGCAAGACGTTCACGCCGCGAACGAACACACGCTGTTCGGCCGAGGTCCCGTCACGGCGGAGGAAGCTGCGGCCCTTGAGGCACGCCACGACGAGATCCTCGAGGTCTACGGGCGCGGCTTTGCGCGCTCCTGGGCATGGGCGGATCCGGTGACATCGCCCGAGCGGGCAACGTTCGCTCGGTTAGCAGGGTGCTGAAAATCGGCTGATGGTGCTCGCGTTCGAGCGCGGGATCGAAAAGACTGTCGGGATGCGTGGGAATCCTGATCCGCAGTTGGCGATGTTGACGACGCTGTCGACCGAGGACTTGATCCCGGCGGATCATCCGATCCGCAAGATCCGTGGCGTGGTCGACGCGGTGCTCGGCGAGCTGGACCCGATCTTCGAGTCGATGTACGCGACCGGGGGTCGGCGCAGCGTGCCGCCGGAGGCGCTGTTGAAGGCAACGGTGTTGATGGCGATGTACTCGATCCGGTCCGAGCGCGCGTTCTGCGAGCGCCTCAACTACGACCTGTTGTTCAAGTGGTTCCTCGACATGCGCATCGACGAGCCGGCGTTCGACGCGACCACGTTCACCAAGAACCGCAAACGCCTCCTCGAAGCAGAGGTCGCGGACGAGTTCTTCGAAGCCGTCGTCCGCATCGCGAAGCTCCGCAAGTACGTGTCATCGGAGCACTTCTCCGTCGACGGAACCCTGCTGAAGGCGTGGGCGTCACACAAGAGCTTCAAACCGAAAGACGGTCCGCCATCGGACCCGCCGGCGGGACGGAACACCGAGGTTGGCTGGCACGGCGAGAAGCGCCGCAACGACACGCACGAGTCGACCACGGACCCCGAGGCACGCCTGTATCGCAAGAGCAACAGCGCCGCCGCCACGCTGTGCTACTCCGGGCATCTGTTGATGGAGAACCGCTCCGCCCTGATCGTCGATGCCGAGCTGACCTTCGCCGATGGTTTCGCCGAGCGGGCGACCGCGCTCGAGATGCTCGCCAAGTTGCCGAAGACGAAGCGGCGGCGAACCGTCGCTGCGGACAAGGCGTACGACACCAAAGGCTTCGTTGCTGACGCACGAGCGTTGGGGTTCACGCCGCACGTCGCGCAGAACACGAAGGTCTCGGCGATCGATGGCCGCACCACCCGACACGAAGGTCACGTCGTGAGTCAACGGATCCGCAAACGCATCGAGGAACCCTTCGGCTGGACCAAGACCATCGCCGGTGGACGACAACTCCGCTACCGAGGCCGAGAACGCAACCGGGCTTGGTTCAAGATCACAGCCGCCGTCTACAACATGATCCGCATCACCACACTCGACACCCAACACGCCACCGCCTGACCAGCCGCAGGGACGAGCCCGACCGGTGGCGCAGCCGAGCGGCCAGGCGAAGGGAGCGAACAGCACGGGCCGACGCCGCCCCCGTTCAGACGCCGATTTTCAGCACCCTG
>WBZM01002171.1_pt1 | contig 17255 bp, 13 predicted proteins | sample 5204271 | NCBI WGS metagenome assembly WBZM01 (sample SAMN12344346, study PRJNA552823) | activated sludge metagenome | biome: Activated sludge suspended growth; feature: Nitrification reactor; material: Wastewater; isolation source: activated sludge from nitrification reactor of wastewater...
CCTCATCTGCAACGGCTACAAGGACCGGGCCTTCATCACCCTGGGGCTGCTGGCCCAGAAGCTGGGCTTCCCCTGCTTCTTCGTCATCGAGACCCCGGCGGAACTGCCCCTCATCCTCGCCTGCGCAGCGGACCTGGATGTGCGACCCCGCCTCGGCGTCCGGCTCAAGCTCGCCACCCGGGTCAGTGGCCTCTGGACCGAGACCAGCGGCGATCGCAGTCTCTTCGGCCTGACCACCCACCAGCTCATGGCCCTGGTGGAGGACCTGCGCGCCCGGGGGCTGCTGGACTGTCTGGAACTGCTGCACTGCCACCTGGGCTCCCAGATCCCCAACATCCGCGACATCCGCAACGGCGTCCTGGAGGCCTGCCGCTATTACGTCGAGCTGACCGCCGAGGGCGCCCCCCTGGGCTTCCTGGACCTGGGCGGCGGCCTGGCGGTGGACTATGAGGGCAACCACGCCACCCGCCCCCACAGCATGAACTACCGCCTGGAGGAATATGCCGCCGACCTGGTCGAGACGGTGATGACCGTCCTCGACCCGGCCGGCATACCCCACCCGGTCCTGGTCACCGAATCCGGGCGCGCCACCGTCGCCTACGCCTCGATCCTGGTGGTCAACACCCTGGACGTGACCCGCTTCGAGCCCGCACCCCTCCCCCCCCGGCTGGAGCTGGGCGAGCATCCCCTGCTCCACCAGTTGTGGCAGGTGGATGCCGGCCTGTCCACCCGGAACCTGCAGCAGGGCTACAACGACGCCCGCCACTACCGGGACGAGATCCGGGACCTCTTCCGGCGCGGCCAGTTGCGGTTGCGGTCCATGGCCCTGGCGGAGAGCCTCTTCCTGCGGATCATGCACCACATCGCCCGCCACCTGGATGCCGGCGTCCCCGTCCCCCCGGAGCTGGCGGGGCTGCGGGAAGAGCTGGCCGACATCTACTACGCCAACTTCAGCATCTTCCAGTCCCTGCCAGATGCCTGGGCCATCGGTCAGCTCTTTCCCGTGGTCCCCCTCACCCGCCACCGCGAGCCCCCGCTGCGCCAGGCGGTGATCGCCGACTTGACCTGCGACAGCGATGGCAAGCTCGACCGCTACCCGGATGCCCGGGACATCCGCCAGACCCTGCCGGTCCATGCGCCGCGGCCCGGGGAGGACTACCTTCTGGGCATCTTCCTGGTCGGGGCCTACCAGGAGACCCTGGGGGACCTGCACAATCTCCTGGGCGACACCCACATCGTCAGTGTCCGCCTCACACGCGAGGGCGGTTTCGAGCTCATCAAGGAGATCCCCGGCGACAGCGTCGCCACCGTCCTGGGTTACGTGGGCTATGATCCCCGGGAGCTGGAAGAGGACCTACGGCGCCGGGTGGCGGCCGAGATCCAGGCGGGCCGCCTCGCCCCGGACGTTGGTCAGAGGGTACTGGACACCTTTGCCGCCAGCCTGGACAGTTACACCTATTTCGAACCCTGATGGCGAGTGAAATCGGCCGCGATCGCCCCTGGGTCCACCCTCCCCGCGCCACAACCGGCAATGAGCGTGGCGGCAGGACCAGAGGGGATTGGGCCATCCCGACTTCCTTACCGAGCGGTTACTTGACCGGAAGGGATCGGGTCATCCCGACCTCCTTACCGAGCGGTTGCTTCACAACCGTTGACCGCTCACGCCTTTTTTTCATACAGAGGAGCCAACCATGGCGAAGGTACTGATCGTCGGCGCCGGCGGTGTCGGACAAGTCGTGACCCATAAATGCGCCCAAGTGCCGGAGGTGTTCAGCGACATCGTCCTGGCGAGCCGCACCCTGGCCAAATGCGAGCGCATCGCCGCCCAGCTCGACCGGCCCATTGCCGTGGCCCAGGTCGACGCCGACGACCGCGCCGCCATGACCGCCCTGCTGGAGCGGGAGCGCCCGGACCTGGTGATCAACGTCGCCCTACCCTACCAGGACCTGCCGATCATGGATGCCTGCCTGGCCGCCGGGGTCCACTACCTGGACACCGCCAACTACGAACCCCCCGAGGAGGCCAAGTTCGAATACAGCTGGCAATGGGCCTATCAGGACCGCTTCCGCGACCGCGGCCTCATCGCCCTCCTGGGCAGTGGCTTCGATCCCGGCGTGACCAATGTCTATACCGCCTACATCCGCAAGCACCTGCTGGATGAGATCCACGAACTGGACATCATCGACTGCAATGCCGGCGACCACGGCCAGCCCTTCGCCACCAATTTCAATCCGGAGATCAACATCCGCGAGGTGACCGCCGAGGGCCGCTACTGGCGGGAGGGTGCCTGGCTCAGCACCCCGCCCCTGAGCCACCGGCGCCGCTTCGACTTCCCGGAGGGCATAGGGCCGCGCCAGATCTATCTGATGTATCACGAAGAGCTCGAATCCCTGGTCAAGCACTTCCCCGAGATCCGCCGCGCCCGGTTCTGGATGACCTTCTCCGACAACTACCTCAAGCACCTGGAGGTGTTGCGGAACGTCGGCATGACACGCATCGATCCGGTCATGTACGAGGGCCGGGAGATCATACCCCTGAAGTTCCTCAAGGCCCTGCTCCCCGACCCGGCCAGCCTGGGCCCCCTGACCAAGGGCCGGACCTGCATCGGTTGCCTGGCCCGGGGGCTCAAGGACGGCGCGGAGCGGGTCGTTTACCTCTACAACATCTGCGACCACGAGGCCTGCTACCGGGAGGTCCAGTCCCAGGCCATCTCCTACACCACCGGGGTGCCGGCCATGATCGGCGCCAAGCAGATCCTCACCGGCACCTGGCGGGGTCCCGGGGTCTTCAACCTGGAGCAGTTTGACCCGGATCCCTTCATGGCGGATCTCAATCGCCATGGTCTGCCCTGGACGATTCAGGACGTGGCGCAAGGTCTGGACTGACGAATAGACGACGCAATCCGGTTTTCCGAATTTTAAGGGGAGGGTCGGAGGGCGTCATTCGGGGAAACGGATAATGGACAGGCGTTGACCCTGAATGGGTTGCAGGCACCCGCGGGGGCAAATTGTTATCATGACGCCCGTTATCAACCCAACCGCAGAGGAATCCCTTGTGAATTATGAGACGATGAGCCATGATGAGATCCATCAGCATCTCGCCGACCTTGAGCAACAGCGCGTGCAGGCACTCAACACCCTGAGTCAACTCAAGAAAAAAGGAAAATTTGATCTGGCGGATACCATCAGGGGCATGATTGCCGAACAAGGCTTTAGTGTGGAGGACATTCTGCCTCTGCTCACGAGCGGCAGACGCCGTTCCCAACGCGCCAGGACCCGGGTCGCCACCCCATCGGTGAGTACGCCCGCCGGCGCCTACTATGTCGATCCCGAGGATGACGCCAATATCTATTTTCGCGGCGCGATCCCGAACTGGATGAAGACCAAGATGCAAGGCCAGGGCCTCGATCCGAGCAACAAGGACGATCGCAATACCTTCAAGGCGAATTATCTGCGGCGCGTCGCGGCCTGACGTCGTTGGTTGGCCAGTAACGGCTTGGGATTCACGGCGGCCGTAGCCCCGCAACGACAAGCCTCATCATGACCGCTCCCAAGGACGCCACTCGCCCCGTCCCTCCAGGGAACCAGGGCCGACGACGGCTGGCGGGCAGGAGTACCCGGGGCCAGCGTTCCTTCTCCTTCCTCGCGACCGAGATCCCCCCTACCCCGCCGGAACAGGCCCTGTTCCATATCCTGCCCGTCCCCTGGGAACGCAGCGTCTCTTATGGCGGTGGCACCGCCAAGGGTCCGGCGGCCATCCTGGAGGCCTCCGGGCAGGTTGAACTCTGGGACGGTCATGGCATCCCCGCCGCGGCGGGGATCTACACTCATCCGCCCCTGGACGTCCGGGGTAAGCCCGAGGCGGTCATCGCCCGGATCGCCCGGGCGGTGGCCGCCATCCTGGCCCTGGGCAAGATTCCGGTGGTCCTGGGCGGCGAACACACCGTCACCTACGGCGTGATCCGGGGCTATCTTCAGGCGGGCTATCGGGATTTCGGGGTGGTGCAACTGGACGCCCATGCCGATCTGCGCGACCGTTACGAGGACGACCCCTTCAGCCATGCCTGCGCCATGCGCCGGGTGGTGGAGGCGGGCATCCCCCTGTTCCAACTCGCCGTCCGCGCCCTCGGCGAGGAGGAGGTGGCGGCTCGGCAGCGCTATGGGGTGGGCCATATCGACGCCGAGGACCTGGTGCCGGCCCGACTGACCAGCCTGACCCTGCCAGCGGATTTTCCCCCGAAGGTCTTTTTCACCCTGGACGTGGATGGTCTGGACCCGATCCTCATGCCCGCCACCGGCACGCCGGTCCCGGGGGGGACGGACTGGTATCAGACCCTCAGGCTGTTCGATTCCCTCGCCGCCCAACGCCAGATCATCGGCCTGGACCTGATGGAATTCGCCCCCATCCCGGGCCTGCACGCCCCGGACTTTACCGCCGCCCTGCTGGTTTATCGGCTGATGGGGACCCTGAGCCGCCGCCGCGGACAACCCGAGACCGCAACGACCTCTTCCTGAGGATCAGACGCGATCCCTTCACCATCAGCCCCTAGAAAAGGTGGGCTCGCAGACCCAGGTGTCTCCCCACATCCACTCGCTCCCCGGGGGATGGCTTATCATGCCCTGGGCTAGAATGCTTGGCCGTCAGTGCCGGGGCTTCGCGCTGGCAAGGTCCGACACTCCCTTACCTCCTTCACCCTGTTACGAGTCAACTCAAGATGCGCAGATCCCCTTCCCTCACGCCTGCCCGGACCCGCCTGGCGACCCTGGTGACGGCTTCCCTGGCCACCGGCCTCCTGCTCACCGCCACCGCCGAAGCGCGCGGCTTTGGCGGCGGCGGCTTCCATGGCTTTGGCGGCGGCGGCATCGAACATGGCGGTTTCCATTTTGGTGGCGACGAGATGGCCGGTTACCGCGGCAGCCACCCCATGTTCGGTGACGACGCGCGCCCGGCCTGGGGTGGTGACCGCCCGCTGGATCGTCCTGGCGACAGCACCCTGGACCGTCCCGGTGACCGCCCGATCAACATCGACAATCAGCACAACGTCAACATTCAGAACAACTTCTACAATCGCCCCTTCAATGGCTGGCACCCGAACTGGGCCAATGGCGGCTATTGGAACCACCGGCCCTGGAACGCCGGCTGGTATCACTGGCAACCCAACAACTGGGGCTGGTGGAACGCGAATGCCGCCGCCTGGGGAATCGCGGGCCTGGCGACGGGGGTCGCCATCGCCGAACTGGTGAACAATGCCTCCGCTCAGCAATCGACGGTGATCGTCGTGCCGGAGACCCAGTACCAGCTCAATTACGCCTCCGTCGAGGCGGTCGGCTCCCAAGGCGCCAGCTTCTCCTACACCCTCTCCGGTGGCGCGACGCTGCAGGGCGCGGTCAACTGCAAGCAGGGTCTGCTCAATGGTCAGGTACCCCAGACCGCCGCCAACGCCCAACTGGTGAACGCCGTCTGTCAGGTCGCCTTCGGCTCCGCTGGCTGAGCCATCGCTACCGCGGGCCGGTGTCCGGGGCACAGGTCTCGGCACTCCGCCCGCGAGACCAGTCTTTCCTTGTCATACCAGCAGGGAACTGTAGCCAGGCGATGCAGTCTATGGGGAGCCGGAAGCGACACGCTTCGCTGCTAGGGTCCTGTTCCGGTCACCCTTCCCCGTCGGTTACCGGCACCCGACAAAATGATTCAAGACAGATCGTTGCGACAGAATACGCCGGCCGATCAGACACGGCTGGCTTCTGCTTGGAGATAAGATGATGTCGACCTTTCATGGGCCCCGCGTCGAGACGGCGCGGGCATTGGCTGCTGATTCCACCCCCTGCTCACCCCGTGGCCAGAGCCGACGTATCGCGCCCTGGGCCGCCGGACTGGTCCTCCTGACGGCCCTGTTGCCACCCCCCCTGCTCGCCACCGATGGCGGTATCGAAAGCCTGCGCCAGACGGGCAAGGCTTTCGCCGCCGTGGCCGGACAGGTCTCGCCCTCGGTGGTCAACATCCAGACCGAGGCCGCCAGCCAGGGCAAGGCCACGTCCGGGATGCAGATGCCCTTCAATCACGGCTTTCCCTTCGGCGGCGATTTCCTGGAGCGCTTCTTCGGTGATCGCTTCCACGGCCAGCCCCGGGGCGAGACCCCACGCAAGGAGCAGCGCCAGGTCGGTCAGGGGTCGGGTTTCGTCTTCGCCCCCCAGGGTGGCGCGCCGGCGGACAAGAGCTTCATCCTGACCAACAGCCATGTCGTGGAAGGGGCCGACAAGATCCTGGTGCGCCTGCAGGATGGCCGCGAATTCGAGGCCAAGGTCACCGGGCGTGATCCCCAGTCGGATGTCGCCGTCATCGAGATACCCGCCGCCGGGCTGCCGCCCCTGGCCCTGGCCGACTCCGCGCGGCTGGACATTGGCGAGTGGGTGATCGCCGTCGGCAATCCCTTCGGTCTCGGCCACACCGTGACCGTGGGCGTGGTCAGCGCCAAGGGCCGCACCAGCCTGGGCATCAATGACTACGAGGACTTCATCCAGACCGACGCCGCCATCAACCCCGGTAACTCCGGCGGCCCCCTGATCAATCTGGACGCCGGGGTGGTGGGCATGAACACCGCCATCGTCAGCCGTAGCGGGGGCTACATGGGCGTGGGCTTCGCCATCCCCAGCAACCTGATCCGGTCGGTGGCCGAACAACTCATCACCACCGGCGACGTCACCCGCGGTTTCCTGGGTATCGTCATCCAGCAATTGACCCCCGACCTGGCCCAGTCCTTCGGCATGGCCCCGCGCCAGGGCATTCTGGTCGCCCAGGTGTCGCCTGACTCCCCGGCGGCCAAGGCCGGCCTGCGCCAGGGTGACATCATCATCGCCCACGAGGGCCAGCCGGTGACGGATGTCGGCGCCTTCCGCAACCGCATCGCCCTGACTCCGCCCGGGCAGGTCACCCGGATCACCCTGGTCCGTGAGGGTAAGGAGCAGGAGGTCAGCCTCACCGTGGGCACCCTGACCAAGGACGTCCTGGCGGCGACCGAGGGCACCCAGGACGCCACCGGCCTCGGCCTCAGCGTCCAGACCCTAACGCCGCAACTGGCGGAACAGTTCCAGGCCCAGCCCGGGGAGGGGGTGGTGGTGACGGCGGTCAAGCCTGACTCCATCGCCGCCCGGGTCGGCATCGAGACCGGGACCGTTATCCTTCAGGTCAATCAGCAGCCGGTCACCAGCGCGGCGGATTTCAAGAAGGCCCTCGATCAAAGCACCGGCAAGCGCGCCCTGCTGCTCCTGCGCAAGGGGGACATGCAGCAGTTCGTCGTCCTGAGCTGGTAAGTCAGGACGGGACCGACCAGGGTGGGGTAGCCCGCCCTGGGTCCGGGCCCATCCTGAGCTGCTAATCCGTTAACCCGCGCCCCGGCCAATACCCTCTGGCCAATCCCATCTGGCAACTCCCCAGGGGACAGGTCGGGGCGATCCCGCCACTTACGCCGGATGCAACGCGGCCCAATGGCGGGCTATCTCCTCCCGCCGACAGATCCACACCGCGTCCTGACCAAGCAGGAAATCGAGAAAGCTCGCCAGGGCCCGAGCCCGGGCAGGATGACCGCTAATGCGGGGATGGATACCGATGCTCATCAGCTTGGGGGTGCTGCCCCCTTCCGCCCAGAGTTGATCGAAGGCATCCTTGAGCAGCCGGAAGAAGTCGGCGCCGTTAGCGAAGCCGTGGGGCATCAGGTACCGGGCGTCATTGTTGACCAGGGTATAGGGAATGATCAGGTGGGGCGGCATACCCGAGGAGAAGCCAGGCATGCCGAGCATCCCGGGCATGCCGGGAGATGTGCCGCGGGATATGCCTGGCGGTATGCCCAGCGATGTGCCAGGAGAGATGCCCGAGGGTGTAGCCGACGGTGTAGCCGACGGTGCATCTGATGGCGCCGCCGGGGGCTTACCCGCCGTTGTACCCGGAAGCCAGTAGGGCAAATCATCGTTATAAGCATCCGAACTGTAAAGGAAACCGCCCTCCTCCCGCACCAGTCGTCGGGTGTTGGCGCTGACCCGCCCGGTATACCAGCCCACCGGGCGCCGGCCGCAGAGGTGCGTGATGACCGCCACGGTCTGGTGGATATGCTGGCGTTCCTCCGCCTCCGGGACCCCGCGATAATCCAGCCAGCGGTAGCCGTGACCGGCGACCTCGTGGCCAGCCACGGCCAGGGCCCGGGCGATGCCGGGGTTGAGTTCCAGGGCCTGGCCGGTGGCAAAGGCGGTGAGGGGCAGCCCTCGGGCGGCGAAGAGGTCCAGCAGGCGCCAGACGCCGGCGCGGGCGCCGTATTCGTACATCCCCTCCACGCTCAGGTCGCGCTCCCCCTCCCGAGCCGGACGACCGGGCAACTCGTGGAGATAGGACTCGGAGCGGGCATCGCCGTTGAGGATGCAGGCCTCGGCCCCCTCCTCGACATTGAGCACGAACTGCACCGCCACCCGCGCCCCGCCCGGCCAGCGAGGATGGGGTGGCCGGCCGGCATAGCCGACCAGGTCCCGGGCGGGGGTCCTGTCAACCCAGTTCAAAGGTCGTAACACCGAAGATGCGCTCATGGGCCAAGGCCGGCAAGGGGCCAAGATACATCCGGGCACAACCAAAGACGTCGACCATGGCGTGCCGCCGCGCCAGTTCGAGACCCAGGACGTTGTTTTCCGGGACATCGAGGAAGAGTGGTCCGCCGGCGGCAAAGCCGGCCAGACCGGCGTACAGGGCCTCGGCGACCTGGGCATCGTCGGCGAACAGGGGGCCAACCTTGCACCCCTCCCGGCAGCGCCGCACCACCCCGTATCCCGCCAGCCGGCCGTCACGCCGGCACCCCAGGGCAAGGCCCTCAGGCTGGTCGATCCACCCGGTCAGGAAACTGGGCCGGGGGGCGGGGAAACAGGTCCGGTCGTATGCGAGCACCTCGGCGAAGGGAAAATCCGCCAAGGGGGCCACCACCTCCCCCCCCGCCGCCAGGGCCGCAGGCCGGGTCGGTATCTCGGTGCGAAAGCGGATGTCCCGGTGGGAAAAGACAAAGCCGCCCTTGGCATAATAGGCCTGCATGGCGAAGACCCCGTCCAGGCCGATGGTCGCCCCCGGACCTAGCCGGGCGATCAGCCGCTCCCGCCGGACGTGCCACAGGGCATCGCCCAGCCCGCGGCCACGAAAGGCCGGGCGCAAGATAAAGAAGCCCATGAAACCGAAGGTATCGCCATAGGCGGTGATGGCCCCGCCGCCGATCAGTTCGCCGTCCAGGTCCGCGGCGATGAAGGCTTTCGGATCGGTGGCCCAGAACAGCTCGGCATCCTGGCGCCCGGGGTTCCACCCTTCCCGGGCAGCCCAATCGACCAGCAGATCCACCTCGGAACGAGTCATGAGGCGGATGACAAGGGGAGGGGTCATGGCGTGCTCCTCAGGAGGTGGATGTCGTACCAACTTCAATATGGCGGTTTGCGCCATGGCCAATGCTCGGCAGCCTTGGCAATGCATTGGCCATCTTGACAAGGACATCCATTATCCTTGCGGGGTCTCCTGATAGATCAGGGTGATATCCACACGCCGGTTCAGGCGCCGACCCTCGGGGGAGTCGTTGGAGGCGATGGGGTAATCGGGCCCATAACCCCGGGCCTGCATGCGGGGCGGATAGACCCCGGCGGCGAGGAAGTAGTTCAGGACCGAGTCGGCGCGGCGATCCGAGAGTTGCATGTTGTGGGCGCGGGTCCCGGTGCTGTCGGTATGGCCGGCGATGTCCAGGCGGGTCTTGCCATAGCGGTTGACGATGCTCGCGATCTTGTCCATGGTCGTGTAGAAGCCGGGCTTGATGACGTCGGAGTCGACCTCGAAGGCCGTCTCGCCGGTCATCCCCACCAGCAATTCACCCTCGCCGATGCGCTCCACCCGGATCTGGCCAAGGGCGATCTCGCTCGCCAGGGCCTTCTGAAAGTCGCGCTGCTGCTGTTCCATGTAGTTGCCGATCAGGCCCCCGACCAGGGCCCCACCAATGGCGCCGATGACCGCCCCCTGGGCGGAGTTGCGGGTCGCCAGGGCGCCGATGGCCGCGCCGGAGAGGGTGCCGATACCGACGCCCTTCTCGGTCTCGGTCATGGGCCGGCGGTTGCCATATTCATCGGTGGCGCAACCGGCGGTGAACACCGCGGCCAGCAGGGCGGCACCGATCTTGAGCAAGCGTCCATGTGCCAGTTCCCGATTTGTCCCCCGGGGAATTGGCTCGATTCGGGAGACAATTGCTGGACAGTTGCTTGGGGAACGAGACATGGATGGGATCTCCGGGTGGTCAGAAGCCAGGGTTTGAGCGCGCAACGCGTCTGACGGCTATTCTGCCATCCCGACCGCGGAAAGTGGCCATCGCCGGTGGCAAGGAAAGATCCCCGCCGGCGTTACAAACCGTTACATGTTGCGACTTGATCAATCAGGAAATGCTAATATACTAATCATCAATCCACACACATTCCTCCTCTGAACCACATACTATCGGGAGAAAAACCATGTTAGGTGCAATCGCCGCTATCGCTCTGGTTGTTGGTGGCATTTCCGCCGGTGTATCCGTCACGAACGATGACCAGCAAGCCCTCAGCCAGCCCCAAGAAGCCGTGATCGAGGTCCAGGTCAGCAACGCGGATCAGATCAACGGCAACTGATGCCGGCCCCCCAAAAACCCCGCCGGGGTCTCCCCGGCGGGGTTTTTTATTCCCGGCTATCCTCGGCCCCTGCTGCGCCCTCCGACCCGGGGTCGATCAGGTACGATCGCTCCCGGGGCTGCAGCCGCTCAGGGATGACATCACCGCCTTCACTGGCGCGTCCACTGTCGGATCCATGTCCCCGTAGGAGCTGGCGGAGCAGATGAAGTCGGATCGGCGAACGGTGGCGGTGATCGGCTATTGGGAATACTGCGTGTGTAGACTGTATTCGTTTCGCTTTTTGCCATCTACAGCAAGCGGGAAGATGGGACGGGGCGGGGAGAGCGGGTCAGGATCGTTCTCGTCCCTTAGGAGCCACAGGCCATGTATCGGAACGCTCTTGGCGTTGCCCTTGGTCCCTGTGACGCTCAGCTTGTCTTGAATCCACCGATCAATCGTCGGGTCATCATCAGCTATGAGATGACCATTGACTGGCTTTTGGGTGATGAGGTCTACACCAATGCAGCAGAGACACTTCTTGCCGCCGTAATCAGACGTGTAGGTATACGTCGTTCCCTGGTGTGTCGAAGCATGAGAGCCCATTACACTGCTCCCTGACTTTGCCGGTTGCTCGCCAAAGAAGCTATACAGATCCGGTGCACCAAAGGGTGCACCGAAGAATGCTCTAAACTGCTGCATCGACAGGGCGCTGCGGCCTAGATTGCAGCCGCGAAACTCGATCACCCTCATCTTCTTCTTGTGCAAGAGGTCGCGTAGGGCAAGCAGACGATTGATCTGACCATCATCCAAAGACAGGTTGCTTCTGTCGGCCGGGCTTATTACACCCTTTTTGGCAGCGATATCGTTAAGCACCTTAAGGTTCTTTCCCGTCGCTCGCGCTTGGGCCATGGTGCGGCCATTGGCCAACGGCAAGAGCAAGCCATCACCGTTTGGATCGCCATGAACCACTAGGACAAAGTCCTGGGCACTGTCCGCAGCTACCCTCCTTATCAGGTTCTCGAAGCTCGGAGGCCCTACGATATTCACGGTCGTGTCTACACGGATATTTCTCGGGGGTAAAACGCTGAACTTTGCGAAGTATGCCTGGACGGCCCTTGTCCGGGCGATGCTGAGATCCATAGTAAAGCACTTGGCCATTTAATCACCCTTCTCTGTGCTCGGGCGCTAATAGCAGTAGATGTGACCGACCTCACAGCTGTCGGCTGGATCCACGACATCAAATGTGTTGAGTTTCTCTAGAGTCCGTCCATTTGGATCGACGCGGCCATCGGGCCATTGGAACCCCAGTTGCACACGTTGAAACTGTTTGATTGCGTTTATCGTCTTCTGCCACGGCAATCCATCCACCACCAATGGCGGCGCGGGACCGCCCTGGTTGGCTGGAACCTTATTGAGAAGAGTTTGGACGGTAATCGAGTCATCCTTGCGATTGACAGCACCGCTGCCTACGGAGGCCGAGATTTTTTTTGCCATATGACCAATACCTTCGTGGGGGTGCTCGAGACGTCGTCGAGTGAGCCTGCATACGACGAGCGGCTTCATGCCACCCACCTCGAAAAATGTGGCCGCCAGGCTGCATGGCCGAGGTGCTTTGTCAAGTCAGGGGTAGGAGGCCGCCTTTTGTGGACACGCGTATATGGCACACAAGGCATCGCACTTGTCAAGAGAGATGAGCGCGAATCACTTCCGGTAAGCCAGGCGGGCATTGGGTATAAAATGCGCCCTTTTCTCACCCGGACCTGGACAAGCAAGTGGATCACTATCACGTTTACGGCATCGGCAACGCCCTGGTGGACATGGAATACGAGGTCGAACACCAGGACCTGGAGGCCCTGGGCATCGACAAGGGCGTCATGACCCTGGTGGACGAGGCCCAGCAACTCGCCATCATGGCCCACCTGGCCGACCGGCCCCACGAGCGGGGTTCCGGCGGATCCGCCGCCAATTCCATCATCGCCGTCAGCCAGTTGGGTGGGTGCGCCTTCTATTCCTGCAAGGTGGCCAACGACCACCTCGGCCACTTCTACCTGGACGACCTGATCGCCAACGGCGTCGCCACCAACCGTCATGGGGAGCGGGAAGACGGCCACACCGGCCGCTGCGTGGTCCTGGTGACCCCGGACTCGGACCGGACCATGCTCACCTTCCTTGGCATCAGCGGCGAGTTCACCGACCGCGAACTGGTCCCCGCCGCCGTGCGCGCCGCGGACTATTACTATATGGAAGGCTACCTGGTGACCACCCCCGGCGCCCGCTTCGCCGCCATCGAGGGCCGCGACATCGCCCAGGCGGCCGGGGTCCGCACCGCCCTGTCCCTCTCCGACCCCAACATGGTCGCCCACTTCAAGCCCGGCATCCTGGAAATGATCGGCCCCGGCGTGGACCTGATCTTCGCCAACGAGGCGGAGGCCAAGGGCATGGCCCGGACCGGCGACCTTCACGCCGCCATCGACTTCCTCCAGACCCTGAGCCGGGAGTTTGCCATCACCCTGGGACCCAAGGGCGCCCTGGTCTTCGACGGCCGGGAGCTGATCGAGATCCCCCCGGTCAAGACCCAGGCGGTAGACACGGTTGGTGCCGGGGATATGTTCGCCGGGTCCTTCCTCTACGCCCTCACCCAGGGCTGGGACCATCGCGCCGCCGGCAACCTCGCCGCCGCGGCCTCGGCCAGGCTGGTGGCCAGTTATGGGCCACGGCTGCCGGCGCATGAGACCCAGGCCGTGTTGAAGGGGTTAGGGTTTTAGGGCAACCGGCATAGAGGTTCTCCGCGGTCAGGGTGTGGTGCAGACCGCCGGGGTTACGGATCTCGATGCGACCCGGGAACAGCGTGATGACGACCTGGGCGCCGGCGATCTCCTCATCGCGAGGGGCCAGGGCGCTGACCACCGCCTCCTGTAGCGCGAAGCAACTTTGCGGGCCAGAGCTTGTGTGAGCGGGGCTACTTCGCTCCCACCGTCCGCCGAGCCGCCTCTGGCGGCCCAAAAACTGAATGCCCCCGGCATTGCCGGGGGATAGTTACGATGGCTCAGGCAAATTTAGCGTCGCAACCGAGGCTTGGTCTGCCTAGCCCCCGGCCTTCTCCACCCCAGGCCGATGATCGCGGGGCTCCGGGTCCAAATTCCGGCTTTGCCACAGCAGATAGATCGCCGGGATGACAAAGAGGCTCATCAGGGGCGCGGTGATCATGCCGCCGACCATGGGGGCGGCGATGCGGCCCATGACCTCGGAGCCCACGCCCTCGAAGAGCAGGATCGGCAACAGGCCGGCGATCAGGGTGGCGACGGTCATGGCCTTGGGCCGCAGCCGCTGGACGGCGCCGGCCATGATGGCCGCTTTGAGATCGGCCCGGCTGTTGAGCCGCCCCTGCTCCCGGTACTCCGCCAGGGCGCGGTCGAGATAGAGCAGCATGACCACGCCGAACTCGGCCGCCACCCCGGCCAGGGCGATGAAGCCCACCGCCACGGCCACCGACAGGTGGTAGCCCAGCCACCAGACGAACCAGAAACCGCCGATCAGGGCGAAGGGCACGGTGATCATCACCAGCCAGGCCTCTCCTGCGCGGCGGAAGATGAGATAGAGCAGGACGAAGGTGATGACCAGGGTCAGGGGTACCACCTGGAGCAACCGCGCCCGGGCGCGCTCCAGGTACTGGTACTGGCCGGACCAGGCGAGGGCGTAGCCCGACGGCAGTTCGACCGCCTCCCTTACCCGGGCCTGGGCCTCGGCCACGTAACCTCCCAGGTCGCGATCGCGGATGTCGACATAGATCCAGCCATTGAGGCGGGCGTTCTCGCTGCGCAGCATGGGGGGCCCGTCGACGATGACCAGCTCCGCTACCTGGCCCAGGGGCACCTGGGCGCCGCTCGGGGTCACCAGGGGTAACTGGGCCAGCTTCTCCGGGTCATCCCGCCGCTCCCGGGGGAAGCGCAGATTCAAGGGATAGCGCTCCCGCCCCTCCACCGTCTGGGTCAGGTTCATGCCCCCGACGGCCACGGCGATCAGTTCGTTGATGTCGGCCACGCTCAGGCCCAGGCGCGCCGCCTCCAGGCGCTTGGGCCGGACCTCCAGATAGCGCCCGCCGCTCACCCGTTCGGCGATGACCGACTGGGTGCCGGGGATCGTGCGCAGGACCCGCTCGATCTCCTCGCCCAGGCGCTGGATCTCCGCCAGGTCCGGCCCGGCGATCTTGACCCCCACCGGGGTGCGGATGCCGGTGGCGAGCATGTCAATCCGGGTCTTGATGGGCATCACCCAGGCGTTGGTCAGTCCGGGGATGCGGACCCGCTGGTCGAGCTCGGCGATGAGCTGGTCTAGGGTCATCCCCTCCCGCCACTGGTCCCGCGGCTTGAGGGTGATGCTGGTCTCGATCATGGTCATGGGCGCCGGGTCCGTGGCCGTCTCCGCCGGCCCCACCTTGCCGAAGACCCGCGCCACCTCCGGGACGCTGGCGATGAGCCGGTCGGTCTGCTGCAAGAGCTGCTGAGCCTTGCCCGCGGACAGGCCCGGTAGGCTGGTGGGCATGTAGAGTAGGTCGCCCTCGTCCAGTTCGGGCATGAACTCCGTGCCCAGGCGTTGTAGGGGATAGACCACGCTGGCCAGCAGCAGGACGGCCAGGACCAGGGTGGTCTTGGGGGCCGCCAGCACCCCCCGCAGCAGGGGCCGATAGAGGCGCATCAGCAGCCGGTTGAAGGGGTTGGCCTCCTCGGCGGGGATGCGGCCGCGGATGAAGTAGCCCATCAGCACCGGCACCAGGGTCACCGCCAGGCCCGCGGCGGCGGCCATGGCGTAGGTCTTGGTATAGGCCAGGGGCGCGAAGAGCCGGCCCTCCTGGGCCTCCAGGGCAAAGACCGGGATGAAGCTCAAGGTGATGATCAGCAGGGAGAAGAACAGGGCCGGCCCCACCTCCCCCGCCGCCTTGGCGATCAGGTCCCAGTGGGCCTGGCCCTCCGGCGACACCCCACCATGGGCCTGGCGGTAGCGCTCCAGGTGCTTGTGGGCGTTCTCGATCATCACCACCGCGGCGTCGACCATGGCGCCGATGGCGATGGCGATGCCGCCCAGGGAGAGGATGTTGGCGTTGATGCCCTGGTAGCGCATGAGGATGAAGGCCACCAGGATGCCCAGGGGGAGGCTGACCACCGCCACCAGGGCGGAGCGCAGGTGGAAGAGAAACACCAGGCAGACCAGGGCGACGACGACCAGCTCCTCGATCAGCTTCTCCCGTAAATTGGAGACCGCATCCAGGATCAGTGGGGCGCGATCATAGGTGGTGAGGATCTCCACCCCCGCCGGCAGGCCGGGCTTGAGTTCCTCCAGCTTGGCCTTGACCGCGGCGATGGTCGCCAGGGCGTTCTCCCCCTGACGCATGACGACGATGCCGCCGGTCACCTCCCCCTCCCCGTCCAGCTCCGCCACCGCCCGGCGCATCTCCGGGCCGATCTCCACCCGGGCCAGGTCGCGCAACAGGATGGGCGTACCGTCCGGGCCCACATCGATGGGGATGGTCTCGATGTCCGCGATCGAGGTGATGTAGCCCCGGCTGCGCACCATGTACTCCGCCTCCGCCAGCTCCAGCACCGAGCCGCCGACCTCCTGATTGGCGGCGCGGATGGCCTGGGTCAGGTGGCCGAGGGGGATGCCGTAGGCGCGCAGGCGTTCCGGATCCGCCACCACCTGATACTGGCGGACCATGCCGCCCACCGTCGCCACCTCCGCCACCCCAGGGACGGACTGCAACTCCAGCTTGAGGAACCAGTCCTGGAGGCTGCGCAATTGGGCCAGGTCATGCTGCCCGCTTCGGTCCACCAGGGCGTAGCTGAACACCCAGCCGACCCCGGTGGCATCCGGTCCCAGGCGAGGAATGGCGCCCTCAGGGAGCTGGCCGGCGACCTGGCTGAGATACTCCAGCACGCGGGAGCGGGCCCAGTAGAGGTCGGTGCCATCGGCGAACAGCACGTAGACGTAGGAGTCGCCAAACAGGCTGTAGCCGCGCACCGTGACCGCCCCGGGCACCGCCAGCAGGGCGGTGGAGAGGGGGTAGGTGACCTGGTCCTCCACCACCCGCGGCGCCTGCCCCGGGAAGCTGGTGCGGACGATGACCTGGACATCGGACAGGTCGGGGATGGCGTCCAGGGGCGTCTGGCGGAGGGACTGGAGGCCCCAGGCCGTCAGCAGCAGGGTGGCGAGCAGGACCAGGAAACGATTGCGGATGGACCAGTGAATCAGATGCTTCATGACCGTGCCCTCGCCAGCAAGGCAGGGACGAGGATCGCGAGCGACCGGTAGCGCTTGGTGATCCGATAAGGCTCAGTGGTGATGATGGGCATGATCCACCTCCTGGCCGCCGCTCCGCCCGGCATCCCCGGGTGCCTTGTCTGCCCCAGAACCCTCTCTGGCCACTTCCTCAGCACCGCCCCCTGAAGTTAGCCGCTGGAAGCTGGCCCGCAGGCTGGACTCGGAATCGATGAGGAACTGCCCGGAAACCACCACCTCGTCCCCCTCCTTCAGGCCGGCGAGGATCTCCACCTCGCCCCCCAGCCGGGCGCCGGGCGTGACGTCCACCGGCTGGAAGCGACCCTCGCCCAGGGCCAGGACCACGCT
>WBZM01002173.1_pt1 | contig 17253 bp, 7 predicted proteins | sample 5204271 | NCBI WGS metagenome assembly WBZM01 (sample SAMN12344346, study PRJNA552823) | activated sludge metagenome | biome: Activated sludge suspended growth; feature: Nitrification reactor; material: Wastewater; isolation source: activated sludge from nitrification reactor of wastewater treatment...
TTCCGACATCACGAATAATCGGATGCCCTCACCGATCGCAGTCAACATCACCACTGCGGCGATGCCGACTGCGATCCCGAGCGACGTCAGGAAAGAACGCATAGGCTGCGCGGTTACTGCATTCGCTGATAGGAATAGGGTATCGAAAAGCCTCATCTTTTGTCAGCCTCGCCGATTAAGGGCGACGACGGGGTCGAGCCTAGCCGCGCGCCGCGCGGGCGCGATACCGAACAATAGCCCGGTAGCCACCGCAACTGCGATGGCGCTCAAGAAAGCCCAGAGCGGCATCTGCAGCGGAAACGCCGGAAGCATCTGCATTACGAACCATGCCAACAGCAAGGCGGCAGTGATACCGAGCATGGCTCCAGCGAGAGACAATAGTGCCGATTCCCACAAAAAAAGCGTTAAAATGTCCCCGGGTCGCGCACCAATCGCCTTCAATAAACCAATCTCAGATGTGCGCTGATAGACCGAGACCAGCATCACGTTCATGATCAGGATTCCCGCGACCACGAGCGAGATGGCTGCGATGCCTCCGACTGTGAGGGTCACGGCGCCAAAGATGCGGTCGAAAGTCTTGAGCACGGCGTCCTGGGCAACAACGGTAACGTCTTCCTCGCCATTATGGCGACGTTGGATGATATCCAAAATGTCGCGCTCGGCGAGCTTGACACCTTGGCGGCTCTTGGCCTCTACCAAAATCCGCAGCAGCGAGTAAGTATTGAACAGGGCCTGGGCAGACGCAACCGGAATGATGACTACCTCATTGAAATCAATACCAATAGATTGTCCCTTATCCGCCATCACCCCCACCACCCGGAAGCGCCTGTCGTTGAGACGTATCCAGGAGCCCAACGGGTTTCGCTTGCCGAAAAGCTCCTGCTTGACACGCGATCCCAGGACACAAACTGATGATGCCCGGGTCGGTTCGCTATCGGGTAGAAAACTGCCCTGCACCAACGCCAGCTGTCGGACATTCAGGAGTTCGGGGGTTGACCCAAGCACCTCGACATCGCGTGCACGCCCGCCGGCCGACGCCGGCGCCGACCCGAGGATGAGGGGCGCGACATGCACCACCGCGGAACTGCGATAGAGTGCCATGGCATCCTCCAACGTCAACCCTCTCGGAATGGCGCCGCTAGCGAGCTGGGGTTGAGCACCCGCAGTCTCGGACTTGCCGGGCAGGATCACCAGCAGGTTACTACCGAGCGTGGTAAATTCAGCAACGATAAAGCGCCTTGCGGCATCACCCAGCGAGGTGAGCAGGACAACAGAACAGACACCGATGGACATTGCCAGCAGCAGCAAGGCTGTACGTAAGCCGAAGCCGCGCATAGCGCCGACACTGAAAGCCACGGTATCCTCTAGCTTCATGCCGGACAGGTCACGGGCTGATTGCTCGGAAGTGCATCTCCGGCGTTGTCATGGGCTGACTTGTTCAAATCCGAGACAATTATGCCGTCCGTGAGGTGCAATTGTCTGCGCGCTCGGGCGCCAAGCTCGGGGTCATGGGTCACCAGGAGCAGCGTGATACCCTGCCGGTTCAGCTGCTCCAGTGTTTCCATCACTGCGGCACCGGACGCGCGATCAAGGTTTCCGGTGGGCTCATCGGCTAGGATGATTTCTGGCTCCAGAACAACCGCACGAGCGATGGCGACGCGTTGTCGCTGCCCCCCTGAAAGCTGATCCGGTCGGTGATCAGCCCTATCGGCTAGCCGCATGACGGCGAGTAGTCGCTCAACTCGCACTCGGCGTTTCTCGGGATCCACACCGGCAAGCATCAGCGGCAACTGAATATTCTGGGCCGCACTCAACCGCGGGACCAGATGAAAAGACTGAAACACAAAACCGATCTTATTGAGGCGCACGTCCGCCTGCTTGTTATCGCTAAGCGCGGTGGTGTCGACACCGTCCAGCAGATACCGGCCCGAGTCTGGGCGATCGAGCAATCCGATGATGTTGAGCAGTGTCGATTTGCCAGATCCAGATGTTCCCATGATCGAGACATAGGCGCCACGCTCGAAAGTAAGATCAATCCCGCGCAATGCGTGCACCTTCTCACTGCCCAACTGGAAGTGCCTATTGATGCCAGCGAGCCGGATCATTGCAAGACTACAGAACGCCTAGCGAAGGCACCATTGACGACGCCATCGACATCCACTGATGTGACCACCAACTCTCCATCGGCGACGCCGTCGATGATCTCCGTGTGGTCCCAATTCGACAGCCCAACTATGACTTGGCGCTCATGCAGCTTACCAAGATCTGGATCGAAGACGAATAAGCGGTCTAGCCCCACTATTGCCTCGGTCGGTACACGCAGTACCCGCTCGCGCACTTCAAGAAGAACTTCAATGTTGGCGCTATAGCCAGCAATAAGTGGCTTAATATCGGCTACGTCATCGAAAGACACCTCAATATCGACCGTACGGGCCTGCTTCTCATAGTCCTGGACAAACGGTGCGACGCGCTTGACATGCCCCGCAAAACGCTTGTCACCGAATGCATCTAGGGAAATCCGGGCGGGCATGCCGGACTCTACCTGCGGGGCATCCACTTCGTCGATGGGCGCGATGACGAAGAAACAGCCGCTGCCGATGATATCAATGATCGGCGGCGTCGGGATACCCGGCGGCGAAGGCGTAACGTACTGAAGCAAATCACCGTTCACTTTTGCGACGACCCCGTCGAAGGGCGCGATCAGACGAGTCCGCGTAAGCTTGGCCTGCCCCAATTCTTGCTGCGACTGGCTCACCTTGACGCCGGCCTTTGCCGCTTCGCATTGCGCGGCACGCGCCTTCGCCTCTGTAACCGACTTGTCTGTCTGATCCGTGGAGACCGAACCGCGGCTCTCGAGCGACACCAGCCGCTCTGCTTCCCGCTGCGCAACTTCGGCCTGCAGACAGGCGGATATCGCCTCGCTCTCTGCTTTTAACTTTTGACTGTTAGCAAGCGCAATCTCAGCCTTAATGTCATCGTTCCATAGTTCGAGCAGTAATGTGCCGGCTTTGACTCGGTCCCCTTCCTGAACCTCGAGACGGGCGATCTGCCCGCCAACACTCGGGGTCGGTGAGGATCGTTTACATGCCTCCACCGTGCCGGCCCTTGTGTTCGCAACAATATGATCCACCGATCCATACTCTGCTGCCTCGACGACAACCTCCACAAGCTCAACCTTGGTCGCCTGCAGATAAGTAAGCACACCGAGGCCGACCGAGCCAAGGACCAACAAACCCCTAAGCAAGAATCGCTTCAACAAGGATTAACCTCTAGCGGCTGGAACAACAAGCAGGGCCTTCAGCAAGACTTCGGATTAAACCGGTGTCAGCCTTTGACATTAACATAGATAATGGTAGCAGCAGAGCTCTCGGTCGTCGAAGCTTTAGGCGCCCTCGCCACCAGCGCCGCCAATCGTCGGTACGTCCGTCCAACCGACAACATGGTCGCCTTCTTGCCGAGTCTCGATCCATTGCCCGCCGACGCAGACCCGCTCATCATCGATCCCAGTGAGCGCAACGGCGAGGGGCCCACAGCAAAGTCCGGCACCCCTCGCCTTAGCAGCTGCTTCCTTGGCGACCCAGGCACGTGTCACCCAAACATCAAACTCGGTTGCGGGCAACAGGGCTAGCTCGTCGCGCGTAAAGGCCGTAGCAAGGAAAGCCTGGTCCCTTGGCTGAATAAATTCAATGTCGATCCCGACATCTATACCCTCGGCAACGATCGCGGCAGCAACCGTGGATTTGTGTGCGATCGATAGCCGCAAATCCCGTTTCCACGGACCTGTTGCGATAGGTCGGCCATCTGCATTATTTGTGAGGTGGATCTGAACCGGAAACACCTTATCCATGCCACTGCGCCAAAGCACCTGTCGGACCGCATCCTTGGCCGCGATTCTGCCCAGCAGCCAGGCGCGTTGGTCCGGCCCATATTTACGTTCATACTCGAAGCGTTCCTCACTGTCGAGATATACACGCGCTACAAAGTATCTCGTGGCGCTCGTACGCCAAGACTCTACAGCAATACAGTACCCCCCCGGCCGCATCTCGCCATATGCATAATTTCCAGGGAAGGCCATGACTTGCCTCATTGGAGTGTTGATCTCGAAGCGGTTGTCGACGCGTCCAGTAATCCTTACCCAGACTTGATTGTCCTCGTAAATCTCTTGATCTACCCGTATTGACCCCTCTGTCAGTTCCCGTAGCTGCTGACTACAAATCATGGGCCTACCAACATCCGGCGGCGGACCGAAGAACTCAATGCGATCCATTCGGAAAGGCAGTGCGACCCGTGCCGTCTTGCAGAAGGCACCTACCCAGTATCCAGTGAGTTGACCGGATGCGTCTACGAGCGATCCCGGGGCATCGGTGCGCACGACCGTAGCAAGGAGGCCTTCACGGCCGGCGGCATCGACGCTCAGCACGCTCTGATACCGGGGCCCATGGAAATTCCAACGTTCCCCGTAGAATGCCTGAGCGCCAATTGGCGGCACTTCGATCGGTCCGGTATAAACTGCTTGAGGAATGGGGGCCATGGCATACCGGTCCGCCATGATCACGGTTGCGTGGAAATAGTCGCCGATACGCATCTGTATGCGGTCAACACCGTCAAACTCTGCCGTAATTTCGATATCCATCGCAGGCTCGACCTCCATCCAGCGCAATGCCCGTATACGCTCCATCGCCACCGGGATGAGTTCCGGCACAAGCTCCTGCGCAAGTGACAACAGTTTTTCGAGTGAACTGGCCATCGGTACCACCGGAAAGCGATCTCGAAACACCCGCCAGCCTTCGGGAACGGGGACAAAACAGTGGTCAATGAGCTCGGGCATCTCTTCCAAGCTATAGCGTTGCTTAAACACGACCTGGCGGCGTTCCAAGGGATTTTGCCTTCGCGTGGCTGGCGAGCGCCGCTCCCAAGCAGCCATCACCTCGTTCGAGGCTGCCGCGATATCGGCCTGAACCCGAACGAATTCGCGCATAATTGGATCGTACTCGTGTGCTTGCGCATCAATTAGATAAGGCGCTAAGCTCGGAATCGGTGAAGCCGCATTCGAATCGAATGCATGGGTGATCTTCACAAGTGGGGCAGCGAGAGGTAGTTTAATGACTTCCCTAGGTGCAGTAACGGTGTGTGGTGTCGGCTTGAGTCGAAGACCCAATCTTTCTAAATTGATATCTGCGCCCTCGCACCAAAGCCCCGCTACCAATCGACGCAGCTGCCGCATGCCGGGGACGCCCGCCTCGCAGACAGATATAGCAATATGATCTTGATTCTTAAGGGTGTCATCGATAAAGCCCACCAACCGTCCAGTTCCGACCTGGATAAAGATGGAAAAGCCCTCTGCGAACAGGCGTTCGGTCAGCTCCCTGAACCGTACCGGTTGAACAAGATGCTCGACAAACAGCTTTTTGATCTGCTGTGGATCCTGCGGGTAGGTCGATACGGTTGTCGCCGACCAAATCGACAACGCAGCGGCATTGACCTGGAAGCCGGCAAAATGGCGCCACAGTGGTGCAACAAATTCCCGGAACAGATGCGAGTGAAATCCGGAACGGAAGGGTAGAATTTCCGTCAGAACCCCCTTGGCACGAAGCCGTTGAGCTGCCTCACCGATGCTCGTGTCAGTCCCGCAGAGGATCACTTGATGCGGACAGTTGTCATGCGACACCGAGATGCGCTCAAGTCCGGCGATTGCTTCATGCGCCACCTCAACAGGACAACCTGCGGCTGCGAATGCAACGCCAGGAACGGCAACCTCCAGCGAAGGTGCCATCCGCTCGATAAAGGTATCCGCATCTTCCTGGGAAGTGATACCAGCGATGACCATAGCGGTCCACTCGCCGATGCTATGGCCTCCAACCGCTTCGGGCCGGATGCCCAGATCAATTAGAACCTTGGTAAACCAGCGGCCAAGGGCAACAATTCCTGTGCTGATGCCGACCAGACTGTCTTGCGTATTATGCAAGGGCGGGGGCGCCCAATTGAAATTATGTGCCACGTCGTCAATTCGTGGCTCAAATCGGCCATCGAGACCTGGGTACATAAAGATGATACGGCCGCCGCGCTTGATCAGTCCATCTGGGGAGTACCAAATGCCGTTTCGCCCTCGCCAGGGCATACCACGGCTGACGACCTTGATCGCCAACTCGATACGCTCTGGGGTCGGGTTCTCCAAGGCAAGCCGGTGATGCCCGTTTGATGCTCCCCAGTGGCCCTCCTTGAGCGCACAAATCATGGCCTCAGCGTCGTTGGACTCAATCAGCCAGACATCTGGCGGACGCATGAGCGGCACCCGTGACATGGCTTCCGTCTGCGGCGTATCGAATGCCTCTAAAACAACATGTGCGTCGATTCCTCCAAATCCAAAAGCGTTGATTGCCGCGCAAAGCGATCTCTTGTCTTCCCACGGCTCCCCCCTACTCAGCACACGAAACCCGGTTTCCACCAATAACGGATGCGGCTCTTCGCAGTGCAGGGTTGGCGGCAAGAAGCGATCATGTATCGCCAATGCCGTCTTGATCAGCGACGCCGATCCAGATGCCGGCATCGCATGTCCAATCATGGACTTAACGCTGCCGATAACCGGCAGACGCGGAAGTTGCCGTCCGAAAAACTGTCTAATCGTCGTCAACTCCACCCGATCGCCTTGAGGGGTGCCCGTACCATGGGCCTCCAACAATCCGATACTCTGGGGATCAATCCCCGCTTCGCGCCAAGCTCGCTTCAATGCCAGCAACTGACCGCCAGCACTGGGTTGCATTAGGCTGCGCGCCCGCCCATCGCTTGCAACACCAACACCGCGAACAGTGGCATAAACGCGATCGCCGTCGCGCTGCGCATCCGTGAGCCTCTTCAGGATCAGGACGCCGATTCCTTCGCCGATCAACAGCCCATCAGCACGCCGGTCAAGAGGTCTTATCTGCTGACTACGGCTAATCGCTCCCAACCGGCTGAATGCATTCCAGAAGTAGAGATCATCACAGAGGTGGATCCCCCCGGTAATAACCACATCAGCAGTACCACTGATCAACTCCCGAACTGAATGCTCCAGTGCCACTAGCGAGCTCGCGCATGCGGCATCGACGGTATATGCAGACCCACTTAGATCGAAACGGTTGGCCACTCTCGAGGCAACAAGATTGGGAACAAGCCCCATGATCATGTCACTTCCATACGGACCAGCTTGCGCGTTGAGGTGCGCTTTGATTTCGGCAAGTTGCAATTCCGAGATCTGCGGTAACAATGCACGTAGCGACTCGGTAATCTGATAGGTGGTCCGGGCATGCTGGAACGCCGCTGCGGTGGTGATACCTGGATAACCGCCACGTCCGAAGATGACAGCCGTTCGCTCACGATGTACGAACGCGTCGGGTGAAATTCCGGCATCTTCGAACGCCTGCGAAACCAGTTGCAGAGTCAGCATCTGGTCGGGTTCTATGCCCTTGGCCGCGACAGGCATTACCCCGTAGAGAAGAGGTTCAAAATCGGCCTCTGCTCCCAAGAAGCCTCCCCGCCGACAATATATCCGATCGGTATCTGCTGAAGTCGGATCATAAAAAACCGGGTCCCAACGGCCCGGAGGCACTTCGGTAATCGCATCGAATCCGCTTGCGAGATTCCGTCTGTATGTCTCAAGATTCGGCGCCCCAGGAAACATGCAGGCCATACCAATGATGGCCACAGAGTAATCATTTCTCTTCACTGTCTTTAGAAAATCTCGTGCCCCTAAATGCAACCGGCGACAAAACTACGGCCGGGCTTAGATGATGGCCTCTCGGCTGACAGCAGCAGGCTCCGCAGCGATATAGATGACTTGTGTCTCTTTGCAGTCCGTGCGCCCCAGCTCTTCCATCAGGCACGCAATGCCCTGCTGTGGAGGGATTAACCCTATTCCACGGCTAGCATAGGCTTCAGCCAGCGCATCCGAGACCATTCCAGTCCCACCCCAGGGCCCCCAGTCGACTGATAGTACGCGTCCGGCAATCTGTTGCTGTAGGCGCAGTGCGGACTTATCCAGCACGTCTCCCGCTGCGGCATAGTCTATCTGTCCACGATTACCGAAAACGCCGGAAACGCTTGAGAAAAACACCACGAACGAGGTATCGCGCTTGAGCTTTGCTGTAAGAACACGAGCAGCGTTGATCTTGGTATCGAAGACACGATCGAAGGACGACGGCTCTTTATCTACAAGCAGCTTGTCTTCAATAATTCCGGCGCCATGAATTATGCCATCCAGACGGCCGAGCCGCTGGTAAATGTCATCGATTAGGGAGCCAAAACGCAGTTCGTCTCGCACATCCAGCGAGTGATACTCGCAGGAAGATCCCGCTCGGTCGATCTCGCCGAGGGTATGGAGAATCTCACGTGCACACATGATGCGGTGACATTCCGCATTGATGCTCTTCGGGTCCTTGAACCGTACCTCAGCACTTAGAGCGGTGCGCAACTCGGCAAGAGTATGTGCATCCGGGAAGATACTGGCATCCTGTGCGTCCGGAAGGGGGGACCGTCCAACGAGCACCAAGCGACATTGGAATCGCCTTGCCAGCTCGATTGCGACACCTGCTGTTATACCCCTTGCACCACCAGTGATCACGACCACGGACTCCGGGGTCAGGAATAAATCACCCTCTTCCGGAATCTCTTCGGCTAACACTAACCGTAGCGTCGCGCGGCGTCCGTTGCGGTAACCAATTTCCGCTGGGGAATCAATGGTTGCTAGCTCGGTGATGAGAATCAGTGCTAGCGACTCGGGGGGGGTGTCGGGAGCAATATCAATAGTCCTAACCTGGATCTCGGGATGTTCCTTAGCCACTGTCTTCATCAAGCCCGAGATCCCGCCAATCATCAGTTCTCCATTCAAGCCGTGGGTGCGGCCGAATCTTCCCCCCAGTGCAGTCACGGCATAGAGCAGCCCCACTTGTCTAGTAGCTGACTTTCGTGCCACTGCGAATAGCTCCCTGACGAGATCAGGTTCGTGTGGCTCGCGCAGGGCTGTGAGATAGACAACGCCGTCCAAGTCGGGCCAAGGAGCATTCTCTTGCAGCGCGACCGCCGTGGCCCCATGCTTCTCTAACTCCATTCGCAGGCTATCGCCAAATGGTCCGTTCGGCCATGTGAAGCCGATACGCTTTCCACGGATGCTTCGGAAATCCGTCACAGCTTCAGGCAGTTCTTCCAGCACAGGCACATATCGACGGACGCGAATCTCAGATGTATTCGCTCCCTCTGATCCTATTACCTGCGTAATGTCATTTGGATCATTTCGCTTTTGTTGAAGGCAGTCGAGGATATCCCTTAATGTCTTCTTCGCTGCCAGCTCCTCAATCATTTGATCACGGCTCTGATCATCATCCTGGACGACTCCTACCTGATTGGACAAAGCCCCGAGGATCTCTACACGCTTTATAGAATCGATGCTAAGCTCAGCCTCCAAATCCATGTCTAACCCCAGCATCTCTGATGGATAGCCTGTCTTCTCGCTCACCAGGGCTAGAAGAGCCTTCTCGATGTCAATCAAATTCTCAGCAGGGCAAAGACCTCCTGATGGTTCCTGTTCCAACGGCAGCTCCGCCTGAGTCCACAGCCAGTCAAGGATTTCCCGCAAGGTCTTCATCGCAGCCAGTCCCTCGATAAGACGATCACGGTCCTGGCCGCCAATCCGATTGATGCCGACCTCATCCGCCAAGGTCCCTAGGATCTCGACTCGCTTGATGGAGTCGATACTTAATTCCGCTTCCAAATCCTGATCAAGACCCAGCATTTCCTTCGGATAACCGGTCTTGTCGCTCACTAACGATAGTAAACTGGCTTCGAAGTCCAATGCGCGGATACCCTTGGCGCGTGGCGGCGCACCCAGCTGTCTCTGACTGTCATCCGTTACATTCTGCGCCGCCAGCCAACTGATTATCTCTCGCAGGGTCTTTTTCGCGGCCAGTTGCTCGACCAAATGGTCTCGATCGTTTGTCCCGTCACCGTTGATACGTAGCTGCTTTTGGAGTTCGCCGAGGATCTCTACACGCTTAATGGAATCGATGCTGAGATCCGCCTCTAGGTCCAGATCCAATCCCAGCAGATCCTTTGGATAACCGGTTTTATGACTCACGATCGACAGCAATTCGGCTTCCATATTCGCAGGGTCAATCCCCACAGTCTGCTCTTCTTTCAATTCGGCAGCCTTTGGCGCGGACTCGGCCAGGACCCGCGCATTCACTGATTGAGAGGTGGAGGTCCCCCGGGCCTCAATCTTCTTTGGCAGTGTACCCAGATCCAGCCCAAGATATCCGATCATGACATCACGCTGCGCCGCCGCGAACTCCCGCAGATTCTCCAGATAGCTCAATACGGCCGTATCCGTTAATGGTGCAGGGGCTGCTGCAGCCGGTACGTTACGGGTAGGCAAATAAACCGGATCCGCCGCAGGTCGTAAGCGATTTTGTGGGACCTGCCCGTTGATCGGTCGAGCGAGCCAGCCGTTGATCTTCCATGCCGTCTTTGGCGGCTCTAGAGACTCAGGATTATCAAGCTCAAGCTGAACAGTATGGCGTCCTTCGAAGAGAAATGTGGTGTCGATCTCCTTACCGGCGACGGCCAAGCCCCCCAGTACCCGCAGCAAACCGCGCAAGCCGGATCCTCTATCAGAATCGCAGGCGATGCATTGGTGTGGCTTGTCCTTTAGAATCATTCCCACCAAGCCGGTGAGCACCTTGCCCGGACCAACCTCAATGAAGGTCCGAATACCGGCCTCGTACATATTGTTGATCTGATCCACGAAGCGAACGGGCAGTGCGACCTGTTCGGCTAGAGTCCGCTTGATCGAATCTGCGACATTCACATAGGGAGCCGCCGTGGTATTCGACCAGACAGGAAGACGTAGCTCGCCAACAGACATATCTTCGAGATAGATACCCAATCGTTTCTGAGCACCAGCAACGACCGGACTATGGAATGCGGCCCCGACTGGCAGCGCATGCGCCATTATCCCGGCGGAATGCAGCTGCGCCTTGGCGTTGGCGATGGCTTGCTCCGTTCCGGAGACGACTACCTGTTCGGGGGCATTGTGGTTAGCGATGACAACGCCTTCGACCCTGTTGAGCAGTGCCTGGATTCTGTCGACTCTCTCCGCGACGGCGAGCATCCGACCGGGCTCTGTTCCAGCCGCATCAATGATGGCCTCCGCACGCTCATGACTCAATGCCAGCAAATCTTCATCGCTGAACGCCCCCCCCATCGCAAGCGCGACCAACTCGCCATAGCTATGTCCGCCGGCACAGTCGGGGTCAATACCAGCGCGGCGCAACAGCTTGGCAAGAGCGAGTTCGACGATGCCAAGACACGGCTGGGCGCGGCGTGTGTCTGTGATATCCGCCATCTGCCGATCCGCTCGAGCCTGACTCCAAGCTGCTGGGGGGATCAGGCTCTCGATCCAACCCTTTCCAAGCTCGAGCAACGGGCGTAACTCAGGAAACGTGATGAAGAGATCCCGCTGCATACCTGGACGTTGCGAGCCTTGACCGGGGAATAGGAATGCAATCTCGCCGGCTTGCTCCCCCGCGGCAAACACATCCTCCGCAATCCGACCGGACACAAGCCCCGAGAGTTTAGCTTTGAGATCCTCCAAGGATTCCGCGACCAATGCAAATTGAACCCTCCCCTCGCCTTGGCTGGCAAGGGTGGCAGCTAAATCGCGCAACTTAAGACCGAGGTTCCTTTCGAGCAGCGTAAGAAGCTTCCTCGCCTGCCCGAGTGCCATCTGTTGATCACCCCCGCGCAACAGCAGCAGTTCCCATGGCCAATGTTCAAATCCCTTGGCCGGAGGTTCGCCGCCGTTATACGAACTCATGACGGTATGGAAATTTGCCCCCCCGAAACCGAAGGCACTGACACCGGCACTACGCGAAAGCTTGAGCCAAGGCCTCGGGTAGTCGGACAAGGTAAAGGGGCTCTTATCTTCCTCATATTCGGGATTTGGTCGGTTGATGTTGATCGTCGGTGGCAGGATACCGTGGTAGAGAGATTTCGCAGCCTTAATCAGGCTAGCCAGTCCCGCAGCACACTTGGTATGCCCTATCTGGGACTTTACAGACCCCAGCGTACAACTGCCAGGAGAGACCCCATCATCCTCAAAGACCTGGTTCAGTGTTCTAAGCTCGGTGCGATCGCCCACGACCGTTCCGGTACCATGGGCCTCGACCAAACCGACGTCCTGGGGTCGCAACCCTGAAAAAGCATATGCGCGACGTACAGCACTCACCTGGCCCTTGGTGTTCGGCGCCGTCAAGCCCAATGATCTTCCGTCGCTTGAAGTGCCGATGCCCTTGATGACGGCATAAATACGGTCACCATCGCGTTCTGCGTCTGCCAGGCGCTTCAGGACCACACAGGCCACAGCCTCTCCGAGGACTGTCCCATCGGCCTCACTATCAAAGGTCCGGCAGTACGGCGCCCGGGACATCGCATGAACCCCTGAAAATAGAAGGAAATCATTGATGCTATTATGTAGATCCGCAGCACCGCATAGGACCATATCGCTGCGGCCTAGAATTAATTCTTTTGCCGCCGAATCCAGAGCTGCCAAGGACGAGGCGCAGGCGGCGTCCACCGACATATTGAGCCCGCCCAGATCAAGCCGATTAGTGATGCGGCCCGCAATGACATTGGCCAGAATGCCAGGGAAAGAGTCCTCCCGTAGCCGCGGAAGATGCTCATCAAGCTCCGGGGGCAGTTCCCCGACCAGTTGGGGATAAAGCGAACGGAAGCCGTAAGCGGCTGAGATATCAGAACCAGCCTCGGCACCGAACACCACTGATACCCGGGAACGATCGAAGTCTCCGTGAAGGTATCCAGCATCATCCAAGGCGCGGCGAGCGACTTCAAGGCTGATCAGCTGTGCTGGATCAATGGTGGACAGTGACTGGGGTGGTATTCCGTATTCCGTGGGATCGAAGATAATATCTCCCAAAAATCCACCCCATTTGGAGGGGGTCCTATCCCCGTCGTTCGAGTCAGGGTTGAAGTAGTGCCTCGGATTCCAACGCGCCGGGTCGACTTCCGAGAAGCAGCGCACACCTTTGATAATGTTTGACCAGAAGGTATCGATATCCTCTGCCCCAGGAAATACGCCCGCCATACCCACAATGGCGATATCAAGCGGTTGCGCCTCCTCCTCGGGAGCCACCTCGTGAACCAGTGCTTGGAGATATTCGGGGATTCGTTCAGTAACCTCTTTATGCAGATCTTCGACAGTAATCACACGCTCCCGCATCGTGGCAACATCGCCGATCATATACATGCCTTCCTGGCGCTGCTTCTCCTCCTCGACTGGTAACAGCTCCGAGCCGAATCGCTTAACACCTTTCGAAGCGATTCGCAATCGGCCGAGATTGAGCGTTTCGAGAGTTGCCCAAACTTCTTTTGGATCCGTACCTGCCTGATCCAAGCGCTGGCGCTCGGCGAGGAAAGAGCGGACATAAGGCGAGTCGATGCAACGAGTCGCGTGACCAGGAGCGGTCTCCAGTAGTACTGTCCGCGCACAAGCGATTGCTTGGTCTTGATAGGTCTGCAATATGGCTCCGCAGGCAACAGCCTCCTCGGTGAATAAGTAAGCAGTACCCATCAAGATCCCGATTTTTGCACCTTTAGCTGCCAAAGATGCAGTCATCGCCGTGATCATAGCCGCTGATCGGGTATCATGAATGCCACCAGCAAAGACAACAAACAGTTCACGTGGCCGCGGAAACTGCATCAGGACGTCGATCTGTTGTTGCCATAGCAAGAAGCTGAATCTCGGGCCGATATGCCCGCCGCATTCACGACCTTCGAAGATGAATCTGCGCGCGCCGTCCGCGAGAAACAGCTCGAGTAGACCTCGAGATGGCACATGCAGATAAGCTGCGATCCCCTTTTCTTCCAAAGCGCGGGCCTGAGTCGGACGCCCCCCGGCGATGATAACCACCGGCGGCATAACCTCCTCGATAACCGCAAACTGCTCGCTGCGCAGGTCCTGATCGACGAACCCAAGAATTCCAACACCCCAGGTCCGACCATTAAAACGGGCCTTGGCTTCGTTGAGCAGCTTCCGACACGCGGATTCTCGAAGCATCGCCAATGCGATAAATGGAAGGCCACCGGCATCTGCGACAGCAGCGGCGAAATCTACGGTGTCGCTGACTCGGGTCATAGGCCCCTGGAGAATCGGGTAGCGGATACCGTGAAAATCCGCCAGCGCCCCTCCCTCAGCAAGGGATACATTCTGCGCCGCACCCGCAAGCGCCTGATCCATAGTTCTTTCCAACCCACTCACCAACCTACCGGCAGTCGGGAAGCGCTGGGAGAGCGACGCGGCAAGCGACGCGTCCTGACCGCAGGGGATCAACTGAGTCTTGAAATCCCCGATGCCAAGCAGAGCTTCGATCGAGTGACCCTGGCTTCGATCCGGGATGGGAATGTCCGGACGCTGGAAGACTCGGAACATATCGATCACAGCAGTCTCACTGCCATCCATCGAAGAAATCGCATGCCTAACTGTATCTGGCAGAGTCGACTCCTTGACCAGCGCCAATTGTGCGTCGATGACGACGCCGGCGGCTCCGCCAGCAATACACGCCGCTGCCGTGTTCAGGCCAATACCGCCCTGCACCCAGATCGGCAGGCTAACCTCACGAACAAGTTGTTGAAACAATATAAATGCGGAAGTGTCGCCTATCCGGTCTCCAGATTCAGCGCCCTTGGCGATAAGACCCGAAACACCTGCTGCAATCGCACGCCTTGCTTCCTCTAGTTCTGTAACCTGAGCAAGCACGAGACGAGGACTCCACGCCATCGCGTTGTATTCAGGCCCCTGCAGCACAACAATAACGTTTTCAGGTACCTGGGACGGCGAAAGTTCCGGATCAGCAAATACGGCGAGTCGCCGTGCTCCACTCTCAATCAAGCTCGCAAGTGTTGTGGACACATCTCCTTGCGGGGTCCCACGGCCATCGCAAACGACGAGCGCATCCGTCTTCCCCAATGCGCGCAAAAGCCCAATCTGCAGGTGACGAAATGGGTTTATGGCGACAACTCGGGCCGTCAAGCCAGGGCCTCCTGCGTCAACCAAATCCTGGCGTATGCCGATGTGCATTAGCACCTTACCTCTACCTTGTACTGACTAATCGAACGAACAAAGGCAAGACGAAATCAAACTGTGCCGATCGACTAGGATTGTAAGCCAGTGATGGAACAATGGCGTTGAACGATGAACCCCATGGCCGACCATTTAGCGAGACAAGTTTGCATGCGTGCTGTCATATTTCGACTGGGTTGTTATCATCGGCATTCTGCCGGGAATGAGCCATTCCATGGCAATGGCAAGCTATCTCAGCGCACGGAGCACTGAACTGTTAGAACCCCCTGAGCCGAGCCGAAGGGTGACGCGCTATGCACTAACACCAATGTGTAGCGGGCACGTGGGCCGGAGCTACACCCTAGCTCACAGATTCCTACCCTACATCGGGAGCTACAATTTATGTACACGCAACTAAGTGAGCTCAGCAGTGGCCAACCCGCCTTTGTTGCCCTGCATGCATATTTGTCAGGTGGTGTCATCCGGTGGAGAGCCCCCCCTCGAACCAGTAATACTCGCAAGTATCGGCTACGAAAAGGGCAGTCTACTCAACCGTCTTGGCAAATTTCTCGATTCTGCTCAGCCCAATGCGCTGAGGTAACAACGCTCATACCAGCCTTGGTGCGTTCAAGCGTGCCATTATTCAGCGTTAGCTATGCGGGAAAGACTGCCATTTCGTATTCAGCGGCCTAAGCCGCTGAATACGGGGCGATTCGGAAACTACGATTTCGAATTAGGCGATGTAATTTGTTCAGGAATACCAATAAAATAGGGTCTCCCTAGTAAAGCTTGTTACCAGATACGGCATATACCGAACAGGAATTCTTTGCGGGAGCAAATCCGTGCCTTTGGCACATAGGCACCCTTGTTGAACTTGTTCTTTAGGAAGGACGGGGATGGCTTGAGCTGCCGGTAAACGAACATTATGGGTTCATCTTGCCATTTTGCTGCCCACTCTTTCGTATCAACACCCAGCTTGGACAAAAAAGACAGCATTGCTGGGTCAAGCCGACGATCTTCCAGATAAACCCACCCAAGACGCTTAGCCTTGTCCTTGAGCTGCGGGTCGTTAGGCCCGTACACCAGTGTCACGAAAGCGCCAGGGTTACCAGGCGACATCCAGTCAGGCAAGCACGCCAAAACGATACTGGTCGACGCGTCCAGGGCGCAAAGCGACCAGAAACGAACGTCAGTACTTGACGTGAAATTCGATCTTGCCCCACTATAGGTATCAAGATATGACGGTTTAGCGAACCGGATAATCGCCACGTTGCCGGGACGCTGCACGGTTACGCCAATGAGGTAAGAGGGTATGCCGGCACTACCCTCGACGGGAACCGTCGTTGGCATGAAGGGAAACGCCAACCGCTTCTCAAATTTAGTATACGACTGCTCGAGCGCCACCCTGCCAAATTGCAGCAAGTCAATCAAGTCTGGAGGGGGTACTTCACCGTAATTGACATCGCCCTTCAGGGTAGATGGGCAATCTACTTGAATCCCGGTTAGGGCATCAAACGCCTCAATCTTGGGAAGGGCCGCTTTGTTAAGAGAAGTGATGTCCGGGCCAAAGGGCGGGATACCTGGATTATCTATGGATTTCTTGTTTAGTGAATTGGCCCGATAGGCAATGAACGTAGAAAATCCATTCGGGATATCGAGCACATTCCTTGGATCGTAATCAATTCCTTCAGGTACGGGTACGCCCTCCGGTACTGCAAAGACAGTGAATGAGCGATCGGCCGATGCGAGCGGATTTCCATCTCGGAAAGGATGAACTCCGCCTTCGTCGTCTAGCTCAATCTCATGATCCGCCAGATCGTCGACGTCCACAAGTGATTCCTGTTCAAAAACGCCCAGCCCCAGAAGACTATCAATCACCACAGAACTTTCGAGGCTCATGTAACGTGCGAGTGGGAAGTTTCCCTTGAAACGGTAAATATAAGAACCAGGGTTAGCGATTGTAAAGTATGCGTACGCATTATTTGTATCTCCCCAATATGTTTTCGTTGCGTAGGGTCCTGTTGCTAAAGAAATCTGACCGCCCTCTAATTGCCAATTGCAAACCTGCCCTGCATATGCAGGGACAATCGACAAGGCCAAGACGGCTGTGCAAACCAGCTTGCGGATCATGGAGCATCTCCGATTGTTGC
>WBZM01002174.1_pt1 | contig 17249 bp, 17 predicted proteins | sample 5204271 | NCBI WGS metagenome assembly WBZM01 (sample SAMN12344346, study PRJNA552823) | activated sludge metagenome | biome: Activated sludge suspended growth; feature: Nitrification reactor; material: Wastewater; isolation source: activated sludge from nitrification reactor of wastewater...
TCGCGGCGAACGCGCGCGGCAAGGTTGCGGTCGTCGACACCAAGGAAGACAAGCTGACGGCCCTGATCGAGACCGGCGGGCAGACACCCCACCCCGGGCGGGGCGCGAACTTCAACCACCCGGTCTTCGGGCCGGTCTGGGCGACCTCGCACCTGGGCGACGAATCGGTGGCGCTGATCGGGACCGACCCGGAAGGCCACGCCGACAACGCCTGGAAGGTGGTCGACAGCTTCTACGCCCTTGGCGGCGGGTCGCTGTTCATCAAGACCCACCCGAACTCGACGCACCTCTACGTCGATGCGCCGCTCAACCCGGATGCGGAAACCTCGGCCTCGGTCGCGGTCTTCGACATCACGAAGATGACGGCCGACGCCGATCCCGAATTCACCACCCTGCCGATCGGCGAGTGGGCGGGCATCGCCGATGGTCAGCCGCGCGTCGTGCAGCCCGAGTTCAACAAGGACGGCACGGAAGTGTGGTTCTCGGTCTGGAACGGCAAAGAGAAGGAATCGGCCATCGTCGTGGTGGACGACAAGACGCTTGAACTGAAGAAGGTGATCAAGGATCCGAAGCTGATCACCCCGACCGGCAAGTTCAACGTCCTGAACACCAAGGACGACATCTACTGATGTCCCCCGGGGAAGGGCCGCTCGGCCCTTCCCCCCTTCCCTTCTTCCCACGGGAGCGCGAACCCATGAAGACCCCCGGCATGGTTCACCTTGTCGGCGCGGGGCCTGGCGACCCCGAGTTGCTGACGCTCAGGGCGCTGCGGCTGATCCGCGAGGCCGACATCGTTGTGCACGACCGGCTGGTCGCGCCCGAAATCATGGATCTGGTGCCGCAGACGGTGCGGCGCGTCTATGTCGGCAAGGCGTCCGGCTGCCATTCGCTCAGTCAGGACGGAATCAACAAACTTCTCGTCAGCCTGGCGCGGCAGGGCCTGACGGTCGTGCGCCTCAAGGGCGGTGACCCCCTGATCTTCGGGCGCGGCTCGGAAGAAGCCGAAATGCTGCGCGAGGCGGGCATTGCCGTCGACTACGTTCCCGGCATCACGGCCGCGCAGGGCGCGGCGAGTTCCACCGGCGTGCCGCTGACCCATCGCGGACTTGCGACCGGCGTGCGCTATGTCACCGGTCACCGTGCCGCGGATGCGACGCTTGAACTGGACTGGGACAGCCTTGCCAGCCCCGACACCACACTGGTCGTCTACATGGGCGCGGCGAACATGGCCGAAATCGCGCGGGAGCTCATCGCGCGCGGACTGGCCCCTTCCCTTCCGGTTCTGGCCATTGCCTCGGCCACAACGCCGCGCGAACGCTGCGTCGCAACGCGTCTGGACGAGGCGGCCGACGCCGCAGCGGGGCTTGAGGCGCCGGTTCTTTTCGTCGTCGGCGCCGTCGCAGGGCTTTACCGGACTTCGGCCCCGGCGCTGACCGAGGCAGAGCCCCCCCTGCGGATGGCCCATGCGTAGCCTTCTGGCATATCTGGCCATGGCGTTGCCGGCGCTGGCGGGCGGAATCGCCCCCCAGGATGCCAGCCGCCTTGAACACCTTGTGGTGCAGGACTGCGGGTCATGCCACGGCCTGACGCTGAAGGGCGGGCTCGGGTCCGACCTCACGGCCGAGAAACTGGACGGCGCCGCGCCCGAAACTCTGGCGTCGATCATCCTTGACGGCGTGCCCGGCACCGCCATGCCACCCTGGCGGCCCCTTCTGTCCGAGGACGAGGCGCTGTGGATCGCCAATTACCTGATCGAAGGAAAACACAGATGATCCGGCTTGCAGCCCTGCTGGCCTCGGCCGTTCTGGCCCTTCCGGCACTGGCCGACGGTATGGCGACCGGCGACCTTGGCCTTGTCATCGAACGCGAGCGCGGATCGCTGGTCGTGGTCGACCAGTCCGACCACGCGGCGCTGGGGCGGATCGAGGGCCTGGGCGACCTGTCGCACGCGAGCCTGACCTATTCGCCCGACGAACGCTTCGCCTATGTCTTCGGCCGCGACGGCGGCCTGACCAAGGTCGACATTCTGGAACGCAAGGTGGTGAACCGGGTGATGCAGGCCGGCAATTCCATCGGCGGCGCGATTTCGGACGACGGGCGGCTGATCGCCGTGTCGAACTACGAACCGGGCGGGGTACGGGTGTTCGATGCCGACACCCTTGAAATGATCGCCGACATCCCGACCGGCGCCAAGACCATCGGCCTTGTCGAGGCACCGGGCCGGCGCTTCATCTTCACGATGTGGGAGACGGGCGAAACCTGGATCGCCGACCTGTCGGGCAAGGAGCCGCAGGTCACGAAATTCACCGGCATCGGCAAGAACCCGTTCGACGCGGTGCTGACGCCGGACGGGCGCACCTACCTCATCGGCCTGTTCGGGGAAAAGGGACTGGTGTCGATCGACCTGTGGTCGCCCGAACCCAAGCCCGTGCGCTTCATGGAGAACTACGGCAAGGGGCAGGAAGACCTGCCGGTCTACAAGATGCCGCATCTTCAGGGCTGGGCGCTGGCCGATGACCAGTTCGTGGTGCCGGCCGTGGGCCAGCACGAACTTCTGTGGGTGGACCGCCGCAGCCTGACGGAAACCGCGCGGACCAAGACCCACGGGCAACCGGTCTTCGTGATCGCGCAGCCGGCCTCGCCCTACGTCTGGGTGAACTTCGCCCATCCGCTGAATGACACGGTGCAGGTGGTCAACACCGTCACGCACGAGGTGGTCAAGGAACTGACGCCGGGGCCGGCGGTACTGCACATGGAATTCACCCCGCGCGGGCACGAGGTGTGGATTTCGGTGCGCGACGAGAACGTCGTCAATATCTACGACACGCGCACCTACGAAAAACTGGGCGAGATCGCGGCGGAAAGCCCCTCGGGCATCTTCTTCACCGCGCGCGCCCACCAGCCGGGGCTTTAGGTCATGCACGATCGCCTTTCCCCCCTGCGCCAAAGCCTGCTGGATGACTGGCAGCGCGACCTGCCGCTGGTGCCGCAGCCCTTCGCCGCCATCGGCGCGGCGCTGGGCGTGACCGAGGCAACCGTCCTGGCCGAACTGACCGCCTTGCGCGACTCGGGCGCCATCGCGCGTGTCGGCGCGACGGTGCGGCCGAACACCGTGGGGGCCAGTACGCTGGCCGCGCTGGCGGTGCCCGACTGGCGCATCGACGAGGTCGCCGCCATCGTCGGCGCCGAGCCCGGCGTGAACCATTCCTACCTGCGCGAACACGACTGGAACCTGTGGTTCGTCGCCACCGGGCCGTCGCGCGATCATCTGGATGCGACGCTGGCGCGGATCGAGGCGCGGACCGGGCTGAGCGTGCTTGACCTGCCGCTGGTCAGGGCCTTCAACCTTGACCTCGGCTTCCGGCTGAACGGTCCGCGCGGGGCGATGCAGGGCATGGCCCGCGCAGACGAAACCGCGCTGCGTCCCGACGACGCGCCGCTGATCCAGCACCTTACCGACGGACTGCCGCTGGTGGCCCGCCCTTATGCCGCGCTTGGTGCGGCACTGGCGCGCCCCGAGGCCGACGTGATCGCCCGCATCGCGGCCCTGGCCGAAGCCGGCATCGTGTCGCGCCTGGGCGTCATCGTCCGCCATCGCGCGCTGGGCTGGCGATCGAACGCGATGGTCGTGTGGAACCTGCCCGAGGACCGGATCGACGCCGCCGGCCAAAGGCTGGCCGCGCTGCCGGGGGTCACGCTGTGCTACCGGCGGCGCACCGTCCCGGGCGTCTGGCCCTACGGGCTCTTCTCGATGATCCACGCGCGTTCGCGGCCCGAGGCGCTCGAGGTGCTCGGCACCGCCGCCGCGCTGCCGGAACTGGCCGGTGCAGACTACCGCGCGCTGTTCTCGGTGCGCTGCTTCAAGCAGACGGGCGCGCTGGTTCACCAGCGCCCCGCCCAGGGGATCGCAGCCGAATGAGACGCGCCCCTTTGCCCAAAGACGCGCTCGACGCCATCGACCGCAGGGTTCTGAACGCGCTCCAGGACGGCTTTCCCCTGTCGCCCCGGCCCTACGCTGAGGCGGCCGCCGCGCTGGGCCTGTCGGAAGGCGATCTGATCGCCCGGATTGCCCGGCTGAAGGATCTGGGCGCCGTCACCCGCTTCGGCCCGTTCTTCGATGCCGCGGCGATGGGCGGGGCCTTCTGCCTGTGCGCCATGGCGGTTCCCGCCGACCGCTTCGACGACGTTCTGATCCAGGTCAATGCGCATCCCGAGGTCGCCCATAATTATGAACGCGCGCACAGGTTCAACGTGTGGTTCGTTCTGGCGACCGAAACGCCCGAAGGAATTGCACAGACGGCCCGCCGCATCGAGGATGAGACGGGCATCGAGGTCCACCTCTTCCCGAAACTGAAAGAGTTCTTCATCGGGTTCCGCGTGGCCGCATGACCATCGACACAATAGACCGCAGCATCATCCGGGCAACCCAGGCCGGCCTGCCGCTGACGCCCGCGCCCTACGCCGCCGTCGCGGCCGAGGTGGGGCTGAGCGAGTCCGAGGTGATCGCCCGCATGGCGGCGATGCAGGACAGGGGCGTCATCCGCCGCATCGCCCTTGCCCCCAACCACTATGCGCTGGGCATGACCGCCAACGGCATGAGCGTGTGGGATGTGGCGGACGAGCGGGCCGAGGCGCTGGGCGCACAGGTGGGTGCGCTGCCCTTCGTCAGCCATTGCTATCTTCGCCCGCGCGCCCTGCCGGACTGGCCCTACAACCTGTTCGCGATGGTCCACGGATCGTCGCGCGACGAGGTCAGCGCGAAGGCCGGGGAAATCGCACGCCTGCTGGGTTCCGCGCTAGGCGCCCGAGACATTCTTTATTCCACGCGCATCCTGAAAAAGACCGGGATGCGCCTGACCGCGGAAGGATAGGGCATGTTCCGCCTGACCCAATACATGCAGGAACTCGTGAACCCCACGCCGGTGCGGACGCGCCGGGGCGAGGGCGGGGTGAAGCCGGTGGTGATCTGGAATCTCACCCGCACCTGCAACCTGCGCTGCCGTCACTGCTACACGACCTCGGCCGATGTGCCTTTCCCCGGCGAGCTCAGCCATGCCGAGGCGATGGGGGTACTGGACGATCTTTCGGCCTTCGGCATCCCTGCGCTGATCCTGTCGGGGGGCGAGCCCTTGTCGCGCTTCGACTTCTTCGAACTGGCCGAGCGGGCGCGGACGCTCAACTTCCGGCACCTGTCGCTGTCGACGAACGGCACCAAGCTGACCGGCGAGAACGCCGACCGGGTCGCGGCGCTGGGCTTCGACTATGTGGGCATCTCGCTGGATGGCGTGGGCAAGACGAACGACTGGTTCCGGGGCATGGACGGCGCCTTCGACCAGGCGCTGGCCGGTGTCCGTGCCTGCAAGGCGCGCGGCGTCAAGGTCGGCCTGCGCTTCACGCTGACCGAGGACAATGCCGAACAACTGCCGATGATGCTCGACCTGTGCGACAGCGAAGGGGTCGACAAGTTCTATCTGTCGCATCTGGTCTACGCAGGGCGGGGCGACAAGCACCGGGGCGAGGATGCCGGCCACCGCCGCACCCGCCACGCGATGGACCTGCTGATCGACCGCGCCTGGATGGCGGTGGCCGAGGAGATGCCGCTGGAAATCGTCACAGGCAACAACGATGCCGATGCCGTCTATTTCCTGCGCTGGGCCGCCCGGCACTTCGAGGCCGACAAGGTGGCGCATGTGCGCAATCACCTGGAAGCCTGGGGCGGCAATTCCTCGGGTCTCGGGGTCGCCAACATCGACACGCAAGGCAAGGTCCATCCCGACACCTACTGGTCGGACTATACCGTGGGCTCGGTCCGGCAGGCGCCCTTCTCGGCGCTGTGGACCGGGGACGACCCGATGCTGGCCACGCTGCGCCAGCGTCCCCGTCCGCTCAAGGGGCGCTGCGGGGCCTGCGCCTTCCAGACCGTGTGCGGCGGCAACACCCGCATCCGCGCGCTTCAGGTTACGGGCGATCCCTGGGCCGAAGACCCGGCCTGCTACCTTTCCGCCGCCGAGATCGGCGTGGCCAGCGAAGGTGAGCGTCTGACCGTCACGCCGTTCCGGGGGAAAAGCCATGATCCGGCGCATCGTTTCATCTAGTCTCGCCTGCCTTGCGCTGGCGGCCCCGCTTGCCGCGGCCGACCAGCCCGACGCGGCCGCACTGTTCGGCCAGCACTGCGCATCCTGCCATGCCGAAACCCGGCTTGGCGGCACCGGCCCGGCGCTGATCCCCGAAACGCTCGGCCGCCTGAAGGGCGAGGCACTGGAGAGCATCATCGCCAAGGGGCGGGTTGCGACCCAGATGCCGGCCTTCGAGGGCACGTTGTCAAAAGCCGAAATCGCCGCCGTCGCCGCGTGGATCGGCGAGCCGCTGGCCGAGGCGCCTGCCTGGGGCGAGGCCGAGATCACGGCGACGCGCGCGATGACGGAAGGCTACACCCCCGCCGCCGCGCCGGTCTTCAAGGCCGACCCGATGAACATCACGCTGGTCGTCGAAACCGGCGACCACCATGTCAGCGTGCTGGACGGCGACACCTTCGAGGTGCTCGACCGCTTCGCCACCCCGTTCGCGGTGCATGGCGGGCCGAAGTTCAGCCCCGACGGGCGCTATGTCTTCATCATGTCGCGCGATGGCTGGGTGCAGAAATACGACATCTGGTCGCTGCACGAAGTGGGCCGCATCCGCGCCGGCCTGAACAGCCGCAACATCGCCATGAGCCATGACGGCAAGTGGCTGGCCGTTGCCAACTACCTGCCGATGACGCTGACGATCCTGTCGACCGAGGATCTGTCGGTGGCGAAGGTGATGGAGGTGAAGGGCCGCGACGGAACGCCCAGCCGCGTTTCCGCCGTCTACCAGGCGCCCGAACGGAAAAGCTTCGTCCTCGCGCTCAAGGACGTTCCCGAGATCTGGGAAGTGGCGACCGACCCCGACGCGGGCCCCTATCACGAAGGTTTCGTCCACTCGAACGAAGCCGGCATGGAAGAGGCGCTGGCCGCCGAAAAGGGCCTGTTCGCCCGCCGCCGGATCATCACCGAGACGCCGCTCGACGATTTCTTCTTCACGCCGGATTACCGCAACCTGATCGGTTCCAACCGGGAAGGCGACAAGGGCGTGGTCGTGAACATGGATGTGGCCCACGAGATCGCGGAACTGCCACTGCCGGGGATGCCGCACCTTGGGTCGGGCATCACCTGGACATCGCAGGGCCGCCAGGTGATGGCGACGCCGCACCTGAAGGAAGGGGTGCTGTCGGTCATCGACATCAAGACCTGGAAACTGGTCAAGACGATCAAGATGGACGGGCCCGGCTTCTTCCTGCGCAGCCATGAAAACTCGCCCTACGTCTGGGCCGACGTGTTCTTCGGCCCGCACAAGGACGAGATGCACATCATCGACAAGGAAACGCTGGAAATCGTCAAGACGCTGAACCCGGCGCCGGGCAAGACCGTTGCCCATACCGAATTCACCAAGGACGGTCGCTATGCGCTGGTGTCGATCTGGGAAGACGACGGCGCGGTGATCGTCTACGATGCCAAGACCTTCGAGGAAGTGAAGCGCCTGCCCATGCGCAAGCCTTCGGGAAAATACAATGTCTGGAACAAGATCACCTTCTCGGACGGCACATCCCACTGACGGGGCGATCGAAGGCCGCTGGCCGGTCTGGAAGCTGGGCCTGCTGCTTTACCCCTTCACCGCGGCGACGGTGGCGATCAACCTGTTCCTGCTGGGCCTGATCTTCGCAGCCATGGGGTGGCCGGCGATTGCGCCGGTCACGGCGCTGTGGTGGTCGGTGCCGCTGGGCGTGCCTGCCACATGGGCCGCCGGCCGCTGGGCGCGGCGGCTGCTGGACGAAGGGTCGAAGGGCTAGGCGACGCCGGGGGCGTCAGCCCCGGCGGGCGGCCTTGATCGCGGCCACGTCGATCTTTCCCATTTCCATCATCGCGTCGAAGGCGCGCTTCGCCTCATCGCCGCCCGCTGCCATCGCCTCGGTCAGCACGCGCGGCGTGATCTGCCACGAGATGCCCCACCTGTCCTTGCACCAGCCGCAGACGCTTTCCTCGCCGCCGTTGCCGACGATGGCGTTCCAGTAGCGGTCGGTTTCCTCCTGGTCGTCGGTAGCGATCTGGAACGAGAAAGCTTCGTCGTGCCTGAATGCCGGCCCGCCATTCAGGCCGATGCAGGGGATGCCCGCGACCGTGAATTCGACCGTCAGCACGTCGCCCGCCTTGCCCGACGGATAGTCGCTGGGCGCGCGGTGGACCGCCGTGACCGCGCTGTCGGGAAATGTCGCGGCATAGAAGCGTGCGGCTTCCTCGGCGTCCTTGTCGTACCAAAGGCAGATCGTGTTCTTTGCAATGGTCATCGCTTGTCCTTTCGCCGTTCCGGCCGGTCACGGCCGGGTTTTCCTGGCGCTCGGGGCGGATCGCGGGCCGCCTTGCCGGGACGCGCCGGATGCACAACGTGCTCGTGCCTGTTCCTGTTCCGGCCGCAGTGCCGCAAAGGCCGCAATAGTCAGGCGCCGATGCCCGGTGCGCCCCGGCCCAGGACGGGTGGCCGACCTCTTTGCCGGTGCCTCACGAACACTTCGAATAGCCGCAGTTCGGGCAGGTCAGGCAGCCTTCGATCCGCTGCATCCCGAACTGGCCGCAGGACGGGCAGGCCGGCCCGCGCGGGGCATCGCCCACGGCCATCGCCTGCGCCTTGGGGTCGGCCTTCAGCGCCATCCCCTCGCCCGACAGGAAGCCGATCGCGATCATGTGCCGCTCGATCACGCCGCCGATCGCGGCGAGGATCGAAGGGATGTAGCGCCCCTCCATCCACGCCCCGCCGCGCGGGTCGAACACCGCCTTCAGCTCCTCGACCACAAAGGACACGTCGCCCCCGCGCCGGAACACCGCCGAGATCATGCGGGTCAGCGCCACGGTCCAGGCGTAATGCTCCATGTTCTTCGAGTTGATGAACACCTCGAAGGGCCGCCGGTGCCCGCCCTGCACGATATCGTTGATGGTGATGTAGATCGCATGTTCGCTGTCGGGCCACTTGAGCTTGTAGGTCGCCCCTTCCAGCGCCTGCGGGCGGCCGAGCGGTTCGGACAGGTAGACCACGTCACCGTGAGGAGTCGGCGGTGCGGAGCCGTCTTTCGAGACAACTTCGGGCACTTCATCCCCGAAAAGCAGCCATCCCGCCGAAACGCCAAGGGCTTTCGCCAATATTGGGGCACTGTCTCGCGGAATCTCGCGCGTCCCCGTGAACCAATTCGAGATTCGCGTCGGGAACAGTCCGGTCGCCTCCGCTAGTTCCTTTTGCGTCTTGAATCTTGAGTGCTCGAAACTCCACTCAAGTCGCTCAGCAATCGTATTGAGTTTCGGGAGTTCAGTCTTCTCCTCCGCCACACTCAACACACTCCCCGTCACCGCGTTCGGCCGGTAGGTCGTGCATCCCTTGCAGCCTTGGTCCCAGGCCGCCAGATAGACGTCCTTGAAGGCGTCGAAGGAAATGTCCTCGGGGCAGTTGATCGTCTTGGAAATCGAGCTGTCCACCCACTTCTGCGCCGCTGCCTGCATCCGCACATGGTCAAGCGGCGCAAGCGTCTGGGCGTCGACGAAATGGCCCGGCAGGGGCGCGTCACCCTTGAGGTCGCGCCACATCTGGACGGCATGGTCCACCACCTCTTCCTCGGTGCGCGAGCCGTCCTTCTGCAGGACCTTGCGCGTGTAGGCATAGGCGAAGACCGGCTCGATGCCCGACGACACGTTGCCGGCGTAAAGGCTGATCGTGCCGGTGGGCGCGACCGAGGTCAGCAGCGCGTTGCGGATGCCGTGGGCGCGCACCGCGTCGCGCACGTCCGCATCCATCCGCGCCATGTTGCCGGACGACAGGAAGCCCTCGGCCTCGAACAGCGGAAACGCCCCCTTTTCCCGCGCCAGATCGACCGAGGCGAGGTAGGCCGACCGCGCGATGGCATGCATCCAGCCTTCGGTGGCCGCGACCGCCTCGTCCGACCCGTAGCGCAGGCCCGTCATCAGCAGCGCATCGGCCAGCCCGGTCACACCCAGCCCGATCCGCCGCTTGGCCTGCGCCTCGGCGGCCTGTTCGGGCAGGGGGAAGCGGCTTTCGTCCACCACGTTGTCCATCATCCGCACGGCGGTCCGCACCAGTTCGTCCAGCGCCGCCAGGTCGAGCGCCGCCTTCGGCCCGAAGGGGTCGTTGACCAGCCGCGCCAGGTTGACCGAGCCCAGCAGACAGGCACCGTAGGGCGGCAGGGGCTGTTCGCCGCAGGGGTTCGTCGCCGCGATGGTCTCCGCATAGTGCAGGTTGTTCATCGCGTTGATGCGGTCGATGAAGATCACGCCCGGCTCGGCATAGTCATAGGTGGCGCGCATGATGCGGTTCCACAGGTCGCGCGCCGGCACCGTGCGGTAGACCTTGCCCGCGAAGACCAGATCCCACGGCGCATCGGCCTTGACGGCGGCCATGAAGGCATCGGTCACCAGCACCGACAGGTTGAACATGCGCAGCCGCGCACTGTCCTGCTTGGCGGCGATGAAGGCTTCGATGTCGGGATGATCGCAGCGCATGGTGGCCATCATCGCGCCGCGCCTGCTGCCCGCCGACATGATGGTGCGGCACATCGCATCCCACACATCCATGAACGACAGCGGCCCCGAGGCATCGGCCGCCACCCCGTGCACCGCCGCGCCCTTGGGACGGATGGTCGAGAAGTCGTATCCGATGCCGCCGCCCTGCTGCATGGTCAGCGCCGCTTCCTTGAGCGCGTCGAAGATGCCGCCCATGCTGTCGGGGATCGTGCCCATGACGAAGCAGTTGAACAGCGTCACCGTCCGGCCCGTGCCCGCCCCGGCGACGATGCGGCCCGCCGGCAGGAAGCGGAAATCCTCGAGCGCGCGGTAGAAGCGATCCTCCCACTCTGCGGGGTCTCTTTCGCCTGCCGCAAGCGCGCGGGCGATCCGCCGCCAGGTATCCTCGACCGTGGCGTCGACGGGCGTGCCCGCGGCATCCTTGAGCCGGTACTTCATGTCCCAGATGGCTTCAGCGATGGGGGCGGCGAAGCGGGTCATGGGAATGGCCTCTTGCGGGGGGAAAAGGACAGCCAAGATAGCCCCGCAGGGCGCAGGGGTCAACTTGCGCTTGGGGGAAGGTAAGACCACAATGCCAGATATGGGGTCAGGATTCGTCAATCTGGTGAAGCTGTGCGTCGGCGCCGACGGGGTCGAAGACCTTGTGTCCTGGCAGGCCGAGCGCGCAGCGCGCATTCCCGGCTGGGTGCCTTGCCACGTCACCCGCATGTGGCCAAAGCGCGCCGACGAGGTGCTGGCGGGCGGCTCGCTTTACTGGGTGTTCAAGGGCCTGATCCTAGCGCGCCAGCGCATCGTCGGGCTGGAGGAGCGTATCGGTGACGACGGAATCCCGCGCTGCGCGCTGATTTTCGAGCCCGCCGTCATCCGCACCGAACCCGTGCCCCGGCGCCCGTTCCAGGGCTGGCGGTATCTCGACCCGAAGGACGCCCCCCGCGACCTGCCGCAGGGCCGCGAGGGCGAACCGGACCTGCCGCGCGAACTGGCGACGGTGCTGGCCGAGATCGGGCTGCGCTGAGCTTCGCAGGGAAGGGCCGGGTGCGGCATCCGCACATCGCGCCGGCCACACGACACGCCTTCCCTTCCGCTGCGCCGCACGGCATGGAAGCGCCATGACCACGCACCGCCCCTTCTGGCTTGCCGCCGCCCCCGCCGTCTTCCTGATCCTGTGGTCGGCGGGCTTCGGCATCGCCAAGCTTGGCCTGCGCCATGCCGAGCCGATGACCGTCCTTGCGCTGCGCTATGTGCTGGTGGTGGCGCTGCTCATTCCGTTCGCCCTGGTCCTGCGCCCGCCGCTGCCCGCCACCCGCCGCGCCTGGGCCGACATCGCCTTCGTTGGCTTCCTGATCCAGGTCGTCTACTTCGCTCTGTGCTACATGGCCTTCAAGCTGGGGGTTTCGGCCGGCGGCGTGGCGATCATCGTCTGCCTTCAGCCCATCCTGATCGCCCTGACCGCGCCGCGCTTCGTGGGCGAACGGGTGGGGCGAATGGGTTGGCTGGGCCTGTTGCTGGGGCTGGCGGGGGCGGCACTGGTCATCGGTGCGCGGTCGTCGATCGCCGCCGAAAGCCCTGCCGGCATCGCGCTGACGGTGGTCGCGCTCTTCGGCATCACCCTTGGCACCCTGTGGGAAAAGCGCTTCGGCGTTCGTCACCACCCGGTCACGGTGAACCTGATCCAGTATTCGGTGGGCGCCGTGGTGACACTGCCGCTGGCCTGGGCGACCGAGACGATGCACGTCGACTGGACGTGGGAGTTCATTGCCGCCCTGGCGTACCTGGTGCTGGCCAGTTCGCTGGTGGCCATCGGCCTGCTCCTGGCCATGATCCGCGCGGGCGAGGTATCGCGGGTCTCGGCGCTATTCTACCTCGTGCCGCCTCTTTCGGCGCTGTTCGCCTGGCCGATGCTGGGCGAGGCGATGCCGCCCCTTGCCTGGGCGGGCATGGTGCTGGCTGCGGGGGGCGTGGCCATCGTCAGCCGCCGCCCGGCCACCCCTGCCGTCATCGACTAAAGCCCGAGCCGCCTGCGCAGGGCGGCAAGCGTCGCCCCCGCCTCGGACCAGTCGGCGGCTTTCGCGCGGTAAAGCGTCGCCTGGCTGGCGTGGATCAGCCCGTCCGACAGGATCTTCAGGTGATTGGCGCGCAGCGTCTCGCCCGACGAGGTGATGTCGGCGATGGCCTCGGCGGTCAGGTTGCGGATGGTGCCTTCGGTCGCGCCCTGGCTGTCGACAAGCTGATAGTCCGCCACGCCGTTGTCGCGCAGGAAGTCGCGCACGAGACGGTGGTACTTGGTGGCGATGCGCAGCCGGTGGCCGTGCGCGCGGCGGAAGGCGGCCGCGACGGCGTCAAGGTCGTCGAGCGTCTCGACATCGGTCCAGGCTGCGGGCACCGCGATCACCAGATCGGCATGGCCGAAGCCCATCGGCGCCAGCTCCTCGACCTGTCCCGGCCAGTCGGCCAGCTTGTCGCGCACGAGGTCCGACCCCGTCACGCCCAGATGGATGCGCCCCGCCGCCAGTTCGCGCGGAATCTCGCCCGCCGACAAGAGCACAAGTTCCACCCCGTCGGCCCCGTCCACCGCACCGGCATATTCGCGGTCGGACCCCTTGCGCGACAGGGTCACGCCCCGCGCGCCGAACCAGTCGAAGCACTGGTCCATCAGCCGCCCCTTCGACGGCACCCCGAGCTTCAGCATGGCAGCCCCCCGAGGTCAGCCACCAGGCCGGGCCGGATCACGCCGCCCACCGCCGGGATGGACCGGCCCTGCCCCAGAACCCTGGTCAGCGCGTCATAGCGCCCGCCCGAGGCGACGGGCGGCAGGCTTTCGTCGGCCGCGTGGAAGGAAAAGACGAAGCCGTCGTAATATTCCAGCGTCGTGCGCCCGTGGCTCGCCTCGAAGGCCAGCGCGTCGACATCCACGCCGCGCCCGGCCAGCGCGACAAGCCGCGCCTCCATCCCGTCGACAGCCGGTCCGATGGCGGGCAGGTGCGCCGACAACTCGCGCAGATGCGCCAGCGCCTTGACCGACGGACCCGACAGGTCGAGCAGGTCGTCCAGCAGCGCGACCTCCTCGGACGAAATCGGCGCGGCGGCGGCATCCTCGGCCAGGGCCGCAAGACGCGCGTCGATCTCGGCCTGCGTGCGCAGCCCGATCAGAGGCGCGGGCGCGGATTGGGGCGCCGGGCGCGGGCTGCGGGCGCTGCCGTAGCGGTCGAGCAGAGCCCGGAAGCGGCGCGGCCGCCAGATGTGGCGCAAGAGCGCCGCCTTGCGGGTGGGCAGCGTGTTCAGCCCGCGCACGGCCGCCATCAGCAGCGCAATGTCGCCGGTTGCGGCGCGAAGGTTCAGGGGCGCCAGAAGCCGCGCGAACAGCGCAAAGACCTCGGCGTCGGCGCCGGTCGGGTCGTCGCGGTCGAAGACCTCGTAGCCCGCCTGGAAATATTCGGCGGCGCGCGCCGAGGGGCGTTCCTGCTTGCGGAAGACCTCGCCCAGATAGGCGTATCGTGCCGGGTCCGCGCCATGGGCCATGTGCATCTGCACCACCGGCACAGTGAAGTCGGGGCGCAGCATCATCTCGCCGCGCAGCGGATCGGCGGTGACGTAGGCGCGGGCACGGATGTCCTCGCCGTAAAGGTCGAGAAGCGTTTCGGCGGGCTGAAGGATGTCGGCCTCGACCGGCAGCGCGCCCGCAGCGCGGAAGGCGGCGTGGATGCGTTCACCTTCGGCCCTGGCGGCCGCCTTTGTGGCCATCAGCCTTGCCCCATCATGCGGCGCACCGCGGCCACAAGATCGGCGCGCCCCACCTCGATCTGCGCGGGCTGGGATTTCCATTCCTCGACCGTCGCCTGCGCCGCGATCTTCGCGCCCAGCGCCAGATCCTTGAGCAGCACCGCGCCCCGCCCCGCCTCGGCCGAGCCCTGGATCACCGCGACCGGCGAGGCGCGGTGATCGGCATACTTGAGCTGGTTGCCGAAGTTCTTGGGATTGCCGAGATAGACTTCCGAGCGGATGCCCGCACGGCGCAATTCGCCGGCCATCGCCTGATAGTCGGCCATCCGGTCGCGGTCCATCACCGTCACCACCACCGGACCGCGCGTGTCGGTATGCACCCGGCCCTTGGCGCGCAGGGCGGCAAGCAGCCGGTCGACCCCGATGGAAACGCCGGTCGCCGGCACCGACTGGCCGGTGAAGCGCTTGACCAGATCGTCATACCGCCCGCCGCCCGAGACGGAACCGAACTGCCGCTTGCGGCCCTTTTCGTCCAGGATTTCGAAGGTCAGTTCGGCCTCGTAGACAGGGCCGGTGTAGTAGCCAAGCCCGCGCACCACCGAAGGGTCGATGACGATTCGGTCGGGGCCATAGCCCTGGGCATCCAGAAGTGCGGCAATGGTTTCCAGTTCTTCCACGCCCTCGATGCCGATGGCCGAGCCGGTGGTCAGTTCCGCCAGCCGTGCCACGGTCGCCGCGCCGCTGTCCCGCCTGGCGGACATGAAGCCCATGACGATTTCGGCCTGTTCCGCGGAAAGCCCGGCGCCCTTGGTGAAGTCGCCGCTTTCGTCCAGACGCCCCTCGCCCAGAAGCGCGCGCACCCCGGCATCACCCAGCCGGTCGTGCTTGTCGATGGCGCGCAGGACGATGCCGCGTTCATGGGCGAAGCGTTCGGGATCAAGGGGATCGAGGACGCCCGCGACCTCCATCACGCCGTTCAGCACCTTGCGGTTGTTGACCCGCACCACATAGTCGCCGCGCGGGATGCCGGTTTCTTCCAGCGCGTCCGACAGCATGGCGCAGATCTCGGCGTCGGCGGCGACGCTGGCCGAGCCCACGGTATCGGCATCGCACTGGTAGAACTGGCGGAACCGCCCCGGCCCCGGCTTTTCATTGCGCCAGACGGGGCCCATCGCGTAGCGGCGGTAGGGGCTGGGCAGGTCGTTTCTGAACTGCGCCGCCACCCGCGCGAGCGGCGCGGTCAGGTCATAGCGCAGCGCCAGCCAGTCCTGATCCTCGTCCTGCCAGGCGAAGACGCCTTCGTTGGGGCGGTCGACGTCAGGCAGGTATTTCCCCAGCGCCTCGACGGTCTCCACCGCGCTCGTCTCGAGCGGATCGAAGCCGTAGCGGTGATAGACCCCGGCGATGGTATCGAGCATGGCCTTGCGTTCGGTCACCTCGGCGCCGAAATAGTCGCGGAAGCCCTTGGGGGGTTCCGCCCGGGGTCTGCGGGGAGCCTTGTCCTTGGCCATGCCATCACCTCTGTCCGTCAGGCGGCGGTGTAGCGGATGGGGGACGGGGGGACAAGCGCCGCAAAAGCCTGTATTGCTGCATCGGGCCCGGGCACGGCGGGCGTCGGGCATCCGTCCCGACAGGCGGGAGGATGGCGATGGAACGGCGGATCGAGGCGCTGGAGGAAGAGGTCGCACATCTGCGGCGCATGGTGGACGACCTGTCGGAGGTGGCGGCACGACAGGCGCGCGAGATCGACCTGCTGACGCGCCGGGTCGCGCTGCTGATGTCGCGCGAGGCCGAGCGCGAGGCGGACGCCGGCGGCGGCGTGCCGCTGGCCGACCAGAAGCCGCCGCACTGGTGAGCCGCGCGGGGGGCTATCTGCCCCCCTTGTCCATTGGTCCGAAAACCAATGGACACCCCCCGAGGATATTTTCCCCAAGGCAAGGGATGGCCGCCTTGAAGTGGCCGCGATGCCCTGACAGGGTGCCGCCACGATGTCTTTCGCCCTGTTCCGCCCGCCGCGCGTATCCGATCATCACTGGCCGACCGTCGCCCTGACCTACCTGGCCGGGGCGGCCGGCGGAGGCCTCGCGCGGGCGCTGCATCTGCCCTTGCCGATGCTGGTCGGCTCCCTGGTTGCGGTGGGTGGTCTTGCGGTGGCGGGCGCGCGGCCGCTGGGCCATCTGCCGCAGGTGCCGCAGCCCTTCCGCATGTATCTGGTGCCGGTGATCGGCGTCGCCATCGGGGCGACCTTCCGGCCGGAAATCCTGGCAGAGGCCGGGCGCTGGTGGCCGTCGCTTGCGGTGCTGTGCCTGTATATTCCGCTGCTGCACTGGGCAGGCTACCGGATGATCCGGGCGACGGGGAAGGTCGACCCGATCACCTGTCTGTTCGGCACCGCCCCCGGCGGGCTGATCGAGGCGGTGGAGCTTGGGGCCGAGCGGGGCGGGGACGTGCGGATGCTGACCATGCTCCAGTTCCTGCGGCTGATCCTGACCATCCTGCTGGTGCCGCTGGCCTTTACCGCCATCGAGGGCCATGCCGTCGGATCGGCCGGCGGCGCGAGCCTGGGCGGGGCGGCGATGGAGATGGCAGATGCCGCGATCCTTGCGGCAGCCGCCGTGGCGGGGACGGCGCTGGGCCTCGCGTTGCGGCTGCCTGCCGGGCATGTGACGGGGCCCATCCTTCTGTCGGGGCTGGCGCACCTGGCCGGGCTGACGGCGGCGGCACCCCCCGGCTGGATGATCGGGCTGACGCAGGTGGCGATCGGCGCCTCGCTTGGCGTGCGCTTTGCCGGCATGCCGAAGGGCCATCTTGTGCTGGCGCTGCGGCTGGCGGCGCTGCACGCCTTTCTGACGCTGGGGGGCGCGGTGGCGGTCGCCTTTGCGCTGAGCCGCCTCGTGGCCGAACCGCCGCAAGCGGTGTTTCTGGCCTATG
>WBZM01002175.1_pt1 | contig 17244 bp, 19 predicted proteins | sample 5204271 | NCBI WGS metagenome assembly WBZM01 (sample SAMN12344346, study PRJNA552823) | activated sludge metagenome | biome: Activated sludge suspended growth; feature: Nitrification reactor; material: Wastewater; isolation source: activated sludge from nitrification reactor of wastewater...
CGCCAGTTCAACCAAGTCAGACCATCATTTCACCATTCGTGCCGCTACCGCTCTTTCAGCGTGCCGCATGACCCCAGCTAGTTGAACGGTCCCGATTGAAGCGCCGAAAGGCACGATCTTCCTGTTGCAAGGCCGCTCCGAGAACATCGAGAAATATGGCCGAACAGCCGAGAAACTCGTAGAGGCCGGCTATTCGATCCTCGCGATCGACTGGCGTGGTCAGGGCCTTTCGGACAGGCTTGCCGAGGATCGAATGTTGGGCCACGTCGGCCGGTTTTCCGACTACCAATTCGATCTGGCCGCCATGCTGAAGGCGGCCGACGCGCTCCAGGTCGCAAAGCCATGGTATTTCCTCGGGCATTCCCTCGGCGCCTGTGTCGGCCTGCGCGCCGTTATCGACGGTTTTCCCGTCGCCGCCTGCGCATTCACCTCACCGCTTTGGGACATCAATCTGCCGAAGATCAAGCGTCTCGCCGCCTGGCCTATTTCCTGGGCCGCCCAAGCCACCGGGCACGCTCAACGATATGCACCGGGAACTCGGGGGGAGAGCTACGTTCTCACCACCCCCTTCGACGACAACAGACTGACGCACGATTCAGCCATGTATCGCTATTACATCAGGCTGTCCGAACAGTTGGAAGACCAGCAGATCGGCGGGCCCAGCATGGGGTGGCTCTTTCAGGCGCTGAAGGAAACGCGCGCCCTGGCTAAGCTGCCATCGCCGACGACGCCCTGTGCCGTGTTCTGTGGGTCGGAGGACAGCGTAGTCTCCACGTCAGCGGTGGAAGAGCGAATGTCACGCTGGTCGCACGGCAGGCTGGAAATGATCGAGGACGCCAGGCACGATCTTCTGTGTGAGACGCCGGGTATCAGAAACCGCGTGTTGTCAGGGATTTTCGACCTGTTCTCGTGACATGCGGTCAGCCTGATCGTTCCCGTTCTCGGCAACCGCGTGCGCTCGATGAAACATGCCGCGAGTCGTCGCACCGTCGATGAAGGGCACGCGGACCTCCGCGAGCTGCAATGTGTGGGCGCAGTAGGCGCAGATACCCTCGAACCGAACGAAGGTCCGGCGCTCCGCCCGGTAGCCGAAAAGCGCCAGCGCCTCACCGTCATGCCAGACCGTAACATGCCATTCGCCCCGGTTGCGGGCGTCCAAGTCAGGCGCCTGGACGCAGGTGATCTCGACCTCGGCACCAGCCGCCACCAGCCGGCACATCTCGGCCTCTTCGATGGTCGGGCCGCGATGGACCTTCATGCCGATTTTGCCATGTCGCCCGCGCGAGCCTGATGCGCCTCGACACGCCGGATCAACTCGCGATCCGTCCAGATTTCGTAGGCTTCCGTGTCTCGCACCCGGCTCCTGATCCGAACCACAAAGCGCCCGTCGACAACGCCGCGCACCTCGCACGACCCGCTCGTGACCTCGAACGTATCTCCAACCAGCATTTCAAATGACCTTATTCGCTACAGGGCCAAAGCTCCGTTCCGTCCGCCCCAAGCACACGGCAGACGTTGATTTCCGGCCCGACCGGGGTTTGGGCAAGTGTCGCAAGCGCATAGAGCACCCGACGGCCCTCATCCTCGCTCAGCGCGACCTCACTCCCGTTTTTCAATAGCACCGTAATCATGACGCGGGTTTAACGCCCTGAAACCCCAAGGTGAATCCTCTTTCCGCGCGGCGGGCTGGAGTCGGAGAAAAGGCGCCCACCTGCTTCACCCGGTCCGGCCGCGATCCGCCTTTTCCCCGACGCCTCGCAGAACAATCCGCATCCTCTCGGCCGGGAAGGGCTTAATGAGCGCCGAGGCTTGGTCCGGGTTCCCCGTCAGCCAGGTCTCATAGTCCTCGGGTTCGAGGATCACCGGCATTCGCCCCTTCGCATGGATAGGCCGGATCAACTCGTTCGCCTCGGTCGTGACCACGGTATGCCGAAGCTCTGTCTCTTCCTCCTCGACCAGCTCCGGGTTTTCCGCCCGCCAAAGCCCCGCGAACGCGAAGGGCGGCCGGCCATCCGGATCTTCGCCCTTGAGCGCGAACCAGTAGTCGGTCGCCGGCCGCTGACCCTTGGTCTCGTTGAAGCTCGTGACGGGGACGAGGCAACGCCGCTCCTCGAAGCTGCCACGCCAAAGGCCGCTTTTTCGCAGCTTGTCGTCACGCGCGTTGTTCCAGGCGGCGGGCTTGATCGGCTTGCCGGTCTTCTTCGACACCTGCGGCGTCAGAAACCCCCACCGCATTTCGATCAACTCGCGCTGTCCGCCCGCATCGAGGCGGACCACCGGCGCCAGCCCCTTCGGAAAGATCGCCGGCTTCGGTTCCGCGTTGCCGAGCCGATCGAGATCGGCCGACACCCGAAACAGGCTGCGCATGGCCTCAGCCGTGGCGATGTTCGCATAGAGGTTGCACATTCCGCGCTCCTAAAGTCCGGCCCATCCCCGGATCATCTTCGCCACGCGCAGGGCCTCCGCCCGGCGCAGGCTTTGATTTTCGATCCGCAGCGCCTTGAAGAAGGCGCCCGTCAGCATCGGCCCCTTCTCGATGTTCTTGCGAACATAGAGCATCGCCGACAGAAATTCTTCCGTCGCCACATCCCGGTCAGCACAATCCGCGGCCGACGCCTCGACCAGTGCAAGCACCCGGCGCAGCTCGTCCACAATCAGAATTTCTTCCGACCAGTTGCCGCCGAAGGCCACGTTCCGAAGCTGATCCTTGCGTTCCATCATAAGAACAAAATAAGAACATTTGGCTTCCCTCGACAAGCAGGATCGTGGCCCATGACCCCGATGCGGTCTTTGTATATTGATATGAACAGCTTCTTCGCCAGCGTGGAGCAGCAAGCCGATCCATCCCTGCGCGGCAAGCCCCTCGGCATCACCGCCGTCAGCGCGGAATCAGGGGCCTGTGTTGCCGCCTCCTATGAAGCCAAAGCCTTCGGCGTCAAAACCGGAACGCGCGTCTCCGACGCGCGCCGTCTCTGCCCCGGCATCATTTTCCGGCCGAGCCGCCACCGCCTCTACGTTCGGGTGAACCAGAAGATCGCTGGCGTCATCGACCAGATCGCGGAGCTTCAGGCCGTCCGCTCCGTCGATGAGTTTCAGGTCGCCCTCGGCGGCCGGACCGCAGAGCTGCCCGCCGCGCTCGATCTCGGCCGGCGCCTGAAGGCGGCGATCCGCGAACAGGTCGGGTCGGAGCTGCGGTGTTCGGTCGGCATCGGGCCGAACCATCTCCTTGCCAAGATCGCCGGCAAGCTGGAAAAGCCGGACGGCCTGCAATGGCTCGCCCCGGAAAACATGCCCGCCCGCATCGCGCATCTGTCGCTTGACGATCTGCCGGGGATTTCGCACGGCATCAAAGCCCGGTTGCAGCGTGCCGCCATCTGGGGCGTCGCGGAACTCTACGCGCTCGATCCTCGTCACGCCCGGCTGATCTGGCGCTCCGTCGAAGGGGAGCGGTTCGTCCGTGCCTTGCAGGGCATGGAGATTCCCCTCATGCCCACGCAGCGGAACGGTTACGGCAACTCGAAGGTTCTCGCGCCGCAGTATCGCCGACCTGATGCCGCGCGCCTGGTCGGCCGCTGGCTGACGGAAAAGGCGATCGAGAGGATGCGGCGCGACGGTTTTTGCGCCCGGCGGTTTTCCCTCATGGTCCGGCTTCCCGAAGGCCGCGGTTGGACCCGTGCGAAAACCCTGACGCCGAGTCAGGACACCGCGATCTTCCTGACATTGTTCGAGGGCCTTTGGGCGCTGTTTCGAGATGGGCGGCACGGATATGTGCTGTCGATCGGCGTCCATCTCGGCGACGTCATCCCGCTTTCCGAACGGTCCGGCGAGCTATTCCTTCCGCTGGCACCGGGGCAGCCGAACATACGGGAGGAACTGGCGGCAACCATCGATCGGATCAATCGCCGCTTCGGGCAGAGGGTCATCACCTTCGGCGTCCACCAGGATCATCCGGGGTTTTTCGAGAAGGGGTAGGTTTCGGGCGAACCTCTGTCGTTCGACACCTCGTGCCGTTGCTCGATGTCTCGAACGGACAGAGCCGAGGGCTAGAAAATTAGGGCCGCTGACGACGGCCCTGCCCGACGTTCGCTGGCTCTGAGGCGTCAGCCGTTGACGTCGCGTCCGGTTATGCCAACGGTGTTCGAACGCAGTTCGATGTGCAGCGGATTGATCAGTTCCACCACGGCGAGCGGCTGCGGCAGTCGGCCACCGATCGGCACGATCAAATAGAGCGGCCATTTGCTCGTGCGATTGCACTAGTACTTGGGGTCAGAGTCGACTGCCGCGCATGCGACCTATCGCTATCAATTAGGAGTGGTGAATGGCGGGGCAGTCGGTGCGACCGATTTCGACTCACATCGCAGGCCGAAATCGGTAGTATCAATGAGAGCAGGTCATGTTTCCCGTTCCATCACCTTCTGAAAGGATCAGTTTATTTCTTGCTAGCTCTACAATTCTACTGGAATTGTCCGCTTTCATGTCTTCAATGAATGACCCCACGAGCTCGCGCGCATCAGCTTCGTTTGATGTGCCATTGATTATTGCGCTACGCAGAGTGAAAGAGTAATCTCTATGTACTTCCACAAGTACATTTGTTCCGCCGTCGCTGTTCGAGTTAATCGAAATTGTTTCAACTTGAAGGACGAGGTGGGGGGCAGCATCCATTACCTTTAACGTATACGTACCTGAAGACTCCAATTCTAATGAAGTCTCGTTATCAAGCAAAACCGACCAGGAATATCGTGACTTGTTGAATGCCATCTTGATATTTAACTGCTCGCCGCCGCTATCCTTCGCGGCACAAGCCCAGTCACCAACAATTATCGAGCGATAGTCTCTTCTATCGAAGTAGCGTGCAGATAATTTGCCTACGGCCCCAATTAGTGCTATAATTAAAATGAACTTCCACGAGCCAAGAAATTTTAAGAAGTTCGTTTTCTGAATTGAATGGCCGGTCGGCTGTAATTCAGCGGCGATCTTTGAGGAGAGCCTGTCATATTCGGTATCCGATATCTCTCCTTTTGCAAGTCTCTCGTCTAGAATCTTTTTTGCGTCGCTCACGAATTACTCCATGTATTTGGCTAGGTTAGGGCAGTACTATTTAGCTTATCCAGTGTATTTCATGATCCGAACAGCGAAGGCGGCCATGTGTTTTGCCCTTGTGGGAAAATGGATTTGCCCAATATAGGATCACGCGTTCGATGTGGCGGGGCACTTTTTACATCACCGGATTGAGCGTGTGGTTCTTGGCTGAACGATTGGGGAGGTGATCAAGGAATCCGCCGCGTCGGTGGCGGTGTAATCTTCGCACCATGCCGCGTATTTTTTGCCTTGCCCTTCCCGCTGGTTTATCTGCCAAGCGACATCACGGCATCCCATATCCGGCAACGGGCCGTGCTTTTGAATCGTGTGGGTTTGCGGCTGGCCATAGGAGGTCAGGGCCACGGTTATTACCACAAGCGTTTTCATGGTCTTATTTGCGCAGGATTGCCAAGGTTGTTTTCTCGATCGGCGTCGGGGACGGACAAAGCCGACCTCTACCCGCTTCTTCGAGCACCCGCGCGTCGGGATAGACGACTAGGGCTTTTCCCGTCGCAAGGCAGCCCGACTTGGCAGGGGAGCACAGGAAGTTATACCCGCCTGTTATGGTCGAAATCTGCTATCTCCATTGCGGTATCTAATCATCATGTGTCGCAGCCGTATCACCGGCTTTTTCGGGGAGCCTCGCTCATGCTCCAAGCCTCACATATCCCCCTGCCCTTGTCCACAAGATTGGTGGGACAAGGCAGGTTATCCACCGTCGATCTGCCCCCAAAAACTATAGAACTCCTCTAGATGGTGCCGATTACTGTGGGCAACCTCCGCGCGTTTCGTCGCGTGGTAGCCTAGAGCGGATTCGGGCGTTTGCCTGTTCCCTGTTTTTTCTGAGCGAAGCAGCTTGAAGCTGCACCTTTGGCCCGGATTGGTCTGTGAAGCGGGCCCAACCCGACTGCATGGGTAAGAGTTTCTGCAGGTTCCCGGCCGCGAACGGCGCCGAAGATGACGGGCCGCCGGTGATCCGGGGAACATTGCACCCGAGCGAGGCGGAAACCCGCGCTATTTTCGCCAGATGGGACCCCCTACAAAGCCCCGTTATCGTGCCGATCCGGCCCTCAGCCAATGAGAAAAACTAAGTGACTTGAAGCCCTACCTTCGGCGTGAGAGGCTTCAGACAGCATAGCGAAACTGGGCGCGGCCCCGCCCCTTAAGTCCGGAGACTGGAATCCATGATGAAGCTCATTGTTATCGTCGTCGTTTCCTCGACGAACGGGGCAAAATTTCATCCGGGGCGGTGGGAGTTTGGCCCTATGACGGCAGAAGTTTGCGCCGAAAGAGTGGCGGACATTCAAAAGATGGAACAGCCCGTGCGTCAGAGGCTGCGTGCGTTCTGCGAAACCGTGGACGGGGTAAATATATAAGGATTTAATTTGACAGAAACGGGCGAAATCTTCTAGTCCGAGGGAGTGATTTCACGCGATCATTGTACTAACCCGTCGGGCGCGATCACCGGCATCACGTTTCTGGTCAACGGGGTTTTCGTTTTTTTGTCCCAAGCCCGCCCACACCAGACTGCCGGCCGCAGCCCGCTTCATATCTTCTTTGGCGATAGCTGGCAGGAAGGGCCGCAATGGTTAGGTTCGTAGGTGTCTTGGGATCGCCCTGCCCCTACTTTGGACGCTCTAGCGTTTCACGTCTGGCGCAACGCAATAATAAATCGACTTTGTCCCTTCGCGGTCTTTCTGGTGCAGATTGAAGCGCACCGCCTTTTCCTTGCAGAGTTGCGCCGGATAAGGGCCGAGCCGCCAAAAGGTCGCGTGGTAGTCGGCGGCGCGGTCGCCCGCCGCGACGGTCCACATGATTAAGACGAGTTCTTTCATAGCTCTTCTCCCTTTGCTAGTTTCGGGTTTCCATCATGTATTCCAGCACTTCGCCGAGGTCTTCACTGACGAACGGTTCCGCGTCCCGCGTGGCGTAATAGAACCACATTTCGACAATCTCTTGCCTGCCGTCCTGTTCGCGGCTGCAAAAATGTTTCGTCAGGAACCATCCGCGGGCTTTGGAAAATTCTTCCATGTGTGCTCTTGTGTGGGGTTAGTTTCGTTTTCCGAAAGCGTATTGCAGCACTTCGGCAAGATCTTCACTGGTGAAAGGTTCCGCGTCCGGCCCTGCATACCAATACCAGATGCAGAACGTTGCGCCTTTCCCGTCCTTTTCACGGACTCCGTAGGAGCTCGTGAGCCTGCCCCGCGTCGCGGGCCTGTTCTCATCCATTTTCTGGTTCCCCAAAGACTTGATGGCAACTTACAACTACGCGCGACGTTTCATGCCACTCAGCCGCGTCAGGTCCTGCGAATGTATCTCCAAGCCTGGACTTCAGAGCCTGTCAGACTCATCGTCAATCCGATCCACCAAATGCCGGGTCTGAGCACCTAGTCGAGCAAGTACTCCGCAAAGGCGATATGGATGCGCTCGCCCGGTTCGCCAGAGGCGTTCTCGATCACGGCGACCAGTGTCGCGATTTGGTGGGCCTCGATGCTAACGACACCCGCTTCGACCGCTGGAAGGCCGAGATCGTCCAGAAGGTCCTTCAGGCCGATATGGTCGGCCAGATCGGTCGCGGACTGGATGGCATAAAGACAGCGATAACCGCTCTTACCGCCAACCGGAAACGACAGGTGCCCTGACGAGCTCAACGGCAATCGAACGCTGCTGCCGGTCACCTCGGTCTCGGGTGCGTAGACCGATGGCATAAGGCAGGATGTCACCCGACCGTCCGGGTAGTCATGGAGCAGCAAGAGATGCTCCAAGCGTTCGCCCGACTTTCGTAGCGGCACCGTCAGGTTAACGATATCACGCGAATTCAGGCGAAGGATGCCCGGTTCGGGCGCCACCTCGCCGATCCCGCCGACGTTGAGCTTGCGGCCCCTGGTGATCTTGATCTCGGCGCCGGGGGTGACATTGCGGCGCAGCGCCTCGCGCAGGTGATGCGCCGCAAGGGCTCCGTGGCTGCCCACTCCTGACTTGCGCAGGATGGCATCGAATGCGTCGAATGACTCGTGAAACAGGCGATAGTCCAAGCCGTAGCGGTTGAGTTCAAACAGCTCGGCAAGACGGCCCAGCTCCCAGTTCTGCGCCTTGCGCGCACCGCTGCGCAGCCGTGAAAAAGCAGATTTGTTACAGTCAATGCTCTTTTGCTGAACTTCGGTGTCGAATACACGCCGCGGCAGGTAAGCGCCCAGTATGCCCTCCAGATGGGCAAGTTTCTGTCCGAAATCGGGAATATAGCGCTTCTCGAATTCTTCGTTCAATGGGATGTGCCTCCGTGGTTATGGTTGGTCTGTAGCAGACCGACCCGACCCCGGGATGTCGATTTGTTGCAGGTTGTTGCCAGCCGAAAAGAGTGCAAAGGCGGCCCAATCCCCCGCTTTGGCGCCCGCGGGCGGTGCGCCAATCCCACCAGCTTCCGGTTTCGCGAGCGGTTTCGTCCGACAGCTGCGGGCCGCCATGCGCTGAATTTGCGCCAGGTGGGTCTCGGGTGAGGTCACTGGGTCGGCCGCCAACGCGGCCCAGAACGCGTTTAGAAACTACGTGGCGGCGCTTTCGGAGATGTCCCAAAGTGTGCCGATGACTCGATGAACGCCCTTGTCCAGAACCAGCCCCGCAAGCGATCTGCGGCTTTGATCCGTGGCGTCGAACTGTCCGGAAGCACAGGTCACCAGAACCGCAAGCTCCATACCCTCCAGATCGTAGTCCGGACGCCCCAAGTCAGACAGGAACAGCGGCTCCTCCGAACCCAGCCACAGTGCCCAGCGGTGCATCTGAGCGGGCTCATTGTCGAGATGGCAGGCCAATGAAAGATAAGTTGGGCGCGCGGCCAGCGCCGCAAGAAAACGACTTTGGTCAAAATCTCGGGCGGTGAGGATTCTGACTGGCGCGACAGGTGGCACGGCGTCCTGAAACGCGCCGATCCTGGCCAGAACGCCCGTGAATCCCGCGCAATGCAAAGTGCCGGATCGCTGCTGAACCTTTCTTTCCCGGAAAAAGGTTGGCATCACGTAGCGGATCGTCATCCGCTCGCACAACAGCGGCCCACCACTGTGCAAAAGGCTGATCGGCACCCTTCCAAGAACGCTGCTTGCGTCGATTTCTATATGGTCTCTTGTGTCCAGAAGATGGGCGGCGGGCGCGATCAGGATGCGATAGACTTCCTCGGCGGGGGCCACCCACTCTTGCGGATCGTCCACCGTTGACCGCAATTCTCCTATCAGCCTGTTCAGCGCCGCTGCATCGGTCCGAAACTCGAACCGGTCCCCCTCCGAGGTGACATATCGGGCAAGATAGTCAACGCCCTGCAAAACCAGCCCCATGCGCAGCGTCGACGCCTGTTGTGGCCTCGGGAATTCAAGGTTTGTCTTCGATCCCTCTGCCGTGGAATACGTCAACAGAGCCGTGAGCGCCTGCGCGCTGATATCCCGCGCTGCCGGCATGCCGGCGCTGGCCCGGGCGGCGGCAATCACTTGGCGCGCGGCAAGCCATTCCGCGATGGCCCCCTCTTCGCCAGTGGTCAAGGGTACGGGATCACGGAACTCCACCAAGCCATCAGCCCGCTGCACCAAGGCCGCGCGGCGTGCCACCCTTTCGCTCATCATCTCAACGGCCTGAGCTTCCTCAAACCTTGCCACGCTGCGCAGCGCCGCTGAAGTCAGTTCAGAAATCTCGGCCCCGGCCCGCAGGATCTGGGTCAGCGCATCGTGATCCAGACCGGGGGCAAAGGCCAACAGGAAGATCAGCGCCATCTTGCCCAGTAGGATGGTGGCGCCGGTCTGCCCCCTTTTGTCGGTCAGCCGAACGGCTTCAAAAAACAACTCGATTTCGCTTTCAGGCGATCCGCTGCCGATGACGGCCGCAAAAACCGCCTCCAGATCATCGCGCGCCTGCTCTGTCTCACCGGCGCTGATCCGCAGACGCGCCAGCAGGAAGCGACTGACCCAGGACACCTCGTCCGGGGCCGCGTAGGTCATTGCCTGCAGGTCGGCAATCGCCTCGGCCTCGCAATCAGTGCCGAGTGCCGCCGAGACATAGTCGTTGGCCAGATCCAGCCGCCGCATCCAGTCGTCCGGGGCCCTGCGCTCCAGCAGCGCTAAGCCTGCCCTGATGCTCGAGATCCCGGCGAGCGGATCGTTGCGTCGCGCCGCCAGCGCCGCCTCGATCTTGAGCGTCAGGATTTCGTTGGACAGGGTCAGACTCTCGGCCCTTTGGCGCACGGTGAGCATCCGGTCCATAAGCCGCATCGCGCGGCCAACATCGCCAAGTTCCAGAGACAGCAAGGCATCGTTGCCCAGCATGCCAAGCAGCGGCACTAATGCGGCGTGATCCTTGGGAAGACAGGCGGTAGCCGCTTCAAGATGTTTGCGCGCGGCCTCCAACCGGCCATCCCGCCATTCCAATAGCCCGAAGGCATGATGCCACTTGCAGCGGTCGCCTTCGCTTGTCTGATCGTCGGGTTCTGCGGCGCGATAGACCTCCCGTGCTCGGGCAAGGTCATTGGTCTGTTCAAGCGCCTTGGCCCACTGCCGCAGGACGCCTTCGGCGCGATAATTTTCGTCCTGACAGAAATCGTGAATGCCCGAATATGCAGCAAGCGCCTCGGTGAATCGGCCGGTTTCACACAGCGCCAACGCCAGCCCGCCCATAACATCGACCTTGTGGGACACATGGCTCTCAGGGCGCAGGGTCTGAGCCGCTGCGCAGTAGAGCTTGAGCGCCCGTCGCGGTCGGCCTGCATGCCAATGCGCATTGCCCGCCGCAAACAGGTCTTCCGAGTTCTTCTTGCGTGTCATCAGCGGTTTCGGGCCATTGCCGGTTTTGGGTCAATACCGTCAAGTATCGGTTGTCGCGAGGTATTCGGCAATTTCGCAGAGTCCTGTACGACCAGACGACAAGATTACATCCGGCCAAGTCACAGCGCGCGTCGCAGGATCTTGCCCACTGGTGATTTCGGAATCGCCTCGACAAAGGTGTATTCCTTCGGGCAGCGATACCCCGGCAGACCACTGCTGCGGCAATGACCGTCCAGCGCAGCGGCGTCTATGCGCGACCGGGTGACTATGTAGGCAGACAGTTTCTGGCCCAGCCGCGCATCGGGCTTGCCGACGACAACCGCCTCTGAAACGCAGGGATGCAGCGACAGGACCGACTCGATCTCTATCGGCATGACGTTTTCACCGCCGGTGATGATCATGTCGTCCACGCGCCCGGTCAGGAAAAGCTCTCCGGCGTCGTCGCAATAGCCAACATCCCCGGTCAGATACCATCCGTCACGGAGGGCCTTGGCATCGGCTTCGGGCCGGTTCAGGTAACCTCGGAAAGCTTCGTCGCTTTGAAGCGAAGCGATAACCTGCCCTTCTTCTCCTGCAATCGCCCGGGCAGCGATATCCTCGGTGCCCAGCGGGATCAACGCGATACGCGCGTTCAACCCGGCCCGCCCGGCACTGCCGGGCTTGCGCGCGGCATCCGGATTGATGGTGCAGGTATAGATCTCGGACGACCCGTAGTGATTGACAATCCGACGCCCCGGGAAGGCGTCGCTCAGGCGGCGCAGCAATCCTTCGGACATCGAAGCCCCGGCGAACCCCAGCCGACGAATGGTACCTAAATCGCGTGGATGACAGTCTATCGCGTCGAGCATGTCGTGGTACAGCGTGGGCACCAGATACAGGCTGCTGACACGGTGTTGTTCGATTAGCGACAGGGTCTCGGCGACATCGAATCTTGGCTGGCACACAAAGGTGCCGCTCAGTAATGCCGTGGCCAGCAGGATCCGCACACCCATGGTATGGTAGAGCGGCATCACCCCAAGCGCCACGTCCCCCACACCCAGAGCATTCTGTCCGACCTGCGCCAAGGCAGCGGCCCGTTCCGCTCGATGTGACCGCGGCACACCCTTACCGCGGCCCGTTGTGCCGGATGTATACAGGATCACGGAGGTACGTCCGGCGTTCAGTTCCGGCAGCGGATCGGGGTCGGCCTTGCTCGCAAACGGCCGGATGCGCCAAGACGCGGGATCGGCATCGACCAGCAGCAGATCGGGGAAAGCATCGCAGGAGCTGACCGCACCCTGTGAACTACTGTCAAAGAACAGTGCCCGTGCACCGCTGTTCTGTACGAAATAGGCCAGTTCGGAGGCGGTGGACCGCCAGTTCACCGGGCAGATGACAAAGCCGTAGAGCTGCGCCGCCCAATGCAGGATTGCCGTGCACTCGTGATTCTGCAGCACCGTCACAAATTTGTCCCCGCGGCGCAATCCGTGTTCGCGCAGGGCGGTCCCAACGGACATGGCCCGCTGCAACAGCAAGCGATAGCTCAGGCCCTGCCCCCCGGACAGGATGGCCGTAGCATCGGGGTTTCGGTCGGTTGCCTGGATGAGGATATCTGCGACGGTTTGCATGGGACCTCCATCAGAGTGCGTTGACCAGTGCCGCGAGAACATGGGGATAAGCGCTGACGTCGTCGCGATGCGCATGTTCGAGGGCGGTGTGCATGAACCGCAGGGGGCAACCCAGCGCGAGCACCCGCACGCCCGAGCCGCTACGTTGCAGCAGGGCTCCGTCTTGTCCTCCCCCCTGCATCAGGCTGCGCTGGACCGGCAGCGACGCGGCGCGCGTGGCGGTTTCGGCGGTTTCGATCATGCTTTCGTCCGACAACAACGATGAATCCGCGACCTGCAGGGCAATCCCGGCCCCCGGCCGGGTCACATGCCGCTGCGGGGGAACGCCCGGGACACAACAACTGACCACGGTTTCGGCGATCAGTGCGATATCGGGCCGGAGCGAAGTGCCCAGTACGGCGGCCCCGCGCGAGCCAAGCTCCTCCTGCACTGTGAAGGCAAAGATCAACTCTGCCTGCGTATTGGTGATCATCGGCAGTGACGCCAGCAGCGCCCAGCAACCGATCCGGTCATCAAGGCCCGCCCCTGCCAGATCCTCGCCCACCACCCGCAGGGGCGCATCGAATACTACCATGTCACCGGGACGGACCTGCTCAGCCACCTTCTGAGGGGGAAGACCCAATTCCACAAAGACGTCGCTCAACGTTGTGGGATCGCTACGCGCATCAGGGGCGGTGTGGACAGGTTCGCGCGCAAGATGCAAGGTCCCCCGCAACGTCGCGCCCTGCCCCGGAACAACCAGTACCGGCTGACTAGCAAGACAGGCCGGATCGTAGGTCCCGACCGGATGCAGATAGACTGCCCCATCCTGCCCGACATGCGAGACAAGGAACCCGGCCTGATCCATATGCGCCGCTAACAAGATACGACGCGGTCCGGCCACCCCCACCCCCTGTCCATGCCGCAGGCACAGCAGGTTTCCCAAAACGTCCTCTCGGATCTCGTCAAAGAAACCCGTCGCCTCGGCGATCTCCCGGATCACCGCGCGGATCTGCCGTTCACGGCCCGACACGCCGGGTGTTTCGCACAGTCTGTTCAGCAGGGCGTCCAACCTACCCCTCTCCCTTTTCACCGCGCCGTCAGCCCGGCGCGGGGCATGTTGGTGCGGGCATCGTCCCGCTCTTGCATATGCACGCCGATCAACTGCCGGGCCTTGATCACCGGGCTCCGCATGCTGAGATCATTCGCCAGCACAACTACGGTCCAGCCATCCGGTTCACAGGTCATGTCGAGGTTGGAACTGGCTCCGATCAGCCCACCGCTGTGCCCAAAGACCGCGCGCTCCGGCAGCACGGCAAACCCAAAGCCATAGTCCGGCGCACCCAATTCGGGCTTGGCGGAGGTCATTAGCCTCACATGCTCTGGCGATACAAGCCGCCCGCTGCGAAACGCCTCGGCAAAGGCCCAGATGTCCCGCACGGTGGCAAAAGCACAGCCGTCCGGCGCGCCCCGCACCGCCCAGGAATGCAGCGCATTGATGCGTACCGGCCCCTCGTCGGTCCAACGAAAGCCATAACCCGAGGCACAGCCGGGGTTGATTTCGTCCAGATGTGGAAAACCCGCGCCCGTCATGCCCGCCGGGTCCAGCACGAGGTCTCGCAGCGCCTCGTGATAACCCTGCCCCATCAGCCTTTCGATGACCTTGCCAAGCAGCATGATGCCGATATTGGAGTAGGACCACCGGCTGCCCGGATCGAATGACGGTTCGAAAGAACGTGCCAGCGCCAAGAAATCATCAATGCTGCGAATGCGGTCCTTTGGCGTGCCATCGAACGCCGGACCGAAATAATCTCCCAAGCCGGATGTATTCGACAACAGGTGGCGGATTTCGATGCGCCGGTCGAAACCACCCTCCGCTCGCGTCACCAGGTCATCCAGCGCCGTATCAAAGCCAAGCCGCCCCCGCTCGATTAGCCGGACAACCGCGGTGGCAGTCCAGCTTTTGGTCAGCGAGGCGACGTTGAAGCGGGTTTCGGGTGTGTTTGGTACGTCATGCTCGTGGCTTGCCATCCCCACGGCGCGCTGCCCCAGAACTGTTCCGTTTCTTGCGATCAGCACCGCGCCCGAGAACAGGTCATGCGCGCCAAGATGAGTGACATAATCCAGAAACCGCTGCGCCCTTTCCTTGTCCGAAATCGCCGCTGCAACTGGCGGCAAAGGGGCGCGACCCATCAACATCTCGTCGATCAATCCCGCCGGCCTGTCCTCGAGGACAAGCCGTAGCCGCCAATGGTCTTGGGTGACCGGAAAGCGCAGTTCGACATCGATCTGCGTCTTGCTTTCGGCAAGGACCCGGACCATTTCGAAACCGCCCTTCCTGCGCCACTCCAGAAATGCCCCGATACGTCGCGCAATGCTGTCACGCGCATAATTGTCCGCCGAAAACAGACCGGGCAATTCCGCACGAACCCGGTCCGGATCGGCGCGGGCAACAAGATTGCACAGGTCATCGAACCTGTCTTTGGGCTGAGCCATGTCACTCCACCTCAGGGGAAAGGGCCAACAGGACGCCACTGGTTTCGATCTGCAAGACGATCGCCCGCAGTGTCGCGGTATCCCGTTTCAAGGATTCGATATTGAACATGGCGGACATTTCGCCTTTGCTGATCCGTTTGAGCCGCACAAAGCGCGACCCGCGATCCAGTGCCTCGGCATCGTTTTGGCACAACGCAATTGCCGACAGATCCGTCGCGACCTCTGTAATGCCGTCGACCAGCAACAAAAGGTAGTAAGCAAACAGCTTCTGCGCCCGCGCTTCGGGATTGGCGGGAAGTTCGAATTCGATGGACCCGTTGCTGCGCTGAAGCCCGACGATGCGGGGCACCGCGCCCTTTGTTTGACGAACCCATTCCGTTTCAATGCGGTCGAGGTTGCGCAGGGCGATGGCCGCATAGTTGGCCACCGAACGAAAACGGTCAGCGTTCTGTGTGATACGTGTGAAGCTCGTCGGTTCCAGCCCGATGGAGTAGATCGCCAGCGTCGCATCCAGCGAAGCGCTTTTTTCGACAACATAGTGCATGCAAGAACTGAAATTGTCCCGAAAGTAGACCCCCTGCCTGGAGTCCCGCAGGTAATAGGCCAGAGGCCGGACCAGCGAACTCGCCAGAATCAGCAAACTGGCATCCAACTCCAGCCGGGCTTCCTTCCACCTGCGCGCCTCGGATTTCAGTTGGATCTTTTCGACACGCCGGTCGATCCAGAGATACACCACCGCTAGCTGAAGCACAGCGACGATGGTACCGGTAACAAAGCCGCCGGCGTTGTTGGACATGAACCCCAGCAGATCCGCCATCACGACAGCTCGAAGCAGGTTGTCAGGGCAATGACACGCTCACCTGGTTGCAGTTGGGGGCGCTCGTGCCAGACCTGCGAGCCCAGTCCGAAAACCAGACGCCCCGGGCGGGTGCGAATGATCTGACACGGAGCCCCCCGGATGCTGTCTCGGTCGCGCCCGTATACCCAAAGCTGCAATCCGCTTTCCGGCGCTTCGGGGGCGGGTGACGCGCAATCCAGGTAGTAGATCACGGTCAGCGCGCATCGGTCCGCAGGTTGGTCAAGATGCACGCCCAGCCGGTCACCGGCTTCATAGACGGTCAGGCAGCTCATGTCAGAGGTCAGCCGCACCGCCTGCCTGGTGAACCAGCGCAGGCTGTCAATCAGGCCCGGACCGGTCAAAAAGGCTTTAGCCTGCGGCCCCATGTCTGCAATCCCGGCGCTGTAGCGCAGCCCGTCATCATCCCGTGTCGCCCGTCGCAGCCCGTCAAGGCTTGCCAAAGCCTCGGTTGCAAGCATTCCCGCCCCGGCCACTGTGGCAGCGTTCTCGACGCAGGAAAAGCCGGTAGTCTCAAACACCTGCTTTGCCGCCTCTGCCTGCTGACGGCTGCCCAGGATCTCTGGCTGAATCGTGCCCACTGTCATTCAGCCGCCTCGCGGGTGCGGGTGGTTTCTGCAATGTCGTCCAGAACTGCGTCGGCCAGGGTCTTCACAATGATCATACATTCATCGGTTTCACCGCCGGTGAAGTCGCCATTCGCGCCCAGTTGCGTCAGTTCGAACCCGCCCGGGCATAGCCCGAAATAGTCACAGGTCTCTTGGCAACCGGCCTGACTGCGCCGGAAGTCAGACTGGATCTGTTGCAGCTTCGGACCCCACACCATCTTGGCCAGCGGAGTCGTGACGATATTTCCTAGCGCCAGTCCCTGCCCGTCGCCGTAGTGATCGGCAAAGGCTGACCGCTCAAGGCCCGCGTAGAAGGTCGTGACATGACCCTCGGCATCGACATTCAACGTGCGCAGCGGTGCCGAGGCCAAGGCTACCGCAACGCTGCGCGTAAACAGAATGCGGGCCACCGCCTGGGCAAAGTTCTGGACATGGAACCCGGACCGGACGCGGGCATGGTCCCGCGCGCGTAGAAGAAGATGGCGATAGAAACGGTAATACCGGTCACGATCCGACCGCCCATAGGTCAGCCCCGGCACATCGGCTAGACCGCCATCGGCGAGAACGTTGAAGTGAAACCCGCTCAGACTGTCCTGCCAGTCGAGGATGAAGTCGAAAAACCCGTCCGGGTCGTTCAGCGTGGCATCGCTGACCACGGAGATGATCTTGAAAGGGATGCCATTGTCGCGCAGCCGCATCATGCCCGTGAGCACCTTGGCATGGGTCGGTTTGCCGCCCCAATTGGTGCGATGGGCGTCATGTATCGCAGCCGGGCCGTCGCAGCTGACGCCCAGATGCAGATGACGCTGATTGGCCGTGAA
>WBZM01002176.1_pt1 | contig 17243 bp, 16 predicted proteins | sample 5204271 | NCBI WGS metagenome assembly WBZM01 (sample SAMN12344346, study PRJNA552823) | activated sludge metagenome | biome: Activated sludge suspended growth; feature: Nitrification reactor; material: Wastewater; isolation source: activated sludge from nitrification reactor of wastewater...
TCGAAGAAAATGCCCGTCGGCCGGCCGCCGGCGTCGCGCTGGATTTGACCACCAGGGGGATCAGGAGTGGTCTCGTTGACGTGGGCCAATTTGAGCGCGGCGCTGTTGACCCATGCGGCATGGCCGCTCTTATGCGATAAATATACCGGCCGATCGGGAACGATGGCATCAAGGTCGGCTGCCGTGGGAAAGGCGCGATCGGGCCAGGCATCTTGCGACCACCCGCGGCCGCGGAGCCAGCCGCTTTCGGGGTTCTGCGCGATAAAAGAAGCTATGCGCGTCAGTGCGGCTTGGCGCGTAGGCGCACCATCGAGGTCTACGTTGCGCAGGCTGAGGGCGAAGTGCTGAAAGTGGACGTGGGCATCGACCAGGCCGGGCGTCACGAAGCGGCCGCCCAGGTCTACCCACTCGCCGCCCTGCCCCAGCAGGGACTTCATCTCATCGTTTCCGCCGAGGGCCATGATTTTGTCGCCCTGAAGAGCGATAGCCTGGGCTTGCGGTCGGGTCGAATCCATGGTGTAGATTCGCCCATTGGTCAGAACCAGTGATGCCGGCATTGCGTTCCCTCTTAAACTTACGGCCTTGACAACTATTTGGCGGCCAGGATGGGTTGTAATTCGTCGGGCAACAAGGTCTCGAGATAGGGCGTGACGCCCCAGTAGCTTTTAAGCGCGACGTACTCATCGATGAGAGCCGGCGGAGGAGGCGTTTGGGTGCGGATAGCCCGAATAATGAGGTTTTTTGGCGTGTGCTCCACAGCCACAAATTCCATAACTTCAGCGCGATAGCCCAACAATCGCAGGATATGAGCGCGAAAAGAGTCGGTCAACACATCGCCCAACCGCTCGCGCATAATGCCGTGGCGCAGGACCGGCTTGAACGGCGTGGGAGTTTCGGCGGCTGCCAGCTGGGCCTGGAGGTGATGATGGCAGCAGGGCGCGCTAAAAATGAGCTTGCTCTGCCACCTGACGGCACGGGCCAGCGCGTCGTCCGTAGCCGTGTCGCAGGCATGGAGGGACAGGACGATGTCAGGTGGCTTTGCCGGTTCAAAATCAAGAATTCGCCCAGCCTCGAATGTCATATCCCGCCAGTCCAGGTCGGCGGCCGTCTCTCGATGACGGTCCATCAGGTAGGTCTTGGTATCAACACCGGTCATCACCGCTGGAACTGCCTTGATCGCCGTGAGGTAATGGTACATCGCGAAGGTAAGCGCGGCGCTGCCGCAACCCAAATCGACGACCTGGACCGGGGCGGAAGCAAGCGCCTCGATTTCCCCGGTCTCATCCACCAGCCGCAAGAACTCGTTGATCTGGCGAAACTTGCGCTGCTGGTCGGCGCGAATTCGGCCGTCGGCCGTGGCTATCCCGATTGCCTTGAGAAATGGCGCGGGATTTTCGTCGCTCAGTATGCCCAGCTTGGCGCGGTCATGGGTCAAATCGATGGCAATTCTCTTTTCGAGAGTTCGGTCCTGATGGATGATGGGGCGGCCTTTCTTGCTAAACTGGATGCGCGTATTGGTTTCTTGAGTCGTAGCCTGGATGCTTTTAAACGGATGCGTCATTAACTCGGCTAAATGCGCTTCGGCATGTTCGGGGCGATGGTTCTTGGCGATGGTCTGTGTGCCGTCGAAATATTCAAATTGCAGATGGCGAACTTCCTTCAACAGAACCGGACGAATGGCGACACGTTTCCAGGGAAAATCGCCGCCGAGGCGAGAGCCTTGAAATACAGCCTCGACGAAACCATCATCGTTCAGGATGGCTTCGCGCAGGATTTTTTCGGCGGACTCTTGCATCGGCTGTGCGCTGCTGGATGAGGGTGAATCTATTCGGCCCATTCAAGTTCTTGGTCACCAATGAATACGGTATCACCCACTTTGACGCCCGCTTCCGTAAGCGCGGCGGTGATCCCACTCTTCTCGAGGGCGGTCTGAAAGCGCAGTAACGAATCGTCGAATTCGAAGTAGGTCATCGCCGCAATCCGTTCGATTTCCTTCCCCCGCACCCGCCAGGTATGATTGCCCTCGCGTTTAATGCTGAAAGGGTGCTCATCGATCGGCGGCCGAATCACGATAGGTTCGCTGGCTGCCGTCGGAATAACCTGCGGGGTAGCGTCGGCGATGCGCTTGACTTCGTAGAGCACCGCTTTGATGCCTTCACCGGTGACGGCCGAGATACTCATAAACGGATAGCCTGCTTTGGTAACGGCCGCGCGAATGGCAGCCTCGCGAGAGCGCACGTCAGGCAAGTCGATCTTGTTGAGAACGACGAGTTGGGGCTTGGCGGCCAGCTCGGCATTGTAGAGTTCAAGCTCGTTATTGATCATCTTCCAATCCACCAGCGGATCTTCGGCCATGCCGTCCAGCAGGTGGATGAGAACACGCGTGCGCTCGATGTGGCGCAGGAAGTCATGCCCCAGACCGACTCCCTCGGATGCTCCCTCGATTAGTCCGGGGATATCGGCCAGAACGAGCGTTTCATATTCGTCAATGGTGGCGACGCCCAGATTGGGTTGGAGCGTGGTGAAGGGGTAATTACCGATTTTCGGCCGCGCGGCGCTGACCACCGAGAGCAGGGTCGATTTGCCGGCATTCGGAACCCCGACGACACCGACGTCGGCGATCAGCTTCAATTCCAGCGTCAGCCACAATTCCGCGCCTGGTTCGCCCCGTTCGGCGATTCGCGGCGCTTGTTGGCGGCTATTTGCGAAGTGCTGGTTGCCCCGGCCGCCGCGCCCGCCCGACAGAACGATGATCTCCTGGCCCGGCTCGATAAGGTCCGCCAGGATTTCGCCTGTTTCGGCGTTACGTATCACGGTGCCGGGCGGCGCTTCCAGGCGTAGATCATCCCCGCCGGCGCCGTTCATTCGCTGAACGGTCCCATGCGTGCCGTTCCCGGCCCGATAATGTTTATTGCGCTGGAAGGTGACCAGACTATTTAAATGGCTTGAGGCGACAAAAATGACGTCGCCCCCACGGCCGCCATCGCCGCCGTCCGGCCCGCCCTGACGTACGTATTTCTCGCGCCGGAAGCTGATCATGCCGTCCCCGCCGTCCCCGCTGCGGACGTGGATCTTTGCCTCATCGTAAAACATAAATCTCTTTATTAACTCCGATACTATTTACCGTCTTGCTCGTTCTTGAGAAGAGCTTCCAGAACTGCAAAACGCGGGTCGATGTCATCGGTCGCGCAACCACATTCCCCAAGGTTCAGGTTTGCGCCACATTCCTGACACAAACCCTGGCAATCCGGCCGGCACAAGACCTTAATAGGAACGCTGAGGAGACTCAACTCGCGCACCAGCGGCGCGAGGTCGATCATTCCATCCTCGCCCACTCGGTGCTCGCCCGCCGGCGCGATGTGGGGGGGATAATAAAACAACTCGTCAAGACTGAAATTGACCTTTACGATGGCCTCGTCGAGGCAACGGACGCACTCCAGGCTCATCGAGCTTTCAAGTTGACCCTGGATGTAAATGCCTTCAGTGGTGCGCGTCGCCGTAATCGACCCCACTAGAGGGGTCAAGGTAACATCATCACTCAGCTTTATGCTGGGATAGTCAAGCTCGATGTGCCGGATGGTGCCGTAGTCTGCCTCTAATAGAAAGCCGAAATTAAAGCGCAGGCGTGATAATTTCATAATACACCTTCCAACTCGGTTTGGGATAAAATCGGATTATAACATAGCCGGAGGATTATGCGCAGCCGGCGGGAGAGGGTATCAGCAGTGGTTAAGGTTCATGATAGACGTCTGCTCGTCGCTACACATAATCCGGGGAAGGTGGCGGAGTATGACGACATCCTGCGCGCCGCCAATATCGAATACGTGACACTCGATGAGGTGGGTATATCTGATGACGTGCCGGAGACCGGGATTACTTTCCGCGAAAACGCAATCCTGAAGGCTGTAGCCTACGCTCAACAATCTGGCCTCCTGACACTGGCTGACGACTCAGGTTTGGAAGTCGACGCCCTGGGGGGCGCGCCCGGCGTATTGACTGCGCGCTATGGCGGCCCGGGCCTCACGGCCGCCGATCGCTATCAACGCTTGCTTCGCAACCTGACCGATGTACCCGCTTCTGAACGAACCGCCCGTTTTCACTGTGTGGTCGCGCTGGCCGGGCCGGACGGCGCGCTTTTAGGCACGAGCGATGGGGTGATTGAAGGGGAAATCGCGCGTGAACCGAGCGGGGAGGGCGGGTTTGGTTACGATCCGGTCTTCTATTTGCGCGATTACGGGCTGACGATGGCCCAGCTTCCCGCCGACGAAAAACACCGCATCAGTCACCGCGGCCGCGCCGCCCTATCGATCTGCCCCCTCTTGAAACAATTACTGCTTGATTTATCGTAGGTTTCCGGCTCCAGGCCGACGTGCTGCCGGCGATGCCAGCTCGCGTAGAAAATTTGCCATCAAAGGTTTTATCGATTCGGGTCGTTCCAGCATGGCAAAATGGCCTGTTTCTTCCAGGGTGAAGAGCTGCGCTTGCGGCAATCCGTCTACCAGTGATTCCGAGAACCGGAGAGGCGTCATCCGGTCAAGCCGACCGGCGATGACAAGGGTCGGAATGTCCAGTGTCGACAGTTTTGCTCGCAGGTCGAAGCGATTGCAGGCCAAAAAATCACCGAATGTGGTGGTTCCCCCACAAGCCAGAACTTGTCGCATAACGCTTTCTCTCTGGTCCGTTGGGGCATCGACAATCCCTTGTCCGGCAATGAAAGCCGCCACGCTTTCCAGCGCTGTCAGTGAGCCGCCCAATAAAGCGTCTCCAACTGGCATCCTGGCGCTGGCTCCAAAAAGGATGAGGCCCCTGATTTGGATGAGCGATCGCTGGGCAACAGTCAGCGCGATCGCGCTGCCCATGGAGTGACCTACCAATACCACATTTTCAAGATTCAACGCGACCACAAACCTTTCGATGATCAAGGCGTACTGTTCAATAGCGCGCCGGCCAGGTGGCTTAGAGCGCCCATGCCCCGGCAAGTCGATGGCTATGGAATGGAACTCCGTTAGACCGGTGAGGGTGCTTGTCCAGATATCAAGCGAACTGGCCGCGCCGTGGATGAATAGCAGTTTCAGAGGCGAGTCACGCGGGCCAAGTTCAAAATAATGTAGAGCAAGTCCGTCCAGAGTGATGATTGGCATAAGAGATATTATAGCCCGTTTGCCCGCCTCAAGGGGGCTGATACAATGACAGAATTGCCGGGCCATCCTCCCCGGTTGAGAAAATATATGAGTAAATTTATTATCGAAGGTGGGCAGCCGCTCCATGGCGAAGTTACTGTAAGTGGAAACAAAAATGCTGCCCTCAAACTCCTGCCCGCTTGTCTGCTGACGGACGAGCCGGTTATCCTCCATAATATCCCTGCCATTCGAGACGTTGAAAACACGATCTTGATCCTGCGCGATCTCGGCGTCGAGGTGACCCACCTCGGCGGTGGAAGCTGGCGAGTGGATGCCCGCAATGTGACCAAATCAGAATTGAACCCGCAACTAGCGGCGCGCACGAGAGCTTCATTTGTCTTTGCCGGGCCGATGCTGGCCCGCATGGGCCGCGTCAGGTTGCCGATTCCCGGCGGAGATGTTATCGGCGGCCGCCCGCTTGATACCCACGTACAAGCCCTGACCGCCCTCGGCGCCAACGTGAGCATGAGCCAGCGCGGCGTGTTCGAAATGGCAGCCACGCAATTACGAGGGGCGGGGCATCTGCTTTTGGCCGAAGCCAGCGTGACCGCGACGGAGAACGCAGTGATGGCGGCTGTACTGGCCAAGGGTGAAACGGTGATCGACAATGCCGCTTGCGAGCCGCATGTCCGCGACCTGTGCCACTTTTTAAACAGTATGGGGGCGAAAATTGAGGGGGTGGGCAGCAATCGCCTTCTGATCAACGGCGTGGAAAAACTGCATGGCACGGAATGTCGTATCGGTTCCGACTTCATGGAAGTAGGCAGTTTTATCGGCGCTGCGGCCGTCACTCGTGGTGAGGTGCGCATTCGCGATGCCCAGCCGCGCAATCTGGGGATGATTCGTCTCGTTTACGAACGGTTCGGCGTGCGCTGGCAAGATGATGGCGAAGATATCATTGTGCCCGGGAATCAGGAATTATTGATTCAGGAAGGGTTGGGCGGTCGAATTCCTGAAATAAAACCGCTGCCCTGGCCCGGATTCCCACCCGATCTGATGAGCATTGCAGTGGTATTGGGGACTCAGGCCGTGGGTTCGGTCTTGCTCCATGACTGGATGTATGAGAGTCGCTTCTTCTTCGTGGACCACCTGACCTTCATGGGTGCGCGAGTGGTACTGTGCGATCCGCATCGGGTGCTGGTCCAGGGGCCGTGCAAGTTGTTTGCCAACCCGGCAGGCGTGCCCAGCCCGGATATCCGCGCCGGTATGGCCATGGTGCTGGCGGCTCTGTGCGCTCGTGGAACCAGTACGATCCATAACATCCAACAAATTGATCGCGGATATGAACGGATCGAGGACAAACTGCGCTCCCTGGGAGCCAATATTGTTCGCGTGGATGAATAATTACCTATTCTGTTCACGTGAACGATTATCAGTCTGCGCGGATTTGACCTTGCCTGGGTGATTACGCTATAATGTAGCATTGCTTCCCTGGCATTCCGGCGAAGCACCCGGATAGGTTTCAATCAGTAGCTTGAGACGACAGGGCATTGTGCCCTGTTTTTTTGGAGAGAGTGAGATGACTAAACGTACATATCAACCGAAAATTCGCCGACGCATGCGCGTCCACGGGTTCCGCTCCCGTATGGCTACCAAAGGCGGCCGCGAAGTGATCAAGCGGCGTCGCGCCCGCGGTCGTCGCGTGCTGAGCGTGACGATGAACAGCCACACCAAGCGTGTGAACTGGAACGGCACGTCGGCTACGGCATATCGCTCTGTCAAGCGATACGGCGGCGGCTAATCCCATTGTCCATGATGTGGTGATCCTTGCATGCTGCCGCCTCACTCTCGCTTGCGCAGCTCGGCCGAGATTGGCCTTGTCCGGCAACGTGGGCAACGCTGGCAGCATCCGTTAATGGTTCTGTTCGTTTACAGCCAGCCCCAACCGACATCGTCTGTCAGTCGTTTTGCAATCGCTGTCGGCCGTCACATCGGCAAAGCTGCCCGGCGAAACAAAGTCAAGCGCCGGTTGCGCGAGGTCCTGCGCCATCATTTGCACAAACTGGCGCCAGGATATGATTGCTTGGTCGTGGCTCGTTCAGGGGCGGTGGAGGCGAATTATGGGGAGTTGGAAAGTGCTCTGCTTCAGCTATTAGGTCGAAGCAGGATGCTTGTTGACGAACCTGAGGATTCTGCCGAAGTAAATGGATCACTTTCATGAAGCAAGTCGCCTTAATACTCATAAAAATATACCAGAAAACGATCTCACGAGTGCTTCCGCCAAGTTGCCGGTTTACGCCTTCGTGTTCTGTTTATGGATATCAGGCAATCGAGAAATACGGGTTTTTTAAGGGCGGCTGGATGGCTATCAAGCGCATCAGCCGCTGTCATCCATTTAACCCTGGCGGCTATGACCCGGTTCCGTAACGGAGGTGTTACTTGCATCGAATGAGTTGGTCGCTACGGCGTCCTGCGCTCTGGCTGTTGATTCTGATGGCGGGTGTTCTAACCTTAAGCGCCTGTAGTGGACGGATCGCCAATACCAACTGGGCTGGTCTCTCCACCGATGGGAGCCAACTCTACTTAGCATTTGGCCCGCGGGTGTTGGCTTATAACCCCGAGACTCAGACACAGAGTTGGATTTTCCCCCCCGAGGATGACGCAGTCCAGTTTTATTCCGCGCCTTCAACCGAAGAGGGCCAGATTACTTTCGGCGATTATGGTCGCGCCGGGGGCTTTTTCTCTCCTCGCGTAACTGTGTCCGTTTATTCACTCGAGAATGCAGATTCCGGCGCCCCGCGCGAACTGTGGGTGAACTCGGAATCCGCTACGGATAAGATAGTTGCTCCTCCGTTGCAGGTCGGCGACCAACTTTTTGTGGGCACGGCCGACAATCATATGCTGGCCTTGAATGCCGCCGACGGAAGCGAGCTGTGGGACTTTGAAACGCGTCACGCGGTTTGGTCGCAGCCCGCGTTTCGAGACGGCATCCTGTATGTGACGTCGATGGACTGGTTCGTTTACGCGCTAAACGCGTCAAGCGGCGAGCTAATCTGGGAAACCCAATTGGGTGGCGCGTTACCGAGCCGGCCGATCCTGGGCGACGACCTGATGTATGTGTCCAGCTATGACGGCAACGTCCACGCGCTGGACATCGCTACCGGTGAGGTGCAATGGTCTGCTCCGGCTGCTGACTGGGTCTGGGGAGCGGCAGCGCTGGCGGATGGCGTTATCTACTACAGTGACATTCAGGGCAACATCTACGCCGCTGACGCAGAGACGGGTGATCAAATCTGGACCAAGTCGACCGCGGCTCGCGTCCAGTCGAATCCCGTGGTTGTGGGGGACACCCTCTACATTGCCTCCCAAACAGCCGGCGATGTGCCGGCAGGGGCCCTGACCGCCTATTCGACGGCGGATGGTAATCAAAAATGGTCTCAGCCCACGAACGCGCCGCTTCTGGCGACGCCGGTGATTGTGGGTGATGATACTATTGTCGTGGGGTTGCAGAACACTGACGCCCTGCTCATTGGATTCGACCTGGCGACCGGCCAGGAACTCTGGCGTTATTCGTTGCCAGAGGCCGCTAACTGATCGCAAGAGAACGTCGCCATGTGGGATACCCTTATCGTTAACCCCATGATCAATGCCCTGCTTTTCTTTTATGATTTGCTGGGCAATAACTTCATTCTGGCGATCGCCGTGTTTACTGTCTTGATCCGCCTGATCACGCTGCCGCTGAATATGCGCCAGCAGCGCTCGATGATGCGGACTCAGGAGATTCAACCACAGATCCAGGCGATCCAGAAGAAGTACCGGGACAACCCTCAAAAAATGCAGGAGGAGTTCCGCAAGATTGGCTATAACCCGGCCGACACGCTTACCGGCTGTCTGCCCACGCTCATACAATTTCCGATCCTCATCGGTTTGTATCAGGCGATCATAATTGTATTGGGATCGACACCTCAATCATTGTTCGAATTGGTGCCGCGCGTCTACCCGGCCATCAATCTGACGCAATTGATACCGGTCGAGAACAAGTTCATGTGGTTGAATCTCAGCCAACCGGATCCGTTTTTCGTGCTGCCGATAATCGTGTTTGCCAGCATGTTTATCCAGCAAAAGTTGCTGGCACCTTCTACAAAGGGGCAAAACCAGCAGGACAATCCGGCCGCGGCCATGACGCAATCGATGCAGTATACGATGCCACTCATGTTCGGTTTCTTCTCGCTCCAGTTCCCGTCGGGTCTGTCCATCTACTTCATTCTGGCTAATATTATCGGTATTTTCCAGGGTCTTTATATGCGGCGAATCACCGACAAGGAAAAAGCGGAACGCGCCGCCAAGGGTATCACGACACCATACGTGATTGATGCGTCCGATCAACAATCGCCCAAATCCATCGAAGCAAAAAGCAAGCAGTCTGCCAACGGTTCCGGCAGCAATAAGAACAAAGCGTCCGGGAGCCAGACTGCTTCCAAACGCAAGAAACGATCTGCAAAACGGTGATAGACTATGGCTTTATCTTCGAACCATGAAATTGAATCGCGTGGAGCGACCGTTGACGCGGCCATTGCCGCCGGGTTGCAGCGTCTGGGCGTTAGCCGCGACCGGGTAACCGTCATTGTAATCGACGAGGGCAGCCGCGGCTTGCTGGGTATCGGCAGCCGGGAGGCCATTGTTCGCCTGGCAGTGATTCCCGATGAGCCTGTTGTGGCCATCCCCCCCCGGCCCGCGCCACCTCCTGCGCCGCCGGCCAAGCCAATCGCACCAGTGCCACCCCCCACGGCCTCGATCGAGCCGCAGGCTGCCAAACCCGCCCCGGTGCCACGCAAGCCGGTGGAGCAAGCTGCTTCCCGGCCGTTGGCTGATGAAGAGGACGAAGGCGACTCCGGCAGCTCGGTGGAAAACCTGGAAGCTGAGCAGCAGGTAGCGGTCGAGGTCATATCCGAACTTTTGGAGAAAATGCACGTGAACGCGCAGGTTAAGGGGTACATGACCGAACCCGACGACCTGACCGGCCAGCAAGTTAACATCGTCGATATTAGCGGTGATGACCTGGGCGTTCTCATCGGCCCGCGCGGGGAAACGCTCGATTCATTGCAGTTTTTGAGCCGCCTGATGGTTGCCCACCGGCTGCATCGGCGGTCTAATTTTGTCGTCGACGTTGAGGGGTTCCGCCAGCGGCGAGAGCAAGCCCTCACACGTCTGGCCGAACGGATGGCGGAAAAGGCGCGGCAGCGTGGCGAACCTATCAGCCTGGAGCCTATGTCAGCCTATGAGCGGCGGATTATCCATATGACGCTTCGTGGCGCTGAAGATGTCTATACCGAGAGCGCCGGCGAGGGCAAACAGCGCCGCGTCCGCATTTTTCCCAAGAAGTAGCCGCGATTTTTCCGGATAAACTCAAAGGCCGCGGTCGTCGTCCTCGACGACCGCGGCCTTTTCTGTTTTCAGTTGGTCGAGTGTTTGCTTATGGAAAAAGGATTCACAGATTTCAACAAGCGGGTCTCTGTGAAGTTTATAACAACTTTGAATGCTTTGTAAATTAGAGCCTGACGACCTTTACCTGTGTAACCGCTTTTATAAGGCCTAACTCGCGCAAGGTCTCTGCGGACGGCTCGCTATCGAGATTGATAAACGATAAAGCTTCCCCGCCGGGATGTATCCGACCCAGCCGCCATTCGCCGATATTGACGCCGTGATTAGCCAGCAGCGTTCCGACCTGACCGATGACGCCGGGCACATCCTGATTCTGCATCACCAGCACAATCCCCTCGGGACGCGCTTCCAGTCTGTACTCGTCGATCTGAACGATGCGCGGCTCGCTGCCGCCAAACAAAACACCGGCCAGCGATCGTCGGCCGCCCTGCCAGATGGCGCGACAGGCCACCAGATTTGGATAGTCGAGATCGTTCAGCCCCACGGTTTGAGTAGTCGCGATCCCTCGCTCATTGGCCAGGGTGGGCGCGTTAATGTAGTTTACCGGGACCTCGCTGTTTGAACCGATAACGCCTTTTAACATCCCAGCTCCGATAGCCCGAACCAAGCCGCCGACAATATCGCCGTGTGCTTCAATCTCGATTCGCTGAATGGGCTGGTCGGCCAGCCCGGCGTGTAGCCGCCCCAGCGTTTCGGCCAGTTCGAGGTAGGGTTTAATGCTCGCGAAGTCCCCCTCCATCTCGAAAGGCATATTCACGGCATAGGAGAAATCCGTGCCCCGCAGAGCGGCAACGACCTGGCTGACGATCTGAATACCGACATCGCGTTCGGCCTCACGTGTGCTCGCTCCCAGGTGTGGCAGGTGCACAACGTTTGGCATGCCGATCAAGGGATTATCGGCCGCGGGTGGTTCTGAACCGTAGACGTCGATGGCCGCAGCGGCCAATTTGCCGCTCTTCAGCGCGTCGGCCAACGCATCCTCGTCTACCAGTTTGCCGCGGGCGGCGTTGATTAGAATGCCCCCCGTCTTCATATGGGCGATAGTATCGGCGTTGATAAGCTTCGTCGTGGCCGGAACGAGGGCAGCATGGAGCGTAACGTAATCGGAGCTGCCCAGGAGGTCATCCAACTCGACCAGCAGAACGCCAAGATCGCGGGCTGTCTCTTCCATGATGGCCGGGTCATAGACGAGAATATCCATACCGAAAGCCTTGGCTCTTTCGGCGACGAGTTTACCCACACGGCCGAAGCCGATGATGCCCAGGGTTTTACGATAAAGTTGAGTGCCGACGAAATCGCCGCGTCGCCATTCGCCTGCCTTCAGCGAGACGTGCGCCTGAGGAACGTTGCGGCTGGCTGCCAGCATGAGCGCCAGCGTCAGTTCGGCGGTGGCCATGCTGTTCGCGCCGGGCGTGTTCATGACGACCACGCCGTAAATCGAGGCAGCCTTAATGTCGATGTTATCGACGCCCACGCCGGCGCGGCCGACGACGCGCAGTTTTTTCCCCGCGGCCAGCACGTCCGCCGTCACCTGCGTGCCGCTGCGCACGATGAGGCCGTCATAATGCGGAATAATCTCAAGCAACTGTTCCTTACTGAGGCCGATTTTCACGTCGACGTCGACATCTGCATATTCATTCAGTTTATCCAGCGCAGCGGCGCCTAGCTTGTCGGATACGAGTATTCGGTACATTGTGCTGTGTTCGGTCTGTCTGGTTTCGATCAGGCGAAGAATCCATCCATTGCGGTGAATAGGCCTTCTAATTCGTGCATTTGGGTGTCGCCCATATGGGCGATTCGAAATGTTTTGCCCTTCAAATCGCCGTAGCCGTTTGAGATGATCATCCCCTGGGTTCGCAGATACTTGTTCAAGGCAGAGATATCGATCTCCAGGTTGTTAGCGGCGCAGGTGACTGTTGGTGACTGATAGCCCGGGGCGGCGAAGATTTCGAACCCCTTACTTTTCACATAATCGAGCGTCCGGTCGCGCATGGCCAGATGGCGCGTAAAACGATGCTCCATGCCCTCGGTCATCATATCGTCCAGTTGGCGGTCTAGCGCGTAGAGCAGGGATACGGCCGGCGTGGCCGGGGTCTGGTTCTTGGCGATCGATTTGGCAAGACTAATAAAGTCGAAATAATAGCCGCGAGCGGGAATTGTCTTCGCCTTAGCCATCGCCCGATCGGAGACCGCGCAAAAGGCGAGACCCGGGGGCAGCGCGAAGGCCTTCTGGCTGGATGACAACACCACATCGAGATCCCAGGCATCCATCTCGATTCTGGCACCGGCCAGGCCGCTGACGGAGTCGACCAGGATCATAATGTCTTGCCCGCCTGGCATGGCGCGTATCGCCGCGGCGATCTCGCGAATGGGGCTGGTGACGCCGGTGCTGGTCTCGTTATGAACGAGCGTCACGGCATCGAATTCGCCAGTGGCAAGCCGCTCCACGACCTTTTCGGCCAAAATCGGTTGGCCCCACGGTACGGAGAGAACTTCGATCGCCTTGCCATTCATCTCGGCAACGTCGCTGAACCGGGAAGCGAAGGCGCCATTGACGCAAGTCAGGACCTTTTTGCCAACGCAATTGCGCACGGCCGCTTCCCATAGCCCCGTACCGGACGATGCAGTAATGAGGATTGTTTGGTTGGTGAAGAAGACTTGGGATAGCTTCGGCAGGATGCTGCCGATCAGATCGGCGCACTCCGGCATGCGGTGGCCAACCATCCATTGGGCTTGCGCGTCCAGAATCTCCGGACGGACTTCTGTCGGGCCGGGGATAAAGAGTTTGACGTGCTGGCTATTGCGGGGCGAAGAATGCCCCTCTAAATTTTGATTCGAGCTGTTCATCGTTAAATGTCACGACTCCTTTCTGGATTAGATAGTGGGCTTTTAAACTTAGCGATTGGTATTCCATCGACCACTTGCTGAGCATGCGCAATTCGGCCGGACCTCCGGCCAATGCGACAAGTGGGGCCAGACTCGGGCTGGAGATAAAGACGCGCGCGGCCTCCTTGACCTTGGGTCGAGCCACGACGCCGCCGTAGCCGACGAACAAATCCACCGCCTGACCGGCCAGAAGATCGCTATTGCCGTCGCCGATCAGCAACGAACGGCCGCGCTGGTCGCCGAGAAGTTCCCTGACAATTTGGGCTTTGCCGTCGCTAACGGTAAGCGCGCCTTCCGTGTACGTCAGATAGCGTTTGTTGTCCGTATCGGATTTTTCCCACCACTCACCTGACAACTCATTATACGCGATGTCAACGCCGCGAATCCGCTCGCGCGGAATTCCCAGAGAGATGCCAAATTCCTCCACTGGTTCGGCCAGCCCCCCGCTGATGATGTAGACCTTGTGTCCCAATGCCTGGAGCGCGGCGACGACTCGTGCTGCATCCTCAACCATATTGCGTTTATAGGTGTGTCGTAGGTCGAGAACCTGCTGGCGCGTCGGCCGCAGTGTTCTCAGCCGCTTGGCATAGATATCTTCTAAATCCAGCAGGCCATCCATGGCGGCCTGGGTCAAGGTTTCCACGCGCACCCGCTTGCCCATGGTTTCGGCCAACACGTCGATGCCTTCCACGGAGGTTAGCGTGGAATCGCAATCGAAGAAAATATGTTCAAATGGGGGCCATCGCATGGTGTTTTTGTCATTCCGCCGGCCGGAAAATTGGCGAATCGAATAAATTTTGGCAACTCAGCGCCGAATGAGGATTCTATTGATGGAACTATGTTTTGCCAACGGATAGCTGCGCAAACGCCGCGGGTCAAAATTCTCCACTATTGACTAACTTTCGCAGTCCATCGACAAGCGGAATCTCCGCTCGCCAGCCAATCAGGGCGGCCGCGCGCTCGACGTCGGCCACCTGCTGGGGATCTTCTCCTTGCCGTCCCGGGATAGCGCCGAACAGCGGTCGTCCGCCACGAGCGACAAGCCGGAATATTTGCTCAACTACGTCACGCACACTGACCGGTTGGCCGCGGCCCAATTCGATAGTTGTCCCCGGTGGCAACTCCGCGGCCAGAATCGACTGAAAGCCTGCCACGACATCGTCAATATAGACCCAATCCTTTTGCTGGTGACCGGAAGTTGTGGGGAAATCCTCGCCGGCTAATGCCGCCTGAAGGGCAGCCGGTATGAGAAGATGCTGGGGCTGGTTCGGGCCATAGGCCTGGAAGATCATCGCTCCGCAAATAGGCCAGTTTGCCGTGTGCGCGTACATCCGGCAGAAAGCCCAGGCGGCCGCCTTGCTGGCGGCGTAGACATTTATGGCGGTGCGTTCGCCCGGTGTTCGGGCAATGATGAATTGCTGCACGTCCTGTCCGTCAGTTTCGAAGCAGGCTCGCAGCAGATTGAGGGTCCCGGTTACATTGTGGCTGAGCGCAGTGTTGACCGGCAGAAAGGGATCGCTGACGCCGGCGGCGGCGAGATGGATGACTTTGTCCGGCCGCGCTTGCCGAATCGCCCGCGCCGTCAACTGATAATTCCGCAGATCGGCATAAACCGTGTCGACGGCCGACCGCAGTTTGTTCAGAGGCGCCGGCAGAGGCGTCCCGCTGCCGAACTCTTCCAGCAGCAAGAGCGTGACATCGGCTTGTTCCAACAATTGCGGCACAAGCGCGCGCGCAATAAACCCGGACGCGCCGGTGACGAGGACGCGTGGGCGACTCATGAGTTGAGATAGGCCTTATACCAGGCCATCGTCTCCTTCAGACCGCCAGCCAACGTGTATTGCGGCCGCCATCCGATGGCGTGCCTGGCCTTCTCCGGGCTGAGATATTCGTCAAGGATCTCATTCTTGACCTCGTTTAAAATAACGGGTTCAAGTTTCGGATTGCCGGAGAGAGCCACGACGGTTCGCACTACTTCCAGCGCAGAGACGGCGCAACCCGACCCCAGGTTGAAAGGCTCGCCGCGCACTCCGGGTTCAGTCAGCTTTTCGGCCAGCATCAGATAGCCGCGCACAGCGTCGGCCACATAGAGATAATCTCGCCGAAACGACCCGTCCGAACGGATGACCGGCTGCTCGCCATTCAGAACGCTCCGAATTGTGCCCGGGATAAGGCGATTCCAACTTAAATCACCCCCACCGAAGAGATTGGAGCAGCGGGTAACGGCGATGGCCAGGCCGAAGGTGTGGGCAAACGATTGGGCGATGAGATCGGCGCAACTCTTGGAAACCTCGTAGGGGTGACGGCCCTGCAATGGGTAGTCCTCCAAGTAGGGCAGAATCGTTTGCTCCCCATAGGCTTTCTCGCTGCTGGCGACGACGACGCCGCGCACGGTGGGGCTGTGGCGTACCGCTTCGAGCAACAACCAGGTTCCGCGGATATTCGTCTCGAAGGTGGCTACAGGTTCGCGATTCGCTACGCCGACGATCGTTTGTCCCGCGAGGTGAAAGACGGTATCGATCTGGTTGTGGGCCAGTGTCCGCTGGAGCAACTCGAAATCAAGAAGCTCCCCATGAACCTGATTGATGCGCCCAATCAGGCCGGTGCGAACCAGTTGAGATTCGGGTTCGCGCACCCGAATCAAGCCGGTGACGGCCGCGCCGCGCTCCAGCAGCGCGGCCGTCAGCCATGAGCCGAGAAAGCCGGTGCAGCCGGTAATGAATACCCGCCGCCCACGCCAAAAATCTTCCTGTTCCCACTCCCGACTCAAAAGCACACTCCCATCGGTTTGCTCACGATATTAGCGTTTTTCCTTAGCGAGGGCGATTTCCGCGGCTCGCAATGTGTTCTTCATGAGCATGGCAATGGTCATTGGCCCGACGCCGCCGGGTACGGGGGTGATTGCTCCGGCTACCTCTTTGGCTGATTCGAAATCCACGTCGCCCACCAGTCGGTAACCCCGCTTGGCTGTCGGGTCTGCCTTCTGGTTGATGCCCACGTCGATGACGGCCGCGCCCGGCTTGAGCATATCACCGGTGATCATTTCAGTCTGGCCTATGGCCGCGATAACGATGTCGGCTTTACGGATGTGGTCGGCCAGGTCGCGCGTCCGGCTGTGGCAGATGGTGACAGTCGCATCGCGCTTTTGCAGCAGCATGGCGACTGGCAGACCGACAATATTGGAACGACCGACGACAACCGCCTCGGCGCCGCGAATGGGAATACCGCTTTCTTCCAAAAGGACGATACAGCCGTAAGGTGTACAGGGAATAAATAATGGGTCGCGGCCTTTCATGGCCAATCGGCCGATGTTAACCGGGTGAAAGCCGTCGACATCTTTTTCGAGGCTGATCGTGTTCAGAACGGCCTCTTCATTCAAGTGCTTTGGCAACGGTAGTTGCACCAGAATGCCATTGACATTCGGATCGGCGTTGAGCGAGGCGACCAGTTGTTCAACCTGCTCTTGGGTGGAGTCGACGGGTAATTCATGGCCAATCGAGCGGATGCCCAAATCTTCACAAGTCTTGCGTTTGCTGCGAACATAGGTGGCGGAAGCGGGATCTTCGCCAACCAGAACGGTGGCCAGCCCGGGAGTATATCCATATTCCTCCTTCATCCGGACAACGGATTGGCGAACCTGTTCGCGCACACTCTCGGCAATGGCTTTGCCGTCGATAATAGATGCTGTCATATTGTTTACCTTCCTGTCGTGAAACAAAAAAAGCCTCTACCTGAGTTGAGAGGCTTGAAAATAAGTACGTGGGGAGAGGGAAAGGCTCCTACTTCGGGAGAATA
>WBZM01002177.1_pt1 | contig 17242 bp, 13 predicted proteins | sample 5204271 | NCBI WGS metagenome assembly WBZM01 (sample SAMN12344346, study PRJNA552823) | activated sludge metagenome | biome: Activated sludge suspended growth; feature: Nitrification reactor; material: Wastewater; isolation source: activated sludge from nitrification reactor of wastewater...
CTGTGCCTCGGCGGGCCAGAGGGCGAAAAAGAGCCGCTCAGTCATCCCTGCCGCGCCGCCAATTCCGGAGGGGTCGATGCTTGCTCAATGGGGTAACAGAGCTGCTCAGCCACCGCCACCAAGCAACTCAAGCAGCCCCTCCAGGGCGATCCGGACCGTCTGGTGGCGCACCGCCTCGCGATCGCCAGGCAGTTGCAGACGCCGCACCCGCGGCGGCTGACCATCCAAGGCCCAGGCGATGAAGACGGTGCCCACCGGCTTTTCCGCGCTGCCACCCCCGGGACCGGCGATGCCGCTGATCGCCACCGCGACCCGGGCCTGGCTGCGCGCCAGGGCGCCCGTTGCCATCGCCGTCACCACCGGGGCGCTGACCGCCCCATGCGCCGCCAGGGTAGTACCGTCCACCCCCAGCATCTCCTCTTTGGCCTGGTTGCTGTAGGTCACGAAGCCCCGGTCAAACCAGGCGCTCGAACCCGCCACCCCGGTCACGACCTGGGCGATCCAGCCACCGGTACAGGATTCCGCCGTGGCGAGCATCAGCCCGGATTGCATGAGGCGCTGGCCCAGGGCCGCCGCCAGTTCTTCGAGATCTTGGTTCATGAGCCGAGTTTCGGTCACTGGCGGGGTGCGGCGCAAGCGATACCCTTTGGCTCCTGGGCTCCTGGGCTCCTGGGCTCCTGGGCTCCTGGGCTCATGGGCTCCTGGCCTGGATGAGAAGGCAACTCTCCGCAAAGCGGCCGACCGGATCGACGTGGCGTGATCGGATGCCCGGGAAGGGTCGGTAGCCACTCGATGCCCCTCTGGTCTTGCCAATCGGATCGCCGCGGCTTGATCCGGTCCCGGGGCGCCCCGAGAATGCCGGGCATCGCGGACAAACCGCGGCCGGTTGGCACACATCCATCTTCCCCGGAGACCCCACCATGAGTCAGCACGATGACCTGGAAATCCGTTGCGAGCACAAACCCTCACCCGCCAAGCTGGAGGTGCTGGGGGTCGAATACTGGCCAATCTGGCGCAAGGAGGTCGCCACCTTTTCCTGGCACTACGACCAGACCGAAACCTGCTATGTCCTGCGCGGCCGTTTTCGGGTGACCCCGGAGGTTGGAGCGGGACGTGAGTTCCAACGCGGTGACCTCATCACCTTCCCGGCTGGTCTGTCCTGCGTCTGGGAGGTGCTGGAACCGGTGGAGAAGCATTACCGCTTCGATGCCTGAAGTGCCTTAAGAACGCGAAAGCTCCCCGGGAAGAATCTCCAAACGCCACCCGACCCGGGGAAGCCAAAAGGATGCGGGTTGACCCTACAAACGAAAACCCCGATCCGCCACTGGAGCGAATCGGGGTCAGCGGACACCTCCCTGTGTCCGATCGTTCCTTATCTCACCCGGCCTGAGCGGCCGGTGGCTGCTTACTTGGCCTCAGCGGCGGGAGCGGCCGGAGGAGCGGGCGGGGCATAGGGGGCGTAGGGCGCGCCGTAGGGGGCGTAGCCGTAGGGGCCACCCCAGTAGGGGCCATAGCCGTAGCCATAGTTGTCACGATAACGGTTGTAACCGCGGCCCCAACCACGCCCGCCACCGGACATGTTCATGTTGAAGTCGCCATAGCCGTCACCGAACATGTCGTTCCACCAGTCGTTTCCGCCGTTACCCCAACCCGGGCCACCCCAGCCTGGGCCGCCCCAGAAGGCGGAAGCGGAAGCGGAAGCACCCAGCAGGGCGGCGATGGCGGCGGCGGTAGCAAGCTTTTTCATTTCAGATGTTCTCCGACTTGTTGTTTCTGTTGGCAGCAAGGGGCGGCGTCTTATGTGCTGTCTGCGCCGTCCATGGGTGTATAGAATATTAGTGTATTCTGATATGGTCAAGCACTTTTTTTACTCTCACCCGCACTGAAGCAAATCGCGGCGCTCTGGGCGGCGCCCTCAGCGCTCCTGGGTCCGCAGCAAGGCCAGGCCGACCAGCAGGAAACCGAGACCGAAGGCCCCAAGGACCCCATAATCCAGCCATAGATCTCCCGTTTCCAGCCCCTTGGTGAAGGTGCCGACGCTAACGTGGTTGAACCAGGCGCTGGGGAAGCCATACCCCATGAAGCGCGCCGCGCCGGTCAGGGAAGAGACCGGCACCAGCATGCCGGAAAACAGGATGGTGGGGATGGTGCTGACGATGGCGGTGCCGAAGACCGCGGCAATCTGGGTGCGCATGAAGGTCGACATGAGCAGGCCGAGGCCGGTAGTGGCGAAGACGAACAGCGCCGCCCCCAGGCTGAGGGCGCCCGGGCTGCCGGTCAAAGGCACGCGGAACAGCCAGAGGGCCATCAGCAACAGCAGCAGGTAGCTCACCAGTGCCAGCCCGAGGTAGGGCAACTGCTTCCCCAGCAGAAACTCCAGGCCCCTGGTCGGGGTGGCGTAGAGATTGATGATGGAGCCCAGTTCCTTCTCCCGGACCACCCCCACCGCCGTCATGGTGGCCGGGATCATGATCAGCAGCAGCATCATGATCCCCGGCACCATGGCATAGACGCTCTTGAAATCCTGGTTGAATCGGAAGCGGGTCTCGATCTCCACCGGAGCTGCCAGCGTCCCGATCCCGGCACCTGAGGGCGGCGCGTCAGGCACTGATATCGCGCCAGGCGCTGATGTAGATCCGACCGCTGACGTGGCTGCGGCCGCTGATGGGGCTCCAGGCGCCGAGGGAGCGGATTGGCCCAGGGCGAGGGTCTCCAGATAGTGCCGGTGCACGCCCTCAACGTACCCGCGGATGGTATCGCCACGGAAGGGGATGGCGCCGTCGATGAGGAGACTGACCTCCGGTCGCGCCCCCCGCTTGAGGTCGCGGCCGAAGCCCGACGGGATCTCGATGGCCAGGGCCAGACGCCCGCTGGCCATCCGCCGCCGCAGATCGGCCTCGTCCACCAGGGGGGCCTGCTCGGCGAACCAGGGGGTGCCGGCAAACTGTTCCCGGTAGGCGCGACTGGCCGGGGTGCGGTCACGGTCGAGGACGGCGAAGGCGATGCCGTCCACATCGAAGGAGATGCCAAAGCCCATGGCGATCATGAGCAGCACCGGTCCGAGGAGGGCGAAGGCTAGACGGATGGGATCGCGCACCAGCTCCGCCCCCTCACGCCGGGCATAGGCCCAGAGCCGGCGGAGGGAAAAAATCTCACCCCTGGCCGGCGCGGCCGCCGGGCCCGCCCTCACTCCTTGACCCCCGACCTCACCAGCAGCCTCGCCACCAGCCGCCTCACCGATGGCCGCAAGCGGGGTCGCGACCTCCTCATCCGCGCCCCCCCCCTGCTCCATGTAAGCGATGAAGGCCTCCTCCAGGGTCGCCACCCCCTGGGCGGCCTTGAGCTCCGCCGGCGTCCCCTGGGCCAGGACGCGCCCGGCGTGCATCAGGGAAAGGCGGTCGCAGCGCTCCGCCTCGTTCATGAAATGGGTGGAGATGAAGAGCGTGACGCCCTGCCCCCGGGACAGGGCGACGAGCTCCTCCCAGAAGCGATCCCGGGCGATGGGGTCGACGCCAGAGGTGGGCTCGTCGAGGATGAGCAATTCCGGGGCGTGGATCACCGCCACGGCGAGGGACAGGCGCTGGCGCATGCCGAGGGGCAGCTCCTCGGCGCGGGCCTCGAGATAGGGTTCCAGCCCGAAGCGCGCCGCCAGTTCCGCGATGCGCTGGGGAATGCGCCCGGCGGGCAAGCGATAGAGCCGGGCGTGGAGATCCAGGTTGCGCCGCACGCTCAGCTCCCCATAGAGGGAGAAGGACTGGGACATGAACCCCAGGCGCTGGCGCAGGGCCGCGTCCTCGGCCTCCACCGGCTGACCGAAGACCCAGGCCTGGCCGGCACTGGCCGGCAGCAGGCCGGTCAGCATGCGCATGGTGGTCGTCTTGCCGCAGCCGTTGGAGCCGAGAAAGCCAAAGATCTCCCCGGGATGGATGTCGAGGCTGACCCCCTCCACGGCGGTGAAGTCGCCAAAGCGGCGGCCAAGCCCCCGGGCGCGGATCGCCGGATCGCCATCCGCGGCGGTATCGCGGGGGGGAACGACCAGGCGGCGATGGTCACCGCGCTTGGCCGCCGGCAGCAGGGCGACGAAGATCGCCTCCAGGTCCCGCTCCCCGGTGCGGGCCTGGAGATCTGCCAGGTGGCCCTGGGCCAGGACCTGGCCCGCGTCCATCGCCACCAGGAAGTCGAAGCGGGCCGCCTCCTCCATGTAGGCGGTGGAGACCAGCACGCTCAGGTCCGGGCGGCGCTGGCGCAGGCGGTCCATCAGCTCCCAGAAGCGACGGCGGGACAGGGGGTCCACGCCCGTGGTGGGCTCATCCAGGATCAGCAGGTCCGGCTCGTGAATCAGGGCGCAGCACAGCCCCAGCTTCTGCTTCATGCCCCCGGAGAGGTTCATGGCGGGGCGATCGGCGAAGGGGGCGAGGCCCGTGGCCTGGGTCAACTCGGCGATGCGCGCCGCCCGGGTGGCCCGGTCCTGACCAAAGAGCCGGCCGAAGAAGTCCAGGTTCTCGCGGATCGACAGGCTGGGATAGAGGTTGCGCCCCAGACCCTGGGGCATGTAGGCGATGCGCTCCACCACCCGCCCCCGCCCGGCGGGCCGGCGCAGGTCCTGGCCCAGGACCTCGACCCGGCCGGTCTGGATCCGCCGCACCCCGGCGATGAGCCCCAGGAGGGTGGACTTGCCGACCCCGTCCGGGCCGATCAGCCCGCAGACGGCGCCGGCGGGCAGTTCCAGGCTCACCCCCGCCAGGGCCCGCACCTTGCCGTAGGTGTGACTCAGCTCCCTGAGGCGGACGACGGGGGACGAGGGCAGCTCAGGGCTCCCGAGGGTGGGTCGGGACCCTATCCGGCACCGGCTCCGGCGGCAACCGGCTGGTCAGCGTCGCCGGCCAGGGGGCGTCGGGGTCGAGCCGGACATGGGCGACGCCGGGGAGGCCGGTCTTGACCAGGGACTCGTAGCGGGCCAGGAGCTCCGGGGCGATCTGGACCTTGACGCGAAAGGCCAGTTGCTCACGCACGCTCTGGGTCTCGACCTGCTTGGGGGTGAACTGGGCGCGCGGGGCAACGAAGGAAACGCTGGCGGGGATCACGTACTCGGGGGCGGCATCCAGCACGATCCGGGCCTCGCCGCCAAGGGGGACCCGACCCGCGGCCGGTGCCGGCAGAAAGATCACCAGATAGACATCGGTGAGATCGAGCAGGGTCAGGACCTTGCCGCCACTGCCCAGGACCTCGCCGGCCTCCGCCAGCCGATAGAGGACCCGCCCGTCGCGGGGGGCGCGCAGCGTGCTGTCGGCGATATCCACGGCGACGCGCTCGCTGCTAGCCTGGGCCGCGGCGATCGCCGCCTCGGCGGCGACGACCTGGATCCGCGCCGCCCGCAGGGCGGCCTCGGCGGTCCGCGCCTTGGTGCGGGCCTGATCCAACTGGTCCTCGGCGACGAACTTGCCCGAGCTGGCCAGGCGTTCCAGCCGGGCCAGCTCGCGGCGGGCATAGTCGAGCTCGCTGGCGCGCTGGTCCCCCACCGCCAGGCCCTGCTCCCGTTCCTGCTCGGCCCGGCGCTGCTCCGCCTCGGCCTGGCGGCGCTGCGCCTCCAGGGAGGCGGTGTCCAGCACCGCCACCACCTGGCCCGCCGCCACCCGGTCGCCCTCCCGCACCCGCACCTCCAGCAACCGCCCCGGGATCTTGGTCGCCACGTCGACCTCAGTGGCCTCCAGACGGCCGTTGCCCTGGGCGAAGCCCGCCGGCAGGTCCTGTTTGGTGACCAGGCCGAGCACGCCCTGGGGCAGCACGATCAGGTCAAGGCCGGTCCGCCACAGCCATACCGCCACGGCGATCGCGAGGAGGGCAAAAAGCAGTATGGCCCCCAGCAACCGCAAGCGGGTCTTCATGGGCATGGGATGGTTTCCAGGGACTTTGCGGGCGGAGCAGGGTCAACCGTCATGAGGAATCGAGACAACCCATTGAAGATGGTAATTTGCCGTGCTTTTCACGTTACCTGTCAGGAGGAAGCGCGCCACACCCCTGATAAGGAGAAACATTGCCGTGGCCTTCACGCGGTTCAGTAATAACGGTCCAGGGCCGCCAGGAAATCCTCCCGGGCGGGCAACAGGGCCGGCTGGAGCGAGATGGGCAAGGTGACGGCCCGCTGGCCGCGGCCGCCGCGAAACTCCAGGAAATCCAGGCGGCGGGCGGCGGCATCTTTCGGTTCCCGGACGATGTTCATGGCATCGAGATAGAGGGTGATCGGTTCCACCCACAGATGCTGCCCGGGATTGTCAAGGACCTCGATGACAATTTCGAGGTGGGCCTCCAGGATCTCCTGATCCGGTCCCAGTTCCTCCAGTTGGCCCGTGACCTCATCCAGTTCGGCCATGAGCGTGGCCAGGTCCGGGTGTTGCGGATCGAGCGGTTTGAAGCCCCAGCCGCCATTTTCCAGGGCGCTGAGCTTGCGCCGCAGCAGGTCCCGCTGCCGGGTCAGGTCGGCCCGTTCCAGCTTGACCTCGCTGATCCGGTCCAGGGCCTGGGTCAGGAGAAAATCGAAGGCGCGACGCATCAGTTGGCGACGCCCCTCCTCCTCCCTCACGTTGGGCTCAAGAAGCCGATGATTGACGAAACTGACCACGACCTGGGCCACGTCGCGGCGGATCTGGTCTCCCACCAGATCCAGCCCCAGGACGTTACGCTCCATCCGGTCCGCCATGAGCAGGCCAAAGACCTGCCACGCCCCCCGCCCCTCGGAACTGTCGAGATATTCCCGCAGGGCCTGGTCCCGCCCCAAGATGTCGAACATGCTCTCCGCGGAGGCGAACAAGGCGCCCAGTCGCGGGTCGGCGCCATGGGCGGCGGCGTTCACCTCCAGGAACCCCTGGATGCCATGCACCACCCCGATGACGTGGTCAATAGATTTGACGATGGGGTCATGCAGCCGCCGGGCCAAGCCGGACAGGGCCCGCAACCGGGGATCCGTGCCTTCCACCACCCGCTCGGTGGCCAGTTCGATCAGGGAGGCGGGATAGCGACCGCGCTCTTCACGGCCACCAAAAATGGAATGTAAGAGTCTCATCATGGGCTCACCGCCGTGGGCGTCGCAGGTCAGGAAGGGCTGGGTTTACCACCCACTGATGTCCGGAGCCGGCTGGCCCGCCAGCCGATCCGGGCGCTAATCAGAGACTGGCGAGCATTGCCCTGTCAAGTGATCGCGGGGAGGGCGTGAAATCGCGCAAGACGATCTCCCGCTCAATCCCTTGGAACCTCAAAAAACCGGTACCGGGTCCACTATACTTCACCGCCAGCCTCCCCACCCCAGCCTGTTCTGACGGTCCGCCGCCCCTGACGGGTAACCCCTCCCCTCCGCATCCCTCGCCGCCCATGACCACCGCGACCCCGGTTCCATACCACCCCCGACGCTTCATCGGCCTCTATCTGCAGTTGGGCAAGCTGCTCTTTTTGCACGGCGCCACGGTGCAGCGGGTGATCGACAGCGTCCACGCCCTGAAGAACTACCTGGGCGGCGACGAGATCCAGGTCCTGATCGAGTACGACGGCCTGATGATCACCGACATCCAGGGCCAGCATTTCCACACCCGGGTGGAACGGCGTGGGGCCTTCGTCACCTTCAACATCGCGGTCTTGATCGCCGTCAGCCAGCTGATCCGGCGGCTGGAGATCGACCGCCCCAGCCCCGACCAGATCCGCCAGCGCCTGCGGGAGATCGAGGGTCTGCGCTCGCCCCTGCGGGGCTGGGCCCAGCACCTGCTGGTGGGCCTGGTGGCCATGGCCTTTGGCATCGTCAACGGCGCCGATGACATGGCCTGCGCCGCCATCCTGCCCGCCGCCGTGTTGCTGAGCCTGCTGAAAAAGGTCCTCCTGGGTCGCGGTCAGAACCTCTACCTGAGCATGCTGCTCGCCGGCCTGGCGGCGGTACTGGTTTCCGGTTTGCTGGCCAGCCTGCTGGGCACCGCCACGGGGCTGGTCGCCATCATCGCCGTGCTGCTGCCCCAGGTACCGGGTTTCCCGCTCATCAATGCCGGTCTGGACATCCTGCGTAATCACAACACCGTGGCCTGGGGTCGGCTGGCCTACGCGGGGATGATGATCATCATCCTCACCCTGGCGGCGAGCGTGCCCTTGCTTATATTGTTCAACAGCTTGCAGGTCGAGACCGCGCCACAGCTCGGCTTGTGGCTGGTGCGCCTGGCCGACGCCCTGTTCGCGGGTGTCGCCGCGATGGGGCTCGGGCTCCTATTCAATGTGCCGGGGCGGTTCATTCCCCTCCTGGGTCTGGGGGGCATCCTGGCCCGCGGGATCAGGACCGAACTCGTCGCCCTGGGGGGGCTGGATATCGCCGTGGCTGCCTTCATCGGTGCGGCGGCGGTCTCGGTGCTCATGTCCCTGGTCGCCCGCCGCGGCCATTTCCCCTCGGCGGTGTTCGCCCTGATCTGCGTGCTGCCCATGATCCCCGGCTTCCTCGCCATCGACGGGCTCAATCACCTGTTTTTGCTCACCCAGCTGGCCCCCGCCGCGGTCCCGCCGGAGATGGCCACCCATACCTTACAGACGCTGCTCAAGACGGCCTTTACCATCGCCGCCCTCATCTTTGGCGTCATCTTTCCCATCTTCCTCATCGAGGGCCGCAGCCCGCGGGTCTAGATCCAGGATCCCCTGCCAGACCCCCTCCCGATCCTCCCACGCCTGACCGGCTAACCGAATCCCACGGTCAGGTATAGTTGACCCCGCTCCCCGCCCAGGGACCCCGATCCGCCACTGGGCTCAACCTCTTTTCCGGAGTCTCGGCCCATGCGGCAACTCTTTCGCATCGCTGGCTTCCTGCCCTTCATCGGCATGATGTTCCTCAATGCCTTCGTCGACCTGGGCCACAAGATCATCATCCAGAACACCCTGTTCAAGACCTATGACGGCGATGCCCAGATCCTGCTCACCGCCATCGTCAACGCCCTGATCCTGCTGCCCTTCGTCCTGCTGTTCTCTCCCTCGGGCTACCTCGCCGACCGCTTCGCCAAGCCCCGGGTGATGCGCCTGGCGGCCTGGGCGGCGGTGGCCATCACCCTGGCCATCACCCTCTGCTACTACCTGGGCTGGTTCTGGCCGGCCTTCGCCATGACCTTCCTCCTCGCCGCCCAGAGCGCCATCTACTCCCCGGCCAAGTACGGCTACATCAAGGAACTGGTGGGCAACGAGGCCCTGGCGACGGCCAACGGCTGGGTCCAGGCCACCACCACCACCGCCATCCTCTTCGGCATCTTCTTCTTCTCGGTGCTGTTCGAGGGCTACCTGAGCGCGGCGGTCTACACCAGCCCCGGCGAGGTCATGCACCTCATCGCCCCCCTGGGCTGGCTGCTGGCCCTGGCCTCCCTGGTGGAGGCCCTGCTCGCCTACCGCCTGCCCCAGCCTCAGCCCCAACCCGGCGAGGCCATGACCTTCGACTGGGCCCGCTACCGGCGCGGCGCCTACCTGCGCGACAACCTGCTGGCGGCCTGGGACAACCGGGTCATCTGGCTGGCGATCATCGGCCTGTCGGTGTTCTGGTCCATCTCCCAGGTGATCCTGGCGGTCTTCCCCGCCTTCGCCAAGGACACCCTGGGGGAGACCAACACGGTGGTGATCCAGGGCATCCTCGCCTGCTCGGGCCTGGGCATCATCCTCGGCTCCATCATCGCCGGCCGGGTGTCGCGCCACTACATCGAGACCGCCCTCATCCCCCTAGGGGCGGTGGGCATCGCCATCACCCTCTTCCTGGTGCCGGGACTGGACTCGACCTGGGCCCACGGCCTCAACTTCTTCATGATCGGCATCCTCGGGGGCTTCATCCTGGTGCCCCTCAATGCCCTGATCCAGTTCAACGCCGGCGAGCAGGTCCTGGGGCGGGTGCTGGCGGCCAACAACTTCATCCAGAACCTGTGGATGCTGGCCTTCCTGGGCATCACCATCGCCGCCGCCTACCTGGCACTGGGGGATGTCACCCTGATCCTGGGCCTGGCCCTGATCGCCCTGGTCGGCGCGGCCTACACCCTCTACAAGCTGCCCCAGTCCCTGGTCCGGTTCCTGATCCAGCGGCTGGTGGCGACCCGCTTCCGGCTCAAGGTCATCGGCCTGGACCACCTGCCGGCCACGGGCGGGGTCCTGCTCCTGGGCAACCATATCAGTTGGCTGGACTGGGCGATGGTGCAGATGGCCTGCCCGCGGCCGGTGCGGTTCGTCATGGAACGGGAGATCTACGCCCGCTGGTACCTCAAGTGGTTTCTGGACTTCTTCCAGGTGGTGCCCATCTCCCGCGGCAGCAGCCGCCACGCCATCACCCTCCTGGCGCGGTTGCTCGAGGAGGGGCAGGTGGTGTGTCTCTTCCCCGAGGGGACCATCAGCAAGAACGGTCAGCTCGCCGAGTTCAAGCGCGGCTTCGAGCTGACGGCCCGCCAGGTGGCCGCGGACGCGGCGGCGGTCATCGTCCCCTTCTACCTGCGCGGGCTCTGGGGCAGCCTCTTTTCCTACGCCACCGCCCGGCTCCGCCAGAGCCGCGAGGAGGGCCGGCTGCGGTCAGTGGTGGTGGCCTTCGGTGCCCCCCTGCCCCTGACCGCCGGGGCCGAGTTGGTCAAGCAGGCGGTCTTCGATCTGTCGGTCAGCTCCTGGGAGGACTATGTCCACGACCTGCCCATCCTGCCCCTGGCCTGGTTGCGCCAGGCCAAGCGTCACCTGGGCCGGGTGGCGATCATCGAGTCCACGGGCGCCCGGGTGAGCAACCGCCACCTGCTCGCTGGCGTCCTGCTCTTCGCCCGCCGCATCCGGCGCCTGGCCCCGGAGGCCGCCATCGGCATCCTCCTGCCCGCCAGCGGCGCCTGCGCCATCGCCAACCTGGCGGGGCTGCTGACCGGCAAGCGGGTGGTCAACCTCAACTACACCGCCAGCCCGGAGGCCCTGCGCGCCGCCATCGCCAACGCCGGTATCCGCCACATCATCACCGCGGACCGCTTCCTGACCCGGCTGTCGGCCCGGGGCATCGACGTCCGCGCCCTGCTCGGCGCGCAGGCCGCGGTCCAGGATATGGAGGGTAGCGGCCAGCCCTTTGCCGACGCGAAGGCAGCGGGTGGTGGGGATGGGGCTGATAGAACGGCTGGCTCGGTTAGCGCGAGCGGAATGGCTGGTGCACTTGGGACAGGTGAAACTGACAGTGAGGGCGGCGCGGTCACTCCCGATCAGCCCAACATCCACCTGCACGCCATGGAGGATCTGCGCGCCCGCATCGGCAAGGCCGAGGGCCTGGGAACCCTGGTCCTGGCCAGCCTGCTGCCGGCGCGGCTGCTCTTCGCCCTCTGGGGCCGGCGGACCCAGCCCGAGGACACGGCGGTGATCCTCTTCTCAAGCGGCAGCGAGGGCATCCCCAAGGGTATCGAGCTGACCCATCGCAACCTCATGGCCAACATCCGCCAGATCACGGATGTGCTCAACACCCGGCAAGACGACATCCTGCTGGCCAACCTGCCGCCCTTCCACGCCTTCGGGCTCACGGTCACCACCCTCCTGCCCCTGGTGGAGGGCATCCCGACGGTCTGCCACCCGGACCCCACCGATGCCCTGGGCAGCGCCAAGGCCATCGCCCGTTATCGCGCCACGGTGCTGTTCGGCACCTCCACCTTCCTGCGGCTCTACACCCGCAACCGCAAGGTCCACCCCCTGATGCTGGAGCCCCTGCGCCTGGTGGTGGCCGGCGCCGAACGCCTGGCCCCGGACGTGCGCGAGGCCTTCACCCTCAAGTTCCAGAAGACCCTCCACGAGGGCTACGGCGCCACCGAGACCACCCCGGTGGCCAGCGTCAATGTCCCGGACACCCTGGATACCGACAACTGGAAGATCCAGACCGCCTCCCGCCCCGGGACCGTCGGCCTGCCCCTGCCCGGCACCAGTTTCCGCATCGTCGACCCGGCCACCCTGGCCGCGCTGCCCCCCGGGGAGGACGGTCTCATCCTCATCGGTGGCGTCCAGGTCATGAAGGGCTATCTCAACGACCCGGAGAGGACCGCGGCGGCCCTCGTCACCCTGGACGGCAAGCGCTGGTACCAGACGGGCGACAAGGGGCACCTGGATGAAGACGGCTTCCTGACCATCGTCGACCGCTATTCCCGGTTCGCCAAGATCGGCGGCGAGATGATCGGCCTGACGGCGGTGGAGGAGCAGGTCCGCCGGGTCCTGGCCCAGCCGGAGCTGGAACTGGCCGCGGTCAACCTGCCGGATGCGCAGAAGGGCGAGCGCATCCTGCTGCTGGTGGCGGCGGATCTGGATGGGGACGACTTGCGCCGCACCCTGCTCGCCGCCGGGGCCAACCCCCTGACCATCCCCGCCGCGGTGCGCCAGGTCGCGGCCATCCCCAAACTCGGCAGCGGCAAGACCGACTTCGCGGCCGTCAAGCGGCTGGCGCTCTCGGAATGATGGGCTGAGCGCGTTCGGAGGCTGAGGAAAGGGTCATTTTCACATGACCTCAATTGCCATCTCTCGGCTCAGATGCCGGTGATCAGTAAATCCAGGGCCGCGAGGATAGTTTCCCGGTGATGCGCGAGGTCGGCGACTTTCGCACCCACCTGCTTCTTCGAGGTCCCGGCCAGTTGCGGGGTGAGCATGACGTACTGCTGGCCGTCGATCTCGAAGACTGGCGTCAAGATCTTGATCAATTTGCCTTTCATCGCTGAGACCGGGCAGAGGGGAACCACCACCCGGGTATTCAGGTCGGCAATGAGGTCGCTCTGAACGTCAAGAAGCAAGGGATAAGCCGCCTTGGTGGCCGGATTGGGATTTTGGTAAAGCGCAAACTGAGGCATCAGAAATTCCTCAGCCCGTCACTGAAAACCCCCTGTTGCTCCACCAGGTCGTTATAGGCCTCTATAGCTTCCCGATTATTAACGACCCATTCATCTATTTGTTTTTCCTTGAGGGCTTGAATCAAGGCTCGTTCAAAGGCGGCGGACAGGTTGATGTTCAGCGCCTTGGCCCTGGTCAACAGGTCCGCGTTGATACTCAGGTTGGCGGATCTCTTGGGGGCCTGGGTGTCATAGGCGGGCAGCATAGGGTCCTCCTCATGGTTTCTGCGCATAGCTTATCCGCAGCCTAGTGGGCATCCAAGGGTTCAGCGCTGACAGGCGGGGTTCAGCCCGGGCAATATCCATGGTCTTTCCCCGCTTCGCCCTCCCGTGGCTAGCCCCTTGCGCTTAGACTGATGCCAGGATCGCCAGCCGCATAGGTGCGCATTGACATGACCACAGTGGAACTACCCCCGACCCCTGGGCCTGGGTCCGGACCGGGGCCCGGACAAGGGCCTGGACAAGTGCCCGGGGCGCAAGCTCAGCCGGAACCAGCGCGGGCCGCCAAGGGGCCAGGGGCCAGGATCACCGGGAACCTGGACCTCGACGAACGCCCCCGCCGGCGCTGGGGCCGTTACCTGCTGGCGGCGCTGGCGCTGCTGGGCCTGGCCGTTGCCGCCCGGTTCTGGCTCACGGAGTCGGTCCCGGAGGGGCCCCGCTTCAAGACCGCCACCGTCGAGCGCGGCGACCTCGTCGTCAAGGTCACCGCCACCGGCCAGTTACAGCCGGTGACCCAGGTGGACGTGGGCACCGAGGTCTCCGGCACCATCGACGAGGTGCTGGTGGACTTCAATGACCGGGTGACCAAGGGGCAGGTCCTGGCCCGCCTCGACCCGGACACCTTCACGGCCAAGAAGCGGCAGGCCGAGGCGGCCCTGGCCCTGGCCCTGGCGGGGGTCAAGGAGGCGGAGGCCACCGCCACCGAGACCGCCAGCAAGCTGCGCCGCGTCCAGGACCTGATCGCCAAGCGCATGTCCTCCCAGGAGGAACTGGATACCGCCGCCGGCGCCGCCCGCCGCGCCGAGGCCGCCCTGGCGGTGGCAAAGGCCAAGGTCGAGCAATCCCAGGCCCAGCTCGATGCCGACAGCCGCACCCTGGTCAAGTCCGAGATCCGCTCCCCCATCGACGGCACCGTCCTCAAGCGTCAGGTGGAGCCGGGCCAAACGGTGGCGGCCTCCCTCCAGACTCCGGTGCTCTTCACCCTGGCGGAGGACCTGACCCAGATGGAGCTCAACGTCGCCGTGGACGAGGCGGACGTGGGCCAGGTGGCGGCGGGGCTCAAGGCCGAGTTCACCGTCGACGCCTATCCCAACCGCCGCTTTCCCGCCACCATCACCCAGATCCGCTACGCCCCGGAGACCATCAACGGGGTCGTGACCTACGCCGCCCTGCTCGCCCTGGAGAACGATGATCTCTCCCTGCGCCCGGGCATGACCGCCACCGCCGAAATCCTGGCGCGGGAGGTCCAGGACGCCCTGCTGGTGCCCAACACCGCCCTGCGCTTCAGCCCCCCGAGCGCCAGCAAGGGCGGCGCCAAGGCGGACAACGGCGGCCTAGTCGGGATGCTGCTGCCCCGCCGCCCCCCCTCCAGCCGCACCAGCACCCCCAAGGAGCCCAAGGCCGGCAAGGGCGCCAAGGTCTGGGTGCTGCGCGATGGCCAGCCCGAGGCGATCCCGGTCGAGACTGGCGCCACCGACGGCAATCTGACGGAGATCCTCGCTGGCGGCCTGGAGACGGGGACCGAGGTCCTGGTGGAACTGGAGCGCGGCGGGGCCAAATCATGACCGCGGAGGCCCCGGTGACGACCTCCCCGCTGGATCCGCCGGCGCCCATCCTGGTGGAGTTCCGCCAGGTGACCAAAGTCTACGGTCAGGGAGCTGCGGCCATGCGCGCCCTGGACGGAGTGGACCTGCGCATCCGGGAGGGGGAGTTCGTCGCCGTCATGGGCCCCAGCGGCTCCGGCAAGTCCACCGCCATGAACATCCTCGGCTGTCTCGACACCCCCAGCGGGGGCTCCTATCGCTTCCAGGACGCCGCCGTCGAGACCCTCAGCCGCGACCAGCGCGCCCGCCTGCGGCGCAATTACCTGGGCTTCGTCTTCCAGGGCTTCAATCTCCTCAACCGCACCTCGGCCCTGGAGAACGTGGAACTGCCGCTGATCTATCGCCATATCCCCACCGCGGAGCGCCGCGCCCGCGCCCGCGCCGCCCTGGCCCTGGTCGGACTCACCGGCTGGGAAGACCATACCCCCGGCGAACTCTCCGGCGGCCAGCAGCAGCGCGTCGCCATCGCCCGGGCCATCGTCACCCAGCCCCGCCTGCTGCTGGCGGACGAGCCCACCGGCAACCTGGACAGCGCCCGCAGCCACGAGATCATGGACCTGCTGACCGGACTCAACCGGGACCGGGCCATCACCATCCTCATGGTCACCCACGAACCGGAGATGGCCGAATACGCCCATCGCGTCATCCACTTCCGTGATGGCCGGGTGACGGAATAACGGAGTAACGCCGATGCTGTGGAACGCCTTTCTGCTCGCCCTGCGGGAGATCCGCCGCAACGTCCTGCGCTCCATCCTCACCATCCTCGGGGTAGTGATCGGCGTCGCGGCGGTCATCGTCATGGTCACCCTGGGCGGTGGCGCCACCCAGGCGGTGGCCACGCAGATCGAGACCATGGGCACCAACCTGCTCATGATCCGCATGGGCCAGCGCATGGGCCCCGGCTCCGGCATCGGCGTCCCGCCCTTCAAGCTGGAGGACGCCGTCGCCCTCCAGCGGCAGGTCCCCAGCATCCGCGTCCTGGCGCCCTCCGCCAACCAGACCGCCACCGCCGTCGCCGGCAACAGCAGTTGGGCGACCTCCGTCACCGGCACCGACAACCGCTACCTGGACGTGCGCAACTGGCCCCTGGCCGCGGGGCGGGTCTTTTCCGAGGGCGAGTCGCGGGCCGGGAAGGCGGTGTGCCTCATTGGCGCCACCGTCCAGCGCGAGCTGTTCGGCAACCAGGACCCGGTGGGGGAAAAGCTGCGCATCAAGACCATGTCCTGCCAGGTCATCGGCCTCCTGGCCACCAAGGGCCAGAGCAGCATGGGGCACGATCAGGACGATCTGATCCTCATGCCCCTACGCACCTTTCAGCGACGCATCGCCGGCAACCTGGACGTGACCATGATCCAGGTCTCCATCAAGGAGGGGGAGTCCACCGAGGCCGCCAAGGCGGACATCGAGCGGCTGATGCGCGAACGGCGCAAGATCGGCGCCGGGGAGCAGGACGATTTCAGCGTCCGGGACATGAAGGAGCTGACCGACATGCTCACCGGCACCACCCGCATCCTCACCACCCTGCTCAGCGCCGTCGCCGCCGTCAGCCTGCTGGTGGGGGGCATCGGCATCATGAACATCATGCTCGTCTCGGTGACGGAGCGCACCCGGGAGATCGGTATCCGCCTGGCCATCGGCGCCCTGGAGCGGGAGGTCCTGCTGCAATTCCTGGTCGAGGCGGTGGTGCTGTCCTCCCTGGGTGGCATCCTCGGCATCCTCCTCGCCCTGGTCGCCGCCATCCTCCTCGCCGATGTCCTTCAGGTCCCCTTCATCTTCAACGGCGGCATCGTCGTCACCGCCTTCCTCTTCTCCGCCGCCGTCGGCATCCTCTTCGGCTACTTCCCCGCCCGCCGCGCCGCCCGGCTGGACCCGATCGAGGCCCTGCGGCGGGAATAGCGACACCCTGGGTGTCGGCCCTCCCCACCGCGGCGGGGTTTGGTCACCCTCGACCAAGTTGCCAGCGCGCCCCGCCGCCCCGGAGATGGTCATCGTCGCCCGGGTTGTCAGCGCCCTCCGCCGCGCCGGAGATGGTCAAAGGCCCGGGCGCCATAGCGACGCACCTGGCTGGCGTGTTGCTGGAGCAGGATCTTCATGGCCTGGGCATAGACTGGCTGTAGGTCCGCGGCCAGGGTGAAACGATCGTCGCAGAGGACAACGCCGACCTTGCGGCTCAGGCCCGCCAGCCGTTCCGTCAGGACCTGGAGGAACCTGTCCAGATCCTGTGGGTGGGGCAGACTCAAGCCCTCCAGGTCGAGGAAAAAGAGGTCGCGCTCGGGGTCATGGGACAGACGCTCCGCCAGGGGAAGGCCCAACAGCCTGGTCCGCAAAGCCATGGGCTGGTTGCGGAACAGCCGTTCGTCCATGAGCCGGGGAGGGCACGGCATGAGCGGGACAAAGTCCATCTGGTCCAGGATGTCCCGCTGGAGATCGACGCCCGGGGCGATTTCGATCAGTTCGAGCCCCGCGGGGGTGAGACGGAAGACGCAGCGCTCAGTGATGTAGAGGACCCGCTTGCCTTGAGCCGCCGCGACCGGGCCGCTGAAGGTGCGGTGTTCGACC
>WBZM01002179.1_pt1 | contig 17225 bp, 12 predicted proteins | sample 5204271 | NCBI WGS metagenome assembly WBZM01 (sample SAMN12344346, study PRJNA552823) | activated sludge metagenome | biome: Activated sludge suspended growth; feature: Nitrification reactor; material: Wastewater; isolation source: activated sludge from nitrification reactor of wastewater...
CACGGGAAAGCGACGCCCCATCACCGCACCACCACCGCCGCCGCGCCGCGCACGCTCACCCGCAGCGTCCGGGTGGCGGCGTCGTGGTGCCAGCAGCCGTCGCAGCCCGCCGCCACCGTCGCCGCGTCGGGCGCCATCGTGAGCGCCGCGCCGCCCTCCCGCGTCACGCTCGTGGGGGCGGCGGTCGCGCCGCTGCCGCGGTGGGCGAGGTCGAGCTCCGCCCGCAGCTCGCGGCCCTCGGTGCCGGGCGTGAACGCGAGCCGCACCATCTCCGCGGACTCGCTCACCTCGATGCGCGTCCCGTCCTCGACGGTGAACGAGCGCGACCCCGCGGGGACGACGCGCGCCCGGAGGATCGCCTGCCGGTCGGAGAAATCGACCACGTCGGTCGCGTCGGTGGCCGCGAGCGTGGCGACGTCGCCCGCGTACATCGGGACGATCGCGCCCTGCCGGAGGAACACCGGCGGCCGCCCGAGCGGCGCGGGTACTTCGACGTCGGCGGGGCCGCGGTGCGCCTCGCCGGTGTACCAGTGGACCCACGTCCCCGGCGGCACGTGGACGCGGCGCGAGGTGGCGCCCGCGGTGACGACGGGGGCGACGTAGAGGTCGTCGCCGAGGAGCCAGGCGTCGCGCTCGGCGAGCGACCCCGGGTCGTCGGGGAAGGCGAGCGCGAGGGCCTGGAGCGGCGGCGTCCCGTCGCGCGAGGCGGCGACCGCGTGGGCGCGGAGGTAGGGGACGAGGTCGGCGTGGACGCGCGCGAGGTCGCGGTAGATGGCCGTCGCGCCCTCGTCGTACGACCAGGGGTTGTGGCTCTCGCCCCCGCCGCCGAGCTGAAGGATGGGCGAGAACGCCGTGTGCTCGGCCCACCGCAGGAGCACCTCGCGCGTCGGCCGGCCCCCGCGGTAGCCGCCGGTGTCGGCGCCGTAGTTGGGGAAGCCGCTGGCCGCGAGCGACACCATCGCGTGGATCGACGCGGGCAGGCCGCCGACCTCGATGCGCCCGTTGACGACCTCGTGGCGGCGGAAGTCGTTGTCGAGGTCGCCGGGCCACACGACGTCGGCCACGCGCTGCCCGCCCCAGCTCGACGCGCGGACGAGGAGGAAGCCGTCGCCGCCGGCCCCGCGCATCAGGGCGTTCTGGTAGGCGCGGTGGTAGCCCTGGGGGTAGGCGTGGTGGCCCGTCCGCTCGTCCTCGCCGCTGGCGAAGAGGAAGCCGGGGCGCGCGCCGATGAGGTCGGTGACGATGTCCTCGCCGTAGTCGAGCTTGAAGCCGCGGACGCCGAGCGCGATGAGGGGCTCGAGGCGCCCGGTCCAGAAGTCCGAGGCGGCCGGCGAGGTGAAGTCGACGAGGGCGCCGCGGCTGTCGGGCATGCCCCCGGCGCTGCCCGGGTTGGTCACGCTCACGTAGGGCTCGCCCGTCGAGCGGAACCGCACGAGGTGCCCACGGTCGCGGGCCTGCAGATAGAGCATCTCCGCGGTGTTGCGCGGCGCCGCGCCGGGCTCGACGAAATCGAGGTAGGGCGTGCTCCACACCAGCACCCGGAAGCCCATGCGCTGGAGCTCGCGGAAGATCCCCGGCGGGTCGGGGAAGCGCGCCGTGTCGAACTCGCTGTCGTTGTAGGAGCGCTGCCAGGGGTTGTCGATCCAGATGGTGGTGGTGGGGATGCGCTCGGCGCGGACGCGGCGGGCGTCCTCCATCAGCTCGTCGCGGCTCCGCCACTCGTTGCGCCAGTGCATGGGCCCGTAGACCCAGCGCGGCGGCAGGCGCGGCAGCCCCGTCTGGCGCGTGTAGGCCGCGACCACGCTCGACGGGCGGTCGCCGACGTAGAGGTACACCGACGCGCGGGCGCCTTCGAAGGTGGCGGTGACGCGCGCGGGGTCGGCCGCGCCGACGTCGAAGGCTCCCGGCATCCGCGACTCGACGAACACGCCGTATGACCGCGTCGAGACGAAGAACGGCACGGGCACGTGGTGCTCGTTGGTGCCAGAGTCGCTCCGCCCGTCGACGCCGAACTGCATCGGGACGACGGCGCCCTTCGCGTCGGCCTCGCCGAAGCGCTCGCCGAGGCCGTGGTACTGCCCGCCGTCGGCTGCGAGGGCCCAGCGGAGCATGGCAGCGTCGCGCCCGGCCGCCTCGCTCTCGACGCGGTAGACGCCCTCCGCCACGCGCGAGAGCGTGACGGTGAGCGGCCCCGCGTCGCCGAGCGCGAAGGTCACCGAGCCGCGCGCGGGGTCTTCGCCGGTGACCTCCGCGGGCGTGACCCAGGTGATCCCGTTGGGCGCGACGGCGCGCGTGTCGGGGGCGCGCGTCGGCGAGGGGCCGCCGGGGGCGGTGCCGACTTCGAGGAAGGTGCCGTCGCGCGGCGATTCGAACCAGGGCGTCCCGTCGGGGCGCGTGACGCGGACGGTGACGCCGCGCGGGCCGGCGGTGACCGTGACGCGGGCGCGCGCGTCCTCGACGCGAACGGTGGCGCTGCGGGTGGGCGCGTCGGGCGCGACGTCGAGGGCGACGTCGGGGGCCACGTCGGGCGCGCCGTCGCGCGGGGCGGGCGCGGGGTCGTCGCAGGCGGCGAGCCAGAGCGGGCAGAGGGCGAGGGCGAGTCGCGTCGGGCGCATCGGCGCGGAGGGTACACCAGCGGCGGCCGCCCACGGTTTCCGCTGCGCAATGGGTGACAGCCCCCCGCCGGGGATGCTACGTGCCGCGCGCCATGCGACGCCCGCTCCCCACCGTGTTCGCGCTCGCCCTCGCGGCGCTGAGCTGCAAGAAGAACCCGCCCCCCGCCCCGCGCCCCGCCGCCACGGCCGACGCCGCCGCCGACGCCGCGGCGGTGGTCGACGACTCGCCGCTCGTCGCGCCCGAGGGGGCGGTGTTCACCCTGCGCGGCAGCGGCGTCCGCAAGCTGTTGAACGTCGTGGCCCCCGGCGCGCCGACGCGGCTCGCGCTCGGGCAGGTGGCGCCGCAGTTCAGCCCCGGCATCGGGGAGCACGGCGTCGACGTCGACCCCGACGCGCCCTTCGCGGCCGTCGCCACCGCGCGCGGCGAGGAGCCCGGCAAGCTCGCGCTCGTCATCGCCTGGCCGCTCCGCTCGGGGATGCAGGTCGCGCAGGACGCGCAGGCCGGCCGCGGCTACCGCGAGGTGATGGCCAACATCTACGAGTCGACCGCCGCCCCCGAGCCCGGCGACGCCGGCGCGCAGGCCGCCCGCAACCCCTGCTGGGTCGCGCGCAAGCAGCCCGTGGGCTGGATGCTCGTGTGCGGCCCCACCGAGGCCCTCCGCGCGTCGGCGCGCTTCCTCGTGCGGGCCGGGGCGCGCCCGCCCGACGGCGACCCCGTGGTCGACCTCACCTTCCGCCCCGAGGCCGCGCGGCCGCTGCTCGCGCTCCAGGTCGCGGCCCTCGAGGCGCACGACCCCGCCCGCTCCGACGCCGGCACCGCCGCCGAGCGCGCCGCCGTCCAGGCCCAGTACGACGCCGTCCACCGCTCGGCGCTCACCTACAAGGAGGTGGTCGACGACCTCCGCTCGCTCCACGCGCGGCTCACCATCGACGACGCGGCGTACCACCTGCGCGCGGAGGCGGAGTTCGCCAACGCCACGGGCGCCAACACCCGCGCGCTGCTGGCCTCCACGGTGGGGCGGCGCACGGCGCTCGAGCTCCTCGGGCGGCTGCCCTCCACCGTCAACTCGTACCTCGGGCTGAGCGTCGACGGCGCGGCGCTCGGGCCCCTCGCGGGCGGCGACGACGACGACCCGCGCGTGGCCGCGGCGATGGGCCCGGAGTTCGTGCGCTTCCAGCGCGCGCTGCGCGACCTGTCGGGGATGCGCCGCGCGGGCGAGCGCGCCGTCGGGTTCATGACCGGCAACGGAGGCACCAAGATCGAGGTGCTCCGCATCGCCGACGCCGCCACCGCGCTCCAGCAGGTGCGCGCCGCCGCGCTGGCCGTCCCGCGCACGCCGCGGCCCTCGGGGATGAACCCCGGCGACCAGTTCGCCGTGCTCCCGACGCCGCCCGCGATGCCGCCGGGCACGCTTCGCCTCCGCCTCGGCCCCGACCCGGCGCGCCTGCCGCCCAACGCGCCCGCGGAGGCGCGCCGCGCGTACGCCCGCTCCACCGCGCTCGTGCCCGAGGGCGACAAGGTCTACCTCATCGAGGCGCAAGACCCGGTCGCCACCTGGACGGCCCTCCAGCAGGGCCAGCGGCTCACCGTCACCGTCCCCGAAGACCGGGCGGGCGTGATCCACCTCAACCCGATGGCCGTCCTCATGCTGCTCGGCGTGCCCGCGAGCGAGGACATCGCGCGCCAGGCCGGCGGCGAGCCCATCGACGGCACCCTCACCGCGCGCCGCGCCGGCGACGCGGGCGGCCGCTTCGAACTCCAGGTTGACGCGCCCGTCCAGTCCGTCAACCAGGTGCGCGACGTCGTCGCCGCCATCCAGGCCCAGCAAGCGCAGATGATGCAACAGCAGCAGGCCCAGATGGAGCAGATGCAGCGCCAGATGCAGGCCCAGGCCCGGCGCGCGCAGCAGGGCCCGGCGCGCCCGCAGCTCCCGTCGCTCCCCGTGCCCGAGTCGCCCGACCAGCTCCCCGACCCCAACTTCCAGCTCCGCGGCCCGGGGCGCTGACTCTGGTAGAGTCCGCGGCGATGCTGCGCCGCGCCTCGCTCCTCGCGCTCACGCTCGTTGCCTCCTGCAGCGAGACCCCGGTGGTCTTCTCCGACGCGTCGCGCGCCGACGTGCGCGACGCCGTCGCCGACGCGCCCTCCGACGCCGCGTGCGCGTCGGGCCAGTGGGTGTGCGACGGGACGCGCGCGCGGCGCTGCGACGGCCGCGGGGGCTACGCCGAGACGCGCGAGTGCGGCCCGACGGGCGTGTGCGTGGTGGGCCGCGGCTGCGGGCTCTGCCAGCCCGACGCCTCGCAGTGCTCCGCGAGCAACGTGCCCCAGCGCTGCGCGGCCGACGGCGCCCGCTGGGTCGACCAGGAGGCCTGCGACACCGCCGGCGGCTTCCGCTGCGTGCGCGGCCGCTGCGTCCGCCCCTGCGAGAACCTCGGCGCCTCCTACCTCGGCTGCGAGTACTGGCCCACCGTCACCGCCAACGGCTCGCTCCCCAACGACTTCCAGTTCGCCGTGGCCCTGTCGAACACCCAGGGCTACCCGATCACCGTGACCGTCGAAGGCGGCTCGCTCGCGGCGCCGATCACCCGCACCGTGGCGGCCAACGCGCTCGAGCTCGTGACGCTCCCGTGGGTGGCGCCGCTCAGCGGCAACGGCGCGCGGTGCTGCGCGGGCACGCCCTTCGACACGAGGCCCAACTGCCTCGCCCGCTCCAACCGCGTCATCGGCGGCGCCTACCACCTGCGGAGCGACGGGCCGCTCGCGGTGTACCAGTTCAACCCGCTCCAGTACCACGCGGGCAACTACTTCTCCTTCAGCAACGACGCCTCCCTCCTCCTCCCGCAGAACGCCCTCGGCCGCGAGTACCTGGTGATGTCGTGGCCCGACACCGGCCAGCCCTTCGCCACGCCCGCCGACCGCTGCATGGCCACTGGCCTCCGCGGCGGCTTCGTCGCGATCGTCAACGCCGCCCCCGCGCGCAACCGGGTCGTCGTCCGCACGACCGCGCCGGTGTTCGCCCCCGGCGACCCGGCGCGGGTCCTCCCCGCGGGCGAGCAGACCTACGACCTCAACCCCGGCGAGGCGCTCCAGCTCGTCGCCCACGGCGTCGACCTCGCGCGCGCCGTCGACCTCACCGGGACCTCCGTCCGCGCCGACATGCCCGTGGCCGTGTACTCGGGCCACGAGTGCGCCAACGTGCCCAACGACCGGATCGCCTGCGACCACATCGAGGAGCAGCTCTTCCCGCTCGAGACCTGGGGCCGCCGCTACGCCGTCTCGCCGCTCCGCTACCGCGGCGCCGACGAGCCCGCGGTGGTGCGGGTGATGGCTCAACGCGACGGCGTCACGCTCACCTTCGACGGCATCCCGGCCCCCGCGGCCTGCATGCGGACGCTGATGCGCGGGGAGTTCTGCGAGCTCCAGACGGCGGCTCCCTTCCAGGTCACCGGGTCGGGGCCGGTGCTCGTCGCCCAGTACATGCGCGGCCTCGGCGAGAGCGAGGAGTGCCGCTGCGGCGGCGAGATGTGCGTCGACGCGCCGGCGTGCGAGGGCGACCCGGCGATGGTGCTCGAGCCGCCGATCGACCAGTACCGAACGAGCTACCGATTCCTCGTCCCGGAGACGTACGCCAACAACTACCTCACCGTGGTGGCGCCGCCCTCCGCCGACCTCGACCTCGACGGGCGCCCGCTCGTCGGGATGCTCACCCGGCCCATCGGCGCGGGCTTCGTCGCGCACCAGCTCGCGATCACGCCGGGCTCGCACGAGCTCCGCGCGCCCGACGGCCAGACGCGCTTCGGCATCAAGGTGTACGGCGTCGCGCCCTACACCTCCTACGCCTACCCGGGCGGCCTCGACCTCGCGCCCATCTCGCCGCCGTAGATCACCCCCTCACCGCCGCGAGAGAAACCTCGGGCGGCACTCGTCCTCCCACCGCTCCAGGGTGAGCTCCGCGAGGGGCGCGCGCTCGGGCGCCGCGTCGCGTGCGAGGAGGAAGTACGGCGCCATCACCAGCGCGCAGCCCGTCTCGCCCGGCGCCACCCGCGCGCTCGCCACGCCGACGAACACCCGGCCGTAGCGCACCCGCTGGTTGGTGCCCACCTCGAGGACGGACTGCGCGAGGCACTCCATCGCGCGCTCGCGCGGCGCATCGGGGTCCTCCTCGTCGGGCATGAAGCCCACGTCCTCCATCAGCAGGCAGGCGTTGCGCGCGCGGTCGTCGGGGACGCCGATCCCGAGGCCCGCGTAGACGACCCCGGGGCCCGCGGCGGCGCGGCTCTTCATCGCCGCGGGCAGGTGGGAGCCCGGCAGGAAGGGGAAGCGCTTGTCCTCCACCGTCCCGACGAGCGCGGCGAAGGCCGCGGTGAGGCCCGCGAGGTCGAACACCTCCGCGCGCTGGGCGCGGCGCGACGTCGCGCCGAGGTGGCGGTGGCCGGCGGCGGGGGCGCACACGTCGAGCCCCCAGATGAGCCCGTGCGGGCCGCAGAACGACGACACCGTGATCGCGTTGAGCTGCCCGAGGTTGGCGCGGGCCACCTCGGCGAGGTCGAAGGCGTTGGTCTCGTCGAGCTTCGTCGAGCCGGGCGAGGGGAACATGTCCTCGCACACCCCGGTCGTCAGCGAGACGCCGAGGAAGTGAGACGGCGCGGTGGTCGCGAAGTACCCCTCGCAGTAGGCCGCGTGGCGGCTGCGGGCGAGGGCCTCGTCGGCGCGGGGGGCGTGGGGGGCGTGCATGGTGTCGCGCGCCCCCGTCACTGCCGCGGGAAGTAGTCGACGCACGGGCCCTCGCGGTGCACGTCCGCGGTCGCGCAGTGGAGGCTCCCGCCGAAGGCGTACACGTGGCGGAAGGGGACCGTGATCACCTCGAAGCCGAGCCGCGAGAGCTGCTCGTTCTGGTGCACCTCCGTCTCCTCGGCGATGACCGTCTTCGGGTCGAGGATGAGGAAGTTCATCGAGAGCCACACGCTGTAGTAGCAGAGGGGCATCTGGCGGTCGTGGGCGGGCTTCGCGGCCATCACCACCTCCCAGCCGTTGCGCTCGAAGAGCTTCTCCTTGCCGGGCTCCATCACGATCGGGCGGCTCGGGTTGGCGAGCACCAGACCGGGCCGCAGCGGCACCAGCGAGCAGTCGATGTGCACCGGGTCGGGGTCGTTGCGGAAGTTCACCTTGTGGACGCGGTGGTCGGGGAAGTGCCGCCGCAGCCAGTCGACGCCCTTCAGGTTGGTGGTGAACCCGTGCTGGACGAAGAGGTCGCGGCCGCAGCGCGCGACGTCCGCGGCGTCGAAGAGGGGCTCCTCCTCCGTCGTGACGAAGTCGAGCGCGTCGGCCTTCGAGATGATCTTGTCGAAGTCGGCGATGCTGGTCGCGAAGTAGTCCGGCTTGTAGCTCGCCGCGGTGAGCCTCGGCCGGGGCGCCGCGCTGTGACGCATCCTCGGGTCGGCCTCGAAATAGCGCTGCAGCAGCGGGCGGTACGCGAGGTACTCGAACCACCGCGAGCGGTACGACATCGTCGCCTCGAGCACCTCGCTCCCCACCGTGAGGAGGACGTCGCGCGCGGGCATGCACCCGAGCATCGAGGGGTGCTCGAAGTCGGGCGTCACCACCGGCCGCGCGAAATCGATCGGCGTCGGGCGGTCGACGCGGACGCCGCGCCGCCGGAGGATCGCCGCGACGTTGTCGAGCTCCTCGTTCGCCCGGTCGACCAGCTCCTGCGGGAGCCGGCCCCGCTTGCCGGCGTAGGCGGGGTCGTCCGGCGGGTCGTACGCGATCGCGGGCTCGGAGACGGGGAAGCAGGCGCCGTCCGCCACGCCGAGGATGACGTGGCGGAGCGGGTCCCACTCGTTCCAGGAGCTGACGGTGATCTGGCGGTCGGCGTCGGGCGTGGTCATGGCGGTGTCGTTGGCCTCCGCCGGGCGTCGCTCGCTCGTCGGCGTGCCCGGCGGTCGGACGTGTACCGTCGCGTCCGCGCTCTCCGCGATGACACGCGATATCACCTTCCGCGCGCCCCGCCGTCGCGCATAGGATCCCCTCCGCCGCCGCGATGCCCGACCCCAGCGACGACGAATCCCTCACCGGCGAGGTGCTCCTCGAGCGCTACGCGGTGGGCTCCCGGGTCGCCCGCGGTGGCTTCGCCGCGGTGTACCGCGGACGTCACCTCGAGCTCGACGTCCCCGTGGCCCTCAAGGTGCTCGCCCCGCGCGACGGCGACGCGTCCTCCAGGGCCGCGTGGCTCGCGCTCTTCCGCCAGGAGGCCCGCACGCTCGCGGCGCTCGGCCACCCGGCGATCGTCCGCGTGTACGACGCGGGCGTGGTCGAGCGCGCCAGCGAGTCCCGCGCGTGGATGGCCCTCGAGTGGCTCGACGGCGTCACGCTCGACGACGACCTCCGTGACCGCGCGGGGGTGGGCCGCTCGCCGCGCGAGGCGCTCGAGCTCCTGCGCCCGGCCTTCGACGGCCTCGCCTTCGCCCACGACGCCGGCGTCTCCCACCGCGACGTGAAGCCCTCCAACGTCATGCTCGTGAAGGCCGCGCGCGGCGCGCCGCCCTTGCGCGTGATCGACTTCGGCATCGCCAAGGCCGACGACACACTCGGCCCCTCGTCGGGCGCCACCGCCACCGGCGCGTCGCTCGTCGCCTTCAGCGCGGCCTACGCGGCCCCCGAGCAGGTGACCCGCACCCGCACCGGCCCGTGGACCGACGTCCACGCGCTCGCGCTGGTGGTGACGGAGGTCGTCACCGGCGAGCGGCCCTACGGCGACGCGCAGGGGGCCGGCGTGGTCGAGGCCATCCTGCGCAGCGAGCGGCCGACGCCGGGCCGCGCGGGCGTCGACGTCGGGCCGTGGGAGGCCGTCCTCGCGCGGGCCCTCGCGCGGCTCCCGTCCGACCGCCCGCAGACCGCGGGCGCGCTCTGGGCCGAGCTCTCGTCGTGCGTCGAGGAGGCCCAGGCGGCGTGGGCGGCCAACCCGCCGGCGAAGCGCGTTGCATCGCCCGCCCGCGCGGAGGAGACGCTCGCGCCCACCGAGGGGACGAGCGCGCCGACGCCCGCGGCGGTGGCCTCCGCGGCGGCGGCGCCCGCGCGACCTTCGCGCGTGGGGGTGGTCGTGGCGGCCGCGGTGATCTCGCTGGTGGCGGTTCTCGCGCTCGCGGCCGCGATGCGAACCGAGCCGTCTGCGCGCGCCGCGACCGCACCGACGCCGACGACAGTGTTTGCGCCCGTGCCCGCACCCGTGCTGGAGGCGCCCGCGCCTGCGACGACGCCCGCGGTGGCGGCGCCCGTCCCCGTCGAGCAGCCCACGGCCCCCTTGCCCGCGCGGCCCCGCCTCCCCGTGCGACGCGTCGCGCGCGCGGCCCCCGCGGCAGATGCGGGCGCGCGGACATCCGCCCCCGCGGCGGCGCCGAGGCTCGTCGTCGAATGAGGCGCCCCATCGTGTTCTTCGCCGTCGCGCTCGCGCCCGCGGCGGCCGTCGCGCAGGAGGCGCCCGAGGCGTCCGCCCGCCGCGAGCTCATCGCGCAGGCCGACGCCGCCGCGGAGTCCGGCGACCACGCCCGCGCGGTGGAGCTCGCCCGCCGCGCGTCGGCGCTGCGCCCGTCGCCGTCGCTCACGGCCTTCCTCGCGCGCGAGCACCAGCGCCTCGAGCAGCGCGTCGAGGCCCTCGACCTCGCCCGCTCGTGCCTCCGCGACGTCGCGCTCGACGCGTCCCTCCGCAACCGCGAGACCATCGCGCAGGTGTGCGAGGGCGTCCGCGCCGCCGTCGAGCCGCGCGTGGGGCGCGTCGAGCTGCGCGTCCCCGCCGACGCGCCCGCGGGCCTCGCGGTGCGGGTCGGCGGGCGGGCCGTGGTGGCGGCGCTCTTCGGCGTGCCGGTGCCGGTGATGCCGGGCGCGGTTCGGGTCGAGGCGGAGGCCGCGGGCTTCGTCCGCTTCGAACGCGAGGTGACCGTCGCCGAGGGCGCCGTCGGGGCCGTCGACGTCGTGCTCACGCCGGTGCCACCTCCCGCACCTCCGCCACCACCTCCGCCACCACCTCCGCCACCACCTCCGCCACCACCGCCACCGTCGTCGCCGGGCGTCGGCCCCTGGATCGTCGGCGGCGCGGGCGTGGCCTCCCTCGCGCTGGCGGGTGTGTTCTACGGGCTCGCGTCGTCGGCGCGCGACGACCGTGACGCCGCGTGCCCGGTGCCCGAGCGCTGCCCCTCCGCCGCGGCGGGCCTCGCAGGCGACGCGCGCGACGACGACTACGCCTCGTGGCTCACCGCCACCAACGTCGCGATCGGCGTCGGCGCGGCCGCGGTCGCGGGCGCCGCCGTGTGGTACGTCGTCGCGCGGGTGACGGGCGGGCGCGCCACCGCGACGGCCGCATGGAGCCCGACGACGCTCCGCCTGGGGGTGACGTTCTGATGCGCGTGCGCATTGCTCTCTTCCTCGCGCTGCTCGCCGGCTGTACCCGCGACGACTGGCGCGACCGCCGCGACGCCTCACCCGACGTTCTCCCCGACGCCTCGCCCGACCTCTCCCCCGACGCCTCGCCCGACGCCTCGCCCGACGTCTCCCCCGATGCGTCTGCCGCCCTCCGCGTCACGCAGGTGCTCGCCGCGCCCAACCTCACCTTCGCCCGCACCGACGACGGCGGCGTCTTCGCCGTGGGCCTCGACGCGGGCGCGTTCGACGGCGCCGAGCGCTCGTCACGCAACACCTTCACGCGCGTGCAGGGCCTCGACGGCGCGGCCGAGATCTCCCTCGCCTCCCGCACCCCCGCCGTCCTCTGCGCACGCAGCGCTTCGGGAACCGTCACCTGCAAGCAGGGCAGCGCCGACGCCTTTCCCATCGCGGGCCTCGCCGACGCCCGCCAGATCGCCGGCCGCTGCGCCCTCCGCGCCACCGGCGAGGTCGCGTGCTGGACGGTCGCCGCGGGCGCCGCGGAGCCCGTCGCGGGCCTCTCCGATGTCACCGCGATCGCCGGCAACGGATCACTCCAGTGCGCGCTCCTGCGCGGCGGGGGCGTGTCGTGCTGGGGCGAGGTCGGCGCCGTGCTGGATGATCCGCCGAGCGAGCGCGTCGCGTCGCGCCCCGAGGCCGTCCCGCGCGTCACCACCGCGGCCGCGATCGGCGTCGGCACCCTGAGCGCGTGCGCGGCCCTCGCCGCCGGGGGTGTCGTGTGCTGGGGGCGGCGCTCGGCCATCGATTTCGGGCCCGCCAACGTCAACGTCCCCGCCACGCCCATTCCCGGCGCCCGCTCGATGCGGGCCGTCTCCTCCAACGCGGGGCTCCGCGACGACGGCGCCGTGATGGTGTGGGCGACGGGCCCCACCGGCACGCGCGGCGACGGGACCTACGGGGTGAGCGCCTCGGCCGTCGAGGTCCCCTCGCTGCGGGCGGAGGCGCTGGCGCAGGGCGACACGGCGCAGCACCTCTGCGCGATCGACGGATCGGGCTCGCTCCGCTGCTGGGGCCTCGACGAGGCCGGCGAGCTCGCGCGCGGCGGCGGGTTCCAGCGCGCGCCGCTCCCCGTCCTCGCGAACCCCGCGGAGGACGCCGACCCCGCCGCGCTCGACCGGGTCACCGACGTGATGGTCGGCGCGACCGCGTCGTGCGCGCTCCGCGAGGGCGGCTCGGTGTGGTGCTGGGGAAGCGAGGAGGAGGGCCGCCTCGCTGACGGCATCCTGGGGAGACCACCGCCCTGGCGGCTCACGCCGACGCAGGTGGCGGGGCTCGGTGGCATCGCGCAGCTCGTGTCGTTCGGGTCGACCGTCCGCGACACCTTCGCGGCCGTCCTCGGTGACGGCACCGTCCGCACCTGGGGCACGGGGCAGCGCGGCGGCCTCGGCGACGGGAGCTCCGCGGCGCGCGCGACGCCCACCGCGCCCACGGGGCTCACGGGCGTGGCGAAGCTCGCGGCTGGGCTCTCGCACCTCTGCGCGCTCGGCCTCGACGGATCGGTTCGCTGCTGGGGTCCCGGCGACTCGGGCGAGCTCGGCGACGGGATGATGCGCGACGCCGCGACGCCCGTCACCGTCACCAACCTCGGCCCCGCGCGCGACCTCGCGCTCGGGCCCAGCGTCTCCGTGGCGCTCCTGCGCGACGGCTCCATGCGCCTGTGGGGAATCGCCGACTCGCTGCTCCCGACGGGCGGCCCGCGCGCGACGCCCGCCGCGCTCCCCGCGCTCGCCGGCGCGACGCAGCTCGCCGCGGTGATGCCGCACGACTGGCGGCAGCTCTGCGCGCTCCACAGCGACGGCCGCGTGAGCTGCCTCGGCGACCGGCTCTCCGCGCGCAACGCGTGGGTCGACGTCGGGCTCTCGGACGTCACGCAGATCGCCGGGAGCCCCGCGGCCATTGGCTGCGCCCGCCATGCCAACGGGACGGTGTCGTGCTGGGGCGTCAACCGCAACGCCTGCGTCGGCGACCCGCAGCTCCCGCAGACGGAGGACTACGTGACGCCGACGCTCGTCCGCCTCGACGACGGGACGCCCCTCGACCACGTCGCGCGCGTGCGGCCCGGCATCGGGCTCACCTGCGCCGTCCGCGACGACGGGACGCTCTGGTGCTGGGGCGCCAACACCAACGCGCTCCTCGCACGCGGCGCGGCACCGTACGTCGCGCGCCCATCGCGGGCCCTCGGGCTGTAACGCTCTACGGCTTCGCCCCGAGCGCGACCTGGGCGCCTTCGCGCAGGCGGAAGCGCGTCGCGCCGTCGCCGCGGTCGAGCAGCGTCGGGCCGTCGACCTCGGCCCGCACGAGGTCCTTCCGCAGGCGGAACACCAGGGTGTTGATCTCGACGCGCCCGGCCTTCCCGTCGGGCCACACGCGCGGGAGGAGCACCTCGTCGGGGATCGCGTCGCCCGCCGCGAACGGCGCCGGCGGGAAGAGCAGCGTCGCCACCAGGTCGCAGCGCCGGTCGGCGAGCCAGAGCGTCCGCTCCCACGCGCCGAAGCCCAGCGTGAGGCGCCCGCCGCGCGTGAGGAACTCCAGCCGCGCCTGCCGCGGCAGCGACTCGTCACCCGACGGCACCGTGGCCGTCTCCGACGACAGCGGCGCCGCCACGAACTTCAGCGACTGCCCGAGGTGCCGCACCGTCGCGCCCGGCAGAACCGACGCGAGCTGACCCTCCTGCAACGGCGCCCCGTCGAGCTCTACGCCCGGCAGCGCGGCCTCCAGCACCAGCGCGCGCTGCACCGACGTCAGCGTGAGGAGGGACGGAGGCCACGACGCCACCTGGAGGTGGTCGTGCGCGCCGCCGCCGACGAGGAAGGGCGACTCTTGAATGCGGTAGAAGGCGCCGCGGTGCACCTCGACGCCCCACACGAAGGCCGCCTCGCGCCTCGGCGGCGCCGCCGTCGTCACCACGCGGAAGGTCTTGCCCTGCACGAGCACCTCGTCGCCCCCGCGGAGCGTCGCGCTCGCGGCCACGGCGGCGCCGTTCACCTGCACGGTCGCGCGGCCGAGCACGGTGAGCTCGACGCCCTCGTCGGTGGGGCGCAGGAGGAGCTGGTGGCGGCTCACCTTCGCGTCGGCGATCACCACGTCGCACTCCGCGCTCCGCCCGACGAGGAGCCCCGCGTGGCGGATGAGCAGCCGCCCCGACTCGCCCTCCAGCCAGTGCTGCTGCGCCGGGGCGCGCCCCGTCACATCTGTCACCCGCGCACCCGCCACACGCGGACGGCGACCCACGGCTCGTCGCCGGGCGTCTCGGCCTCCACCCGCGCGGCGAGGCGCTCGGCGGCGCTCCGGTCGGCGAGGAGCCCGCGCTCGTTCACCGTTTCGCCGTGTCCCGCCTTCGCGAGCGGCGAGTCCCACGGCTCCATCGGCTCGACCACGTCCCAGCCCAGGAACTCCAGGTCCTCCGCCGGCGGCTCCTCGGCCACCGGCAGGGCCTTCGGGTTCCACGGCGTCTGCGGCACCGCGAACACCACCACGTCGACGTCGGTGAAGCCCATCGCGCGGGCCGCGTCGCGCAGCGCGATGGCGTCGTCGAGGTCGTCGAGCACCCCGTCGCCCTCCACGATCCGCTGCGCGTAGGAGCGGGCGAGGTCCTTGCCCTTGCGCCCCGTCCACGCGAGGCCGTCGAGGGGCTTGCGGCGCAGCCCCGCATAGGGCGCACCCTCGGCCGGCGCCAGCACCAGCGCCCCGCGGTCGATCATCGGGTGAACACCTCGCGCCGCACGATCGTGGCCTCGCGCTCGGCGCCCACCGACGCGATCGCCACGGGCACCTCCACGCGCTCCTCGATGCGCGCGAGGTAGCGCCGGACGGCCTTCGGGAGCGCCGCCTCGTCGCGCGCGTGGGCCACCTCCGCCGACCACCCCTCCCACTGCTCGAACACCGGCTTCGCGCGGTCGAGGGCGTCGACCGGGAGGTCGGTCACCGTCGCGCCGTCCACCTCGTACGCCACGCAGACGGGCACGTGCTCCATCCCCGCGAGCACGTCGATCTTGGTGACCGCGAGCGCCGTGAGCCCGTTGACCCGCGCGGCGTAGCGCAGCGCCGGCAGATCGAGCCAGCCGCAGCGCCGCGGCCGCCCGGTGGTGGCGCCGTACTCCTCGCCGGCCTCGCGGAGCCTGTCCCCCTCGGGGCCGTGCAGCTCCGTCGGGAAGGCGCCGTGCCCCACGCGCGTGCAGTACGCCTTGGTGATGCCGACGACGGCCTCGATCATCGTCGGCCCGATGCCCACGCCCGTGCACGCGCCGCCCGCGACGGTGTTGGAGCTCGTGACGAAGGGGTACGTCCCGTGGTCGAGGTCGAGCAGCGTCCCCTGCGCGCCTTCGAACACGACCCGCTTGCCCGCCCGCACCGCCGTCCACGCCGCCACGGACGCGTCGCCGAGCAGCGGCGCGATCTCGCGGGCGAGGGGGGCCACGTACGCGAGCGTGCCGTCGAGCGTCGGGGCCTCCACCCCGGCCGCGCGGGCCCGGTGCGACCACACCTCCACCAGCGCCGCGATCGCGTCGCGCGCGCGGGGCGTCTCGAACTCCACGAAGTCGCGGAGCGTCACGCCGATGCGCGCGGCCTTGTCGCTGTAGGTCGGCCCGATGCCCCGCCCCGTCGTGCCGATCGCGCGCGGCCCGGCGTTGGAGGCGCGGTCGATCGCCGACTGGAAGGGGAAGGTCACGTGCGCGCGCCCGCTGACCGTGAGCCTCGGGCGCACGTCGAGCCCGATCGCCTCGCAGGTCTTGATCTCCTCGACGAGGACCTCGGGCACGATCACCATGCCCGCGCCGAGCACGCAGCGCACCTTCGGGTGCATCACCCCCGAGGGGAGCAGGTGCGTGACGAGCTTCTGCCCCTTCACCTTCAGCGTGTGCCCCGCGTTGGCGCCCCCGGCGTAGCGGACCACCAGGTCGGCCCGCTCCGCGATGAGGTCGACGACCTTCCCCTTGCCTTCATCGCCCCACTGGGCGCCGATCACGACGAGTGCTGCCATGGCGATCTCCGCACGCAGGGTACACGAGGCCCGCGCCCGCGCGTTGCACGAAACGCCCGTTGCCCCGCGCGTCGGCGGGTGCCACATACCCACGGTGATGGGCCCCCTCCCTTCGTACGACCTCGCGGCGATCGCCGAGCGGCTCCATCGGGTCGACGCGGGGCCCCACCACGAGGCCGAGCTGCCGCGCGCCGCGGTGGCCGTCCTCCTGCGGGCGCCGACGGTGCGCGACGAGGCGGAGGTGTTCTTCATCGAGCGGGCGGTCCGCGCGGGCGACCCCTGGTCGGGGCACATGGCCTTCCCGGGCGGGCGGCGCGACCCGGGCGACGTCGACCTGCGCGCGACGGCCGTGCGCGAGACGCGCGAGGAGGTGGGCGTCGACCTCGAGCGCGACGCCACGCTCATCGCCCGCCTGCCCGACCTGCCCGCGGTGCTCAAGACCGCCGGCATCGGGATCGTGGTGTCGCCCTACGTGTTCGCGCTCCAGCGCCCGGTGGAGGTCGCGCCCAACCACGAGGTCGCAGGGTCGCTCTGGACGCCGCTCGCGCCCCTCGCGCGCGGCGAGCTCCGCGGCACCTACGCGTACCCGGTGATGGGCAAGACGATGGAGTTCCCGTGCCACCGTTTGGGGGACAAGGTGGTGTGGGGGCTGACGTGGCAGATGCTCGACGGGCTCTTCAACCGCCTGCACGCCGGCTGAGACGGGGGGAGCCGTCGCCGTCGTTCTCGGCGCGCAGCGACTGGATCTCCTCGCGCAGCCGGTCGAGGCTCATCGGCTTGGCGAGGAAGCCGTTCATCCCCGCGGCGAGGCAGGCGTCGCGGTCGCTGGCGTAGGCGTTGGCCGTCAGCGCGATGATGCGCGGCTGGCGCGCGAGCGGGAGCGCCCGGATCGCGCGGGTCGCGGTGAGCCCGTCGGCCACGGGCATCTGCATGTCCATCAGCACGAGGTCGTAGTCCGCCGCGCCCGCCATCGCGACCGCCGCGCCGCCGTCGGGCGCGACCTCGACCTCGCAGCCGAGCCGGCGGAGCAGCCGTGTGGCGATGGTCTGGTTCACCGGGTTGTCCTCGGCGAGCAGCACGCGGACGCCGTCGGGCGCGTGACCCCGCGGGCCCCCGCTCGCGCGCCGGAGCGCCGTCGCGTCGCCGAGCCCCGCCCGCACGTCGAACGAGAACGTGGCGCCCGCGCCCGGCTCGCTGG
>WBZM01002181.1_pt1 | contig 17214 bp, 11 predicted proteins | sample 5204271 | NCBI WGS metagenome assembly WBZM01 (sample SAMN12344346, study PRJNA552823) | activated sludge metagenome | biome: Activated sludge suspended growth; feature: Nitrification reactor; material: Wastewater; isolation source: activated sludge from nitrification reactor of wastewater...
GGCGCTGCTGATCCCGCTGCGCCAGGGCGGCGGCGACTTCGACCGCTTCACCCGCTACGCCGACGCGATGCTGGACGAGCGGGAGTTCTTCATCCGCAAGGCCATCGGCTGGGTCCTGCGTGACACCGCCCGCAAGCGCCCCGACCTCGTCTTCGACTGGTTCCTGCCCCGGGCCGCCCGGGCGTCGGGCGTGACCGTGCGCGAGGTGCTCAAGCCCCTGTCAGAAGCCCAGCGCGCCACCGTCCGGGCCGCCCGCAGCGCCGACTGACGGCCGGTGCGGTGGTGCTGGATCTGGCTTCGGCCGGGTAGCCCGTTGGCCCGCCCCGAGGGCCGGGTAGTACGCTGCACCAGCCAACCCGGCGCTTGTAGCTCAATTGGATAGAGCATCTGACTACGGATCAGAAGGTTGGGGGTTCGATTCCCTCCGAGCGCGCTGGCCGAAGGCCCTGACAGGAGGCGGTTCTCGTGATCGGGAGCCGCCTCTCTCGCGTCCGGGAGGGGTCCGCTTCTAACGGGTTTTCTAACGGATCAGTTGGAACGGCCCGTGACGGGGCGAAACGAGAGGGCACGGAGCGGCCCGGGCAGCAGCCTCGCCGGTCGCCGGTTACGAGCAGCTCAAGGTCAGGGTGTGCCGTCCGCCGGGTGCTCGTCCTCACCGAGGTCTTCGATCTCGAACTGGGCCGAGTCCTCGTCGGCGAAGCCCTGGTCGATGTCGCGTTGGACCGTCGGCGTTGGTCGCCCCGATCACTCACCGGAGCCGAGGCTGTCGAGCAGCTCGGTCACCAACCCTTCGATGGCCACCCCGCGGACGGCCGCGGCTGCCTCAAGCTTGCGGGTCAGCTCAGCGGAGATGTCGGCCGATGGCGGTGCGGAGCGTTCGTCCGAGGTCGACCCAGCCGGTGACGCTTCGAGGAGTCGGTCGAAGACTTGGGCGGCTTCGGCCTGCATGCCGGGGAGGACGTGCTGGTACACGTTGAGGGTGAAGCCGGGGCTGGCGTGACCCAGGCGCTCGGAGACGACCTTCACCGCGACGCCGGCCTTGAGCAGGAGCGTGGCGTGGGTGTGGCGCAGGTCGTGCAAGCGGATGCGGGTGAGCCCGTGCTTGGCGACGAGGCGGTCGAAGGTGCGGCTGATGTACTCGGGGTGGATCGGCTCACCGTCGGGCCGGGCGAACACGAGGCCCTTGGGGTCGAAGTCCTCCCCGGCGTCGGCCGCGGCCTTCTCGAGAGAGGTGCGACGGCGACGGAGCGCGTCGAGAGCGGTGCCGGAGATGTCGATGGTTCGGCGCCCGGTGCGGGTCTTCACGTCGGAGAAGCTGATCGCCCAGCCCACGACCGAGAGCGCCCGGCGGATGGTGATGGTCGAGCGCTCGAAGTCGATGTCGTGCCAGCGCAGGCCCATCAGTTCGCCGCGGCGCATGCCGGTCTTGGCGGCGATGGTGAACAGGGTGTGGTGTCGGTGCTCGGTCGTGGCGTCGAGGAACCGGCGCAGCTCGTCGGCATCCCAGGCCTGGATCGTCTGCGGCTCGCCGTCGGCGTCGGGCTTGGGCGGGTCGGCCAGGGTGGCGACGTTGCGACCGATGATGTCCTTGCGCTGCGCGTCGCCGAGGGCTTTGCGGAGCACTCGGTGGACGTAGGCGACGGACTTCAGGCTCAGCCCACTCCGGGTCTTGCCGCGGCGGTTGCCGTCGCGGAGCAGGTCGACGTAGAGCCCGTCGATGTCGGCGGCCTGGAGCTTGCCGAGCCGGATGCGGCCGATGCGGGGCACGATGTGCAGGTCGACGACGCTCTTGTACGACTTGTAGGTCTTGGGTCGCAGGCGTGACTGCTGTAGGGGCAGCCACCGTTCGGTCAGGTACTCGGCGAGGGTGGTGCGGTCCGAGGTGGTGGTCTCGCCGTTGTGGCGGCGCTTCACCAGCTCGTTGACGAGACGCTCGGCGTCGATGCGACGGGGGCCGGCGGCGTGCCAGCGGTGGCGCTCCTTGCCGCTGCTGGGGTCGATTCCCTCGTAGACGACGGCGTAGTAGTTGTTGCCCTTCTTGGCGACGTGTCCGCGCACGGTGGGTCCTCCGATGAACTGGTCTGGAGGACGCCACCGGGAACCAGATCGAAGGGCATGGCGTCGAGGCCCAACTCGATCCCGTGGCGCGATCGTCGCATCTGACTCCCGAACGGGCAAGAGGGAAGGTGCCTCGGACCGCAAACGGGAGGTCGCGCGGGAGACCGAACGGGAGGTTGCCCAACCTCCCGCGGGCCAAACGGGAGGTCGCGCGGGAGGTCAGCACACCTCCCGTTCGGGAAACGGGAGGTCAACGGGAGGTCGCCGAGCGCCGTCGGCGGACGCTCGGCGAGCGTGCTCGACGGTTGCCGGATCGCCGAACTCTACGACCGGCCAGAGGCCACGACTTGAACGTCAGTGCCTACGCCGATCACGTCGCTCACCAAGCCGCCGCCGGCCCCTTCGGAAGCCTGCTCACCCACGCCGTCGCCGCACCGGAACAGGCTGTCGGCCAGGCTCAGCGTCCGCCTCGAACTCCCGACGTCGTGTGGGCGGCCCTCGACGCGGCAGCAGCGCCGTCATCGAGTCCGGCTCGTGATGCCCCGTCCAAGCCCGCCCCGACCAGACGGCGGACGACGACCACCGTCAAGGCGCCGACCTTGTTCGGACCGTGACCGAGTCCGGTGCCGCAAACGGGAGGTCGAGCAGGTGCCCCGTAGGGGAACCTGCAAGTGTGTGCGCGCCGGATCTCCCGTTCCGAGACGACGTGAGCACGGCGGCGACGAGGCTTCCGGGAGGGGTCCAGGTGGCCTCCCTGGTGAGTGGCGCTCGTCGGTCGTCGCGGCCGCGCGGGAGATGGAACGGGAGCGCGGGAGGTTTCCCGGAGGGAAACCTGTCAATGTGTGCGCGCTGGATCTCCCGGTCCTGAGGGCGCGTGTGGCGGGATAGACGTGGTTTCGGGAGCGGCCACGCGGCCCGAGCGGGGACGCTGAGCGAGCGGTTCGGCGGTCGACTGGCAGGGTCGGGAAGTGGCTGCGCCAGCGCGCAGGGTGTCCACCGGCTCGAGGTGACCAACACGTCGCGCCGCGGTCTCACACGCGTCGCTTCTTCCGGACAGGCCAGCACGCGCCGGCACGCGCCGCGGCAGCCCGATGCCGTCGCGGCCACCACCCACTCGCCACGCTCAGCGTTCCCCTGGAACAAGCGATCCGGCGCGCACACACTTGCAGGTTTCCCTCCGGGCAACCCGCCGGACCGCCCGTTCGGGATCGTGCTGACGATTTTCACCACGCGTGGTGGCCGGGGGTCGTTCGCTCCTCGTCGTCAGGTGTCCGCCGTGGACACCGCCCTTCGGCGAGGTTCGGGCGATCCTCACCACCGCCGTCTCCGGGTGGCCATAAGGTCAACGGACCATGGCTGATGAGCTCGACGGTCTTCTGGCACGGGTCGATGACCCTGCGCTTCGAGCAGACCTGCGCGCCCAGGTCAACCGTATCCGTGCCAAGCGGACCTTCGGCCTGGTGTTCGAGTCGCACCTTCCCGAGCGCGTACGTCTCCCCGAGCACCCCATCCGGCCCGGCGCCAACGTCGCCCGGCGCGACGATCTGACCAGCACCACGTTCCAGGTTCTGCGAGCGCGTGGCGGCAAGGCAACGGTCCGCGCCGTGCGCCACCCGGATGGGTCGCGGCTCTCTGCCGAAGAGGCCGCCGAGGTCGTCGACGAGGAACTGCCGGTCGGTGACCTCGTTGTGATCGCCGACTTCGGCGAGCCGGTCTACCCTGGGTTACGCACACTCGATTCGATCGACCGGGGCGGTGACAAGCCCGCGCACGTGGTGATCAAGGGCGAGAACCACCACGTGCTCCAGGCCCTCCAGTTCAGCCACACCGGCAAGGTCGACTGCATCTACATCGACCCGCCGTACAACACCGGTGCGAGGGACTGGAAGTACGACAACCGCTACGTCGACGAGACCGACGCGTACCGCCACAGCAAGTGGCTCGCCTTCATGGAGCGTCGCCTGCTCTTGGCCAAGGAGCTGCTGAACCCCGAGCGCTCCGTCCTCATCGTGACGATCGACGAGAAGGAGGTCTATCGGCTCGGCCTGCTTTTGGAGCAGGTGTTCGCCGACGCGTACATCGAGATGGTGACGAGCATCATCAGCGCCAAGGGCGCCTACCGTCGCGGCCACTTCTCCCGCGTCGAGGAGCACGTCTTCTTCGTGAGCATCGGCGGTGCGACGATCCATCCGTGGACCAGCAACATGTTGCCGACCTACAAGGACCTCGGCGACAGCGACGATACGGATGCCGACGATGGCGACGCGGACATCGAAACAGAAGCCGACGAGCCACCTCCTGAGCCGATCGAGTGGCTGGGTCTGCGGCGGCGCGAGCCGTCCAGCACGCGGGGCTCACGACCCAATCAGTTCTATGCGATCTTCGTTCATGAGGAGGACGGCAGCCTTCATTCCATCGGCGACGCGATCGACGACGGCGTTGATCGGGGGACCGTCGAGGTGCCTCAGGGCACTGTGGCTCTCTGGCCACTCAAGCCTGATGGCAGCGAGATGTTGTGGGGACTGACACCCGATGTGCTGCGACGTAACTGGGGGCAAGGCTGGGCACGAGTCAACAACTGGAAGCCAGACACGAAGAAGGGCACGGTTCAGTACCTACCTGGTGGAACCATCGACCGGATTCACTCTGGCGCCATCACCGTTACTGGCAGAGCCGCTGACGGTTCTGTGGTGGGCTACCTCACCCCTGAGGTGGTCCAAGGGCTGACCCCCAAACGGGTCTGGCACCTGCCCTCTCACAACGCTGAGACGGGGGGCACCAACGTCCTCTCTGCACTCGTACCAGGTCGCCGCTTTCCGTACCCAAAGTCGCTCTATGCGGTGGAGGACGCTCTGCGCTTCGCCCTGGGAGGGAAACCCGATGCGGTCGTACTCGACTTCTTCGGTGGGAGCGGCACGACCGCTCACGCTGTGATGCGGCTCAATAGGCAGGATGCGGGCGACCGTCAGGTGATTCTGGTCACCAACAATGAAGTCTCCGAACGCGAAGCCACACGGTTGACTGCCGACGGTTTCCGCCCCGGTGACCCCGAGTGGGAGGCAATCGGGATCTTCGAGTACATCGCGAAGCCCCGCGTCGAGGCCGCCGTCATTGGTGTCACCCACCGGGGTACGCCCGTGCGACGCAGGTACAGGTACACCGACGAGTTCCCGATGGCGGAGGGATTCGAGGAGAACGTGACGTTCGCCGAGCTGGTCTACCTCGATCCAGACGACGTCGAGCTCGATCTGGCGTTCGCGTCGGTCGCGCCTCTGCTGTGGCTGCGGGCGGGGGCGCAGGGTCCGGTGATCGACGAGTGCTTGGATGCGGCGGGGCGACGCAAGCCGTACGCGTGGACCGATCGCTACGGCGTGCTGTTCAACCCGGACCGGTGGCGAGGGTTCGTGGAGAAGCTCCCGGAGACAGCGACCACCGCATTCGTGGTGACCGACTCGCAGGCGATCTTCGCCGGGGTCGCGGCCGAGCTGCCGGGCAATCTCGACGTGGTGCGGCTCTACGAGAACTATCTGACGACGTTCCGGATCAACGAGGGTCTCGGCTGATGCGCTACGAGTTGATGGACTACCAGCGCACCGCGGCGATCGACGTGCTGAACCGTCTCGGCCGGGCCCGGCGCGACTGGGCCGACGGCGAGCGGTCGTCGTTCGCGCTGTCGGCCATCACTGGGTCGGGCAAGACGGTCATCGCCACCGCTGCGATCGAGGCGACCTTCTACGGCTCGGCGGACCTGGGTGCCGACCCCGATCCGCAGGCGACGTTTCTGTGGATCACCGACGACCCTGCGCTGAACCGCCAGACCCGCAACCGAATGCTCGACGCGTCGGACCTGCTCGCACCCAGGACACTGGTGGAGGTCAACGACGGCTACCTCAACAACGAACTGCTGGCGAACCGGGTCTACTTCCTGAACATCCAGAAGCTGTCGCGCTCGAGCCGGCTCACCCAGTCGGGCACGAACCTGCGCCAGGCGTCGTTCTGGGATGTCCTCGCCAACACGATCACCGGCACCAAGGCGACGCTGTACCTGATCCTCGACGAGGCCCATCGGGGCATGAAGCGCACCGCGGATCGCAAGACGATCGTGCAGCGGCTCATCGGTGGCGAGCCGGGCTCGAACCCGGCGGTGCCGGTGGTGTGGGGGATCTCGGCGACGATCGAGCGGTTCACGACCGCCATGGGCGAGACCCCGGACCGCACCGGCTACCCGCACGTGAGCGTCGACATCGATCGTGTGCGCGCCTCGGGCCTGGTGAAGGACGAGATCGGCTTGGAGCAGCCCGACGAGAAGGGCACGTTCTCCACGACGCTGCTGCGCGACGCGGTGCGGACCACCCTCAGCTACGACCACCGCTGGGCCGCCTACTCGACCTCCGAAGGCGAACCTCGGGTGCTGCCCGCGATGGTGGTGCAGGTGCCCGACAAGGCCAACGAGGACAAGCTCGCCGAGATCGTGTCGGTGATCACCTCCGAGTGGCCCGACCTCGGCCCCAAGGCGATCGCCCACGTGTTCGGCGAGCACGAACCGATCGTGTTGGGCTCGCGCACCGTCGAGTGGGTGCACCCCGAGTCCATCCAGTCCGACACCGACATCCGCGTCGTGATCGCCAAGGAAGCGATCTCGACCGGCTGGGACTGCCCCCGAGCCGAGGTCCTCTACTCGGAGCGGCCAGCGAAGGACGCCACTCACATCGCCCAGGTCATCGGCCGGATGGTCCGCCAGCCGCTCGCCCATCGCATCGCCACCGACGACGTCTTGAACTCGGTGGCGTGCTATCTGCCGCTGTTCGACTCCAAGAAGCTGAACGCGATCAAGGAGGAGCTCGAAGGCGAAGGTAAGGGCGGCGGCGATCACCGGGTCGGACCCGAGGTCGTGCGGGCGCCGGCGGTGTTCGAGCGCAACCCGGCTCTGTCCGCCGAGGTGTTCGACTTCGTCGAGACCCTCCCCAGCATCCCCACCCCCGACGCCGCTGCCAGCCCCTTGCGGCGGGCCAAGAACCTGGTGCGGCTGTTGGCTGATGACGGCGCCGGACCTGCTCTGGTCGCCGACGCGGACGAGCAGCTCACCAAGCGACTCAACGCCCGCCTCGACGGCCTCGCCGCCGAGCACGCCGACGCGGTCGCTGCGGGCGTCGAGGATCTGCGCACCGCCGTCGTCCGGCGGGAAGGCGTGACCCCGACCGGGCAGAGCGCCGAGACGACAACCCGGTTGATCGAGACCCACCTCAAGGACATCGACCGCGATACCCGCAAGATCATCAACTCGGTGCGTGAGGGCGTCGGCAAGGGCTACTACGCCCACCGCGCCGCCAAGGCCGACCCCGAGGGAAGCCGACTCGACGTGCGGCTCGAGGTCGCCGCCCTGTTGCGTCTTGACGGCGTGATCACCGGGGTGGAGGCAGCGGCCACCGACTTCGTCACCGAGCACCTCGCCAAGTTCGAGGTCGAGATCAAGAACACGACCGGCGCAACCCGCGACGCCTACCGCAAGGTCCAAGAGCAGACCGCCGTGCCCGAGACCGTCACCATCGAGCTGCGCGCCAACGAGAAGGCCGCCACCCGCAACGGCGCTGGCGACGACCTGCCCACCTTCGAGGGCCACCTCTACGCGGATGCCAGCGGCCACTATCCCGCCGACCTCAACGACTGGGAGACCCAGGTCGTCACCACCGAGACCGGTCGACCGTCGTTCGTGGCCTGGTACCGCAACCCGTCGAGGGCGACGCCGAACGCGCTGCGGATCGCCTACCAGGATGACGCCGGCGCGTGGGCCAGTCTCCAGGTCGACTTCCTCGTCCTGTCCCGCCGTGACGACGGCACCCTCGGTGCATCCATCGTCGACCCCCACGGCGACCACCTCGCCGACGCCAAGGCCAAGCTCCGAGCCCTCGCCGACTTCGCCGAGACCCACGGCGACCGCTTCATCCGCGTCGTGTCCATCGCAAAAGGCACCGACGGCTCGCTACGAGTCCTCGACCTGCTCGAACCCCACGTCCGCACCGCCGTACGCGACTTCGACGGTGCGAAGGTCACCGCCCTCTACGACTCCGCTGCCGCGGTGCCGTACCTGTAGAAGCTGCTCCGGCCGGAGCTTCCACTTTCCGTCTCTCATTTGTGGTAGAAAAACTGGAAGTGCCGCGGATCGGAGGACTCATGGCCGAGCTTGACCCCATCTCTAGCCCCCAGGACCCGAACGACTCCGCAGCCGCGCTCGCGGCCCTAGGGCTGACGCTCGACCGGCTGGCTGAGGCGCGCGAACGCGCCCAGCACGATGTCGACGAGTGCACCGCCCTCGACCCACCGGGAGCGCGTGGCCACATCCGCCACATCCGCACCGTCCGCTATCTGCGCGAGGTGCTGATCCCCCACGGTTGGACCGCCGACGACGGAGGCAACATCGGCGCGGTCGTGTCCCCCGATGACCGGGTGTCGATCGTTGTCACCTCAGGTGACGCCGCCACCGGACGGCATGGGCACACTCCACGCACGAAGTACCCCAAGGGAGAGCTCACCTGGCGGCGCGTTCGCCAAAACCAACAGCTGTCCTTGTTCGATGACGGACCTGCCACCCAGCCTGATGACGAGTCGGTGGAGAATGCTCGACAGACCTGGGTTCTTCTCCAGTACCCGGCGGGTGACGTTGTCCGCGCCGAACTCTCCTGCCCCGAAGGAGTCGATGACTCCGGCCGCATCAACAAGTGGAGCGAGCGGATTCTTCTTCCGGACCTGCCGCTCGACACTCATGAGGCATGGGAGCCGGGACCTGACGATGAAGGGTACGACTCGGTCGATGTGCCGGTCTCGCCGCGCTGAGGTCGGCCATGGTCAATCCGACTCGTCTCCATCTCGCGCGCCTGCGGCGTGGTTACACCAAGAGCCACCTCGCCAAGCTCACCGGGCTCTCGGCTCGGAGCATCACCAACTACGAAAAGGGTCTCCAGAACCCCACTGAGGAGACGCTCGCGACTCTCGCCGAGGCGATGGCATTTCCTGTCGGGTTCTTCAGCCAGCCCGATCTCGAAGCGATAGCGGAGGAAGCAGCCAGTTTTCGGGCGCTCACCAGCATGACCGCCGCCAAACGCGATCAGGCCCTCGGCGCCGGCACCCTCGCGTTGGTGATCGACGAATGGATCGAAGATCGCTTCAGTCGGCCCGCGCCCGATGTTCCCGAGGCCGATGACGAGACCCCCGAAGCCGCAGCGGAGATCGTGAGGGCCGAGTGGGGCCTCGGCACGAAGCCGATCAAGAACATGATCCACCTCCTCGAACTACACGGCATCCGGGTCTTCTCACTCGACGAGGCGGGCCGTTCCGTCGATGCCTTCTCGTTCTGGCGGGACCAGCGACCGTACGTAATGCTCAACACCCAGAAGTCCGCCGAGCACAGCCGCTTCGACGCCGCCCACGAACTCGGTCATCTCGTCCTCCACCGGACGGGGGAGCGCGGTCGCGATGCTGAGCGTGATGCCAACCAGTTCGCCTCAGCGTTCCTCATGCCTCGGCCAGCGATCCTTGCGGCAGGGTTGGCGCACGCCACTCTGCCGACGCTGGTCACGCGGAAGGCCGAATGGAAGGTGTCGGTCGTCGCCCTGATCTACCGGCTACACGCCCTCGGCATCTTGACCGACTGGCAGTACCGGAGCCTCTACATCGCGGCATCGAAGAAGGGGTACCGCTCCCAAGAGCCTCGTCCGGCGCAGCGGGAGACCTCCCAGGTTCTCGACAAGGTGCTCGACTACCTCCGTGCTCAGGGCATCACGCGCCGCGACGTTGCACGTTCGCTTCATCTGGAGGTCGAGGACTTCGACCGCCTCGTGTTCGGCCTGGTCATGCTCGCTCAGGACGGCGGAAGCCTGTCAGGGCCTTCGTCTTCAGGAGCGCGCCCCCACCTGCGGGTCGTCGAGTAGCGCATGTTGCCTCCTTCGGCCCGCGAATGCGTTGGTGGCCCGACGGCAACGCGCGAGCCGCCGCGGTGCTGCGAGGGGCACAGGTGACCGACCGCCTGAGGTTCCAGAAGGGCCAGCTGTTCCACATGACCTTGATCGAGCGGCTGCCAACCATCGTGGAGGATGGTCGGCTGTTGTGCGACGCCGCCCTGGTGGGCGCCGAGCTGCCGGGCAAATCGATCGCGCATGCTCACATCAAGGAGCGGAGGCGAAGGGTCGAGGTGCCGGTGGCGCCGGGTGGGGTGGTTGGCGACTACGTGCCCTTCTATCTGGCGCCGCGCTCGCCGATGCTCGCCGCCAACCACTACGGCAACGTCGAGGGCCGATCCGCAGGTCAGGCAGGCATCGTCTACCTGGTGACCACCATCGAGCGTATTGCCGCCGTGGGTGAGGTGGTTCTGACCAGCAAGCATCCCGCCCGGCGGCCCCGCTTCACGAACGACCTCTCGCTCTTCGACGATCCCGACTTCATCGACTGGGACGTGATGTTCGACCCGTGGTTCACCTCTGCGACGGACACCGAGCGACCAGAGCGCCGTCAGGCTGAGGTCCTGGTGCATGAGGAGGTGCCCCTCGACGCGATCGTGGGCATCGCCGCGCGGACTGTCGACGAGCTCGAGCAGGCCCGGCTCATCTGCCAACTGAATCATCCGGGCTGGCACTTCAACGATCGGCCAGACTGGTACTTCCCGATGGGCTCGTCGTCAGAAGGAGGTGGCCGATGAGCATCCGCTACGAGCACGGCGACCTTCTGGCCGCGCCGGTGGAGGCTGTCGTGAACACGGTCAACACCCGCGGCGTGATGGGCAAGGGCATTGCTCTGCAAGTGAAGCAACGCTGGCCAGAGGTCGATCGCGCCTATCGGGCAGCAAGCAAGCGGGGCGAGGTCGCCCTCGGCCACATGCACGTCGTCGAGCGCGGTGGCCTCGGCGACGGCCCGCGATTCGTCATCAACTTCCCGACCAAGGATCACTGGCGCTCGCGCTCGAAGCTGCCCGACATCGATGCGGGCCTTGCCGAGTTGCGCGCCCTCATCGAGAAGCTGGCCATCACCTCGATCGCAGTGCCCCCGCTCGGCTGCGGCAACGGCGGACTCAACTGGGACGACGTTCGCCCCCTGATCGAGACGGCGCTCGATGGCCTCGACGGTGTCGACGTCGTCATCTATCCGCCGGAAGGCGGTCCGGCCGCTGAGTCGATGGTGGTCGGCACTCACGCTCCTCGCATGAGCCCAACCCTCGCTGGCATTATGCGCCTTCTCGACGGGTACTGGGCCGATGTCCTCGGCATCACCGATATCGAGGTTCAGAAGCTCGCCTACTTCCTCGGTGTCCGTCGACCCAACCTCCAACTCCAGTTCGTGAAGGGTCCCTACGGTCCCTACTGCGAAGACCTCCACTTCGTGCTCCAGCGAGCAGAAGGTCACTTTCTGAAGGGCTACGGCGATCGCAGTAGGCGCCCGTGGGAGCTCAGCTCCCTGGAGGTGCTTCCCGGTGCAGCGGAAGCGGCCGACAAGGTCGTCCGCTCCGAGGCCGCTTTCGACAACGACCTTCGCGCCGTCGCCGCGCTCGTCGACGGCTTCGAGGGTGCCTGGGGCCTTGAGCTGCTCAGCACCGTGCACTGGGTTGCCACTGAGGACAACGGGGCATCGGACCCCGCCAGCGCACACGAGCGCATCGGCGCGTGGAGCACCCGCAAGAACCGGCTCTTCCCCGAATCGGACGTGCAAGACGCGTGGCAGCACCTCGTCGACCACGGCTGGCTCTCGACACCAACGCCCGAGCCAACCCTGTTCGAATCCTGACGCGAGCGTTCGAGTGACGGCCCAACACGGCGCCCCGCATGGCTGACCCGGCTGCCATTCGAGTCGAGTCCGTGCGCTGCTTCGGGTTCCGTGGGCTCGACGACGTCCAGGTCGACCTGCATCCGAAGGTCACCGTCCTTGTCGGTCGCAACAACGCTGGCAAGTCTCGACTGCTCCGTGCACTCGCCATCGCGCTCGGATCGGCACCCGCTGATCGCGACGACTTCACCGCGGGAGGCGGCACGGAGGCACATATCGATGTTGTGATCGCGCCAGCGAACTCAGATGGGTCCGAGACGTTTGACGCACGAGTTGGCGCACGGTTGCTTCCGCCACACCGCCAGACGATCTCGACCTCGCCACACCGCGAGCGCGTCAGCTGGCGTACCACCATCCGGCAGTCCTCGGAGGGCTTCGCAGCGCGAACGGACCGCTTCGTCAAACAATGGGATGCGGGCGCGGATGCATGGACCGATGGAAAGGGGGAAGTGAGCACTGACGTGGTCCGACTGTGCCGCGGCCACCTCATCGAGACCGGCCGGGATCTTGCAACGGAGTTGCGGCAACGCGGCACGGCCGCGCATCGCCTCGTGGACGACCTCGAACTCGACGATGCCGTAGTCGAGGAATTGCAGGCACAACTCGACGCCTTGAGCGCCGATGTGGTGAAGGGCAGCTTCACCCTGCGAGGTATCGAGGAGGCGCTTACCGACCTCTCGACTCAGGTCGACGCCGTGGGCACTCCCACGATCAGACCTATACCGGGAAAGGTTCGAGATCTGTCGACGGTGGCGTCGGTAGAGCTGGCCGGGCACGACGGCCAGTCGCTGCCGCTGCACCTACATGGAACGGGCGCACGGAGCATGGCCTCGCTGCAACTGCAAGGACTGCTGTACGAGCGCCGCCTCGGAGCGGACGGTGGCGATCTGCGACCCCACCCCGTCACCTTGGTTGAAGAGCCGGAGGCTCACCTTCATCCGCAGGCGCAATTCGACCTAGCGCGCTTTCTGCATGCGGTGCCCGGCCAGGTTGTCGTGAGCACCCACTCGACGCACCTGGTCAGTGAGCTTGATCCAGCGCATCTCCGGATCATCACCCCCAGTGGAGCGGGTGCGAAGGTGACCACCCTGGAAGTCGTCGATGACCCGCCCCCTGGCACCAAGCGTCAGCTACAGCCTCGCTTCTACGCCGACGAGATGGAGAAGCTACGGCGGGGTGTTGAACGGCCGTTCGGCGAGCTGCTCTTTGCGTCAGCCGTGGTCATCGGCGATGGAGCCACCGAACGCGCCTTCCTGCCGATCGCACTTCGCCACGCGCTGGGTAGCAAGGCACATGGCCTTTGTGTGGTCGACCCCGGTTCAATGAATAGCCCGGCGACGGTCGCAGTTGTCAAGGCTGCTCGCCTTCTCGGCACTCCTTGGTTCCTCTTCGCGGATGGTGACGATCCGGGTACGGCTGCCGTTGATTCGCTGCTCACCCAGATCGCGGACGCCGCGGAACACCCGCAGATCAGAACCGACCGCGTCGTCCAGCTGCCGACGGGCACTACCATCGAGCCGCTGCTTGCGAGCTTCGACATCGACCTGTGCAAGGCAGCCCTTGCCGCGGTCCGGCCGCTCGATTCCGCAGTCCCTGATCCGCAAGTGCAGGGTGCCCTTGAGAAGGTGAAGGGATCGGCAGGGCGCTATCTGGCCGATGAACTAGTCCGCCGGTACCCGGACGTAGCGGACTGGCCCCAGCCACTTCAGGACCTGGTCCGGATCATCGAGAGCGACCTCACACTCGGGCCCAGCCCGGCGACACTGGTGACTTGAATGGCGCCGGAACTCAGCCCTGAACAGCTACAGGCGGTGAACGCCGTCGGGTCGGCAATCGTCGTCACCGCCAGCGCTGGGTCGGGCAAGACCGAGGTTGTCGCGCGCCGCGTCGAGCGCCTCCTTGACGAGTCGCCCAATGAGCCGTTCCGTGTGCTCGCACTCAGCTACACGGTGAAGGCCGCCGACGAGCTGCGGGACCGACTGGCTCACCGACTGGGCGACGCGCGGCGAGTCGATACCGACACCATCCACGCGTTCGCCCACAACATAATACGGCAACATGGCACGTGGGCGGCGCTGCCGCCCGAGCCGGAGGTTCTCTATCACGACGAGGATCGTGTTGAGCTGCTCACCGGATGGCTCGGAGAGCTTGGAACCTTCCTCGATCCCGACCATGCACGGAGCGTGCTTCAAGAGCTTGATCTCGCGCGAGCGCGATGCGAACACGCCCAGTTCCTTTCCGAATACAACGACGCTCTTGCCGACCGCGGCGCGCTCGACTACCCAGCGATGCTAGACGTCGCCTTCCGGCTCCTCGAGAACGGGTGGCTTCGAACGCAGATCAGCCAGACCTACCGGCATCTCATCGTCGACGAGGCTCAGAACCTCACCCTGGCTCAGTACCGGCTGCTAACAGCCGTACTTGGGCCGGCCCCGTCGGCGATCAACGCGATGCTGGTCGGCGACGAAAAGCAGTCGATCGTCCAGTTCGCTGGTGCTGACCCGACGCTGATCAAGCGCTTCAAGGCTGAGTATGGAGCCGAACAGATCGAGCTCACGAAGAACTTCCGGAGCTCCACAGCGATCGCGGCTGTTGCCGACGCCGTGACGGCCGAGCTTGGAGACGGTTCGCCCCTGCAGGTGGTCTCGGCTGCCGACGGAATCGTCGAGTTCTCTGTCTCGCCCACCGAGCGGGACGAGGGGACCACGACTGCGCAATGGATCGGCACACTGATCGCTGACGGACTGCCTGGGAAGGCGCTCGCCCCCGGCGAGAGCACCGCGATTCAGCCCGAGGATGTCGCTGTGCTGGCCAGGACTGGCGCGGCCCTCCGCTGGACTGCGGAGGCTCTGGAGGTCCACGGGATCCAGTACGTGCTCGGCAGCGACCCTCGCAACTGGATGTCGAGCCGGTTGGGTCAGGCCGTCGCTGATCTGGTCGCGTTCCGCGCTGGCCCAGCGCACCCCTCAGCGCAAGCTCATCTCGCCGTTTCTGCCAACGCCCCGATCGAAGACCTGGGATCCTCGCCAGTTCCCGGCTTCACCGAGCTTCTTGCACAGAGTGATGGCGACGACCCGGCACAACTGTTCGGCGCGATCGCGGCGGCAGACGAGGTCGTCGAGATCGAACCGCAGTGGCTTGACGACAAGGCGATCTTGGAGAGCACGTGGCGCGCGTTCCTCGACCGAGTCCGGCCGAACGAGCGCACCTACGTCAACTTGCAGTTGCACATCGCTCGGACTCAACGAGGTGAGCCCAGCGCTCCGGGTGTCCGCCTGCTTACTGTCCACAGGAGTCAGGGGCGCGAGTTTCGCGCGGTCGCCGTGGTCGGACTGAACGACGGGCAGTTCCCGGATTTCCGTCAGACCACAGATCGGGAACGTCGGGCTGAGCTCCACTGCTTCTACGTAGCGGTGACCAGGGCGAGTCGAGTTCTCAGGCTCAGCCGAGCACGTCAGCGGATGGGCCGCAATGGTCCGTGGGATGCGACCGAATCCGAATACCTCGCTCTCGCTCGAACCGCATCCACGTAGTGGGGCGGGTCCAGGCTTCTAACGGATCTTCTAACGGATCGGCCGAAACGCAACATGACGGCGAGGTATAGGGCGGTGCTGGCCGGACGGCCCATCCCCCGAAACCCCTGGTAGATGGCCTCTGAGCAGGGAGAGCGCGTCGGTCGAGATCGGTAGGTGGCTCGCTACGGATCAGAAGGTTGGGGGTTCGATTCCCTCCGAGCGCGCTGGCCGAAGGCCCTGACAGGAGGCGGTTCTCGTGATCGGGAGCCGCCTCTCCCGCGTCCGGGAAGGGTCCGCTTCCCACCGGTCCTTCAACAGACCAGTTGGGATGGTCCATCGCGAGGTGACGATCGATGGGGTGACCGCCGAATTGGCCGGCGGCTTCATGCAGAGCGGGCAGGCGCACCTCGCGATCACATGCACCGGGTGGTGCGGAAGCCCACCGGCATCGGCCGCACGTACGGGCCGACGTGCTCCCACCACGCGGTCACGGCATCGAGCGGTCAGCCCGACGGGCGACGGGCCTCGAGGTAGCGCAACGACGCCTGCCGCGATTCCGGATCGGCCACCGCGGCGGCGAGGGTGTCGGCGTCGCTGGCGTTGCGCCGGGTGCCGGCGATCTCCTCCATCACCGCGTTGACCTGCTGCTTGGTGGTGCGCAGGGCGAAGCCCGGCTTGGCCCCCAACTCCGCCGCCAGGTCCGCGACGACGACGTCGAGCTCGCCGGCGGGAACGACGCGGTTCACGAACCGGAGGGCGTGCGCCTCCGCCGCGTCGAAGGGTCGACAGGTCAGCACCAGCTCCTTGGTGATCGCCGGGCCGAGCTCACGGGCAAGCCGGGGGATCCCACCCCATGCGAGAGGGATGCCCAGGTCGACCTCTGGGATCGAGAACCGCGTGTCGTCGGCCGCCACCCGGATGTCGCAGGACGCGGCGAGGACCAGTCCGCCGCCCACGCAGTGGCCGTGCAGAGCCGCAATCGTGAGCTGACGGACGTCGGTCAGCGCCTCGGCCGCCACCCGGCCGAGGTCGGCCGTGTCACGCACCGAGATGGTCGGGTCTCCGTCGGCGACGTCGCCGAGGTCGAACCCGGCGGAGAACGCCCGGCCCTCGCCACGCACCACCACCACCGCGATGTCGCCCCGGTCATCCAACCAGCGGCACGCCCGAGCGAGCTCGCCGAGCAGCTGACGTGACAGCGCGTTGAGCTTCCCGGGCCGGTTCAGCACCAGCGTGGCGACCCGGCTGTCGGTGTCGTGCTCGATGCGCAGGGTGTCGAAGGTCGGCGTGGTCACGGGAGGCTCCCCTCGCGATCGGTGACGGTGTCGACACCGGTGGCGGTCCCGGTGGCGTCGTGGCGGACATCGGCGTCTGACTCGGCAACGGACGGCGTCGATCGGCCGGCGGCGGTCGGGACCGGGCAGCTGACAGAGGTGCCGCGGAACCGTCCCCACCCGTACAGACCGGCGGCGACCGCAGCCGCGACGACCCACCCGACGACATCTCGTCCGGTCCACACCGCGGCGGTGAACCCGACGAAGAAGGCGGGGACGACCAGGCGGGTCAACCCGCACACGCTGATGTTCACGACCCTGTGCCTCCGGTCCGGGCCTGGGAGCTACGTGCCACGGCGAGGAACATCGGGAAGGTGCCCTCGTCGCGCTCGAGCACACCGCAGTCGGACACGGTCACCTCGTCCAGACCCGCAGCGACGAGGCGACGGACCAGGTCGTCACGCTCGAAGCCGTGGTGCCCGGTGAAGCCGTCTCCGTGGAAGCTGCCGTCCTCGGCGTCGAGGTCGACCACCGCGACCCGGCCACCCGGAGCCAGCAGG
>WBZM01002182.1_pt1 | contig 17213 bp, 12 predicted proteins | sample 5204271 | NCBI WGS metagenome assembly WBZM01 (sample SAMN12344346, study PRJNA552823) | activated sludge metagenome | biome: Activated sludge suspended growth; feature: Nitrification reactor; material: Wastewater; isolation source: activated sludge from nitrification reactor of wastewater...
GGTGTTGGCGGCGTTGGGGTCGGCGCCCTCGGGGGCGACGGCCACCTGCGGGCGGGGCGTCTCCACCCGCGGGCCGCTGGTGCTGGCGTAGGCGACGATGCCCGCGGCCACGATGAGTCCGACGACGGCGTACATCCCGACCTTGCGCGTGCGGCCGGGGTTGGTGGCGAGCGCCTCGCCGTCGGCCGAGGTCGACGCGGTGGCCTCGTCCTGCGCCTGGTGCTGCGGCCGGAGCCCGCGGCGCGCGGAGGGGGCGGCGGGGCCCTCGCTGTCGGTCGCGTCGCCCTTCGCCTTGCGGTCGCGGACGCGCTGGACGAGCTGCCCGACGGCGCCCGCGGCGCGGCGCATCACGGGCGCGGCCTTCTCGCCGGCCTGCCGGACGACGCGCATGCCCTGGGTGATCCAGCCCGGCGGCGGCTCGATGAGCGACAGCTCGGACTCGGGCTGCGAGCGCTCGGCGGGCACCCCCTCCGGGACCTCCTCGGCGGCGAGCTCGGTGGTGGCCTGCGCGACGCGGCGCGCGGCGGGGCGCGGGGCGGGCGCGTCGTCGTGGAGGACGGCGGTCTTCACGGGCTTCGCCGCGGGCTTGAGGGGCGGGAGTTCGGGCTCGGAGGCGCGCGGGCTCTCGGCGAGGACGGTGGGCGCGGTGCCGAGGTCGGGCTTGCGGCGGCCGCCGAGGTCGATGGAGAGCACGAGGCGCGGCACGCGGGTCTTCGGGTCGACCTCGACGTCGACCTTCACGATCGAGCCGGTGACCTTGGCGCCCGCGCCGTCGACGTCGACCTTGTCGCCGAGCTTGAGGAAGGACAGCTCGCTGCCCACCACCACCTCGGAGGGGTCGCTGGTGCGCACCTTCGCGCGGAGCGGCGCGTCCATGCCGTGGATGAAGAGCTTGACGCGCGCGTCGGCGGGCGGCGGCGCGGCGACCATCACGTCGTCCTTCGCGTCGAGCATCCGGCGGAGCGAGCGCTCGGCCTGCGGCGACACGTCGGTGAAGCGCACGCCGAAGGTGCCCGCGTGGCGCCCCTGGTCGGCCGCCCACACCACCTCGGCCTGCGCGGTCACGGGGGCGGCCCCCTCGGGGTGGAGGCGGACGCCGAGCGTCTCCCCCACCTCGGGGAGCACCGGCGCGCGCATCGACATGCCGCGCGGCGACACGTCGATGGCGTCGGCCTGCCAGGTGTCGCGCTCGTCGCCGGGCGTGAGGTCGACGGTGGTCTTGATCGTGCGACGGGGCGCGGACGGATCGCGCCGATCCGCGGATGCGGTCGTTCCCATAGGATGCTCCCTGTGCCTCCCTGCGTGGTGGCCGTTGCGTGCGCTCCGCGAAGGGCGCGAACTGCGTGGTCGGGAGTGCCTATGCGACGCCGCGCGGCGGGGCGTCCAATTTGCGGCGCGGAATTTTCGAAGCCCTATTTCTCGGGGACGCCGGGCGGCAGCGGGATGCCGGCCTGCTGCAACGCGCCGCGCATCTCGTTCTTCTGCACCGCGCGGAACCACCCCTCCGCGGCCGTGATCTTGTTGGCCTTGATCAGCTCGCAGAGGGCGTCGTTGAGGGTGGTCATCCCGTGCTGCCGGCCGGTCTGCATGATGCCGGGGAGCTGGAAGGTCTTGCCCTCGCGGATGAGGTTGGAGACGGCCGGGGTGGCGATCAGCACCTCCTGCGCGGCGACGCGCCCGCCGCCGACCTTCTTGCAGAGCGTCTGCGAGATCACGCCCCGCAGCGAGTCCGAGAGCATCATCCGGATCTGCTCCTGCCGCTCGGCGGGGAACTGGTCGATGATCCGGTCGACCGTGCTCGGCGCGGTGCGCGTGTGGAGCGTGCCGAACACCAGGTGCCCCGTCTCGGCCGTCTCGATCGCGATGGCGACGGTCTCGAGGTCGCGCATCTCGCCCACCAGCACCACGTCGGGGTCCTCGCGCAGCGCCGCGCGCAGGGCGTCCTTGAACGAGTCGGTGTGCACCCGCACCTCGCGCTGGTTGATGAGGCAGCGCTTGTTCCGGTGCACGAACTCGATCGGGTCCTCGACCGTGATGATGTGGTCGCGGCGGGTGGCGTTGATCCGGTCGATCAGCGCGGCGAGCGTGGTGCTCTTGCCCGAGCCCGTCGGGCCCGTCACGAGCACCAGGCCCTTGGGCAGGTCGCAGAGGTCGAGCATCGCCTTGGAGAGCCCGAGCGCCTCGGCCGTGATGATCTCCGACGGGATGCGCCGCATCACCCCGCAGGGGCCGCGCCGGTCGACGAAGCAGTTGACGCGGAAGCGCGCCACGCCGGCGATCTCGTAGGCGAAGTCCGTGTCGTTCTTCTCGGTGTACTGCTGGCGGCAGTGCGGGGGCATCATCGAGAAGAGCATCACCCGCATCGACTCCGCGGTGAGCACCGGCAGGTCGGGCGACACGGGCTTGATCTCCCCGTGCAGGCGCATCATCGGCACGCGCCCCGTCGAGATGTGAAGGTCGCTCGCCCCCTTGGCGTTCATGAACTTCAGCAGCCGGTCGATCGCCGTGGTGTCGCCGCGCGGCTCGGGGGGGACGCTCACCGACGCCGCGGGCGCCGGGGACGACAGCGCGGGCGGCGGCGCGGGCGAGGGGGGGCCCTGCGGCGAGGGGAGCGTCGGGCGCGACTCGTCCGGCGGCGGCACCGTCGCCGCGTACTGGGCCGAGAAGCCCTGCACGTTGGAGGGCCGCGCGGCGGCGTACGGGACGTCCGAGGCGCGCCCCGACGGCGGCGACGGCGGCGGGGGCAGCGCGTCGACCACCGGCGGCGACTCCGAGATGCGCGGCGGCTCCCACGGCGTCACCGTCACCCGCCACAGCCCCGGCGTCGGCACCACCTCGATGAACACCGCCGGCGCGTCGTGCGGCCACGCGAAGCGCGTCGGGCGCGACGCCCGGATCTCGTTGAGGTTGCCGAGCGGCGCCGCCTCCTGCACCGCCGACACGAGCAGCGCGTGCTCCACCGTCTGCGTCGAGGCCCGCTCGGCCCCCGAGGCGAGCCGCGCCAGCACCGGGCCGTTGGAGGTGAGCACCAGCGCCTTCGCGTCGATGCGGAGCATGTGCTGGACGTAGCGGTCGATCTGCGCCATGGCCTCAGTCCGGGAGCGCGATGCCGACGTTGCCGAGGAGCTGCCGGATCTCGGCCTTGTTGATCGCCTTGTGGTAGGCCTCGCGCGGCTCGATGAGCCCGCGGATCGCGAGGTCGGTCAGCGACTCGCCGAGGGTGACCATCCCCTCCTTCCTGCCCGACTGCATCATGCTGTAGAGCTGGAAGGTCTTGGCCTCGCGGATGAGGTTGGACACCGCGGGCGTGCCGATGAGCACCTCGTAGGCCGCCACGCGCCCGCCGCCGACCTTCTTGCAGAGCGTCTGCGAGATCACGCCCCGCAGCGACTCCGACAGCATGATCCTGATCTGCGACTGCCGGTCGGAGGGGAACTGGTCGATGATCCGGTCGACCGTGCTCGGCGCGGTGTTGGTGTGCAGCGTGCCGAACACCAGGTGGCCCGTCTCGGCCGTCTCGATCGCGATCTCGATGGTCTCGAGGTCGCGCATCTCGCCCACCAGCACCACGTCGGGGTCCTCGCGGAGCGCCGCGCGCAGGGCCGGGCGGAAGCCCTCGGTGTGCACCCGCACCTCGCGCTGGTTGATGAGGCACCGCTTCTCGTTGTGGACGAACTCGATCGGGTCTTCGATGGTGAGGATGTGGTCGTCGCGCGTGGCGTTGACCCGGTCGACCATCGCCGCCAGCGTGGTGCTCTTGCCCGAGCCCGTCGGCCCCGTCACCAGCACGAGGCCCTTCGAGAGGTTGCAGAGCTCCATCACCTCGGCCGACAGCCCGAGCTTCTCCGCCGGGACGATCTCGAAGGGGATCCGCCGCAGCACCGCGCCGACGCCGTTGCGGTCCATGAACAGGTTGACGCGGTAGCGCGCGAGGCCCGGGATCTCGTACGCGAAGTCCGTGTCGTTGCGCCGCGCGAACTCCTCCCGGTTGCGCGCCGGGGTGATCGGCATCAGCACCTGGCGCAGCGCCGCGTCGGTCAGCGGCGGGATCGTCCCCTCCAGCGGCTGCATCTCCCCGTGCAGCCGGATGATCGGCGTCATCCCGGTCGAAAGGTGCAGGTCGCTCGCCCCCTTCTGCGTCATCGCCTTGAGCAGCCGGTCGATCGAGGTGGTGTCGCCCCCCGCGGGCTGCGCACCGACGGCCACCGCCGGCGCGATCACGGGCGCGATCGCCGCGGGGGACGCCGGCGCGGGGGCGGGCGCCGAGGCGCGCTCCTCGCGGAGCTGGGGGTTGGGCACCGTGGCCGCCGAGGGGACGGCCGCGGGCACCTTGGGGACGGCCGGCGACGACAGCCCCCGCGACGCGCGCCCGCTCGACGCGGGCCCGAGCGCGAGGCGCCAGGCCGAGGCCGACGGGGTCACCTCGACGCCGATGGGGCCCTGCGGGCTGTCGTAGACGAAGCGCACGGGGCGCCCCGCGCGGAGCTCCTGCTGCTGCGCGGGCGGCGCCACCTCCAGCGCCATCGCGGTGATGGCCGCGTGGTCGAGCGTCTGGTTGGAGGCCCGCTCGACGCCGCCCACGCGCACCACCACCGGGCCGTTGGAGGCGGCCACCAGCACCTCGGCCTGGAAGCGGACGAGGTGCCCGACCAGCTTGTCGATCTGCTTCATGGCGCCGCCTCGACGGTTATACCCGCATTCCCCCGGCGGCCGCGCGGGAATCTCCCGCCGCCGCGCGCCGGCGGTTCGCTGGACATTGCCGGTCGCTTCGATAGAGTCGCGGCCCATGCAGCACAGGGCCTTCCTCCTTGCCGCGCTCGGCCTCTCCTCCGCGGCCGTCGGCTGCGGCAGCGACGTGATCCGCGCCACCGGCCGCGACGCCGCCGCCGACGTCACCCCCGACGACGTCCCCGCCCCCCTCGACGCGCCGCCCGACGTGGCGCCGCCGGACGGCACCCCGCCGCCCGACATCGCGCCGCCGGACGTGACGCCGCCGCCCGACGTCGCCCCCGACGTGCCCCGCGTTCCCCGCTGCGGCGACCGCTTCCTCGACCCCGGCGAGAGCTGCGACGACGGCAACAACGTCTCGGGCGACGGCTGCTCGGCGATGTGCCGCTTCGAGGCCCGCTGCGGCGACCGCAACGTCGACATGGGCGAGGCGTGCGACGACGGCAACAACGCCTCGGGCGACGGCTGCCGCTCCGACTGCCGCTCCAACGAGCGCTGCGGCAACATGATCGTCGACACCGCCGTCGGCGAGGTGTGCGACTCCACCCCGGGCTGCGGCGCCGACTGCCGCACCGTCGCCACCTGCGGCAACAGCCGGATGGACCCGGGCGCGCAGTGCGACGACGGCAACCGCACGCGCTGGGACGGCTGCGGCCCCGACTGCCTCCGCGAGCAGGCGGTGGTGGTGACGAGCCTCCAGATCGCGCAGGACACCGGGATGGTGGGCTGTGACTTCTCCGGCGACCGCGTGCCCGACAACGCCTTCGGCCGCGCGCTCGGGTCGGCCGGGGGGCTGCTCAACTCCTTCATCAACTCCAATTTCTCCAACGGGCAGACGCTCATCCAGCTCGGCTTCCTCAACCTCACCGACGTGACCGGGCAGAACGTGCCCGACACGCGCGTCGGCTGGATGGTGGGCGCCGACGGCGACGCCGACCGCACCAACAACACCCAGCCGGGCAACCCCCAGTACGTCTCGATGGGCTCGCTCAACGCGATGACGCTGCTGCCGCAGGCGTCGTTCCAGAGCCGCATCGCGATGGGGGCGCTGGCGGGGGGCCCCGAGGACGTGCGGCTCAACCTGATGGCGGGCCCGGCGGGGGCGCTCGACTTCCGCGTCCAGCGCGGGCGCCTCTCGGGCACGGTGGTCGCCGAGCCCACGCGCGTCACGGGCCTGCGCGACGGCGTGCTCTGCGGCGCCATCCCGGCCGCCGACCTCGCGGCCCTGCCCAACCCTGCGGGCTTCCTCCCCGGCGGCCTCGGGGGCGGCGGCGGTGGCGGCGACCGAGGCACCTTCCTCGAGCTGCTGGTCGGCGGCCAGCGGATCGTGCTCTTCCAGATCGGCCCGCAGCAGCCCGACATCGACCTCGACGGCGACGGCCTCGAGCGCATCGAGACCATGCCGGGCCCGTCGGGCTCGGCGCCGCGCATCGTCGCCTGCTACGACGGCGACGGCACGCGCATCCCCGGGCGCGAGTGCGCCAACGACCGGCGCATCGCCGACGGCTTCACGGCGGCCTTCCAGATCCAGGGCACGTACATCGCCCTGCGCGGCGCGCGCTGAGCGGACCACCCGCCCCGCCCGGACCCGCCGCCGCACGGCAGGGGGTTCGGGCGGACGGGGGCGCCGGTCAGAACTTGTAGCTGACGCCGAAGAAGATGTTCGCCTGCGAGGCGATGTCCCAGAAGGTCGCGTGGACGGCGCGGCGGGCGGAGTTGGAGCCGCCGCTGTCGGGGCCGAGGTTCTCGGTGTCGGCGCGGGCGAAGTAGTACTGGAGCCCGGCGAAGCCGTTGAGGTGCCGGCCGAGGCCGATCTCCAGCGCGCCGGTGAGGTAGCCGCGCACCGTGGTGGAGAGGGTGCAGTCGCGCGCGCCCATGCCCATCGACGGGGGCGACGGGCGGTTGGCGCAGAGCGAGTACGCCGTGCTCGCCGTGCCGTTGTTGACGGTGAGCGTCGGCGGGTCGGCGTTGGTGAAGGTGTCGCTGTTGATCTCGACGCCGGGGCTGAGGGTGATCGCGAAGCTGCCGAGGCGGTTGGCCCGGTCCTGCGCGCTCTCGCCGGCCACCTGCTCGTCGTTGGCGAGCGAGAAGTGGGCGGAGAGGTTGAGCTGCGCGAGGAAGCCGAAGCCGCTCCGGTCGCTCGTGCCGATGGCGCCGTAGAAGCGCGCCTCGCCGCCGACCGCGAAGGTGTCGCCCGCGAGCCGGAGGCCGACGCGGCTGCGCAGCTCGAACTCGTAGAAGGTCGGCGACGCCATGCGGATCGCCACGCCGCCGTCGACCGCGAAGAGCCCGTGCGGCATGAAGCCGAGGGTCGCGCGGAAGGCGAGCGGGCTGCCGAACACCCCGCCGATGAGGTCGAAGGCCGCGTCGCCGCGGACGAGCGGGGCCGCGCCGAAGGTGCTGATCGCCCCGCGGCGGCGGGCGACGTCCTGGCCGGTGAGCCCCGTGCGCTGGAGGGTGACGCGCACGTTGGCGGTGCCGCCCTGCACGACGTTGACGGTCTGCTGGCCGGGCTGGTGGTTGTCGGCCGAGACGCTGAGCCTGGTCTCGCCGGCGGGCACCGAGATGTCGCCGATGGGGTGCGGGTTCGCGTCGTCGCCGATGCGGATCATCGCGTTGGGCACCGGGCGCCCGTCGGAGCTCACCACCTCGACGTGGACCACGCCCATCGGGCGCGCACGCTGGAGGTCGGCCACCACCTCGCAGGCCTGCGTCGCGCTGACGGTGCAGGTGCGGCGCACCTCCTCGTAGCCCGGCGCGCGCACGATGACGATGTGGTCGCCGGGGGGCGCGTCCTGGCGCTCGTAGGGGGCGCGGCCGACGCTGGCGCCGTCGAGCACCACCTCGGCCTCGGCCACCGCGGCGCGGACGGAGATGCGCCCGTTCTGCGAGGCCGCGGCGAGCTCGCCGACGTCGAGCGCGGTGACCTGGCCCGCGGTGACGGTGACCTCGCGGATGACGGCCGCGCGGCCCGGCGCGGTGACGCGGACGGAGTGGGTGCCGGCGGGGACGTTCTGCGCGACCGCGGGCGAGCCCTGGACGCGCTCGCCGTCGAGGTAGATCTCCGCGCCCGGCGTGGCGGTGATCACGCGGACGGTGCCGCCGTTGACCACCTGCTCGAGGGTGACCGCGATCGCCTGCGTCTGGCCGGCGGAGACGGTGACGTTCTGCGTGACGGGGCGGAAGCCCTCGGCCATCACCTGCACGACGTGGCTGCCGACGGTGACCTGGTCGCTCGACGGCGGCGAGCCGTTGAGCGGCGAGCCGTCGAGGAGCACCTGCGCGTTGGCGGGCACCGCGCCGTTGGGGTTGGTGAGCACCACGCGGACGGTGCCGGTGGCCGGGCGGAGCTGCGCGGACACGGCCGCGACCTGGCCCCCCTGCACGGTGACCGTCTGCGAGAAGGGCGGGAGGTTGGGCGAGCGGAGCTCGACGACGTGCGGGCCCGGCGCGAGGCCGTCGACGCGCGTCGGGGAGGTGCCGCGCTCCTGGCCGTCGATGGTGATCGCGGCGCCCGGGACGTCCGAGCTGACGTTGATGCTGCCGGCCTGCTGGAGCGAGCCGGTGAACGTCTCCCCGTTGCGCGCGACGTTGATGTCGAGGCGGCCGGGCACGTAGCCCTGGAGCTCGAAGAAGAGCGTGTGCGCGCCGGCCCGGACCGCGCGGTTGCGGATGGGCGTGGTGCCGATGGGGGGGGAGGTCTGGTTGTCGAGGCGGACGGTCGCGCCGGGCGGGGCGGAGCTGATGTTGATCCGGCGGTTCTGCGCCGCGGCGGGGGCGGCGGCCACGAAGGCCCCGAGCATCCCGGCGGTCACGGGGAAAAGAATACGGTTTCTCATGCTTCCTCCAGCGGCGCGCGGCGGCGCCGCTTCAGCCACGGGTGTACCGCCACTCCCCCCCAAAATGGAACCACCGACCGCGACGCGCGGCGGACTTTTTCAGGACGGCCGCAGCGCGGTGCGAACCCACATTCGCACCGGCGCGGGGGTTGGTTTCAGGGCTGGGCGGCGGCGGCCGCGGCGCGCTCCTGCGGGCGCATGAAGAAGCGCGCGCGCACCACCGAGCGGCGCCCCGTGGCGCGGAAGCGGAGGCCCTGCAACACGGTCTGCATGCACTCGGCGGCGGCCGGGACGGGCTCGGGCGTCTCGGCGCGGTCGATGTCGGCGACCTGCCCGTCGGGGGCCACCGTGATCTCGAAGCGGGCCGAGCCCTGCGGCCGCGGGACGCCGCGCCGGAAGGGGCCGCGCAGCAGCGGCGTGTAGCACGCGAGGAGCGCCTGCTTCTGGGCCTCGACGAGGTTCTGCGCCTCGTCGGAGGTGAGGTCGCCGGCGCCGGCGCCGACGGCCACCGCGGCGCTGGTCGGCGGGTCGATGCGCATCTGGGGGTAGAGCACCACCTCGGCGAGGTTGAGCTCGAGCAGCGGGTTTTCGAACTCGATGGGGAAGCGCACCGCCGCCGCGCGCTGGAGGCCCTCGATGTGCGTCTCGCGCACGAGCCCGAGGATGCACTCCTTCGGCGCGCGCAGCGCGGGCACCGTGGTCTCGCCCACCGCGTCGTGGATGAGCCCCGAGCGCTCGACGACGAACTGCACGTCGATGCGCCCGACCACGTCGGGGTTGGACGGCAGCACGCGCTCGATGCAGTCCTGCATGGCCGCGCGGTGCTGGAGGATCGCGCCGCGGATGCGGCCCTCGTCGCGCTCGGTGTCGGCCACCACCACCACGGGGGGCGCCCCCCGGCGGATGCGCTCGGCGTCGAGGGAGACCTCCGACGCGGCCTCGGGCGGCGGCGGGGGAAGGCGGGGGGCGCTGCACGCGGCCAGCGCGAGCGCGCAGGGGAGGGCGAAGGGGCGGGCTCGGACCATGGGCGCGGAGGATAGAAAACATCGCGCCCGCGCCGCCACAGCGTTGTGAAGCCGCCGGCGGATACTGGCGGCGACGCCCGCCCCCGTGCTTCGATCCGCCGGACCACCGCCATGGCGCACGGCCGACACGAAATCTGCGGGTGCTTCCCGACCGGGCTCCCGTACCCGGGCATCACGGAGTTCCTCCTGCGTGCGCCGCCGGCGCAGCTCGGGCTGGCGGAGGACCTCGACGTCGACCGCCCCTGGCGCGAGCTCCCGCTCGCCGTCATCGACACCGAGACCACCGGCAAGGACCCCGCCCGCGGCGACCGCATCGTCGAGATCGCCGTCGTCCACTTCGACGGGGGGGAGGTCACCGCCCGCCACGCGATGCTGGTCAACCCGGGCATCCCGATCCCCGCGGAGGCCGCGGCTGTCCACGGCATCAGCGACGACAAGGTGAAGGGCGAGCCCCGCTTCGAGAAGGTCGCCCAGCGCGTGGTGGAGCTCCTCCGCGGCCGCATCCCCATGGCCTACAACGCCGGCTTCGACCGGTCGTTCATCTACGCGGAGATGCGGCGCGTGGGCATCACGCCGACGCGCACCCGCGAGTCGCCCCCGGCCCTCCGCGTCGGCGTCGACTGGATCGACCCCCTCGTCTGGGCCCGCTCGCTCCAGACGGGCGTGAAGGGCTTCAAGCTCGGCGAGGTGGCCGCCCGCGTCGGCGTCGACCTCACCAACGCCCACCGCGCCACCGACGACGCCGAGGCCGCCGGCCGCGTGCTCCTCGCCCTCCTGCAGAACGAGCGCGAGCTCACCTACCGCGGGCTCATCTCCCGCCAGCGCGGCTACGCCTCCGGCGCCGCCGGCCGCACCTGGCGCCGCTGAGCGACGCGCCGACCCCGTTGGCCCCCTCCGCCGCTCCCCCGTTGACCGGGGCGGCGCGTTGGTAGTACCTCCGCATCGCCATGGCCGACCCGCACGCCTCGCACGACGACTCCAAGGGCCACCACGCGCATCACGCCCCCCCGGAGGAGGACCCCCTGCGCACGCCGGGCTGGATGCCCCTGCTCGGCATGGGGCTGCTGCTGGTCGGCGCCCTCTGGATGTACCTCTACGTCTCGCCCGGCGTGTGGGCGCCCCCGGAGGCCGCCGATGGTGGCGCCGCCGACGGGGCCGCGGCCGCCGCGCCCGCGCCCGCGCACTGACCCGCCACCGCCACGTCTTCCCGCCAGGAGCAGCGAAGTCCATGTCCGACAACCCCAGGGATCTCCGGTACACCAACGACCACGAGTGGGCCCGCGCGGACGGCGCCAACGTGCGCGTCGGCATCACGAAGCACGCGGTCGAGGCGCTCGGCGACATCACCCTCGTCAACCTCGACGTGAAGGTCGGCGCGGCGCTCACGGCCGGCAAGCCCTTCGGCACGGTGGAGTCGGTGAAGGCCGTCAGCGACCTCTTCGCCCCCATCTCGGGCAAGCTCGTCGCGGTCAACGGCGCCCTCAACGACAAGCCCGAGACGGTCAACGAAGACCCGTACGGCGAGGGCTGGATGGTGGTGATCGAGCCCGCGGCGGGCGAGTCGCTCGACAAGCTCCTCTCGGCCGACGCCTACGACGCCCTCCTCGGAACCCTCTGAGGCTCCCGACGGTTCTCACCCCACCATGACGACGAAGCACAAGGTCATCATCATCGGGAGCGGCCCCGCGGGGCTCACCGCGGCCGTGTACGCCGGCCGCGCCAACATGAACCCCGTCGTGATCGAGGGCCTGGCCGACGACCACCAGCCCGGCGGCCAGCTCATGATCACCACCGAGGTGGAGAACTACCCGGGCTTCCCCCACGGGGTGACGGGGCCGAAGCTGATGGAGATGTTCCGCGCGCAGGCGGAGCGCTTCGGCACCACCTTCCTCACCGAGGACGCGGTGAAGATCGACCTCCACGGCGACGTGAAGCGCGTGTGGGTCGAGAGCCTCGCCGAGCCGCTCACCGCCCCGACGGTGATCATCGCGACCGGCGCCGTCGCCAACTGGACGGGCGCCCCCGGCGAGAAGCTCCTGCAGAACTACGGCGTCTCGGCCTGCGCCACCTGCGACGGCTCCTTCTTCAAGAACCAGGACGTGATCGTGGTGGGCGGCGGCGACACGGCGATGGAGGAGGCCAACTACCTCACCAACATGTGCCGCTCGGTCACCGTCGTGCACCGCCGCGACACCCTCCGCGCCAGCAAGATCATGCAGGAGCGCGCGCTGCGCAACCCGAAGGTCCGCTTCGTCTGGAACAGCGAGATCGCCGAGGTGAAGGACGTGGAGAAGAAGCGCGTCACCTCCGTCGTGCTCCGCGACACGAAGACCGGCGCGCTCTCGGAGATGCCCATCGACGGGGTCTTCGTGGCCATCGGGCACACGCCCGCGTCGAAGCTCTTCCTCGGCCACGTCGAGACCCACGACAACGGCTACATCCGCGTGCAGCACGGCGGCACCGCCACCAGCCTGCCCGGCGTGTTCGCCTGCGGCGACGTCGCCGACCACGTGTACCGCCAGGCGATCACCGCCGCGGGCACCGGCTGCATGGCCGCGATCGACGCCGAGCGCTACGTCTCCGCGCGCGAGTAAACCCACCCACCGCATCGACACCCCCGCGGCGCACGACCGATGACCGTCCTCCAGGTCGATCACGTCTCCTTCGGCTACGGCGCCGAGATCCTCTTCGAAGACGTCTCGTTCACCCTCGGCGCGGGCGAGCGGATGGCGCTGGTCGGGCCCAACGGGTCGGGCAAGAGCACGCTGCTGCGCATCATCGCCGGCGAGGTGGCGCCCGACGAGGGCAGGGTGCTCCTCCCGAAGAGCGTGCGGGTGGGGTACCTGCGCCAGTCGCACGAGCCCGACGTCGCCGGGCGCGTGCTCGACGTGCTGCTCGCCCCCTTCGCCGAGGCGCGCGCGGCCCGCGAGGCGCTCACCGCCGCCGAGCACGCCGCCGCCAGCGGGCTCCCCGAAGACCTCGACCGCCTCGCCCGCGCGCAGGACCGCCACCACCTCTCGGGCGCCGACGCGATCGAGCGCGAGGTGTCGACCGTCGCCCACCAGGTGGGCTTCTCCGACGCCGACCTCGAGCGCGCGGTGAGCTCCCTCTCGGGCGGCGAGCGGGGCCGGCTCCAGCTCGCGGCGGTGCTGGTGTCGCGGCCCGACCTCCTGCTCCTCGACGAGCCCACCAACCACCTCGACATCGAGAGCACCGAGTGGCTGGAGGGCTTCCTCCGGGGCTTCCCCGGCGCGGCGGTGGTGGTGTCGCACGACCGCGCCTTCCTCGACGCGACGTGCCCGCAGACGGGCGAGCTGGGGCTCCTGCGCTTCCGGCTCTACCCGGCGGCCTACACCGAGTACCTCGTGCTCCGCGACGAGACGCTCGCCCGCGAGCGCCGCGAGGTCGAGCTCCAGCGCGCCGAGATCGCCAAGACCGAGGACTTCATCCGGCGCAACCTCGCCGGCCAGAAGACCAACCAGGCCAAGTCGCGCCGGCGCATGCTGGAGAAGATGGCCCGCCTCGACCTCCCCGAGGACGTCTGGACCGACGCGCGCAAGCTCGGGATGCGCTTCGCCCCGCCGCGCCGCTCGGGCGACATCGTGCTGGAGGCGCAGGGCCTCGGGGCCGTCCGCGGGGAGCGCCGCCTCTTCGCGGGAATCGACCTGCTCCTCCGGCGGTTGGATCGTCTTGCCATCGTCGGACCCAACGGCACGGGCAAGAGCACCCTGCTCAAGCAGCTCGCGGGGCTCCCCACGCCTCCGGGCGCCGAGGACGACGGCACCGTCCGCCGCGGCACCAACCTCGACATGGGCTACTTCGACCAGCACCTCGAATCGCTCGACCCCGAACGGAGCTGCGTCGAGGAGATTCGCGCGGTGCGGCCCGACATGGTGGTCGACGCGGCGCGGGAGTACCTCGCGCGGTTCCGCTTCTACGGCGACGACGGCTTCCGGCGCGTCGGGTCGCTCTCGGGCGGCGAGCGGACGCGCCTCGCCCTCGCGCGGCTGCTGCTGGTTCCGCGCAACTTCCTGCTGCTCGACGAGCCCACCAACCACCTCGACATCCCCGCCTGCGAGATCCTCGAAGAGGCCCTCCGGCACTTCGAAGGGACGCTGGTGGTGGTGTCGCACGACCGCTATTTCCTCGACCGCGTCTCGACGCGCGTGCTCCACCTGGAGGACGGCAAGGCGACCTTCTACCCGAGCGGTTACGCCGACTACCACGCGCGCCGCGCGCTCCACGACCGCCCCGGGGTCGAGGTGGACGCGCGCGAGGTGGGCCCGCAGAAGGCCGCGCCGAAGCCCGCCGCGAAGGCCGCGCCCGCCGCGAAGCCCGCCCCCAACGCGCCCGCGGCCGGCGGCAAGGAGTCGCACGAGGAGCGCAAGCGCAAGGCCCGCGAGCTGGAGAAGCGCCAGCGCCGCGTGGCCGAGCTGGAGAAGCTCGTGGCGGGCGGCGAGGCGAAGCTGAAGGAGCTGCGCGCCGAGCTGGCGAAGGACCCGGGCGGCGACTGGGGACGCGTCGCGAAGCTCGCCGAGGAGGAGCAGGCCCTCGCGGCGAAGGTGGACGCGTGGACCGAGGAGTGGATGAAGCTCTCGGAGGCGGGCGATGCGTAGACCCCTGATGGCGTTGGTGTTGACGCTGGCGATGGCGGCGGCGTGTCAGCGGCGCGCGCCTGGCGGCGAGGGCGGTACAGCCCCCGCGGTGACGCCGGAGGGCCGCGCGGAGGCGGCGCCGGCGGTGCCGTTCGAGGTGCGGGCCGACAGCGGCGAGCTGATGTTCTTCTGGTTCGACGAGCGCGCGGCGGGCCACATCGTGCAGCGGGTGGCCGACGTGCCCGACGGCCGGCGCGAGATGGTGCGCGTCGACCCGTCGAACCCCGCGCAGCGCCCGCCGGGCTGGGTCTACGTCGCCGACCTGCGCGCGCCGACGCCGCGCGGGACGTTCCCGGTTCGTGCGGTGCGGGCCGACGCGTTCGCCGCGCAGCTCCGCGCGATGGCGGGGGTGCGCGAGGCGCCCGGCACGCCCGTCGCGCCGCCGACGCAGCCGCCGACGCAGGTGGCGCAGGCGGGCGGGGCGCACGGCGGCGGCGCGCCGCAGCCCAACGGGCCCGGGGTGATCGTGTACGGCGCGTCGTGGTGCAGCGCGTGCCACGCGGCGGCGGGGTGGTTTCGCTCGCACAACGTCCCCTTCGTGGAGAAGGACATCGAGCAGGACCCGGCCGCGCAGCAGGAGATGGTGGCGAAGGCGCAGCGGGCGGGGGTGCCGACGGGGTCGATCCCGATCCTCGACGTGCGCGGGCGCATCCTGGTGGGCTTCTCGCCGCCCGACATCGAGCGCGCGCTCGCGGGGAGCTGAAGGGTCGTCAGCGCACGTAGCCGTCGCGCAGCGGCGTGCGGCGGGCGACGGGCCACGGGGCGCAGTTGGTGGCGGAGGCGGGCACGTTGTAGACGAGCGCCTCGTCGCCCGCGGCGGTGGCGTCCTTGAGGTTGACGACGATCTCCAGGGCGCCGTCGCGGTCGAGGTCGCCGACGGCGGGCGTCGCCATCGCGCCGCGGCCCGGGAGCGCGATGCGGTGGAGCTGCGCGCCCGCCGACGAGAGGACGAAGAGGGCGCTGGTGTTCTGCGCGGTGGAGTACGTGGCGAACACCACCTCGGGGCGGCCGTCGCCCGAGAGGTCGGCGACGAGCGCGCCCGTCGGGAGCTGGTTGCGCGCGGTGGTGAACTGGAAGCTCCAGCGCTGCGAGCGGTCGGCGCCGACGCAGTAGAGCCTCCCGTCGTACCCCGCGAACACCATCTCGAGGCCCGAAGACGCGGGGTCGAGGTCGGCGACGGTGACCTCGTTGTGGGTCCCGATGATGTTGCCGCCGAGGTCTTCGAGGCCCGCGAGGTAGGTGCGCGCTTGAAACGGCGCCAGCCACGCGGTCGGCCGCGTCCCGTCGGCGCGGAACACGAACAGCCCGACGCCCCGCTGCCGGTTGGTCTGCGCGGCGTTCTGGATCGAGCCGACCACGACGACCTCGCGCCGCCCGTCGCCGTCGATGTCGGCGACGGCGGGGGAGGAGTTGGTGAAGTGGGCCTGCTCGGCGGTGGACTCGTTGCTGGCGTAGCCCTGCTGCGCGTTGGCGTAGTCGGTGAACCACCGCACCCCCGGCGAGCGCGTCACGCCGCGGAAGATGCTCGACACGGGGAAGGCCTCGCCCGTCCCGCGGTGCCACGACACGTAGGCGTTGTCGGTGGGCGCCACCACGTCCATCAGCGCGTCGTCGTCGAGGCGGCCGATGGCGACGTTCTGGTCGAAGGCGCCCGCGAGCGAGCACGCGCCGTCGCACATCCCGGCGCCCGACGTGTTGGGGGGGAAGCCCCGGAGCACGGCGCCCGTCCCGCGGAAGGCCGTCATCACGTCCTCGCGCGACCCCGCGGTGAGCGTGTTGGTGGTGGTGGCGACGACCTCGGGGCGCCCGTCGCCGTCGAGGTCGCCGCCCGCGAGGCCGCGCACCTCGTCGCGCCACCGCACGGGGAAGCCCGGCGCCATCGCGCCCGCGGCGGTGTACATCGCGACGCGGTCGCCCGAGGCGACGACGACCTCGAGGTTCGCGTCGCCGGTGAAATCGCCGACCACGGGCGGGGCCCAGAGGCGGGCGGTGCCGGGCTGCGCGGCCCATCGGACGGCGCCCGTCGCGCGCCACACCACCACGCGCTGCTCGCGCGCGGCGACCACCTCCATCGCGCCGTCGCGGTCGAGGTCGACCACGAGGGGCGCGCCGCGCCACGACTCCGTCCCCATGTCGCGCAGCGCGAGGCGGAGCGTGGGCGCGCGCACGGTCGCGGAGCCGCCGCCCGCCGCGGGGGTGCACGGCGTGGCGGGAGGCGGCGTGGGGACGTCGACGGCGGCCTCCGCGGGGCGGTCGGCGGCGACGTCGGTGGTGGCGTCGAGGCGCGCGTCCGCGGCGGCGTCGAGGCGAACGTCCGCGGCAGCGTCGAGGCGAACGTCGGTGGTGACGTCGAGTCGCGCGTCGGTGGTCGCGGGGCGGTCGGTGCGGCGGAGTTCCTCCACCGCGGTTCCTTCATCGCCGGTGGGGACGAGCGCGTCGGGGTCGCCGGGGAGCGTGGCGTCTTCGCCGGGGAGCGTGGCGTCTTCGCCGGGGAGCGTGGCGTCTTCGCCGGGGAGCGTGGCGTCTTCGCCGGGCGCGGGCGCGTCATCGGGGGCGGGCGCGTCGTCCGGCGCGGTGGCGGCGTCGGGGTCGGCCTCCGCGATGAAGCCCGTGCAGGCCGTGAGCCCCAGCACGGCGGACAGGGCGATGGAGCGTCGTTGCATCACGGGCGACCCTACACGAGCCCCCGCCCCCGGCGCAAAGCGGTCCCCGCCGCCCCCGGCGGGAGCAACGGGAACGGCGGGGCAGCGCGCGTCCAGCAGGGATCCGCGGAACGGCTCGAATACCGTCACGGCGTTCTTCTGGGCGCGCGCCACGTTCACGACTCTTCCCTCCGCCGCCGCTCGCCACCCCCCTGCGCCCAGGGTTCGCCGGCCCGCTGTACGCGTTGGCTCGTCCCGTCTCACCCTGGACTTCAAGCGTGTGCTTTGGTCTCATTTCCGTCGTGAAATCCCGCGGTTATCGCC
>WBZM01002006.1_pt2 | contig 17200 bp, 13 predicted proteins | sample 5204271 | NCBI WGS metagenome assembly WBZM01 (sample SAMN12344346, study PRJNA552823) | activated sludge metagenome | biome: Activated sludge suspended growth; feature: Nitrification reactor; material: Wastewater; isolation source: activated sludge from nitrification reactor of wastewater...
GTGCCCCCGCTGCCGCCGGGCGCGGTGCCGCCGCAGGTCGCGCTCGACCCGCGCAAGCTCGCGCGGCAGCGCTTCCTCTTCGACGAGCAGATCGGCTTCATCCTCGGGCACGAGCTCGGGCACCACTACCGCGGGCACACGGGGTGCGCGGGCGGCGGCAACGCCACTGGCACCGAGGCGCAGGCCGAGGACGCCGTCCGCATGGTGTCCAACACCCTCCCGCTCTTCAACCAGCCCGTCGAGCTCGAGGCCGACGCCTGGGGCGTGGTCGACGTGCTCGACAGCGGCGCGCGCCGCGCCGGCGGCCGCTGGACGGAGGAGGGCGCGCTCCTCTCGATGGACTTCTTCCAGCGCCTCGAGGGCGAGCGGGGCATGTCCCCCATCCTGCTCTTCGTCCGCACGCACCCGCCCACCGTCTTCCGCCGCCCCATCATCCAGATGTGGGCCGACAAGTGGCGCCGCGGCGAGCGCCCCACCACCGTCGGCCAGGGCGGCATCCCGCTCCCCATCCCCATCCCCTTCGGCAACGGGCAGGGCGACGGCGGCGCGGGGCTCCCCATCCCGCTCCCCATCCCCATCCCGGGCTTCGGCGGCGCGCAGCCCGACGGCGGCCAGGCCAACGGCGGCCTCCCCATCCCGCTCCCCTTCCCGCTGCCGACGCGTTAGTTCGTGCGCCGAACCGTCGCCACCGCCGCCGCGCTCCTCGCCGCGGAGACGGCCCTCGCGCAGACGCTCGGCGACGACCGCGCACCGCCCCCCGACGCGCGCGAGCTCGACGCCGTCGAGCGCGAGGTGGCCGCGCGCGACGTCGCCGCCCTCTACGCCGCGCGCCGGCGCGTCCGCCCCTACGTCGAGCTCGGGCCCGCCGTGCTCCGCGCCCGCGACGACGTGAGCGACGGGCTCCTCCTGCGCCGTGACCCCGCCGTGGCCGCCGCGCTCGCGGTCGGGGTCCGCTGGGGCTTCGCGCCGGCGTTCGAAGTGCACGGGCGCTTCGAAGTCGTCGGGCCCCTCCGCCTCGGCGCCCTCGACGACGCGGCCTCCGCGCGCGCCGCGATGGCGCCCTGCGCGGGCTCGCTCCGCTTCGATTTCGTCGACGCCACGGGCGCGCTCCTCACGCTGGAGGCGGGGGCGCGGGCGCGCGTCTTCAACGCCCGGTCGCCCTTCTACGTCGGGCTCGCGGCGCGGCTCGGCGCGCAGGTGACCGGCGGCGACGGGCCCTACGCCATCCGCTGCGTCGACGCGTCCGGCGCCGAGCGCTCGCGCGTGTCGGGCAGCTCCACGGCGGGGTCGTTCACGCTCGACGTCGGCGCCGCGCTCGAGACGGGCTACCGCTTCGGCGAGGGCGAGCGCTGGGACGTCGGGCTCCGCCTGCTCGTCCACCGCATCGGGACGGGCGACGCCGGCGTGGCGGGCGCGCAGGTCGCGCTCGGGTGGGCGCTGCGATGAGGCGCGGGCTTCTCCTCTGCGCGCTGCTCGCGTGCGGCTGCTTCCGCTGGGCGCCGCTCCCCCTCGACGACGTGCGCGCCGGCCGCGCGGAGGTCCGCACGCGCACCGTCCGCGTGAGCGCCGCCCGGGAGGAGGCCACGCTCGTCGTCCACCGCGTGACGCCCGCGCACCTCGACGGCTACGACGTCGACCGCGAGGTGGAGCGCCGCGTCTCTTTCGCGCGCGTCACGTCCCTCCGCGTGCGCGAGACCGACCCCCTCGGCAGCGCGCTCGCGGTCGGCGCGGTGTACCTCACCGTCGGCCTCCTGAGCTGGATCGCGGTGGCCGTCGACCCCTTTTGACCGCCGGATGCGGTACAACTCCGGGCGCGTATGAGACCCCTTCGCTTCGCGTTCCTTTCGTTCGCGCTCGCGGGCTGCCCCCCGTCGCCCGCCCCCTCCCCCGACGGGGCGCGCGTCTGCGAGGCCAACGGCGCGACGCTGCTGGTGGGCACCGGCACCGACAGCACCGCCCGCACCTGGCGCGCGCTCGCCGACGGCGACGACGTGTACCTCACGCCGGGCCCGCAGGGCGCGCAGCACGTCTGGATCGGCCTCCGCGCGCGCGGCGTCGACCCGACGCAGCCGCGGGTGGAGATGACCGCGTACCGCGCCTCCGACGGCGCCCTCATCGGCCGCCTGCGCGTCCGCCTGCGGATGATCGAGGCCCCCGAAGACGCCACCCTCTACGCGCTCACGGGCCAGACGCTCATCATCGAGGACGACCGCTACTGCTCGGTGCTCCCCGGCGACATCCGCGTCACCATCGACTTCGACGACGGCCGCGGGCACTGCATCCTCGCCGAGCGCCGCGTCCGCGTCGCGGGCGTCGACCCCCTCGCGCTCCCGCTCGACCGCGAGGCGCGCACCCGCTGCTGCGAGCAGCGCCTCCTGCGGTGCTTCCCCCCCGACGGCGACGCCGGCGCCCCGGACGCGTCCGGCGGTTCGGGCTCGGGAACCCGCCTGATGGACGCCGCCGTCGCGGATTGAACCCCCTGGCGGCGGCGGGGCCCGGGTGGCACTCTCCGCGCCCCCATGTTGACGCAACGAACCCGCATCTCCGACGTCCTCGCGATGGACCCGCCGCGCGCCGCCGTGCGCGTGAAGGGGTGGCTCCGCTCCCTGCGCGACAACAAGCAGGTGGTCTTCCTGCAGCTCAACGACGGCTCGTGCCTCGCGACGCTCCAGGCCGTCTGCAACCCCGAGCTCGCCAACTTCGAAGCCGTACGGAAGCTCAGCACCGGGAGCGCCGTCGAGGTGGTGGGCGACCTCATCGCGTCGCCGAAGGAGGGCCAGCGCGTCGAGCTCAAGGCCACGGAGATCGTCGTGGTGGGCGAGGCCGACCCGAGCTTCCCGCTGCAGAAGAAGGCGCACTCGATGGAGTACCTCCGCACCATCGCGCACCTGCGCCTGCGGTCGAACACCTTCGGCGCCGTCTTCCGCGTGCGGAGCGTGCTGGCGCAGGCGACGCACGAGTTCTTCGCGGCGCGGCGCTTCGTGTACGTGCACACGCCGATCATCACGGCGTCGGACTGCGAGGGGGCGGGCGAGATGTTCCGCGTGAGCACGCTCGACCCCGAGAAGCCCCCGCGCAAGCCCGACGGCAAGGTGAACTACGAGGAGGACTTCTTCAGCCGCGCGGCCTACCTCACGGTGTCGGGCCAGCTCAACGGCGAGGCCTTCGCCCACGGCCTCTCGGACATCTACACCTTCGGCCCCACCTTCCGCGCCGAGAACTCCAACACCGCGCGCCACGCCGCGGAGTTCTGGATGATCGAGCCCGAGATGGCCTGGTGCGACCTCGACGGCTGCATCGAGCTGGCCGAGGCGTACGTGAAGCACCTCATCCGCGCGGCCTTCGAGCGCTGCGGCGAGGACATGAAGTTCTTCGACGAGCGCATCAGCAAGGGCCTCGTCGAGCGCCTCCAGCACGTGCTCAACAGCGAGTTCGGGCGGATGACGTACACCGAGGCGGTCGAGCGGCTGCTCGCGAGCGGGCAGAAGTTCGAGTTCCCGCTGGCGTGGGGCGTCGGGCTCCAGGCCGAGCACGAGCGCTACCTCGCCGAGACGCTGGTCGGGCGGCCGGTCTTCGTCACCGACTACCCCAAGGAGATCAAGTCGTTCTACATGCGCCGCAACGAGGACGGGAAGACGGTGGCCGCCACCGACCTCCTCGTCCCGCGCATCGGCGAGCTCATCGGCGGCTCGCAGCGCGAGGAGCGCTACGATGTCCTCAAGAGCGTCATGACCGCGGCCGGGCTCAACGTCGACGACTACGCCTGGTACCTCGACCTCCGGCGCTTCGGCACCGTCCCCCACGCCGGCTTCGGGCTCGGCTTCGAGCGCATGGTGATGTACGTCACGGGGATGGAGAACATCCGTGACGTCGTCCCCTTCCCCCGCACCCCGCGCAACTGCGACTTCTGACCTCCACGCGCGCTCGTTCGCGCGCTTCCTCCAGGCCGCCGCCGCCCCCGACCAGCGGGAGGACGTCGGCCTCCAGGGGGCGTTCCGCGCGCACTTCCCGGTGACCTCGGCCGACGGGCTCGTCGCGCTGGAGTTCCACGGCTACCTCCTGGAGGCGCCGAAGTACGACGCCGCGGAGTGCCTCCGCCGGGGCTACACCTACGCCGCGCCGATGAGGGTCGTCGTCCGGCTCGTGGTCTGGGAGGTCGACCGGGGCGAGCGCAGCATCCGCGACATCAAGGAGCAGGAGGTGTACTTCGGCGAGGTGCCGCTGCTCACCGGGCGCGGGGCCTTCGTCGTCGCGGGTGCCGAGCGGGCCCCGCTGCTCACCGCGGCGGACGACGGCCGCACGCTCCGCCTCCGCGCGGCCGGCGAACACCTCGCGGAGGCCGCCGCGGAGGGCCTCGCGGCCACGACGGGGAAGGCCCTCGAGCGCCTCGAGCGGGCCGTCGCGCGCGGCTCGGCCGACACGCTCATGCCGCACGACCTGCTCAACGCGAAGCCGCTCTTCCGCGCGTTCCTGACGCTGCTGGAGAAATCGCCCCTGGTGGCGCCGGCGGACGACACCAACCCGCTCGCCCGCGCCGCCCGGGCCTGGGCGCTCCACCTCGACGACGACACCCGCGACGCGCTCGACGGCCCGCGCGCCGCCCGCTGGATCATCGCGAGCGAAGACGGCGCCACCGCCGCGCTCTCGCCGGACGCGTGGGTCGACGACGACGGGCTGCTCGACGACCGCGCGGAGGGAGACCCCCGCCCGCTCGCCGCCCGCTTCGGGGGCGACAGCGATGCGTTGCTGCGCGCGCTCCCACTGGCCGAGGCGTCCGCGTTGCCCGGCGCGGGCGCCGCCGGCCGCGACGTGGCGGTGCGCGGCGGCGCGCTTCTGCTCGCCGCGAGGGCGGGCGTGGTCCATCAGGCGAGCGAGCGCCGCGTGTGGGTGCTCGACGACGGAGCCGCGGAGCCCACGCGCTACGACCTCGCGACGACGCGCGCGCCCCACGGGGAGACGCCCTTCGCGCTTCGGCCGGTGGTGACGGAGGGTCAGCGCGTCGCGGCCGGGGACGCGCTCGCGGCCAGCGCGCTCGCGGCGGACGAGACGCTCGCGCTCGGCCGGCGCACCGCGGTGGCGTGGCGGAGCGACCTCGCGCCGGGGACGTGCCGCGTGTCCACGGCGGGCGCGACGGCGCTCCGGTCGGTGCATCGGGTGGTGGTCGACGCGTGGGTTCGCGACACGAAGCTCGGCGTGCAGGAGCTCACCCGCGACGTGCCCGGCGCAGAGGCGGGCGCGCGGCGTCCCCTCGACGCGTCGGGGCTGGCGGCGCTCGGGGCGGCGGTGGCGCCGGGCGACGTGCTCGCGGGCGTGGTGTCGCCGGAGCGCGACGGGTCGATGCGCGACGACGCGGTGCGGGCGACCGCGCGGGCGACGGTGGTGGGGGTGGAGGTGTTCGCGCGGCGGGGGCGAGAGCGGAGCGAGCGGCACGCGGCGATCGCGGCGGCGATGCAGGCCGACGTCGAGGCGGAGCGCGACGAGTGCATCGCCGCCCTCGAGGCGCTCGGCGCGGACGAGGCGCGGCGCGACGAGGCGCACTGGCGCTACCGCGAGGCGGCAGAGTGGCTCGACCGCGGCGACGAGCTGCCGCCGGGCGTGGTGAGCCTCGCGCGCGTCGAGCTGCTGGAGGAGCGCGCCGTGCAGTGCGGTGACGTGCTCGCCGACGGGCAGGGCGGGCGGTGGACGGTGCGCGAGGTGAGCGACGCGGCGGGCGCGGAGGTCGAGCTCGCAGGCGATGGTACGGGCGGCGAGGCGTACCTGATGAGGCTGCGCGCGGACGAGGCGCCGGCGGCGAAGAAGCCCGCGCGCAAGGGCAGGCGGGCGTAGGGGCGCTATCCTCAAGCGATGGACGACGCCCGCACCAGCGCCCGCGTGCGCACGCTCCGCGCCGCCTGCGCGCTGCCCCTCGCGCAGGTCTATGGGTCGCTGGAGGGCCGCCTCGACGGCGCGGCGAGGGTCGCGCTGGAGCCCGACGGCCGCCACGCCGCGGTCGTGCTCGACGGGGCCATCGAGCGCTGGGACCTCGACGCGATCGAGCCCGTGGGGCGCTGGGAGGCGCCCGCCCCGAGGCGTTGGGGGCGCGCCGTCTGCGTGGGCGAGGCCCCCGCCGGACTGCGGCTCGTGGACGTCGTCGGGCTCTGGCGGCCGGCGCCGCGGGCCGACGCGTGGGAGGCGCTGCTCACCTTCGCCGACAACGCCGAGGCGCCGACGGCGCCCGACGTGCTGCTGGTGAGCGAGCCCGGCGCGCTACGGGCGGTGGACCTCGCCGACGGGTCGACGCGCTGGCGCGCGGCGCTGGGCGGGTGGCGCGGCGACGTGACCTTCGCCCGTGGGGGCCGGGCCTTCCTGCGCCGCATGTCGGCGGCGAGCTTCGACGTGGTCGCGCTCGTCGACGCGCCGCCCGACGCGCAGGGGCCGCGGGCGGCGGAGCGCGTCGCCGCCCGCCTCGCCACGCCGGAGCCCACGCAAGGGGGCGCCCGCGCGTTCGGAGCGCTCCACGCGGCGGGGAAGCTCGCGGCGGTGGCGACGCGCGAGGGCGTCCTGCTCGGTCGTTGGGACGACTGGTGGAGCGCCACCCTCGTCCCCGACACGAAGGAGCGCGCGCTGGCGATCGAGTTCACCCACGACGCCCGCTCGCTCGTGATCTTCGAGGAGCGCCGCGTCGTGCGGGTCGACGTGGCGACGCGCGAGGTCCACGCCGTGCGTGGGAGCCAGCCGCTCACGGCCACGCGGGGCGTGCCGCTGGCCGCACGCTCGGGGCGGGTGCTCTGCGTCGAGAACGGGGTCTTCGAGGTGCTCGACGAGGGCGCCTCCGCGTTCCGCGCGCGGGCGCACGACCCGGTCGGGTTCATCCGGTGCGCGGCGGGGACGCGCGACGGGCGGGCGCTCGTCACCGGGGCCAGCGACGGCGTCCTCCGCGTGCGCGACCGCGCCACCGGCGAGACGCTCGCCCTGGTGGAGTCGGGCGTGTTCGTCTGCGACGTCGCCGTCTCGCCCGACGACCGCGAGGCCGTCGCCCTCCTCGACACGGGGGAGCTCGCCCGGCACGACCTCACCACGGGCGCCCTCCTCGGCCGTCACGGCACCTCGACCCACCCCGACGATTTCCGCGGCGGCCAGCACGGCAGGCTCGCGGTCGACGCCGCCGGGCGCTTCGCGGCGGTGTGCGACGACGGCCCCGACCCCGCGGAGTTCACCGTGGTCGATGTCGCCAGCGGCCACGCCCGGCGCCTGCGCACGCGGGAGGAGGGGCCGGACGACACGTCGCTGAGCGATGTGAGGTTCTGCGCGCCCGGACAGCTCCGCGTGGTGACCCACACGGCCGACGGAGGGGCGTACCGGGAGTTCATCGAGGAGCGCGTCCTCGACGACGCGGAGAGGCCCGCCCTCCGCCGCCCGCTCTCCGTGTCGGAGCCCGACCTCGACCAGGACGAGCACCGCCTCTCCCGGGACGGCCGTCGGGTCTGGCGCACGGGCCGGCCGCGCGAGGGCGGGGGCCGCGTCGTGACGGTCGTCGCGGCCGACGGATCCGGCGCCGAACGCCGCTGGGGCGTCGACCACGAACGTGGGAACTGGTGTGTCGGCACGTCGCTCTTCGCCGCTTCGAACGGCCACGACGCGCTCTGGCTCCTCGCGTCCCACGGTGCCTCGGTGCGCGCCGACTGGCCCCGCGGGTGCGCCCCCCTCGCCTTCTCGCCCGACGACCGCGCGCTGTGGGTCCGCGACGCATCGGGGGTCGTCGTCGAGGTCACGGTCCCGGACTCGCTACTCGCCCCGGCGTGACGCGCGCGGCGGCCCCGCTGGGAGCCCCGTCCTCTGCGCCTCCTTCGCCCCCATCCACCGCCGCGAGGTCCGCGTACGGAATCGATCGCGAACGGGCGTCGCCGCGTTCACAAAACCGTAATCGGGATTACGGGTGCCGTAATCGGCGGCGAGGCGGAGCCCCCCTCGGGTGGCGCCCGGTCAGGCCCTCTCGCGCTCGCGCTCCTCGAGCGTGGCGACGAGGATCGGCACCGTGAGCCGGTCCTTCGGCCGGCTGCACTGCGACCACCTTTCGAGGAACAGCGCGATCTCGACGCTGCTGTGGATGCGCGCCAGCGGGTCGAGTCGGAGCTCCGAGACGATGAGCGTGCGGTCGACGTCATCGACGGCCGCGAGCAGCTCCGGGTCTCGCTCGGCGAGCATCGCCCGCACGCGGAGCACCGTGGGGTGGCGGTGGATGGGGTCGTCCAGCGTGCCGATCACACCGAGACGCTATCCCACCTCCCCCGCTCGACGGAGGCCTCGCCCGCGACGCGCGGCTACTCGCGCGCGAAGTCGTCGGCGCGGCGCAGGAGCGCGACGCTTCAGCGTGACCGACGCGGCCAGCGTAGCTGAGACGCGAGCACCCTCCGCGCCTCGACCCGGGCGGGGTCGTTGAATCGGAGGAGTGCCACCGTGACGCGGCCCTCCGGGGTCGTTCCAACGATCGCCCCGTCGGAGGTCTCGAAGTGCTCCTCCCACGCCTGCGAGCGCGGGTTGAAGAGCGGCGTGAGGCCGCCCGTGCGTGGGTCGATGGAGGCCAGGTCGGACCCCTTGTGGCGGTTGCACTCGAGGCACGCGAGCGCGACGTTGTCTGCGCGGGTGAGGCCGCCGTGCTTCAGCGCGACGATGTGATCGGGTTCGTGCGGGAAGAACGCGTCCTCCTCATGAATGCCGCAGTACTCGCAGAACCCGGCGGCGCGCTCGCGAACCTCCCGCCGAAGCGCCGCGGGGACGTGCGCCGCGCTCACGTCGCGAGCAGCCGCGCGCGGGCCTTCACCAACTGCATGAGCCGCTCGACCTCGACGAAGCGGTCGAGCTCGACGCGCTCGTCCTCCGAGAGGGCGCCTTCCTTGCTCCGCGCCAGCAGCTCGCGCACGCGGGCGACCGACGCGTCGGAGGGGCGGAACGCCAGCACCGCGGCGACCCCGCCGCCGCGCGCGAACAGGTCGATGATCTCGTCGTAGCTCCGCTGCGCCGCGCTCATGATCGTCCGAGGGTAGCGCCGCCGGTCGCGCACGCGCAACGGGCGCGCGCCAGGGAGGTCGGGCGTCGGCGCGTTCACAAAGCCGTAATCGCGATTGCGGGTGCCGTCATCACCCCGTCGCTCCCGACGCGGTCGGGCAATGTCACGCGGCCCGCCGCGCCGGGTTGCGCCTCGCCCGCTCGCGTGCGACGAGGGGGCGGCCATGCAGTTCGCGTTGGACTGGTTCGCGAAGGGGATCGTGCAGGGCGCGCTCGCGGGCGTCCGGGTCGTCCACATCGAGGAGCAGGTGACGCCCGAGGTGCTCTCCCTCGACGCGTGGATCGACCCCCTCGTGGGCGTGCCCGACGACGACCGCGGCCTGCTCGGCCTGCTCACGCGCGAGCGCTGCGTGGTGGAGCCCTACCAGCCCGTCGCCACGCTCGACGACGTCGACCACGCCACGCTGCGCGTCACGCTGCTCCACGACAAGCTCAAGGCCGAGGTGCCGAAGCCCACGGAGGGCCGCCGTCGCCTGCCGCCGCGCCCCGTCCTGTGGGTCATCACCGCCACGCGCGACCGCGCCCTCCTGCGCGAGTGGCTCTGCGTGAGGGACGCATCGCTGGGCCGCGGCGTGTACCGCAGCCGCGTCGCGACGCGCGGGCCCCGCGTGGTGGTGGTCGACGCGCTCCCGCGCACGCGGGCCACGCTGCTGGTTCGGCTGATGGGGCACGGCGAGGTGTTGCAGCAGGCCCTCGACGACCTCCGCGCGCTGCCCGCGGACGCGTGGGAGCGCGGGGTGGTCGACCCGCTGGTCCGCGTGATCCGCCCCGACCTCGAGCGCCGTGGTATCGTCGTCACAGAGCAAGAGGAAGACCCCGTGATCATCGACTACAAGATCCTCTTGGAGCGCGCGGAGGCGGAGAAGCAGCGCCTGCTCGACCAGGGGCGCAACGCGGGCATCGCCGAGGGCCGCTCGGTGGGCATCGCCGAAGGCCGCTCGGTGGGCATCGCCGAGGGCCGCTCGGTGGGGCTCCGCCCGCTCGTCCGGCTGGTCGAACTCCGCCTCGGCCGCCCGCTCGCCGCGCCGGAGCAAGAGAACCTCTCGGCCCAGCTCGATCGCGTGGGCCCCGACCGCCTCGGCGAGGTCGCCCTCGGCCTCGCGCCCGACGCCCTCGCCGCCTGGCTCGCCGACCCCGACGCCACCTAAACGTCGTGCTCACGTCGCGAGCAGCCGCGCGCGATGCCGCACGAGCGCATCCCGACGCTCTGCCCGCCTCGCTGACCCGCCTCAGCGCCCTGCCGCGATCTCCACCACGGTAGCCACCGCGAGCGGGCGAACCGCGTCCGTCATGGCGGCGACCGGCGTGTGGAGATCCGCGGCGCCCGGCGGCGTCTTGATCGAGACGACCAGCGCGTAGCGCGCGACCCGCGGAGCTTCGCCGTCCTTGCGGCGCTTCGTCCGCCACCACCCCTTCGTCGGGTACACCGCGAGGTGCGAGCGCGTCGCGAGGTCGGCCGCCTCGCCCTCCCACCAGTCGACGTGGATCGACCCCGCCGTGCGGTGCTTCGCGCCGAGCTTCCAGCCCTTCGCCTAGCGCGCGCCGCGGTTCTCGGGGTTCTCCCTGAAGTTGATGCGCTTGCGGAACTCACCCACAGACTCCGCCGGGTTGTTCAGGTCGAAGCCGAGGTGATGGGAGGGATAGGGGTGCTTGCCCGCGTAGCCGCGCCGGGCCGGGTTGGGCTCGACGAAGTACGAGAGCGTCACCCGCAGCGTGACGGGCGTCGCACCGAGGTCGAGGAGCACCTGCCGAGGCCACGGCAGCGCGTGGAGGTGCATCTCCTTCGTCGCCTCGCCCTCGTAAGGCGTCAGGCTCGCCTCCACCACCAGCGTCAACGCGTCGCTCCGGCTCGCCAGCGCGCGGCCGAGGTCGGGCACGCCGTAGCCCACCGCGCGGATGCGCTGCACATGGTCTTCGGGCGACGCCGCGGGAAACTGCCGCTCCATCCCGGCGGTCCATCGCGCGGAGTGAACCATCAGCGCGCGCACCGTCTCGGGCCAGAGGGAGGGGTGCCGCGCGCGAATCTGCGCGGCCATTCGCGAGGCGAGCGCGGTGGCCCCGCTCGTGTCGCCGAAGTCGTCGAAGGGCTCCACGACAGGCTGGTGGTGGGTGGTGAGGAGGCGGAGCGAGCGCGCGACTTCGAGCCGGTCGCTCGCATCGACCGCGAGGTTGCCCCCTTCCATCACGATCTCGGGCTTGAGCGGCCACGTGCGCGCCCAACCGCGTGAAGTGGTCGTGCTCGGCCCGAGCTCCCCCTCCGCCGCCAACGCGCGCCAGCCGCGGTACTCGGGCTCCTGGAGTTCGACGCGTTCGGTGAAGGCGCCGACGGTGAGGGCGTTCCAGGCCTGCCCGGGGTCGTGAATGCCGTCCGACAGGTTGCCGGCGGGGTAGTCCCTGGCGTTGTCGAGGCGACTGTTGCCGGCGCAGAGGATCATCAGCCGCCGAACGTCGTCGGGCTCGCGCTCCCAGCACTGCTGGTCAACCTCCGCCGACCACGACGACGGCATCCCCCGGTCGCGTCCTTCGGGCGTGGCGACGGCCATGCAGAACACCCGCAGGCGGTCGTTCGCGTGGATCTCCACGCGCGAGATGCCCTGGCTCATCACGGCGCCGTTCGAGTCCGTAGATTCGACCCCTTCACGGCAGAAGATCTTCGAGGATTCCAGCCGGTGGGACACCGCCATCGGCCCCGTGCTGTCGACCCACGCGGCGAGGTCGCCGTGGAGACAGAGCCCCGCCATCCCGGTGCCGTGGTGGTCGTTGTCCTGCTTGCCCCACGCCGACACCACGGTGTGCAGGTCGTCCGCGGCGAGGAGAGGTGCGAGGAGCGGGTGCCCACGATTGACGCCCGAATCGAGCAGGCAGATGTAGGGCGATGCCTCCGCGGGCAGTGCAAGGCGATCGACAAGGCCCCGCGCAATGCGGCGCCGCTCGGTTTGTGGCCGCATCCAGACCGTCTCGGGCCGCTGCTTCGCGAGCCGTAGCTCGGCGACGTGGTCGAGCATCTCCTTCGCCGCAGCGAGCGACCGAAGCGAGGCACGGGCTTGAAACACGACGCGGTCGAGGAAGCGTTGAGCCTGCGCCGAGAGCTCGATGCCCGCGGACGCCGCAAGCTTGTGAACCGTTGGGACGATCTCTTCCTCCGGGCGTGTCTCCACGTCGACCCAGAGTTCCCAGACGCCGGTCGCGTCTGCGTCGTCGGGCATCTCGATGGTGTCCGTCCACCGTGACGCCAGCGTCGCCGTGTCGAAGGACTCGATGCCGACGAACAGCGGGTTGTTCTTCGGGAGACCGCTCCTCGTCGTCTGCTGCGTGTCCGCGTACTCGTCGAGTCGACGGCCGAGCGGGTCACGCTTTCCCCCTGCCACCGCGACCGTCGCGTACGGGCGCCCCTGCACCTCCCTCACGGCCAGCAAGCGCATCCCGCGCGACGGGCTTTCGAGGCTCTCCAGCGCAAGCGGGCGGTCGGGGTCTGCGCTCCCCTGCACCTCCACCACGACCTCGGTCGGAGGCGAGCGCCCAGCCCGCGCGGCCTCTTCCTGCGCCCGCTTCCAAACGGCGCTGTACTCCTCGCGCAGACGGCGTGCGTGCGCCTCTCGGTCGTCTCGCGCCCCATCCTCGTCGTTCCCGCCGCCCGCCGGGCGTCCACTGTACGGGATCGTCGTTGGAGGACGGGTCACGTAGAGGTGAGGCCGCTCCCGGCGCCCACTCGTCCCCTTCACGTCACTGCTCGGCATCGTCCCCTCCCTCACCCGACGTGCCCGCGGCGGCTACGCCCCCAGGCGGCTCTTCCTCTCGCGCAGCGCCTCGACCAGTTCCTCGCTGCGGGCGGCGGTTCGGCCGTCGAGCACCGTGGACTTCGCGACGTCGTCGCAGGCCGTCGCGATCTCCGCGCAGCTCGTCCCCAACGCGGCGTCGGTCACGGCGTGCCAGTCGAGGCCCGCGAGGTCGAAGGCGCCCAGGCGCGCGCGGACGATCCGCTCGGCCATCGCCGCGTCGGGCAGGCCGTAGGTGATCACGTCGTCGAAGCGTCGGAACAGCGCGCGGTCGAGGAGCTCGGGGTGGTTGGTGGCGGCGACGAGGACGCTGGTCGAGCGCTCGTGCTCCAGCAACTGAAGGAAGGTGTTGAGCACCCGGCGGATCTCGCCGACGTCGTTGGTGGCCGCGCGCTGGGCGCCGATCGCGTCGAACTCGTCGAAGAAATACACGCCCCGCGTCTTCTCGATCGCGTCGAACACCAGCCGTAGCTTCGCGGCCGTCTCCCCCATGTACTTCGTGATGAGCCCGTCGAACTGGACCGCCAGTAGCGGGAGCCGCAACTCGCCCGCGAGGGCCGACGCGGTCATCGTCTTCCCCGAGCCCGGTGGCCCCACCAGAAGCACCCGGTTGCGGGGGCGGAGCCCGTGCTCGCGCAGGCGATCGGCCTGACGTTGCTCTTTCAGGACGCGTTCGAGGCGGCGCGCGGCGTCCTCTCCGAGCGCCATGTCGTCGAGTCGAACGCGGGGGTAGCTCGCCGCGAGGACGCCCGCGAGTTCGCCGCGAGGCTGCGCGACGGGCGTCGGCGCCGCGCTCGGCCGTTCGACGATGGGCAGGGCGCGCGCCGCGTCGACGAGGCCGCGAATCTCATGGGCGAGGTTGCCGTGCCCTTGACGCGCCGCGTGCGCCGCCACCTGGAGCGCCACCGCGTAGAAGCGTTCGTTGTCGCCCTCGGCGTGGCTCCGCAGGAGGGCTTTGATCTGGTCGGCGGTGGCCATGGTGAGGGCTCGGAAAGGATCCCAGAAGTCAGCAGCCCGGTCACGAGACCCGCAGGTCTTCACTGGGGGCGTTGACGTTGGGATAGGAGCTCCGCAGGCGGCGCCCGTCAACCCCTTCCGGCTGGCGTGGGACGCACCCTGTCCTCGCCGATGGCCTCCCCCGCCCTGCTCGCCCCTCGTACACCGCGCGGCGCCTTCGCGTCCCCGCCGCGCGGCGCTCGCTTCGCGCGGTGTAGCCTCGCCTCACCATGGCCAGCACCCGCACCGCCGCCGCGAAGAAGCAGCCCCCCGCCACCGCCGACGCGCCCGCGCCGCCCCTCCCCGCCGCCCTCGCGAAGCGCGCGAAGGAGCTCCACGCCAGCAAGCTCGCCCGCCTCGCCGCCGTCGGCCGCGCCGCCATCGCGCGCGTCCGCGAGCGGCAGGGCGACATCGCCGCGAGCATGGTCGACATCGGCCTCGCGCTCCACGAGCTCCGCGCCGAGGGCGTGGCCGAGGCCCTCGGCCGCAAGGGCTTCGCCGACGTGTGCGCCGCCGACCTCCAGCTCCCGCTGACGACGGCGCTCAACCTCATCGCCCTCGCCACGCGCGTGCCCCGCGCCGTGGTGACGTCCCTCGGCCCCGAGCGTGCCCGCGCCGTGCTCGAGCTCGTCGACGCCACGCCCGCCAACGACACCCCCGAGGCGGTGCTCGCGAAGCCCGTGAAGCTCCCGTCGGGCAAGCTCCTCGACGTGCGGAGCGCCGGCGTGGCGGAGATCCGCGAGGCGGCCAAGGCCTTCCGCGCGGCCCGCCCCGACGCCGCGAAGCGCGGCCGTGGCTTCACCGCGTCGCCCGAGGAGAAGCGCCGCTTCGCCGCCTTCGCGAAGGGCCTCCAGGCGAACCACCCCGAGGCGAGGGCGTCGCTCATCGCCAGCCGCGGCGCGAAGGGGGCGAGGGTGCGCATCGAGGTCGAGCTCACCGCGCTGGCGAAGCTCCCCGCGGCGCTGCGCAAGGCCCTCCAGGGCTGACGCGCCCGGTCGCCGCGTTCACGGGACCGTCCACGCGACCCGCTTGAACGCGCGGCGACGCGGGCGCAACCTCCGTCGTCATGCGCGCGGTGGTGCTGGCGGGCGTCGGATGGCTCACGCTGCTCTGGGGGTGCCTCTCCGCGGAACTCCCTCCGCGCGACGCCGCCCCGCGGACCTGCGCCGAGGGGGGGAGCGCGTGCCCCGCGCTCGCCGGCTTCGCGACGTCGTGCGAGGGGGGCGTCTGCGTCGCGCGCGCGCCGACGGGCGACGCGCTCGCCGACTGCGCAGGCGAGGGGCGCTACGCCGCCGACCTGCGCTTCGACGCGCGCAACTGCGGCGCGTGCGGCGCCGTGTGCCCAGGGTCGGCCGTGTGCGTCGACGGCGCGTGCGCCTGCGCGTCGGGCGAGGCGCGCTGCGGGGGCTCGTGCGTGTCCACCTCGACCAGCCGTGACCACTGCGGCGGCTGCGGCCGCGCCTGCGGGGCGAGGGAGCGGTGCGCCGCGGGCGCGTGCGTCGCCTGCGAGGCGGGCGAGGCCCCGTGCGGCGACCGGTGCGCGCGTCTGGCGAGCGACCCGGCGCACTGCGGCGGCTGCGGCCGCGCCTGCGGCGGCGCGGAGACCTGCGTCGACGGGGCGTGCATGGTGATGTGCGCGGCGGGCCAGACGCTCTGCGGCGGCGCCTGCGTCGACACGGCCTCGGACGGCGCCCACTGCGGGCGGTGCGGCGCCGCGTGCGGGCCGGGCTCGGTCTGCTTCGAAGCGCGGTGCTACCCGGCCGGCCCCTCGGGCTGCCCCGGGGGCTTCCTCCGCTGCGACGAGCGGTGCGTCGACCCGACGGGCGACCCGAACCACTGCGGGGCCTGCGGCGCCCGGTGCCCGGCCGGAGCGATCTGCCAGGGCGGCGCCTGCGCGTGCCTCGTCGGGCTCTTCTGCGGCGGTCGCTGCACCGACGCCGCGAGCGACCCGGCGAACTGCGGGCGGTGTGGCGTCGCGTGCGCGCCGGGGGTGTGCCGCGACGGCGCGTGCGTGTGCCCCGCCGATCGCGCGCGCTGCGACGGCCGCTGCGTCGACCTGCGGACGGACCGCGGCAACTGCGGCCGGTGCGGCGACCCTTGCAGCAGCGGGACCTGCCGCGCCGGGCGGTGCTTCCGCTGCGACGCGGCGTCCATCTGCGACGAAGCCTGCGTCGACCTGTCGACCGCCCGCGACCACTGCGGCGCCTGCGGCACCCGCTGCGGCGACGGCGAGCAGTGCACGGGCGGGCGGTGCGTCGCGTGCCCGGCCGGGTGGCGCCTCTGCGCGGGGGCGTGCGTCGACGTCAGGGCCGCCGCCGCCCACTGCGGCGCGTGCGGGAGGGCGTGTGACGTCACGCAGACCTGCGACGGGGGGCGCTGCGTCGGGTCGTGCCTCCCGTCGACCCCGTTCGTCCACGCCGACGTGAACTGCGGCGCCTGCGGCGTGGCGTGCGACGGGGCGTCGATCTGCATCGACGGGCGCTGCACCGCCGCGGCGCCGCGCCTGAAGGCGCCCATCTCGGCCACCTTCGTGAGCAGCGCGCGGCCGTGGTTCCGCTGGGAGCTCCCCGCGGGCGCCGACGGGGCGCGCGTGGAGGTGTGCGCCACGCGCGCCTGCGACCGCGTCGAGGCGAGCTGGGAGGCCGCGGGCGACCGGCTCCGCGCCCCCGCGGCGCTCGCAACCGGCGTCCACCACTGGCGGGCCTACGCGCGGCGCGGCGGGCGCTTCGACGTCGCGCCGAGCCTCGTGTGGGAGTTCGCCGTGCCGGGCGGGCCGGTCGCGCCCGCGCCGGGCATCACTGGCGTCCCCGTGCTCCACGACCTCAACGGCGACGGCGCCGAGGACCGCGTCGAGGGATCCGACGACTGCGGGATGGGGGTTCGCTGCACCCTCGTCCGCTACGGCCGCCCCGCCGACGGCGTCGCGCCGCCGGATCAGCGCATCGTCGCGCCGCCGAGCGACCCGGGGCCGGACGGTTTCCGCCACGGGCTCTTCCCGGGCGGGGCGTTTCTCCCGGACCTCAACGGCGACGGCTTCGGCGAGCTCTTCACCGAGTACAGCGCCCAGTGGCGACGCGCGACGGGGTGGGAGTACCAGGAGAGCGCGCGGATGCACGCCGGCTCGTCGACGGGCGTCTTCCTCGCGGGGGAGTATCTGGGCCTGTCCGACCACGACCTGTGGAGCGGGGGAGGGCCGGTGCTCGCGTGCGTGGGCGACCGCGACGGCGACGGGTACGGCGACTTCGCGCAGTGGTCGCGCGTCGTGAGTGCGCTCGACTACACCGAGAGGCTCGGCGGGAGGGGCAGGAGCAGGGCGGGCAGCTACGGGTCGTCGCCCGACACCCCGGCGGGGATCGCGGTGGGAGACTTCAACGCCGACGGGC